>Ga0255084_1000286_pt1 | contig 11603 bp, 10 predicted proteins | sample Colum_Cont_RepA__FD_188433 | JGI IMG/M metagenome (GOLD analysis project Ga0255084, IMG submission 188433) | Freshwater microbial communities from Columbia River, Oregon, United States - Colum_Cont_RepA_8d | ecosystem: Environmental > Aquatic > Freshwater > River | place: USA: Oregon | collected... | reverse complement strand
TGTGCGCAGTGCTGCCACCCGTGTCAGTCGACGGTGGCTCACTGAACATCAGACGGTTTTCTTCAACCGTTCGCGATCTTGAACAGTTCTGTACGCAGCGCGAGGCAGCAATTCTTCGACAAGCAGTGTGCGAACAGCGAAACATCGTGGTGTCAGGGGCAACTTCTTCGGGGAAGACGTCACTTCTCGCCTCGCTGGCCACACTCATCGACGACTCTGAACGCGTCGTATGCATCGAAGACACCGCCGAGTTGCCGTTGCACTGTGGTCATCTTGTGCGCCTCGAAGGACGGCCGGCAAATGTCGAAGGGAATGGCCGCATCACCATGCAGACCCTCGTGCGCACGGCACTGCGACTGCGACCAGATCGCATCGTGGTCGGTGAGGTGCGGGGTGAAGAAGTAGTCGACATGTTGACTGCATTGCACACAGGACATCGCGGATGTTGGACTACCTGCCATTCCACGTCTTTGCACGACACACCCCGACGCCTCGCCACCATGGCGCTTAGCAATCACCGTGGCTGGAACTCAGACGTCGCAAACGACATGGTGCGTAGCTCTGTTGACGTCATTGTGCACATGCAGAGACACGGTGAACAGCGTTCAGTTGCAGCCATTGGCGCATTTGAGGCCATGTCTGACGGCAACCTTCGACTTATTCGCATCGACGACTGAATGCCTTGCTCATGTTCAATCCCGTCTTCGTCATGGTTGCTGCGATGGCTGCATTCATCGGTGTCCACTTGGCAATATGCCACCCACTTCTTGTCGCATGTGACCGCTCGGTGGCACGGCGACGTATGGGTATGGCATCCCACGTATCAATGAGCAGCAAAAGTGTCGACCACCAAATGGCAGCTGATGTGCTTCAGTCGGTAGCGAGTCGTATGCGCACCGGCGTGTCCATCGCTGAAGCTTTCGGTGATGAATGTGTCAATGCACACGTTCACCCCGACGCACTGAACGCCGTCATTGGTGCTCACACGTCACGCATCACGTCGCCGGCCGAGCTTGATCTGCGAGCAGCTCATCACCGCTCGCTACACCTCATGACAAGTGACGTTCGTGTACACACCGCGCAGGCTCGCGCGTCAGCAAAAGTCCTCACGGTCGCTCCTGTTGCGTTCCTGACAATTCTCATGACGGGGAGTCCGTCCCTTCGTTCGCGCCTAATGAATTCTCCCGCGCTCATCGCCGCCGTCGTCCTCGGACTGGTCATTAATCACGGCGCTCGAAGCTGGATGTCACGACTGATCGACGGTGCAAGTCGCATCGACGATCACGACGAAGCAATCACCGACATTCACTCACAGGTGTCTGTCGCCTTGACTGCTGGACACACCATCACAGACGCTCTCGTCATTGCCCACAGTGAATGTGGGGCACGCGCGAGAGAAATGCTCGAGCAAACAGTTCAGCGGCTTACGACTGGGGGTTCACTCGCCGATTCACTCACGTTGCTCGGTTCCGACGCCCGCCTTCGTCCACTCACACGAGTGCTGACCGACAGTCAACGTCACGGCACACCAGTGACTCAGATCGCCGAACAACTGACCTCCGTTGCACACCACCTGCGTCGCAGCATCATCGATGAGCGCATTCGTCGCCTGCCTGTGCGTCTGGCTGCACCTCTTATTGTCGGCGTGTTGCCTGCATTCATTCTGCTTGCAGTCATGCCACTTATCGCCGCATCGATGGGCTCATTCGACTTCGCACCTCAAGAGATGTGACCCACACATCATGCACATCAATTGTTCGTCAAATGAGAGGACACACATGAGCGACAACATCAATCACACTTCTCCACGTGATCGCGGCCAAGCCACCACCGAGTATGCGCTCATCTTGCTGGTCGCAGCGGTCATTAGTCTTGCAGTCATTGCTTGGGCCACCACCGGTGGCGGAGCGGGCAAGATTGGCGGGCTCTTCGACAGCATGATCGACCTCATCGTCGAGCGCGCAACATCTACGTTCTGACGCAGACTCGTTGCGTGGAATGCCGCAATGCACGGCGTGGTCAGTCAACCGTTGAGTTTGCACTTCTTCTTCCATTGCTCGTCATGTGCGTTGGCCTGTTACTCACGGTTGTTGCGGTTACACAGGCTCAATTAATGGTTGTCAATGCCTCGCGTAATGCCGTGCGTGCAGCCGTCGTGCATAGTGGTGACCAAGCCCACCAAGCGGCACAATCCGCGGCTGCCGACACCTCATCGTTGCGTCCGCTTCAGGTGACACTGACCACGCAGGGCAACTTTGTCACTGTCGCTGTGTCGGCTCGATGGAGTCTTCCTTTTCCTCTCGTGGGTGCACTCCTCCCCGACATGACACTGCATGCATCCACCACAATGTTCCAGGAGGAAACGGATGCTTCCCCATAAGCAACTAGTTTGTGCTTCTAATGGATCTCGCACTTCGACGAACACTCATTGGCAAGCGCCATGTGCTCATCGTGAGCGGCGACGTTGACTTGCCCACCGTTCCGCGCTTCAACGAACACCTTCTCAAGTTGGTCGCCGATGCACCCGGTGACACCGTTGTCATCGACATCGACGGGGCCGACGTAGTGGATGACTCCGCACTCGGGCTCATTCTTGGTGCTGCAGGTCGCGCCAGGTCGTTGGGCGGCGACGTGGTAGTCGTCGCTACGGGTGAGCGCGTGCGTCAACGTCTATCGGAAAATGGCTTCGATCGAGCCGTCACCGTTTCTTCTTCCATCTCAGACGCCTCGTGATCACCATCTGGGTCTTCGGTGACCAGTTGAACCGAGCAATCGGTGCGTTGAAGGATGCCTCACCATCGACGCACAGGGTGCTCATGGTGGAATCTCGCCTCAAGATCGAATCTCGACCATGGCACGTTCAACGATCGCACTTTTACATCACGTCCATGCGGCGCTTCGCTGACGAGCTTCGCGCTGAGGGTTTCGCCGCGCTGACACGATGAGTGCCGGGTTAGACGCACATCGCTTATCGACAAAGCCCGTTTCCGTGATCGCCACCGAGCCGAACAGCTACAGCGCACGCAGACTTCTCGAACGACTCGATGTGCACACAACGGTGTCGGATCAGTTCTTGTGCCACCACAGTGATTTCGCCGAGTGGGCAGTTGGACGAAAGTCATTGAAGATGGAGGATTTCTATCGGCGGCAACGAGCGCGTCTCGGATACCTAATGGATGGTGATTCACCAGTGGGCGGACGGTGGAACTACGACGACGAGAACCGTCAACCACCACCGAAGAAACAGAGCGATTGGCCGTGGCCGTCGCCGCTCGCCGTCGACCTCGACAACATCGACGTTGCGGTGCTCGCCGACTTACCCGACACACACTGGGGCGAGAAGCCATCCGGGTTATGGGCGACGTCACGAGCAGACGCGTTGCGACGACTTGAACACTTCGTTGACAACGTTCTTCCAATGTTCGGCCCCCATGAAGATGCGATGTTGCACGACAACTGGCATCTAGCTCATTCACTGCTGTCGCCGTACATGAACAACGGTCTGTTACTTGCATCTGAGGTGTGCGATGCGGTGCAACGTGCATTCGACATTGGCCGCGTGCCGATTGCGTCTGCGGAAGGATTTATTCGCCAAGTGATTGGTTGGCGCGAATATGTGTGGGGTCTGTATTGGCTATGGATGCCCGACTACGCCTCGGAGAACGCCCTTGGTGCCAAACGACCGCTTCCCCCTGCCTTCACCGACGCCTCTGCCACGAAGATGCGTTGTATCTCGCGATGCGTGGATGACCTTGACAAGCGTGCATACCTGCACCACATCCAACGACTGATGATTCTTGGCAATCTCTCGCTCACTGCCGGCGTGTCGCCTCGTGCGATCACCAACTGGATGTGGGAGTCGTTCATCGACGGCGCTGAATGGGTGATGGTGCCAAATGTGGTCGGAATGTCATTGCACGCAGACGGCGGACGCATGGCCACTAAGCCATACGCAAGTGGTGGTGCATATGTCAGCAAAATGAGTGACTACTGCAAGGGTTGTGCATACGACCGAACGAAACGCGTGGGTGACGATGCGTGCCCGTTCACCACGTTGTACTGGGACTTCTTATTGCGCCATCAAGAGCGCTTTGTGCGCAACCCACGAATGTCCACCCAGGTACGCGCTGCGCAGAAGTTGAGTGACGGTGAAGCTGTACAAAACAGAGCGGCCGATGTCCTGCACATGCTGGACACCGGCCGCTTGTAGTCAGCTGATCAACGCGATGAGGGGAGGGTCAACGTCGACCGCGCTGCGATAGTTAGGCGCTGAATGATGCGCCTTGTGTCGATGGCTGTGAAGTACCCGACATGCCCCGCATGCCATTTTCTCCACCCATACCATGGCCGTGACCGCCACGTCCTCCACGTCCGCCGTGGTGTCCGCGACCACCCATGCCAGGTCCGCCGGCTGGGCGAACACCGTTCACGATGTCATCGAGACGAGTCGTTAGCTCTGCCAGTTTTGCATCGGCCTCTGCTTGTGTGTGCTCGCCAGACGCGACCTCTTCGTCGAGATGTGCCTTTACGTCTGTAGTGATCGCATCCTTCACTTTCTGAATGTCGACGTTCGAGTCCTTGGCGATGTCGGCGAGTGTCTTGCCTGACTGCAACTGAGTCTGAAGCTCTGTTGTCGTGAGACCAAGAGCTTTGGCGACACCTTCAGATGCAATCTTTCCGCCAGGACCACCCTTGCCCATTCCTGGGCCATGAGCTGGACGAACCGTGTTCACGATGGTGTCAAGCTTTGTCTTGAACGCTGCGATCTTTGCATCGACTTCAGCCTGCGTGTGCTTGCCTTCGGCGACTTCTGCTTGTTCTTTGTCGGTGTAGTCCTTCAAGAGTTGGTCCTTGACCTTTTGAATGTCGACGTTCTTCTCACTTGCGACGGTTGCGAACGACTTCGTCTGCAATTCGGTGCGCAATTCAGCGGCGGTGATTCCCAACACTTTGGCCACATTGTCAAGATTCACCGGGCCACCGCGGTGTTCCATGCTGCTGGCATCACCTGTAGTTGTCTGCAGAACCGTCGTGCTGGTGACCACTTGTGCGGAAGCAGTCGACTTGTTCGATGCGGTCGTTTTCTTCGCAGCCTTCTTCTTCAGAATCTTCGCAGCTTTTCCTTGGCTCGAAGTTGCCGCGTTAGCGACACTCGTGACTCCGAATGCTGCTGCACCAGTTCCGACGAGAAGGCCGACCGTGAGAGCAACCTTTGCGATGTTCGACTTGTTCTTCATGTTCAATCTCTTTCATTGTGTGATCCCGGCCGTTCCGGGTGCAAGTACTTTCGGCTTCGTAGGTAAGGAGTAGACCCGAGTTAGGTAAGAACTCTCCAAGAATCCGCCAAAGGCTCTCCCACCCCTGAAAAACAAGGGTTTCGCGGGCTACCTTGGGCTCCGTGAACATCCCGAACGAGGCCCCCACGGTGCTTGTGGCCGAGGACGACCCCTCGGTTCGCAAGGCGGTTGAGCGAGTTCTCGAGCTCGAGAAGTACAACGTCATCTCAGTCAACGACGGTGCGGCCGCACTCGAAGCACTCACCCGCAACTCCATCGATGCAGCGGTGCTCGATGTGATGATGCCGTTTGCTGACGGGCTGACAGTGTGTCGCGAATCGCGACATCGCGGTATTGCGACTCCGATTTTGTTGTTGACTGCACGCCACGAAGTTGGTGATCGCGTGGCCGGCCTTGACGCCGGTGCAGATGATTACCTCGTTAAGCCCTTCGCTGTTGATGAATTGCTCGCGCGCGTAAGAGCATTGCTACGACGCAATAGTGTGCTCACGGCGAGTGCTGTTCTGCGGGTCGCCGACATGACTCTTGACCCGCAGCGACGTGAGGCAAAGCGCGGACAACGCGTCTTGAACCTCACCAAGACCGAGTTCGACCTACTCGAGCTCCTTATGACCAAAGACGGAATTGTCGTCACTCGCGAACAGATATACGAAGACATCTGGGGATACGACTTTGAGACCAGCTCGAAGTCCCTTGATGTCTACATCGGCTACTTGCGACGCAAGACAGAAGAAGGTGGTGAGCCGCGTCTGTTATTTACGGTGCGCGGAGTCGGATACGTGGTGAAAGAGTCATGACCCTGCGCACTCGTTTTGCAAGTGTCACTGGCGCCATCGTGCTGGTTGTCATTTCGCTTGTTGGTGTCGGTGCGTATGTCGCAGCTGCCGACCAGCTCTACGGCCAGGTTGATGATTCTCTCGACACACGTGTCAATCAAATTGCCGAAGCACTTCAACGAAACAACCGCCAAGTGTTACCGGGCTTCCGCCAGAGAAACCCATTGACAGATGAGTTGTTGCAGACAGAATTCGATGCTGTCACGCAAATCATCGACCCAGCTTCGGGCATCATCGCCACTGCCGGAAAGGTCGACCTTCCCGAACATGAACGTGACGACGACATGGCGACATCGCGTGACGGTTTCCGGCGCGAGACGATGCGATTGGACGGCGATAAGTACCGCGTTCTCACTGTTGCCCTGCCAAATGGGGTCCTCATCAAAGTTGGCAAGAACGTAAACGACATTGACAACGCCATTGGTGGCATGCGCGCATGGTTCATTGGTATCGCACTTGCCGGTTTTGGGCTCGCCGCCATTGCAGGGTGGTTGTTCGCCAGCAAGGTCAGCAAGCCCATTGAATTGCTCGCAACATCTGCCGACAACATCGCTCGCACAGAAGACCTCGACCACAACGTCGAGGTGAAAGGTGCGAGCGAAGTGACGAAACTGGCGTCGAGTTTCAACACCATGCTCGTTGCACTTCGTCGAAGCGTGACCCGGCAGCGCCAATTGGTGCAAGACGCCAGCCACGAGTTACGCACGCCACTCACAAGTCTTCGAGCCAACACTGAACTCTTGCAGCGACCCACCCTGTCTGACGCAGAACGCGCTGCGATACTCATTGACATGCGTGCCGAGATCGACGAGCTAACGGAACTCAGCTCAGAACTCAGCGCACTAGCAACTGACCAAAAGGCCGCAGAGCAGCCGTCAGTTGTTGACTTGCGCGAAATCACTGATGAAATTGCGACACGAGCACGTCGTCGCACCACGGGTGACATCACCGTGTCGTCCATCGGCGATACGCGGGTGACTGCCCGACTGCATCAGCTTGAGCGCGCCATCGGCAATTTGGTCGACAACGCCATCAAGTTCAGCCCCGATGGCTCAGACATCGCCATCATCATCAACGACGGTCGAATCGTGGTGCAGGACAATGGCCCTGGTATTGCCGCTGCCGACAAGCCCCATGTGTTCGACCGCTTTTACAGAGCAACGGCCACTCGCTCGTTGCCTGGATCAGGTCTTGGCTTGGCCATTGTCGCGCAGTTTGCCGAAGACCATGGCATCTCGACAATTGTCGAGGACGCACCGAATGGTGGAGCAGTAGTCGGACTGCAGTTTTAAGAACGGCGCCTATTCTCCGCGGGGCGTCGCGCACCACGACGATCGAAGGACTTCTCACGTTCGCGTTGTTCCTCTTCTATAGAGGCTTCTTCCGCCACCAACCGGCGCATGCTCTCGAGGCGAATCGGTGCCAAGGTGCCCTTGCTGATTGCTGCCTGCACAGCACACTCTGGTTCGTCCGAGTGCTTGCAATCGCGGAACTTGCATGACTCTGACAGGTCGAATACGTCTTTGAATGCTCGCTCGATGCCATGACCGCTAGTCCAGAGGTTGACAGCACGCAACCCAGGAGTGTCGAGTAACCAACCACCGCTCGGCAGTTGCACCAACTGCGCGGCCACCGTTGTGTGACGACCACGCTGATCGCTCTCGCGCACTTCACCTACTTCTTGTGCCTCATGGCCAACGAGGGCATTGACCAGTGTTGACTTGCCGACACCACTTGCACCCAACACAGCAATCGTGGAACCGTTCGAGATGTACTCGGTGAGTTGTTCCATTCCTTCTCGAGTGATTCCACTCAACATGTGGATTGAGACACCCATCGAAACTGCCGACAAGACATCGCAAACAGACTGCGCAGCGTCACCCTCGACACAATCCACCTTGGTAAGGACGATGACTGGGTCAGCACCTGAGTCGAATGCCAACACCAGCTCGCGCTCAAGACGTCGTTCATTCGGGGGTGATGTGAGCGAATGGACCAGAAACACCGTGTCGATGTTGCTGGCCACGACTTGGCGCTGTGCGCGCGCTCCTTCGAACGATGCTCGACGTACCAGTGCGCTTCGCCTGGGACTGACTGAATGCACACGTTCTAGGTCGGCCGACACATTCACCTCGTCGCCAACTGCGACCTCTACACCGATGTTGCGAACGCGGACCGCGTCACCATTGGTGAGCAAGACGGTGCTCCCACCACGATCGAGACGCACCACTCGACCCTGTGGCATGACGTCGTTTTCTGCACCATTGTTTGGCGTTGAAGGCGCATCAGTCGAGGTCATTTCCTGAAACGGTACCGGCGCCACACGGCACACAGTGACGAACAATGTGACGGTGAGCCTGTTCACGTTTCCCTACTGCCGTAAGCGTTTCGTCATGATTGCTTGACACGGGTGGGTGAAATCACTTATCCCATACCGAGATATGTCCAAACCCCTCGTCATCGTCGAGTCGCCTGCCAAGGCCAAGACCATCGCCCAATATCTCGGATCTGACTACGACGTTCGACCGTCTGTCGGCCACATCGCCGACCTACCAAGCAAGGGGTTGGCTGTCGATGTCGAGAATGGTTTCAAACCGACGTATGAGTTGACTGAACGTGGCAAGACGGTCGTCAAGGACCTGAAGGCCCTCATGAAAAACGCCTCGGCGTTGTATCTGGCAACGGACGAAGATCGCGAAGGGGAAGCGATTTCGTGGCACTTGCTTGAGTACCTGAAGCCGACGGTGCCCGTGCACCGCATGGTGTTCCATGAGATCAATAAGAAGGCAATCGAGCACGCGGTGAACAACCCCCGCAGCATCGACTACGGCCTTGTCGATGCTGCCGAGACACGCCGCATCCTTGACCGCCTCTACGGATATGAGGTGTCTCCGGTTCTGTGGCGCCGTGTCAACCGCGGACTCTCAGCCGGCCGCGTTCAGAGCCCGGCCTTGCGCCTGATCGTGGAACGAGAGCGAGAGCGCATCGCTTTCCGCGCCGCCACCTACTTCGACCTATCAGCGGTCACCGATTCCGCTCCATCTTTTACTGCAACTCTTCTGTCACTTGATGGCAAGCGCATCGCTTCAGGCAAGGACTTCGACGGCAACGGCGAGCTGAAGACCGACGTCACGGTTGTCAACGAAGAGCGCGCTAACCAGTTGGCATCAGGGCTGAAAGGCACACCTCTCACCGTGTCGAGCGTGGAGGAAAAGCCGTATCGCTCGTCCCCGAAGGCTCCGTTCATGACAAGCACTTTGCAACAAGAAGGTGGCCGCAAGTTACGTCTCTCTGGCCGTCAGGTGATGAGCATTGCCCAGAAGTTGTACGAGAACGGTTACATCACTTACATGCGTACCGACAACGTCGGTCTCAGCGAAGAAGCGATCGCCGATATTCGTTCTCATATCAAGAGCGAGTTTGGTGCCGGCTTCGTAACGGATGCTCCGCGTATGTACACCTCGAAGGTGAAGAACGCGCAGGAAGCACACGAAGCAATCCGACCGGTTCTTCCGTTGCGCTCGCCAGACCAGGTTGCCAACGAACTCAGCAGCCAAGAGTTGAGCCTCTACCGCTTGGTGTACCAGCGCACTCTCGCGTCACAGATGATTGATGCCACCGGAGTCACCGTGAGCATTCGACTGCGTGCAACCACGAACGACGCGCAGCGCAGCGAGTGTGAGTTCAACGCGAGTGGCACCACTATCACCTCGCCCGGTTACCGCCAGGCGTACGAGGAATCGACAGATGATGACGAACAGAAAGACGGCAGCGAGGACGCACTTCTTCTGCCACCTCTCAAAGTTGGTGAGACTGTCGCCGTCACTGAGTACGTGGCCAACGGACACGCAACGACACCGCCGCCTCGATTTACCGAAGCATCAATCGTCAAAAAACTCGAAGAATTGGGAATTGGCCGACCAAGTACCTGGGCATCGATTATCTCGACCATGGTCGATCGTGGGCACTACGTATGGAAGAAAGGAACGTCACTCGTTCCCACATGGACTGCATTCTCCGTCATCAAATTGTTGGAGAACCACTTCACTGAACTCATCGACTACGGCTACACCGCTGGCGTCGAAGAAGACCTCGACGCCATCGCTCGTGGCGAGCAGCAAAAAGACCGCTGGTTGAAGCACTTCTACTTCGGTGATGACGAGTCGACTCAGGAGTGGATCGGACTGCACGAACTGGTCGCGAAGAACCTCGACTCAATCGACGCAGCAACTCTGAACACCTTCACCCTCGGCGGACACCCCGAAACTGGCGAAGCAGTCATCGTGAAGCCTGGGCTATACGGGCCGTACGTGCGTTGCGGCGAGAACACAGCGAGCGTCCCCGATTCGATGACGCCAGATGAACTCACTCTTGATGAGGCGTTGCGCTTGCTCGCCGCACCAAAAGGCGATGTTCCCATCGGCGAACACGACGGCCACCCCGTGTTCGCAAAGACCGGTCGTTATGGCGCCTACGTGCAGTGGGGAACGATGGACGAACCACCGGAAGGGCTTGAGAAGCCAAAAATGGTGTCGCTCTTTAAGACCATGAACATCGAACGCTTCAGCATGAAAGATGCACTTGACCTGTTGTCGCTGCCACGAACCGTTGGCAACGACCCGACTGACGACACCCCGATTACCGCTCAGAACGGTCGCTATGGTCCGTACATCAGCAAGGGCAAAGACAGCCGTTCGCTGCAAACCGAGGAGCAGTTGCTGACCGTCACTTTGGAAGAGGCGCTTGCACTTCTCGCCCAACCACGAGTGTTTGGTCGCGGTCGTGCTGCACCAAAGCCGCCACTGAAGGAATTCGGAAATGATCCTGTGAGTGGCAATCCCGTCGTTGCAAAGGATGGCAAATTCGGCGAATACGTCACCGATGGCGAAGTGAACGCCGGCCTTACTCGTGGTGATCGCTTGGAAACCATGACCAACGAGCGTGCCTATGAACTTCTGCAGTTGCGTCGTGACTACATCGAAGCAAACGGTGGCCCTAAGAAACGTGGTGCCAAAAAGGCACCTGCGAAGAAGGCGGCTGCAAAGAAGTCTGCGGCGAAGAAATCTCCTGCGAAGAAGAAGGCAGCACCGAAGAAAGCTGCCAAGCCAAAGAAGACCGACGAGTGAGCGACCCGCGGTACATCGCCTTCGAAGGCCCGGAAGGGTGTGGCAAAAGCACTCATGCCAAACGTCTCGCTGCTCGCCTTGGTGCAGTGATCACCCGCGAACCTGGTGGAACACGTATTGGTGCAATGCTGCGAGAAGTTCTGGCAAACCCAGACAACACCGACATGAATGCGCGCACCGAAGCACTGTTAATGGCAGCAGACCGTGCACAACACGTGGAAGAAGTGGTCTTGCCAGCATTGGCGAGAGGGCAACACGTTGTGAGCGACCGCAGCGTGTATTCAACACTCGCATACCAGGGTTACGGACGTAGTTTGTCGCTCGACAGTCTTCGTAGTGTCAAT
>Ga0255084_1000274_pt1 | contig 11770 bp, 13 predicted proteins | sample Colum_Cont_RepA__FD_188433 | JGI IMG/M metagenome (GOLD analysis project Ga0255084, IMG submission 188433) | Freshwater microbial communities from Columbia River, Oregon, United States - Colum_Cont_RepA_8d | ecosystem: Environmental > Aquatic > Freshwater > River | place: USA: Oregon | collected... | reverse complement strand
TCTCTGTTGCAAGCACTGTCAACCTTGAACTAGCTGCGCAGTTAAATTCACGTTTGGGTGGCCACATGGTGCAGGGACATGTTGATGGTGTGGCAAGCGTTGTTGGTTTAACACCAGGGGATAAATGGGCCCAGTTTGATATTGCTGTTCCCTCCCACCTTTCAAAATACATTGTTAACCAGGGCTCTATCTGCCTCGATGGTGTTTCACTGACCGTGGGAAGCATTGATGATTCAAACAATGTTGTCACGGTGTGGTTGATTCCAGAGACTTTAGCGGCCACCAATCTTTCAGCTAAAAGCGCTGGAGATTTAGTCAATGTGGAAGTTGATGTGCTGGCAAAGTACGTTGAACGATTATTGGCTAAGGGGGATAAGTAATGAGTCAATTACAAAGCGCCCTTGATGCTTTTAAAAAGGGAGATCTCATCATTGTTACAGATGATGCTGATCGTGAAAATGAAGGTGATTTATTCATCTTGGCTGAAAAAGCCACCACTGAAAAGGTCGCCTTTATGGTGCGCCACACAACTGGAATTTTATGTGTTGCAATGACACAAGATCGCGCCCGACACTTGCGTCTGCCGTTAATGGTGGAAGAAAACCAAGACTCTAAAAAGACTGCTTTCACTGTCAGCGTTGATTACAAAGTGGCTCTTACAACAGGAGTTAGTGCCACAGAGCGAGCAAACACTGCCCGTGCGCTAGCTGATGGCAGCGCTGCGCACTCAGATTTCATCCGTCCAGGCCATGTGTTTCCACTCATTGCAGATAAAGGCGGCCTGCGTGCACGCAGAGGTCATACCGAGGCAGGTGTGGCGTTGGCTCAGATAGTAGGAGCTGAGCCTCTTACTCTCTTATCTGAGATCGTTAATGAAGATGGATCAATGGCACGTGGTCAATCCCTGATCGACTTTGCTACGAAACATTCAATTCATATGGTTTCAATTCAAGAGCTGATCGACATTGCCCCTGTCATTGAAGAAGTGCACTCTGATTATGAGTTTGTTTGGGCCAATCTGCCTTTGCACACTGGAATGTGGAAGGTTGCAACATTTCCAGGATTAAGGCAGAGAGAGCATGCCGTCATGGCCTTTGGTACAGCCAGCACCACACCTTTGGTTCGCATCCATAGTGAGTGCTTTACGGGTGATGTTATGCATTCCATGCGCTGTGATTGCGGAGAACAGTTAGAGCAATCCATTCAATTGATTCAAAAACACGGCTATGGCTACATTGTTTATCTGCGTGATCATGAGGGTCGCGGCATTGGATTAACTGAGAAAATTAACGCCTATCAACTACAAGATCAGGGCATGGACACCATTGAAGCTAACCTGCATCTAGGACATGAAATCGATGCAAGAGACTGGTCTGATGCCATTGCAATTATTCAGGGGCTTAAAATAACAAAGTTACAACTGCTTACTAACAACCCTAAAAAGGTTGCAGCACTTGCAGGTGGCGGGATAAGCGTTGTTCAGGTGCCGTTGGTAGTTGCCAGTAATGAGTTTAATGAAAAGTATTTAGCAACAAAGGAAGAAAAACTTGGCCACATACGAGGAGGCAAATAAATGGCAGGACATGCACCAACTATCGCGCTTAAGCCACTTCCAGGGGCGAAAATAGCAATCATCTCTTCTTCATGGCATTTAGATATTTGTAATGACTTAATTGCAGGGGCTAAGCGGGCATTAGCCCAGGCCCAGGTTGGCACAGTTGAAGTCCAGTTCGTTCCTGGCTCTTTTGAGATTCCACTAGCTTCCCAATATGCATTTGAAGCAGGCTTTGATGGCGTTGTTGCACTGGGCTTGGTTTTAAAGGGTGAAACTCCACATTTTGATTATGTCTGCCAAGGTGTGACACAAGGTGTTATAGATGTTTCTTTAAAGCACTCAAAGCCCATAGGTTATGGCGTCTTGATGTGTAATGATTTGGATCAAGCTATTGATCGTTGTGGTCGCACAACGAGTAAAGAAGATAAGGGTTTTGACAGTGCAGTTGCTGTTCTAGAACTACTGCACTTGCGCACCAAGTGCTAGGCGTTTCCTTCCCCGCTTTAAAAATAGCTATCGGCCCCAGCCACTAAGGTTGGCCCATGAGCGATATGTCCACCAAAGTGCGCCAAGCACTCGATGTCGCCGTGGAAGCAATTGGTGGCGCGCCACGTGAAGGTCAGATTGAAATGGCTGAAGCTGTGGCAAATGCCTTAACTGATCGCCATCACTTAATGGTCCAAGCTGGCACGGGCACAGGAAAATCTTTAGCGTATTTGATTCCAGGCATTGTGCACGGGCGAAAAGTATTAGTGGCAACTGCCACCTTGGCCCTGCAGCGCCAGTTAGTAGATAGAGATTTACCGGCAGTTGTTCCTGCCCTTGAAAAGCTACTGGGCCGCGAGGTTACCTATGCAATCTATAAAGGCGTTGGTAACTATGTGTGTTTGCAAAAGATGAATAGTGATGATGTCGATCCTGATGGTGAATTGGTGATGGAAGTTTCATCTCTTGAAAAAGATGCCAAAAGATTAATTGCCTGGGCAAAGACGCCTGGTGTTTCAGGAGATAGAGATGATGCACCTGAGGTAGATAGGCGAGTGTGGGCGGCCAATAGTGTTTCGGGTCGCGAATGCGTGGGAGCAGATGTCTGTGCTTTTGGTTCAGAATGCTTTGCAGCTAAAGCTAAAGGCAAAGCCCAAACTGCCGATGTTGTTGTTACAAACCACACCCTGCTTGCAATTGAGATTATGGATCTGCATCCGATCTTGCCTGAGCGCGACTGCATTATTTTGGATGAGGCCCATGAGTTTATGGATAGGGCAACGCAGGCTGTTACAGATGAATTAACTTCTGGTCGAGTTCTTCGAGCAGCTGCCATGGCCCGCAAGTTCATGCCGGGCAAGCTGGCCGATGCTTTTCATAAAGCAGCTAATGATTTTCATGAATCAATGGTTGATTACGGGGAATCTGTGCGCGGTGAACTGGGTTCACAGGGGCGTCTGGAGGAGATACCACAATCACTCGAATCACCGATTCGAAAGGTGAGAGAGAGCGCCCAAGCTATTACGCAGTACCTATCTGCCGATGATGAAATTATTGATACCGATGTGATGGCAGAGCGGGCGCGTGTGAAAGGCGCTGTCAATGAAGTATCAACAACTGCTGCCACCTTATTAAAGCTCGGTGATGGTTTAGTGCTCTGGTATGAACCAACGTTTTCCACTCTGCACCTAGCACCTCTGTCAGTCTCAGATGTCTTGCGCGAGAACATGCTTAAGCAAACTCCGGTTATTGCCACCTCTGCCACATTAACTGTGGGCAACTCCTTTAACTCACTAGCTAAAAGCATTGGTTTTATTGTGGGAGAGGATTTAAATGCCGAGGTTAGTGAAGGTGAATTAGATCCAGGCAACTTGCAGATGTTGGATGTGGGATCACCTTTTGATTTTGCCAATCAAGGCGTTCTCTATATGCCAAAGCATCTGCCAGAACCTGGCCGAGATGGCCCCAGCATTGAAGTGCTAACTGAGTTAGGTGAATTAATTGATGCAGCAGGTGGGCGCACGCTGGCGCTATTTTCTTCCTGGCGCGGTGTTGAGGCAGCAGATGCGCACTTGCGCAAAGTATTAGCAGAGTTGCCTATCAAGATTATTACGCAAAAGCGCGGAGATGCTGTTGGTCCACTGGTTGCCCGCTTTGCAAAGGATGAAACATCAGTTCTACTTGGCACCATGTCGCTATGGCAAGGTGTTGATGTGCCAGGAAATAGTTGCATCTTGGTTGCAATTGATCGCATTCCTTTCCCGCGTCCAGATGAGCCGGTGATGTCGGCGCGTGCATCCCAAGCAGATGCCGCTGGCGGAAGTGGATTTATGCAGGTTTCACTGCCACGTGCTGCATTGTTGTTAGCTCAGGGCACAGGCCGTCTTATTCGATCAGTTGATGATCGGGGAGTAGTTGCTATTTTGGATTCTAGAATTGTTACCAAGCGATATGGAAGTGTCCTACTTAACTCAATGCCACCGCTGTGGCGCACATCTGATACGGCCGTGGTTCGAGACTCACTGAGACGGCTTGCCGAAAGCGTGAAAGAATGAGGTTATGCCTCGTATTCAAACCCAAACACTGGCTCAGCACCGTGATTGGCGCCGTAATCAGTTAATCGATGCTGCCGCCAGCATTGCCATGGAATCAGGGGGCGCTGCAGTAACTGTTGCAGCAGTTGCCCAACGCGCTGGACTGTCTCGCACCTCGGTCTATGAATACTTTGCCAGCGGGTCCGAGCTTGTGGCAGATCTAGTTATTGATGAGTTAAAAAACTTTGGCGATACTTTAAATGTCGCTGTCTCTGAGTGTTCAGATTCCACTTGTGTTGTCACATGTTGGATTAAAGGGGCGTTGGAATACATTGCCGATGGTCGACACTTATTGGCAAAGGCACTTAACTCAGCTGCAATGCCACAGTCTCGATCCCAAAATATTGGTATGGCTCACAGAGCTTTAATGGCACCACTTGTTAAAGCAGTTGAAGAGTTGGGTGTGAAAGATACCCAAAGAGCACTTGTGTTTATACAGGCGATTACAGATGCATCAACAAAGCGAATTGAATCAGGCCACAATGCACAAGATGAGATTGCTTACGCAACTACCTTCTGCATTAATGGCCTGATGTCTAATTAATTACTTTCCTGTAATTAATAACTTTTCGTTTAATCCTTCATACAGAGCCTTTTTGCCAACTGCACTGGCAGTGATTTCACACTTTCCACGGCGCACCGTTAACTCTGACCTGACTACTGAACATGCGCCAGTGGCCTTGTACTTGATCTTTTCACCAAAGTTACTGGCAGAAGGCAGAGCACTCTTGCTAAAAGCTTTAGTGGTTTCAGGTAGAGCAAATCCACCTAAGCTCTGGACTCCAAGAATCAAGCGAATGGGCAAAATTACTGTGACAGGTGAAGCAGTTGAGTTACCAGCACTTGTTACGGCAATGGCGCATTCACCAGCTCCTGCCAAAGGAGTTATCTGCAGACCATTTAAAGCACATGCTGGCGCAAGCGAACGATACGACAATGTCGCACCAGCTTTAGATACCGCAGCAACTGTTGATATTTGTCGATATCCAAGAGTTATTGGTGTGCGAGTTGTAACGTTCACGCCATTAATGGTGGCTGTTACCTCATCTGCAGGCAATGTCGTAGTTCCGGCAACAGCTGCCTTAAAGGTAAGTGGAAAGAATTGATCCTCTGAAAAATCTGCTGGCACTGTGTGATCAAAGCGCATAAAGAGGCCGCACTTTGAGACTAGGCAATCAACGGTAGTTGTACCGACTAGATAACTACCGGTTGGCTTAAAGACAATGGCAGCTGTTGGTAGAAATGATGCACCACGCGCCGTTGAGATCCATAGCTCAACAGCCTTATTACATAAAGCAGAACGTGTTCCCGCCGGTGCTTCCACACATTGCTGAATGTATAAGCCACCCTTTGTAGGAACATCAGTCAGAGCGATATTTATCGTCGCATTTTGGTAATCAAGATTTGTTAACGGCCCACCCACAAACTTTGTTTGTGCAGCCTGGGCTGACATAGGTGTCAATAATGCGGCAATGAGAGCAAGAAGAACTAACTTTTTCACTTTTCTCCTTATTTGATGATGATTGGGATAAACAGATCTGAGGTTCGGTCATTACTACGTAGATGATCGGCGCGAACAGTGATTGCGCACTTGACCTTGGTGCAATCAAACTTTCCAATTTTTTTTGAAACTTTAACTTTTTGTGTAAAGCGTCCACCTGGTAAATACTCTTGCGTCAGACCAACTGCATAGGCAGGGGGATTTGATGAGATCCAGAAAGAGGCTTCTCCTAACCCAGCTTTATTGACTCCACCACCACAGGGTGTTGGTGGCATGCCCTTCTTTGGGACAACACAAAAGGCAAGATAAATGCCAACAGTTTCATCAAAGTACTGACCACTAACACTCAAAACAGATCCGCTTTTGGTAGTTGTTTTTGAGACAGAGAGAATTTGGCCCTGTGAGCCTTTTACAGATGCAGCACTGGCTGAAGGCATTGCGCTCAAAGCAATCACCACGAGTGCGCTCAGTAACTTCTTCATGCTCTGACCTTAAATTAATTAAGCAAATGACTTATCCGACAGGACACGGCAACCTGTCGTTTAAAGATTTGGCACACTAGCGCCGTGAAGAAATTAGGGATTTTTACCCTTGTATTACTGCTTGCAGGCTGCGCTAGTGCAAGTAATTCTTCAACGTACACAATTTCCCAAGATGATGTGAGATTGATTTCACTTGAGAGCCAAGGCACATTCTCTGTTTCGCGGGTCGTGGTCTTAGCTAATGGTGTTGCGGAAATCATGGAATCACTCAACGCCGGATCTATCTTGGTGGGTCGAGATATTTCGAGTACTGAAAAATCATTGGAATCAGTTCCTATCGTCACATCTGGGCATCAGGTAATTCCGGAAAAAGTTTTAAGTTTAAAACCTGATCTAGTAATTATCGATGCATCGACTGGGCCACGCACTGCAATTAATCAGATTAGATCAGCAGGTATAAAAGTAATCCAAACACCGGAGAGCTGGAATTTGGCCGACATCAATGTAAAAATACGGGCAGTAGGTGCAGCCATAGGTGCTAGCAAGAGCGCAGAGGCGCTTATTGCCATGATGGAGCAAAACTCATCTGCGGCATCAGTACCAAATAAACCACGAGTAGCTTTTCTTTATCTGCGCGGAACATCCTCGGTCTATTTAATTGGTGGCCCCGGATCAGGAGCAGACTCTTTGCTGCAATCACTTGGCGCAGTTGATGTTGGCGCTCAAACTCTTAATCGTCCCTTTAATGCATTAACCGCTGAAAGCTTGGCCACGCTCAACCCGGATGTCATCTTGGTGATGAGTAAAGGCCTGGAATCAGTTGGTGGCGTGCAAGGTTTAATTAAGCTTCCAGGTGTTGCCCAAACTAGCGCTGGAAAGAACTCTGCAGTTATAGATGTTGATGATTCCTTACTGCTCTCATTTGGCCCTCGCACCCCCTCACTCTTAGATCAATTGGCCAAAGCACTTAAACAGGTTGCACCGTGAAAAAAACTGCTCCGATAGTTCTTCTCATAGTTGCAGCGGTAGCGGCAATGTCCGTCGGATCGAGTCAGGTTGATGATTTTTGGTCTGCACTGCTCAATCCTGGAAGCAATGAGATTGTTTGGCAGATTCGATTCCCACGTGTGATGGCAGCAGTAATTGTAGGAGCAGCGCTGGGCATCGCCGGATTGATGGCACAAGGTGCCTGCAATAACGCAATAGCAGAGCCTGCCATTTTGGGCACAGCAGCAGGTGCATCCTTTGGCGCAGTGGCAGGAATCGCTACTGGCCTTGTTCAAGTTGGTTCATTAGCAGCGTTAACTTTTGGAACAGCAGGAGCCTTACTTGCAACATCAATAACATTTAAGTTGGCAGCCTTGCGTGGGGCTTTGTCATCATTTAATTTAATTATTGTTGGAATCGCAGTTTCTGCCATTTTTACTTCACTTGTTGGAATCACATCGGCAGTTCTTAATCGGGCAGATGCCCGCTCCATTTCTTTTTGGAGCTTGGGTTCATTGGCACTTGTGACAAATGAAAATCTTCTTGGCCTGATCATTACGACATTAGCTGGAGGAGTAATTGCTTGGTTTATCGCACCAATGCTTGATCGCCTTTCCTTAGGCGATCACAGCGCATTTCACTTAGGAGTAAATGTGCCAAGAGTTCGACTCCTTGCCTTGATTTCACTCTCCCTTTTGGCTGGCGGGGCTGTTAGCACTGTTGGAGTCATTGCTTTTATTGGATTAGCCGCTCCGCATATTGCCCGCTTTATCTATGGCCCCTCACATAGAGCTCTGACTATTCATAGCGCAATAATCGGGGCGTTTATTGTTTTAGTGGCTGACACATTAGCTAGAACTATTGCCCAACCCAATGAGCTGCCCATAGGACTGGCAACTGCATTAATCGGTGCGCCAGTCTTGATTGCGCTAGTGAGCGTTAAAAACAATGTGTGGAGAACTCAATGATTACCATTGATGAAATCACTATCGTGCGTGATGGGCGAGAGATTATTTATGATTATTCCGAACAGATTCCGGCTGGCTCAATCACAGTAATTGTTGGAGCAAATGGTTGTGGCAAATCAACGCTGCTCGCTGCCATCGCCGGTGATATTGCACCAGTCAAAGGCACTATCACCATTGATGATGTGCATCCGATTCTGACATCACCAGCACAACTTGCACAGATCCGTGCTGTGGCAATACAAAACCAGAGTTACACGCTGGGTTTCACCGTGCAGCAGGTCATCGAAATGGCAGGAGCATCGGTGCAAGTAATGCAGGCTCTTGAGTTAACTGATTTGGCTCATCGTCAAGTGACAGCATTATCTGGTGGAGAAACTGCCCGTGTTTCGATTGCTACAGCAATTGCCCAAGATACTCCCGTGCTCTTACTCGATGAGCCACTTGCAGCTCAAGATATACATAGTCGAAAAAGGATTATTGAGCTTTTGCAGAAATTAGCAGAAGGAGGAAAAACCATTGTCGTTGTTGCTCATAGCAGTGAAAGTGAATTAAGTTGGGCCGATAAGGTTATTAAGCAGTTTCATTAACTCTGGCCAGGATTTTGCAAAACTTGGATGTAATGGCAGTTCATTAACTTTTTCAATGGCTACCCATCGAACTTCGTGGGATTCATCATTGACCTCATGAGCAACTAGTTCACGTGTACCTTGGGCAATAACTGTTTCATATTTCCAATCCCCATGATCATCTGTAAATGTGTGCAGCGGAGTCAGTAGCGAAGTATCAATTCCTGTCTCTTCAACAGCTTCGCGAAATGCTCCCTCAAGTGTTGTCTCATGTGAATCACGGGCACCTCCTGGAATGCCCCACGTGTCACCGTTATGAACCCAAGGCGCACGGTGCTGGAGCAAAATCTCTGATCCGCGCACAATTAGAATCCCGGCAGCGCCATTGAGGCCCCAGTGCTTACTCCCGCAGGCGCATTGGATCCATCCATCACCATCGCGTGCGCTCATGAACTAAGAGTGTCACAACTGTCCACAGTTAGCGCAGCGAGCACCGGGATTAGTCCCAGCACGCACTTATCGTGCCTGCACATGAAGCCCTTATTCATTCTCATACTTTTCTTATCTCTTTCTGCCCCACCTGCTGCACATGCCGATTGCATAAGTGAAGCCTGCGTAGATGTCTTTACAGACAACAACCAGATCATCATCACAGCTAAAAAAGGTGATGGTGGGGCGGTGGCAAAAAAGCGCATCGATGTTGCACCAACTCCCAAGCCAACGCTCTGGTTTCCTCCCAAACCTAAAGCTGCGCCTGTTGTTAAGCGCACCTATAAGCCACGTGTTCGGGTGAAGAAAGTAGTTACCGCCAACGTGAATTTAAGTGATCGTTTAATCAAAATGGTTCCAATTGCCACCATTGCCTATCAACCAGAGTTTGAACCGCTGGTGCATGTGCCAGTTATTTTTTGGTGTGATCTGCCGACTCTCTTTCAATCTCGCGTGGACATTATTGGTGAAGTAATCGATGTGGCACTTCGTCCTGGCTTTGCTTGGCAGTGGGGGGATGGGGAAATCTTTCAAACAAATGAACCAGGTGCTCCCTATCCCAATCAAAAAGTTACGCATACCTATAAACGCCCTGGTACTTACACCATCACATTGATTGCAACGTGGAACGGCAACTTTAAACACAACGGTGCAACGCGGGCTATTACCGGAACTATCAAAATCCCATCTTTTGCAGTTATCACCGTGGTATCTGCTAACTCAACCTTTACGAAATGAGCGCCCAATGACAACTGATTATGAAGAGCTAGAGATTGCATCCCTTCCACTTGCAAGTGATAAAGACTTTGTTGCACTCGTTACAAGCTTTAGCGTTGATCCAGATAGCCCTGATCTCTCCTTTATGCAGCGAGATGGTGCAACGGCAGTGATTGATTTAGCCACTGAGTTTGAAAAATATGGTGTGGCAAGTAATCCTGATTTAATTGCACGGGTAATTGGGCGCTTAAGTGATATTCAAGTGCGTGATTTTGCACTTGGTACACACAATGGTGAGAGCTTTGAAACCTATTGGCGGATGTGGCATTACTTATTACAGATTGCACCTGTGGGCTTTGTTGCACCCGTTGCTACGCTGTTTGCAACCCTTGCCTATGAGCGCTCTGATACTCCACTTGCTTATCGCTCCCTTGATCGCGCTAGCGCCGATGCACCGGGCTATTCATTAACTATCTTGCTGCGCAGAGTCTTTGGTTCAGGCTGGCCCGCTAATGCTTTTGCTGCCATGCGCGTTGAACTACATCCCAAGGTCACTGCGGGGATTTTCGAGTAACACCTGCCTCTGTTAGTCTTTGCTTTAGGTCACGAGTTCTAGTGTTTAGCCCCGGCTTACTAGACGGCAACCCTCCACCACGGTGGGGTGCTCCGGGTGAAGACCAGATCGACTAGCAAAACGCAGTCGATAAGCGTGGAATACCAATTCCACTTGTTATGTCTTAACTGGCATATCCAGAATCGGTGTTGTGCATGAGGCGGAAGGAAGCGTTCACATGTCTGAGTTAGTCACCGGCGCATGGCTTGAATCCCATGCTCATGGTGAACGACGCTTTCTCAAAATTGGCGATGTGCCACTTGAAAGCGGTGAGGTTTTAGAAGATGTGACCATCGCCTATCAAAGTTGGGGCGAGTTAAATTCAAATAAAGATAATGCGATTTTAGTTAATCACGCATTAACTGGTTGGTCAGATGTTCCTGGTTGGTGGCCTTCTATGGTGGGGCCTGGATTGCCTTTTGATACAGATAAGTATTTTGTTGTCTGTCCAAACGTTATTGGCGGATGCCAAGGATCAACTGGTCCATCATCTATTGCACCTGATGGCAAGAGATATGGATCGCACTTTCCATCCCTGACTATTCGCGACATGGTTGCTGCTGAGATTAAGTTCTCTGATGCACTCGGGATTGCCAAATACCGCCTGGCCGTTGGTCCATCACTGGGTGGAATGCGCGCTTTGGAATGGGCCGTGCAACATCCAGATCGAGTGGGAGCTATTTGCACCATTGGTTCATCGGCAGTTGCTACTGGAGATCAAATTGGCACCGCATCTATTCAAATCAGAGCGATTAAGAGTGATCCGCATTTCAATAGCGGTGACTACTACGAGCAAGAGCGAGGTCCGATTGAAGGAATGGGAATAGCTCGTCGTATCGCCCACCTGACGTATCGCACAGAGGCAGAGATGGACATTCGCTTTGGACGAGAACTCCAAGGAGATGACACTGGACGCTATGCCGTGGAGTCATATTTAGATCATCAGGCCAATAAGTTGGCCCAGCGCTTTGATGCCAATACCTACATTTACCTAACTGAGGCCATGAATAGCCATGACATTGGGCGAGATAGGGGCGGAGTAGTTGCAGCCCTGGAATCGATCACTATTCCGGTGGTGGCCGTCTCCATTGATACCGACCGACTCTTTCCTGTGCGGCTACAGGCTGAAATCGCTGACTTTGCACCTCACGCTGTGCCTCTTGTGACGATTTCATCGCCATTTGGCCATGATGGCTTCCTGGTAGAGGTTGAATCTGTGGGAAATGTGATTAGACAGGCTCTGGATTTAGCTAAATAAGGGTCGAATTATCGCTTTTGGATGTGCATTTACCCCTGTGGACAAATTATAATAT
>Ga0255084_1000270_pt1 | contig 11805 bp, 8 predicted proteins | sample Colum_Cont_RepA__FD_188433 | JGI IMG/M metagenome (GOLD analysis project Ga0255084, IMG submission 188433) | Freshwater microbial communities from Columbia River, Oregon, United States - Colum_Cont_RepA_8d | ecosystem: Environmental > Aquatic > Freshwater > River | place: USA: Oregon | collected... | reverse complement strand
CTCGACCGCGCCGAAACCTTCGGAGTGTTGCGGCGCGCCTACTCGGTGGCGGCCGCGCAACGTCGCCTGATCATCGTCGCCTTGGGCTTGGTGGTGCTCAGCACACTCATCACCCTCGCCGGACCGACTCTGTTGCGCTACGCGATCGACCACGGCATCAAGGAACGAAACGAGCGGACTCTCAACGTGATCGTCGTGGCGACGATTCTCGTGGTGCTCTCCGGATACGTGGTGGGCCGTCTGCAGTTCCTCGCGATCAATCGCGCCGGCGAGGGATTCCTGCGCGATCTCCGCGTGCTCGTGTTCGACCGACTGCAGCGGCAGTCGATGGCGTTCTTCGATCGCGAGAAGGCCGGTGTTCTGGTGTCGCGTATGACGGCCGACATCGAGTCGATGGGTGAACTCATCCAGTGGGGGCTCCTGCAGTTCATCTCGGCGTTCCTGCTCCTGTGTTTGTCGGTGATCCTGCTCTTCGTCATGTCGTGGCAGCTCGCCCTCGTGGCGCTGGTGGTGCTCCCGATGCTCATCGTGGCGTCGGTGCGTTTCCAGCGACAGTCGAACGCCGCGTACCTCGGCGTGCGCGAGAAGGTCGGCAACAACCTGTCGACCTTGCAGGAGGGCATCACGGGAGTTCGCGTGATCCAGGCCTACGGGCAGGAAGCCTCGTATTCGGAGAAGTTCCGCCGTTCGAACCGGGCGCTCTTCGACTCGCACATGTACAGCGTGAAGGTGAGCACGTGGTACTTCGGTCTGGTCGAGTTCGCCGGTATCGCGGCCACGGGTGCGATCATCGGCGTGGGCGGTTGGCTCGTGCACCGCGGCGATGTCTCGCTCGGAACGGTCACGGCTTTCGTTCTGCTGCTCGCCAATCTCTTCGATCCGGTGCAGCAACTCAGCCAGCTCTACAACACGGTGCAGTCGTCGACCGCGGCCTTGCACAAGTTGTTCGCGATCATCGACGCCCGACCCGATGTGGACGAAGTCGCCCATCCCACTTCGTTGCCGCGTCGGGGCGAGATCGAGGTGCGCGAGGTCACCTTCGCCTACCAGGGGAGTGATCGGCCGGCGCTCGAGTCGGTGAGCATCACGGTGGGCGACGGCGAGCGCCTGGCCCTCGTCGGACCCACGGGCGCCGGTAAGTCGACACTCGCCAAATTGATGGCTCGTCTGTACGACCCGACGCGCTCGGGTGATTCGGGTATCACCGGATCGGTCCGGTTCGGCGGTATCGATCTGCGGAATGCTTCGATGAAGGAACTGCGCGAGCGGATCGTGGTCGTACCTCAGGAGGGCTTCTGCTTCAGCGGAACGATTCGCGAGAACATTCGCATCGCTCGCTCATCGGCCACCGATGTCGAAGTCGATGCGGCACTGGCATCGATCGGTGCCCTCGACCGCTTCGCGCATTTCCCCGAGGGACTCGAGACCGATGTCCGCGAACGTGGTTCACGACTGTCGGCCGGTGAACGCCAGTTGGTGGCCCTGGCCCGCGCGGCCTTGGTCGACCCGGCCGTGCTCGTGCTCGACGAAGCGACGTCGAACCTCGATCCGGGTACCGAAGCCGTGGTGGAGCACGCCCTCGAACGGCTGATGGCCGGCCGAACCGTGGTGGTCGTGGCCCACCGACTCTCGACCGTGCGCCGCGCCGATCGGATCGCGGTGGTCGACCAGGGTCGACTGGCCGAACTCGGAACACACGACGAACTCGTGGCGATCGGTGGTCGTTACGCGGCGCTGGCCGACGCGTGGGAGCGCAGTCAGCCGCACTGAGCGCAGTCAGGCGCGGGTGAACACCAACACGAATTCGAGGAGACCGTCGTCGCCGGTGGTCACCAACGGGTTGGAGGGATTGGGGATCCCGTAGTCGGCGAACACGACCGGGATGCTTCCGAGCACTCCGATCCGACCGTTCGTGTATTCGGCGGTGAGATCGAACGTCACCGGACGGGTGGTGCCGCGCAAGGTGAGCTCGCCGTTGGCGCTCACCGTGACCTGCTGCCCGGATTCGGGGATGGCTCCGAAATTGATCGGCTGGGTGATCACGAACGTCGCCGTGGGATGAGTGGCGACGTCCATGATGCGACCGGTGAATTGGGAATCACGGCGATCGCTGTCGCTCTCGATCGACGCGACCTCGACCGTGAATCCTCCGTCCACGACGACGGTTCCGTCGATGGTGATCCGCCCCTCGACCTGATTGGTGCGCCCGACGCCCTCGGTGTCGATCCCGCCGAGGACTTCCTTCACGCGGTATCCGAGAGTCGATTCGTTCGTGGCGATCCATTCTCCGCTCACGTCACTCGGGTCGAGCGGTGCCGTCGACTCCGCGATCGGCATCGTGGTCGACGAATCGGTCACGAGCGCTTCGGTGAGATCGTCTCCCGACAGTTGGTCTTCGGGTTTGTCGATCACCTTGGTCCAGAGCAGGATCCCGCCGTAGACGACGGCCACGGCGAGGATGGCGAGGACGAGGACACGTGTGAACCACTTGCGCACGATGATCTCCTAGCGAGCGACGAAGTACTTGGCTTGCGGGTGATGGCAGATGATCGCCGAGGTCGTTTGCTCGGGCTGATACTGCCAACCGGTCTCTTCGCTCACTTCGATACCGATACGACCGGCTTCGAGCAAGCGTGCGACGGTGGCGTTGTCTTCGAGGTCGGGGCAGGCCGGATAGCCCCACGAGTAACGACCACCGCGATACTGCTGGCGGAAGAGACCACCGAGCGACGGACCGTCTTCGTGGACGAAACCCCACTCTTCACGGATGCGCTTGTGCCACAGCTCGGCGAGGGCTTCGGCCATCTCCACACCCAGGCCGTGCACGAGCATGTACTTCTGGTACTCGTTGGCGGCGAAGAGCCGCGCGGCCTCGGTGCTCACGGCCTCGCCCATGGTGACGATGTGGAATGCCGCGTAGTCGGCCTGGCCACCGATCGGTCGGAAGAAGTCGGCGATGCACATGTAGGGCGCTTCGGTCTGGCGCGGATACGAGAAGCGCGCGAGCTCGCTCGTGCGATCGGCGTCGGACCACACGACGAGATCGTTGCCGTCGGCGTTCACGCAGAAGTATCCGTACACGACCTGCGGAACCAAGTAGCCGGCGGCCTTGGCCTCGGCCAGTTGCTCGCGGAACACCGTCCGAATTCGGCTCTTGAAGTCCTCGTCGGATTCACCGGTCTCGGGTCGGAACTGCCACTGGTTGCGGAAGAGCGCCGTCTCGTTCACGAACGACGCGATCTCGTCGAGCCCGATGCCCTTCACGATGCGCGTGCCGAGGAAGGGTGGCTGGAACACCGGGTTGTCGTCGGCGACGTCGGGTGAACGCTTGGGCAGCGAGCCGGCATCGACGCTCGGACGCGCGGCGCGCTTAGGCATCACGCGTCCGCTCGGTGCGCGACCGAATTCGGGATCGTCGACCCCGGAACGCTTGATGTCCATGAGGCGGTCGAGAGTGTTCAGTCCCTCGAAGGCGTCACGGCCGTAGAAGACGCGACCGTCGTAGACCTCGCGCAGATCCTGTTCGACGTAGCTGCGGGTGAGGGCGGCACCGCCGAGGAGCACGGGGATGTCGGAGAGTCCTTGTTCGTTCAGTTCGATCAGGTTCTCGCGCATGATGAGCGTGCTCTTCACGAGCAGACCACTCATGCCGAGGGCATCGGCGCCGACCTCTTTCACCTTGGCCACCATCTCGGAGATCGGGATCTTGATGCCGAGGTTGACGACTTCGTAGCCGTTGTTGGTGCAGATGATGTCGACGAGGTTCTTGCCGATGTCGTGCACGTCGCCCTTCACGGTGGCCAGCACGAGGCGGCCCTTCGACGTCGACGCACCGATTTTCTCCATGTGCGGTTCGAGATGGGCGACCGCGGTCTTCATGGTCTCGGCCGACTGAAGCACGAAGGGAAGCTGCATCTGGCCCGAGCCGAAGAGTTCACCGACCACCTTCATGCCGTCGAGCAGAACATCGTTCACGATCGAGAGCGGGGCGAGTCCGGACGCCATGGCCTCTTCGAGGTCGTCGGTGAGTCCCTCACGATCACCATCGATGATCCGGTGCTTGAGCCGTTCGGTCACCGGCCAACCGGAACGGTCCTCGCGCACGTTGGCGACGGTCGCGACGTCCTCGAACACTTCGAGGAGTTTCTTCAACGGGTCGTAGTCGGGTCGCCGGCGGTCGTACACGAGGTCGAGACACACCTGCTTGTGCTCTTCGGGCATGCGCGCGAGCGGCACGATCTTGCCGGCGTGCACGATGGCCGAGTCGAGGCCGGCGGCCACGCATTCGTGCAGGAACACGCTGTTGAGCGCCTGTCGAGCGGCCGGCTTGAGGCCGAAACTCACGTTCGAGACGCCGAGCGTGGTGAAGGCGCCCGGAATCTCGGTCTTGATCCGGCGGATCGCATCGATCGTGTGCTTGGCGTCGAGACGAAGGTCGTCGTCGCCGGTGGAGAGCGGGAAGGTGAGGGCGTCGAAGATCAGATCCTCGGCGCGTAGTCCGTAGCGATCGACGGCGATGCGGTGGAGGCGGTGGGCGATCGCCATCTTCCACTCGACGTCGCGCGCCTGGCCGCGTTCGTCGATGAGCAGGCACACGACGGCCGCGCCGTATTCGCTGGCGAGTGAGAAGACCCGATCGAGTCGGCTGCCGGACTCTTCACCGTCCTCGAGGTTGCCCGAATTGAGAATGGCTCGCCCGCCGATGTGTTGGAGACCGGCCTCCATCACCGGTGGTTCAGTGGAGTCGAGCACCAACGGAACACTCGCCTGGGTGGCGAAACGCGAAGCGATCTCGTTCATGTCGACCACGCCATCGCGGCCGACGTAGTCGACGCACACGTCGAGAACGTGTGCGCCTTCCTTCACCTGTTCGGTGGCCATCTTGGTGCAGGTGTCCCAGTCGGCGGCGATCATGGCCTCGCGGAATGCTTTCGAACCATTGGTGTTGGTGCGCTCGCCGATGATGAGGAACGAGTTGTCCTGCTTGATCGGCACCGCCGAGTAGATCGACGACACACTCGGCTCCACCGCCGGTGTGCGGCGCGGCGCGGCGAGTCCACCCACGGCGTCGACCACGGCCTTCAAGTGCGCCGGGGTGGTGCCGCAGCAGCCACCCACGATTCCGATGCCGAGATCCTTTACGTGATGCGTGTGGAACTTGGCGAGGGCTTCGGGAGTGAGGTCGTAGTGCGTCTTGCCGTCGACCACACTCGGCAAACCGGCGTTGGGCAACACGCTGATGGGGAACGGGGAGTTCTGCGACAGGAAACGGAGGTGCTCCTGCATCTCCGAGGGGCCGGTGGCGCAGTTGATGCCCATCACATCGGGGCGCATGGCGCCGATCGACGTGAGCGCGGCACCGATCTCGCTACCCACGAGCATGCGACCGGTGGTCTCCATGGTCACCTGAACCTGAATCGGAACTTCGCGCCCTTCGGCGGCCATGGCCCGTCGACACGCGATCATCGCCGCCTTCACCTGCAGGAGATCCATCGACGTCTCGATCAGGAAGAGATCGACGCCGCCCACGAGAAGGCCACGCGCCTGCTCCACGTAGGCATCTCGCAATTCGGTGAAGCCGATGTGGCCGAGACTCGGCAACTTGGTGCCCGGACCGATCGAGCCGGCCACGTACCGCGGACGACCATCGGCTTCGTATTGGTCGGCGACCTCGCGGGCGAGGCTCGCCGCGGCGACGTTGAGGTCGTAGGCGCGCTCGGAAATGCCGTATTCGGCGAGGACCGTGGAGAAACTGCCGAAGCTCGCCGTTTCGAGGGCGTCGACACCGGCGTCGAGGAACGCGGCGTGCATGCTCCGGATCACGTCGGGACGCGAGAGACACAGCATCTCGTTGCAACCCTCGAGGCTGGTTCCGCCGAAATCGTCGGGCCCGAGGTCGAGACCCTGGACGAAGGTCCCGAAAGCGCCGTCGAACACGATGACTCGTTCGTCGACGGCGGCGAGATACGGCTGACGAGACATCGCACGAAACGCTACCTGTGACGGACCAATGGGCCCGTTGCTCATTCGCCGTGAAGTGGGTGTGACTCTTTCGGGTCCGACCTCACCCTCGTGAGATCGCACAAGTAGGGTCGCTCCGTGACCCGTGAACGCATCTACACCCGAGTCGGCGACGACGGTACGACGGGTCTCTTCTACGGCGGGCGGGTCGGCAAGGACAGCACGTTGCCCCGCGCCTACGGCTCGGTCGACGAAGCGCAGGCGATTCTGGGCATGGCGCGCGCCGAGGCCGGGCACGGTTCGGAACTCGAGAACTTCTTGGTGCCGATCATGCGCGACCTGTGGGTGCTCATGGCCGAGTTGGCCACTCTTCCCGAGAACCGTTCGAAGCTCACTCCGGGTTCGTCGTGCGTGACGAACGAGATGGTCGAGCGCCTCGAAGGGATCATCGACGATCTCGACACGCGTTTCACCCCACCCACCGAATTCGTGGTGCCGGGGGGCAACAAGGTGTCGGCGTGGCTCGACATCGCGCGCACCGTCGTGCGTCGGGCCGAACGCCATTCGGTCGCCGCGGCGCCGTCGCCCTCGCACGTGGTGCCGTATCTGAACCGTCTGTCGGATCTGCTCTGGACCATGGCCCGTTGGCAGGAGGGCGAGAGCCTTCCCGTGCGCCGCGTGTCATGATCGGGGCATGACTTTTTCGGTTCAGTCCGCTCGTTCATTTCCCAAGTCGGCTGACGCCATCGGCGTCGCCGTCGGCACGACCGGTGCCGTTCCGCGGCAGATCGGACTCAGCCGGGCCGCTCTCAAGTCGCATGGTTTCGAAGGCGGTGTGGGCCAGACCCTCGTGATCCCGTCGGCCAACGGCTCGACCGTGGTGGCGGTGGGTGTGGGTGACGCGCGGCGGGCGAGCGTGGCCGATGTGCGCAACGCGGCGGCCGCCCTGGCCCGCGCGGTGGCCAAGCGCACTGCAGTGGCCACCAACATCGTCGACGCTGTCGCACTCGATGCCCGCTCGGCCGCTCAGGCGGTCGTCGAGGGCTTCCTCATGGCGTCGTACCGGTATCACGAACTCAAGTCGTCGCCTTCGGTGCCGTCGGGAACGCTCACCGTCGTGGCCGCATCAGCCAAGGCCCGCGGGGCCGAGACCGGTGCCGAGCGCGGGGCCACCACCGCCGGCGCCGTGCGTCTGGCCCGCGATCTGGCCAACACGCCGCCCGCGCATCTGACCGCGCGCATGCTCGCCGACCGAGCGGTGCAGGTCGCGCAAGCCTCGGGGCTCGAGGTCGAGGTCTTCGACAAGGACAAGATCCAGGTGCTCGGTCTCGGTGGACTCCTCGGTGTGAACCGCGGATCCGTGGAGCCGCCGCGCATGATCAAGCTCACCTACAACCCGCGCAACGCGAGTGGTCACCTGGTGATGGTCGGCAAGGGAATCACCTACGACTCGGGTGGAATCAGTCTCAAGCCGAGCGACGCCATGCACGCCAACATGAAGATGGACATGAGCGGTGCCGCCGCGGTTCTGTCGGCCATGAGCGCGCTGTCGGCGCTGCGTTGCAAGTCGAAGGTGACGGGCTTCTTGATGTGCACCGACAACCGGCCGTCGGGAAGCGCGCTGGCCATGGGTGACGTCCTCAAGTTCCGCAACGGCAAGACGGCCGAAATCCACAACACCGATGCCGAAGGTCGACTCGTACTCGCCGATGGTCTGTCTTTGGCTGTGGAACTCAAGCCCGATGCCATCGTCGACATCGCCACGCTCACCGGCGCCTGCATGGCCGCTCTCGGTCCCAAGATCGCCGGTGTGCTCGGCTCGAATCAGCCGTTCATCGATCAGATCCTCGAGGCTTCGCAGCGCACCGACGAACCGGCGTGGCAGTTGCCGCTCGAACGTTCGTACCGCCGACTCCTCGACTCGAACATCGCCGACATGAAGAACATCGGCGGGCCCTACGGCGGTGCCATCACGGCGGCGTTGTTCTTGAACGAGTTCACGGGGTCGGTTCCGTGGGCCCACCTCGACATCGCCGGACCCATGAACGTCGACGGCGACGACGGCTGGTTGAGCCGTGGCGCCACTGGCTACGGCACGCGTCTGCTCCTCGACCTCGCATTGTCGTTCAAGCGGCCGACCGCACGTCGCTGATCACCGGCAACGGTGACTCGCCGGTTTCACCCGTGATCGACCACGCGTCGAGCGCGTGGTGAAGATGCGGAGCCAGACGTTCGATCTGCTTCATGTTCAACGGTGGCACCGCGGTGCGTACGAGAAGTGATTCGGTGAGTGGTTTGGCCAGACCGAACATCACCAGTCGATCGAACGACCGAATGAGGGGATTGGCCCGACCCGACTCCCACCCGAGTCCGAGGCTGGTGGCGAGTTCGGCGAGATCGACGGCGACGCCATCGGGGTGACGGGTGGCGATGCGCGCCAAGCGCCGCATGAGCCACGCGGTCGTGGGGCCGAGGGTGCCGAGCCAGAAGTACTCGAAGTATTCGCCCGATGCATCGTGGCCATAGCGCTCGACGAGCGGATCGACCCAGCGACCGATCCGGATCGTGCCGTTCCGATCGTCGATCAAAGGGCGGGTGGGTGTCTTGTTCATCGAGCCTCCTGTTCGGACGACGAGAAGTGTGTGACTTCGCGTGGGGCGAAGGGGGAGGGCGTTGGTCAGAATGAGTCATGCCCCAACTCACGATCGACAGCACCGGCGATCCGCGATTCGAGTCGGTCGTGGAATGGATGAACGAAGCCCGGCGGATCACCGTTCTCACGGGAGCCGGAATCTCCACCGACTCGGGCATTCCGGACTTCCGCGGCCCGCAAGGACTCTGGACCAAGAACCCGAAGGCCGAACTCACGGCCACGATCGACTACTACATCGGCGACACCGACGTGCGGCGATTGGCGTGGGAGGGGCGCGTGCGCAACTTTTCGCGCGTGCAACCCGAACCGAACATCGGTCACCACACGTTGAAACGACTCGAGGATCAAGGTCGGCTGCGTGCACTCGTCACTCAGAACGTGGACGGACTCCACCATGCGGCCGGACACGCACCCGACAAGGTGATCGAAGTTCACGGATCGTGGCGCGAAACCGTGTGCTGGTCGTGCGGTGACCGTCGGCCGATGATGGAGTCGGTGCAGCGTGTGATCGACGGTGAACCCGATCCGGCCTGTCTTCTGTGCAACGGAATCCTGAAGAGCGCGACGATCCTCTTCGGTGAGTCGCTCGTGCCCGAGGTGATCGGTGCGGCCATGGATGCCGCCGAGGATTGCGATCTGCTCTTGGCGGTCGGCACCAAGTTGTCGGTCGGACCGGTCAACAACGTGGTGCCGCGAGCCAAGTCGGCCGGGGCCAAAGTGGTGATCGTGAACGCCGAGCCCACCGACATGGACCGCTTCGCCGATGCGCTGGTCCTCGGTCAGGTGGCCGAGGTACTGCCCCCACTGATCCGGGCCTGATCGGAGGTCCGGGCACGCCCGCTCGCGAGGCGGGGCTCGGTGGCAATTCCCGACCCAACAGGTAGGGTTTCGGCCATGGCAACTTTCCGTGACCTGCTCGCCGCCGCCAAGTCGGCGATCACCGAAGTCGACACCGCAACGGCCGAAGCGCAGATCAACGCGGGTGGTGTGACGGTTCTGGACGTACGCGAACCCGACGAACACGCCGAGGGCGCGTTGATCGGCGCATTGCACATTCCGCGCGGACATCTCGAGGCGCAGGTGGAAGGTCGCATCCTCGACAAGGACGCACCCGTGATCGTGTATTGCGCCGGAGGTGTGCGCAGTGCGTTCGCCGCCCGCACTCTCGGCGAACTCGGTTACTCGAACGTTCTCTCGATGGCCGGTGGATTCGGCAAGTGGAAGGACGAGGGTCGTAAGTGGAAGGCCCCGGCGTCGCTCACCCCCGAACAGTCCAATCGCTACAAGCGCCACCTTCTGTTGCCCGAGGTCGGCGTGGAAGGTCAGGCCAAGTTGCTCGACAGCAAGGTGTTGCTACTCGGTGCCGGTGGACTCGGTTCGCCGGCCGCGCTCTATCTGGCGGCAGCCGGCGTGGGAACGCTCGGCATCGTCGACATGGACGAAGTGGACGCGAGCAACCTGCAGCGCCAGATCCTGCACAACATCGATCGAGTGGGTGATCGCAAGGTCGACTCGGCCAAGAAGACCCTGACCCTCCTGAACCCTGACGTGAACGTGGTCGCCTACGACACGCGCCTGTCGGCCGAGAACATCATCGACATCATCACGGGCTACGACGTGATCGTGGACGGCGCCGACAACTTCCCGTCGCGTTACCTACTCAACGACGCCAGCGTGAAGCTCGGTATCCCGGTGGTGCACGGTTCGATCTTCCGGTTCGAGGGCATGGTGTCGGTGTTCCATCCCAAGGAAGGTCCGACGTATCGCGACATGGTTCCCGAGCCGCCGCCGGCCGAACTCGCGCCGTCGTGCGCCGAAGCTGGCGTACTCGGTGTGCTCCCGGGCATCATCGGTTCGATCCAGGCGCTCGAGACGATCAAGATCCTGCTCGGCCTGGGCGACGCGCTGATCGGTCGGATCCTGGCCGTCGACACCACCGAGATGTCGTTCCGGACCTTCAAGTTGCAGCGCGATCCCTCGAACCCGGTCACGTGGGAGAACCGCGACCGCATCGAAGTTCGCGAACTCGATGGTCTCTGCGCCCCCTGGATGTCGCACTGACCCACTTCGTTTTGTTGTTCTGGTGAGGGTTTTTCACCGTATAGGTGAAAAACCCTCACCAGAACAACGGGTTCAGTCGTCCAAGGCGGGGAGTCGATCGCGTTCTTGCACGACGACACCGGTGAGGACGAGCGCCATGCCGAGTAGATCGATCAGGGTCGGCTGCTGATCGAGAGCGACGAAGCCGGTCACCACGGCCACCACTGGTAGGAGCGCGAGCAACACGCTGAACCGCCGCACCGGGATCCGACGCAACGTGTACTGATCGATGCCGTAGCCGATCGCACTCGAGAACACACCGACGAACAAGCACAGTCCGAGCAAACGGGGCGAACCCCACACGTCACCGCTGTTCGGCGCACCGAGTGGGGAGATCACGAGCGCACCGACGGCCAGACCGATCCCGAGTCCGGCCACGCCGTGATCGAGTCGGGCGACTTTCGATCCGATCACGATGTACGACGCCCACATGGCCGAGGCGAGGAAGATGAACAACAGGCCGAGTGGGACACCCGACAACACCACGACCCCCACCACGGCGAAACCGAGCGCCACCGCGTTGCGCACCGACCTCGTGCGCAGTGCGGCCACGATGATCGGCCCGATGAATTCGATCGTCACTCCCTTGCCGAGCGGCAGACGGTCGACCGCGAGGTAGAAGAACGTGTTCATCAGCGCGGTCGCGGTTCCGAAGAGGGCCATGGCCACGAACTCGGCGCGCGAGATTCGACGCATGATGCGCGGCAGCGACACCACGACGAGGGCGATGGAAGCACCGATCACGCGAAGCCACGCCACCGTGGCCGGATGAACCTCGTCGAAGAGGTCGATGGCCACCGTGGCCCCGACGTACTGGGCGATCGCGCTCAGGACGAACAACGCCTCCGGTGGCGCGGACGCGAGAAAGCGTCCGATGGGCGACGGACGCAGTGATGAGGAGTCGTGTCGGTTCAGTCGAAGAGCTCGGGATCGGTGCGGCAGATCTCCTGCCACAGCGGCTGGAACTGGAACCAGCCGGCCAGCGAATGTCCGGTCTGCTCGCGCGTGTAGGTCGCGTACTGGTGGTTGATCTTCTTGGGCGTTCCGGCGGCCATGGCCATGAGCTGGGCCTGGCACGAACGCTCCATGGT
>Ga0255084_1000268_pt1 | contig 11830 bp, 7 predicted proteins | sample Colum_Cont_RepA__FD_188433 | JGI IMG/M metagenome (GOLD analysis project Ga0255084, IMG submission 188433) | Freshwater microbial communities from Columbia River, Oregon, United States - Colum_Cont_RepA_8d | ecosystem: Environmental > Aquatic > Freshwater > River | place: USA: Oregon | collected... | reverse complement strand
GTATTGCTTGTGAGGATAAACGGCACAGTGCCATGTTACTGAATGCATATGGCATTTCTAAGCCACTTTATGCCCTGCATGAGCACAATGAAATTTCTGCAAGCGCTTATCTTTTAGAAAAGCTCCGCAATGGTGAACGCTGGGCATACATTTCAGACGCGGGAACGCCAGGCATATCAGATCCAGGCGCAATTCTTTGCGAAGAAATTAAAAAGGGGGGCTACCAAGTTTGCCCTCTGCCAGGCCCTAGTGCAATCACAGCCGCAGTTTCCGGAGCAGGGGATTTTTTAAAACATGGCAATGGTGGCTTTCAGTTTTTAGGTTTTTTACCCGCTAAAGCAAATCAACGGGACGAGCTACTCAAAGTAGCGGCAACATCAAACATCAGTTCTTTCTTTTATGAAGCTCCACACCGCATAGAGTCGACACTCAGTTCTATCGTCGCTCAATTAGATGGAGATCGAAAAGTGCTTATAGCAAAAGAGCTGAGTAAGATTTTTGAAGAGATTAAAGTTATTGCAGTTCGAGATTTGCCAGACTGGATGAAAACAATTGAAAACTGGCAGGGCGAGTACGTTCTTGGCATAGAAGGTGCGGCACGGAGAGACTCACCAACCAGTTTTGACGAGGATACGCTTCAATGGATTTCTGCAATCGACGGCAGAATAGGGCACAAAGAGCTTTCTGAAATCATCTCTCAGATCACGGGGATCAGTAAAAAAGATGCGTATCGTGAGTTAATTGAGAAAAAAGAGGCATAAAAAAAGCCCCGCACAGGGGGCTTTTTTATCAAAGCTGCATTTATTATTTCTTCGGCTCAGCTTGTTTTGGCGCTTCTGGAGCTGGAGCTTTAGGCTCTGCGAGTTTACCGCCTGCTGAAGCCGTCAAATAAACCACGGCTCTACCTAATTCATAGTCAGAAATATCAGCTGGACTAGTTCCAGCTCTTGCAGGCATAGCGCCTTTACCTTTAACAACGGCACTCAAAAGACCATCGTAGCCACGGCCAAGGCGGGCGCCCCAGCCACCAGCGTCACCATATTTAGGAGCACCAGCAGCACCTGTTGCATGACAAGAAGCACAGGCTTGTTTATAAATTTCTTCACCAGTCTTGAATACTCTTGGGCCCGAAGCGTCCTTAAAGTCTAAAAGTGCGACTGGTTTAATCAGCTGATTAGCAGATTCGGCAGCCGCATCAGGATTCGTTGATGGCTTTTTTCCACTACCCACATAGGTCATTAAAAAAGCGATGATGATCAGCGGCACAAAAAAGCTCGCAAAAACCATCACAATTAACTGCTTGGGTGATTTAATCAAATTTCCGTGTTCTTCACTCATTGCACTTTTCCTTTTTATCTAGCTCGCAAGCATTATAGCGAGGATAATTCCCTTCAGCCTTACAATCTTAGAGACGCGACCGTAGTTCAATGGATAGAATTAGAGTTTCCGAAGCTCTCGATACAGGTTCGATTCCTGTCGGTCGCACCAGACCCCCAAATCCCACAATTAGACCTAGATCAAGCTCAAATCAAGAAAAACATCTAAAATAAGGCATTCTTGAATTTTGCCCTTAAAAGGTCGCCATGTCCGCAAATACTGTTGAAGCCACTCTTGATCAACCAATTCCTGTCGGTCAACCCATTCCTCACAGAAAAGTGATTCGTTCTTGGCTCACGCCATTGACTGAGCGCTCCGTCATGCGTGCCATTGTCTTGCAAATCATTGACACAGTGATTTTGACTGCGGGCATCGTCGGCACCGTTTATTTTGAGTCAGTTTTAGTAAAACTTCTTTTGGCTGTTTTTTCTGGTTTCATGATTGGTCGTATTTTTATTTTGGGTCACGATGCATGCCATCAGAGTTTTACGCCGCACCGCGGACTTAATAAAGTGTTGGGGCGTCTTGCATTCTTACCATCACTTACGCCATACAGTCTTTGGGAAGTTGGTCATAACGTGGTTCACCATGGACAAACAAATTTAAAAGGTTTTGATTTTGTTTGGGCGCCTTTGTCTCTTGAAGAATATAACAAGCTAACTCCTGCTGAAAAAGCATTGGAGCGTCACTACAGAAGCGGCTGGGGTCCTGCCCTGTATTACATGTTAGAAATTTGGTGGAAAAAGATGTTCTTCCCGAACAAGAAGGCCATGCCAGCAACTCGTCCGGCTTTCTTTTGGGACAACGTGCTAGTTTCTGCATTCGCAGTTATTTGGGTTAGCGCTTTGGTGATTGCAGCGATTCAAACCAATCAATCCATCTTGCTCACAGTGATCATGGGCTTTTTAATTCCATTCATTTTTTGGAATGCCATGATTGGCTTTGTTGTGTATGTTCATCACACACACCCAAGCGTTTCTTGGTACTCAGATAAATCAGAGTGGTTAAGAGCTCAGCCCTTTGTTTCTACAACTGTGCATTTGGTTTTCCCATTTAAATGGGGTGCTTGGATGCATCACATCATGGAGCATACAGCTCACCACGTTGACATGAGTGTGCCTCTTTACAAGCTCAAAGAAGCTCAAACTAAACTTGAAACTATGCTTCCTGAAAGAATCATCATTCAAAAGTTTTCTTGGGCTTGGTATTTTGATACTGCCAAACAGTGCAAACTTTACGACACAGAAAAGAAATGTTGGCTTGATTTTGACGGGAATAAAACAGCAGACTCAATCAAAGTCGTTTTAAGTTAAAAGTCCCACAAAACGCCCTTTCAAGGGCGTTTTTCAAAAAGCCGTTAAAATAGCAACTTGAATCTTTAAGAGAAGTTTATATGTCAACCCCGCCAAGCACACTGGAAAGCAATACAAGAGTTATGAAGTTTTGCTCTTCCTGCAGTAGAGAAAAGCCTCTAGAGGGTGGCACATGGATTCCTACAAGCAATCGCAAGCAACGTTGGATCTGTGCAAGTTGCTTGTATAACAGAACCCATCGTACTGGTTCTGCCAAGGCTTAATTAGCCATATCACTCACATAAGGATTGCTTCTTCTCTCTTCACCAAAGGTGGATACTGGTCCGTGACCGGGTATAAAAGTGATGTCATCGCCCAAAGGGAAAAGCTTTTCTCTAATAGACTTTATTAGATCGGCGTGATTTCCTCTAGGAAAATCTGTGCGCCCAATAGAGCCTGCAAACAAGACATCTCCGACAATGGCCAAATGGTCATCCTTGCCGTAAAAAATAATATGCCCTGGGGTATGCCCTGGGCAGTGCTTGACCAATAATTCAACCTGACCAACGGTAACAATATCGTCGTCTTTCAGCCATTTATTTGGTTCAAATGCCTGGGCCATTGGAAAGCCAAAACGCTTACTTTGCTCAGGAAGTTGATCAATCCAAAAGCGCTCATCTTCATGAGGGCCCTCAATCTGAATACCCAAGTCTTGCGCTAATGAAGCAGCCCCAGCACAGTGATCAATATGTCCATGGGTTAACAAGATTTTTTCGGGGATTGCGCCGGCTTGTTTTAGAGCATCCAGTATTTTTGGAAGATCTCCACCTGGGTCAACGATGGCAGCCTGATTAGATTTTTCACAAATCAAGATCGAGCAATTTTGCTCAAAGGGTGTTACCGGAACTATGAGTACTTTTAAAGTCATAGTTCCGATTATCTCAATAAACTAAAAGTTACCAACTAGATTCGCGGTCAGGGCTTGAAGTGATTTTATGGATCGACAAATCAGCCCCATCAAATTCATCTTCTTGAGACATGCGTAAGCCCAAAACTGCTTTCAGTATTCCATAGACAATCAAGCCTGAAATTGCAGCAAATGCAACTCCTGCAACGGTACCAATTACTTGAGCGGTAAAGCTCACGCCACCCAATCCACCTAAGGCCTTTTGTCCAAAGACGCCCGCTGCAATACCACCGAGCGCACCGCACAATCCATGTAGTGGCCAAACGCCCAAAACATCATCGATTTTCCAGCGATTTTGAACCATGGTGAACATCACCACAAATAAACCACCCGCCATTCCACCCACAGCCAAGGCGCCCATTGGATGCATTAAATCTGAGCCGGCACACACTGCAACAAGACCTGCTAGAGGACCGTTATAACTGAAGCCTGGGTCATTTTTACCAACAGCCCAAGCAACCAATGTTCCCCCAACCATTGCCATCAATGAGTTCATGGCCACTAAGCCACTAAGCTTCTCAACCGTTTGGGCACTCATGACGTTGAAGCCAAACCAACCTACCGCTAACACCCATGCGCCAAGGGCCAAAAATGGAATGCTTGAGGGTGGATGCGCAGAGATCCTGCCATCTTTTGTATAGCGGCCATGACGTGCGCCCAACAAAATAATAGCTGGTAAAGCAATCCAGCCACCCACAGCGTGAACAACCACAGAACCTGCAAAGTCATGGAACTCTTCGCCAGTTAATTCTTTGAGCCAAGCCTGAAATCCAAATTGCTGATTCCAGACCATTCCTTCAAACAATGGATAAACAAAACCCACCAAAATGAATGTGGCAATTAGTTGAGGATTGAATTTCGCACGCTCTGCAATGCCGCCAGAAATAATCGCCGGTATCGCTGCAGCAAACGTCAATAAAAAGAAGAATTTGACCAGCTCAAAACCGCTTTTTTGAGCTAAAACCTCTGCGCTAGAAAAGAAGTTGAGTCCGTAAGCAATGCTATAACCAATAAAGAAATAAGCGATTGTTGATACCGCAAAATCAATCAGAATTTTGACAAGAGCATTGACTTGATTCTTTTTACGAACAGTGCCTAGCTCTAAAAAAGCAAAGCCCGCATGCATTGCTAGCACCATGATGGCGCCCGTCATGATGAAAAGGGCGTCAACCCCTGACTTAAAGTTTTCCATTTATCACCCCTAGATGACTTTAGTTAAGGTTCGAATTATGAATGTTCTGGTGCATAAAAATACCCATTTATGCACCAAATTTGTGCGTATAGTATTTTTGATGGTTTTGAGCAGCTTGGGTACAATGTTGCATCGATGGGAGAGTTTGGTTTTACCAACGCCGAAGGCGCAATGCCCATGAACGCTCAGGCAAATGGACCGTCGATATTTACACTCTGGAGAGCGGCATTTAGTTGCCCACCGAAGGGGCTAAAAGAGTACAAATGGTTTGAACTCTTCAATCTCTCAGGTAACAGGACAGGGGGGCATCAATTCCTTTAAGGAGTTTGGATGTCGGCTGTCCCTACAAATCTAAAACGCACAATCCTTTTTGACGCGCATCACTTGGCTGGAGCAAAGCTTGTTGATTTCGGCGGCTGGGAAATGCCTGTTAACTATGGCTCTCAAATTGAAGAGCACCTTGCCACGCGAACAAATTGTGGTGTGTTTGACGTGTCTCACATGGCAGCCGTTGATGTTATCGGAAAAGATGCGAAGGCTTTCTTAGAGAAAGTTGTTGCCAACAACGTCAACAAACTAAAAAACAATGGTCAAGCTCTTTATGGTTGCTTGTTGAATGATGAGGCTGGCGTTATTGATGATTTGATTGTCTATCGCCTAGATCCCAACTATCGCTTAGTAATCAATGCCGCAACGGCTCACACTGATCTTGAATGGTTGAATAAGCAAGCGACAAGCTTTCAAGACGTGACGCTTATTCCTAGAAGATCCGATCTGATTGCCAATCAAAACCCGCAGGGCATGATTGCGGTTCAGGGCCCTAAAGCGCTTGAACTCATTAAAAAAGCCATTCCATCACTAGCAAAAGCAGCCTCTGAATTGAAAAGCTTTCATGCCTCATGCGAACAAACTCCTTTTGGAGAAATCATGATCGCAAGAACAGGCTACACCGGTGAAGATGGTGCCGAGCTACTAGTTCCTGTTAATCATACAGTGGCTATTTGGGATCTTTTGATTGCCCAGGGAGCCCAGCCTGCAGGCCTTGGGGCCCGAGACACGCTTCGCTTAGAAGCGGGTATGAACTTATATGGCCAGGACATGAATGACCAAACAAATCCTCTGGATGTTGGACTCTCTTGGACCATCGATCGTTCAGGAGATCGAAATTTCATTGGTAAATCTGCCTTAGAGAGAAAACCTCAGAAATTTATTTTTCTAGGTTTGATACTTCAAGACAAAGGTGTTTTGCGCGCCCATCAAATTGTTAAATCAAGCAAAGGTGAAGGCGAAATAACCAGTGGCACATTCAGCCCATCACTTCAAAAATCTATTGCGCTTGCCAAGCTTCCTTTAGCAACTGAAATTGGCGAGACAGTAAAAGTTGTTATTCGTGACAAAGAATTAAATGCAGTTGTTGTTAAACCCCCTTTTGTTCGCCATGGCAAAGCCTTGGTTTAATTTTGGAGAAACTACTATGAACATCCCTCAAGACCTACGTTACACAGAATCTCATGAATGGGTTCGTAAAGAATCTGATGGTTCAATCACCGTTGGAATTACTGACCATGCTCAAGAAGCGTTGGGCGATATTGTTTTCCTTGAACTGCCAAACGTTGGCAAATCTTTAAATGCAGGCGATGCTTGTGCCGTGGTTGAGTCGGTCAAAGCAGCCAGTGATATCTATGCCCCTTTATCTGGCGAAGTGATTGCCATCAATGATGCAGCAACTTCTGCACCTGAAGCAGTTAACTCAGACGCCTATGGCTCATGGTTATTCAAAATTAAACCGACAGACATCAGCAAAGTTGATGGCCTTCTTTCAGCAGAAGCATACGGAAAAAACATTGGTGCATAAAGAATGAAAAGCTCCCTGACCACTCTCGAAAATCATGACGCTTTTTTAAGCCGTCATATTGGCCCATCAGCCAGCGATGAATCCTCGATGTTGAAGTTCTTAGGATTTAATCAGCGCGATGAACTGATCAACGCAGTTATTCCAAGCAACATCAGAAGTAAGTCTGCTCTACCTTTGGGTGACTACACAAATGCTAAGGGAGAAAGTGAAGCCCTTGAATTACTAGCCAGCATCGCCAATCAAAATAAAGTTTTCAAATCCTTCATTGGTCAAGGGTATTACAACAACATCACTCCAGGCGTTATTCAAAGAAATATTCTTGAAAATCCAGCTTGGTACACGGCTTACACACCTTATCAACCAGAAATTTCTCAAGGTCGTTTAGAGGCAATCATTAACTTTCAGCAAATGTTGATTGATTTAACAGGCATGGATATTGCCAATGCCTCTATGCTGGATGAAGGTACTGCAGCAGCAGAAGCCATGACCTTAGCACTCAGAACTTGCCAATCAAAGTCGATGACTTTCTTTGTGAGTAACGATGTTTTGCCACAAACCTTGGCCGTCATTAAAACAAGGGCAAAGCCATTAAATATTCAACTTGAAATTGGCTCTCATGAGGATGCATTAAAAACTGATGCCTTCGCTGTTTTGCTTCAATACCCAGGTGTTGGTGGTGCTCTTTTAGAAAAAGAAAAGTATCTTGCCATTGCAGAGGCGGTCCATAGCAAAGGTGGCTTATTAATTGCTGCGGCTGATTTGTTGGCCTTGACACTACTCACTCCACCAGGCGAGTGGGGCGCTGACGTTGCTATCGGTAGTGCACAACGCTTTGGTGTACCGATGGGTTTTGGCGGCCCATCTGCTGGATATCTTGCTACAAAAGATGCCTTTAAGAGAAGCATGCCTGGTCGCTTGGTGGGCGTCACAATCGATGCACAAGGAAACTCTGCATACCGCCTTGCTCTTCAAACCAGAGAGCAGCACATTAGACGCGAGAAAGCCACATCCAATATCTGTACGGCTCAAGTATTGCTTGCAGTGATGGCAAGTATGTACGCGGTTTATCACGGGCCAGAAGGCTTGAAAAAAATCGCCTTGCGTGTTCATCGCCAAGCCAGCATCTTGGCATTGGCCGTCAAACAACTTGGACTTGAAGTTGTCAATCCGCATTGGTTTGATACCCTCACGATCAAGACGCCCAATGCTAAGAAAATTCATGAGACAGCCCAAAAACATTCGTGTAATTTGAGAGCTATCGATTCAGAGCATGTTGGTGTATCCATTGATGAAACAACGGGCAGAAAAGAACTCCAGATGTTGTGGACGATTTTTGGTGGCGAAGGCGAACTAAATATTGATGCTATTGATCAGTCAGTTTCAAGCTCAGTCCCAAGCTCATTGATTCGCAACAGCGAGTATTTGACTCACCCAACATTTAATCGCTACCACTCTGAGCATGAAATGCTTCGTTATTTGAGAAGTTTGGCGGATAAAGACTTAGCGCTTGATAGAACCATGATTCCACTTGGTTCATGCACCATGAAATTGAATGCCACCAGTGAAATGCTTCCTGTGACATGGCCTAGCTTTTCACAAATTCACCCGCTGGCACCAGAAACTCAATGGGCTGGATATGCAAAGCTAATTGAAGATACAGAGCGCATGATGTGTGCTGCTACCGGCTACGACGCTGTTTCTTTGCAACCAAATGCTGGCTCACAAGGTGAGTATGCAGGTCTACTTGTGATTCGCGCATATCATGAGTCACGCGGGGAAGGGCATCGCAATATTTGCTTAATACCTTCATCTGCACACGGCACAAATCCTGCATCTGCTCAAATGGCTGGCATGGAAGTGATTGTTGTTGCCTGCGATACCAATGGTAACGTCGATTTAGTTGACTTGAAAAACAAAGCTGAAGAGCACTCCAAAAATCTTGCCGCCATCATGATCACTTACCCGAGCACTCATGGAGTATTTGAAGCGGGCGTTCAAGAGTTATGTGAAATCATTCACCAGCATGGCGGTCAAGTTTATATTGACGGCGCGAACATGAATGCCTTGGTTGGTACTGCAGCCCCTGGACACTTCGGGGGTGATGTAAGCCACCTTAATTTGCATAAAACTTTTTGCATACCCCATGGCGGCGGCGGTCCAGGTGTTGGCCCTGTTGCTGTTCGTTCACACCTTGCCAAGTTTTTACCTTGCTCTTATACAGCTGGTACGGCTTCAAAATGGAATGATCTGGATTGGATGAGAATCAGTGCTGCTCCATTTGGCTCTGCATCAATCTTGCCTATTTCATGGATGTACGTTGCCATGATGGGTGCTGCCGGTCTTACCAAAGCAACCGAAATAGCGATTGTTTCTGCAAACTACGTTGCCAAAAAACTAGAAAATTTCTATCCGGTTTTGTATAAAGGTAATAAAGGTTTGGTGGCTCATGAATGCATTTTGGATTTGCGCCCTCAGCAGAAAGAGTCAGGCATCAGCAACGAGGATGTTGCCAAACGCTTGATGGACTTTGGCTTTCATGCGCCAACAATGAGCTTCCCTGTTCCCGGCACCCTGATGATTGAGCCCACCGAAAGTGAATCAAAGTTCGAGTTGGACCGTTTCATTGAAGCCATGGTTGCGATTGCAGAAGAAATTCGCAAAGTAACCAACGGTTCTTTTGATAAGGAAAATAATCCACTTAAAAATGCACCTCATACAGCTGAAGTCATTTTGGCCAATGAGTGGAATAGACCTTACACACGAGAAGAGGCAGCATACCCTGTGGGTCGCTTACGTAAGAACAAGTATTGGCCACCTGTTGGTAGGGCAGACAACGTTTATGGCGATAGAAATCTATTTTGCACATGCGTACCAATCTCTGAATACGCATAAATTAGTTTATCTTTAAATGCTGATGGGGTCGCGCTCGATATACCAGCCGACCCCTTTTCTTTTGGTGTGCGCCTCTGTCAAATAGTGCTGCAAAATCTCAATGCTCTTTTGCAGGTCTTGTCGGCTCTCAGACTCAACCAACATTTGAGCTCGCTCTTTACCAGCAATTCTAACCATTGCCCGAGGGATCACATCACTTAGCATGGCATTGGCTGGCCAAATTTTGTCTGACTTTGCCAATTGTGAAGCATCCTTCAGCATATCAATTGCTTGGACTAATGTTTTGTGCTCACCATGAACCAATGCTTGATATGAAAATGGTGGCAAACCAACCAATTGTCTTTCGTTTTTTATTTCTTCTAAAAACCCATCAACATCAGCATGCCTTAAGTACTTATAAGCTGATGCTTCGGGATAGTTGGTTTGAATGATGACCTTTGATTCGCCAGCCTCTTCACTCCGGCCGGCTCTACCGGCTACTTGCATGAGTTGAGCAAACAATCTCTCAGAAGCTCTGAAGTCCTGCGAGAAAAGACTTGCATCAGCATCAATCACCCCAACGAGTGACACTGATTGATAGTCATGACCCTTTGCGATCATTTGAGTTCCGACGATGATGTCAGCATCACCATCATGTATTTCACTGAATAAACTTTCTGCGCTGCCTTTAGTTCTGGTTGTATCTGCATCGATGCGCAATATTTTTGCTTTAGGGAATCTTTCTGACAAGAACTCCTCGATTTTTTGCGTTCCTTTGCCCAATGGGCTCAGATCTGTATTTCCGCAATCAGGGCATACCTTTGGCACAGGCCTCATTACTCCGCAGTGATGACAACACAAATTCTTTTTTTGTTCTGTTATTTTGTGCAGCACCATGTGTGCAGAGCATTTCACGCAATCTGATAACCATCCGCAAGCCTGACAGTTAAGCACCGGAGAGTATCCTCTGCGGTTGATATAAATGATGCTTTGTCGCCCTTGTTCGATATTTTTTTGCAACTCATTCAACAGGTACTCGCTGATCCCATGCTCATTTTTTTTACCTGCTTTTTGCTCTTGCTTTAAATCCAAGATTTGAATCAATGGTGGCTTTGCATTTTTTGCTGCACGCTCTTTTAGGCTCAGAATTTCATATCTTTTTTCTTGTGCATGAAACCATGTTTCTAAGCTGGGGGTTGCTGATGCCAATACAACCGGGATGTTAAGTTTTTTTCCTCGCCACACCGCAAGATCTCTTGCTGAATATCGCACGCCTTCTTGTTGCTTATAGGATAGATCATGCTCCTCATCAACCACGATGGCTTTTAAATTTGGCGCAGAAGTTGCTACGGCCATGCGTGTGCCAAGAATGATTTGTGCTTTACCCGAATGTGCTTTTTCCCAGTTATCCGCACGTGTTCTATCTGTGATGCCGCTGTGCATTACCACTAATTTTTTTCCGGGAAAGGCTTGCTCTACCGAGGATTCTAACTGTGGCGTTAAATTGATTTCAGGCACCATGATCATGACTTGCGATTCGTCATCATCTAAGATTTTTTTTAGCCAACGTAAATAGGTCAAAGTTTTGCCACTACCTGTTATGCCTTGCAACAGGTTGCAGCTGAATTTTTTGCTGATACTTTGATTCCATAGTTTTTCTACTATGAACAATTGCTCTTCGTTCAGGCTAATTTCATTACCTGGTTGGGCCTTCGTGTTTTTTGTTGCTGCGCTTGTCTTACTAAGCCTCTTTTCCTTACCAAGCAATTCCCATTTGTTCTTTTGTCTCCACATTTTTGGTATTGATGGAATCAATACTTCACCAATGGGTCTTTGGTAGTAAATTGCTGCAAATTCTGCCATCGCCATAACGTCACTTGAAATCGGTTGTAGCGGTGCAATAGCTTGTACTTTTTTAATTTTTTCTAAGTCGTAATCGGTTTTATCCAAAACTTGCATTACCACTCCGATGCATTCTTGTCTTCCAAAACTTACCTGAACTATTTGTCCTTTTTGCGGCGCAGTAGCAAAATCTTCATGCCAAGCGTAGTCAAATAATTGATTCAATGGGCTGTCGATGGCCACCTGAACAATTATTTTTTCTGGGCTTTTATCTTCAAAGCTCATGTTTTACTTTAAGTCCGTGATGAAGAGCATTGCACTTATTGGTTTTTTAAAAAGGGTTCTTTTGTCTGTGGAAAACCTTGTGGATAACTGCTTAATTATCCCAGTATTTCAAAATGAGCAACTTTTTTATATACTTTAATTATATTATA
>Ga0255084_1000264_pt1 | contig 11969 bp, 12 predicted proteins | sample Colum_Cont_RepA__FD_188433 | JGI IMG/M metagenome (GOLD analysis project Ga0255084, IMG submission 188433) | Freshwater microbial communities from Columbia River, Oregon, United States - Colum_Cont_RepA_8d | ecosystem: Environmental > Aquatic > Freshwater > River | place: USA: Oregon | collected... | reverse complement strand
GCGCTGGAGGGGGATGTCATCCCCCTTGCGGCGGAAAGGAAGTTTTTTCACCAGCCAGAGCCAGGCGGCGTGCAGGTGGATCAGCGCGACGACCTTGAGGATGAGGAAGGGGGTCTTGGCCGTCAGCCAGAGCAGGCGTCCGTCGGTGCAGGGCACCTCGCGGCCGGTCCAGGCGCTGACCAGCGTGAGACGTCCGCCCTCGTAGTGGTCGACCCCGATCGCGAGCCGCGCGTCCGGCAGGCGCAGCGTGAACTCGAATTCCGTGTCCAGGCCCGAGAAGGGCGAGACGTAGAAACGCTTGGGCGTGCGCAGGCGCAGGCAGGGCCGGCCCGCGTCGTCGACCTGCCGGCAGGCCGCGCCGAGGAACCAGGCCTTGCGTTCGCCGAAGGTGTTGTGGACTTCCGCGATCCCGCAGCGCAGCTCGTCGCCGACCGTCACCAGGAGGAAGCTCGCCGGGTTGTAGGACTTGCCGAACGCGCGCGGCATCGCCACGAGCGTCACCCGGGCCTCGGGCGGCAGGGCCTCGCCTTGCGCCGCGCAGAACGCGCGCACCCGCGCCTCGAGGTCGGCCGGCGCAGCGCCGAAGGACTGCGGCGGGCCTTCCGGCTGGAAGAGCGGGGCGGCCGGGAGGAAGTCCTGGTCGCGGAACGCGTAGGGCGACCAGCGGCGGCCGAGCAGCCAGCGCCCCCGGCCCAGCTCCCTGAATTCCGCCGGTGCCACCGCGCAGGCGAAGGCCGTGTGCGTGAAGCGGTGCGCCTTCGGCCAGAGCCGGGCGTGCATCACCTCCGCGTCGTAGAGTCGGGCCACGCGGCGAAAGTGGGGACGAAGCCCCAGGGGTGCAAGCGTGGCGGGAGCTTATCGGCTCGCTTGCCTTCCGCCGTCCGGGCGGCATACCTCGCTCCGATGTCGTCCGACCCCAAGACCATCGGCGCGATCGCCACGGCCCTCTCCCTGGGGCTGCTTTGGTGCGGTCTCCGGGCGGGGCGCAAGCAGCGTCTGCTCGACGACACCCCGGTCTCGAAGGCGCTCGGGGTCTTCATCGGGGAGGTCGAGATCGAGGGGGCCTGCGTGCTGAGCGAGCCGTTCACGGCCTACCTTTCCGGCCAGCCCTGCGCGATTTATCGCTGGAGCATCGAGGAGGAGTGGGAGCGCTGGGAGACGGAGACCTACACCGACAAGGACGGGAAGACCCGCACGCGGCGCGTCCTGCGCAGCGGCTGGACCACGGTCGCCGACGGGGGCGAATCCTCCGGCTTCTACATCCAGGACGAGACGGGGTACGTCTGGGTTCGGCCCAAGGGCGCCGACATCGAGCTGCTCACGCTGTTCTCGACGTCGGCCTACCGCGGCGACGCGCTCTACCATGAGAAGGGGCCGTCCGAGTCGATCGACGATTCGACGGGCCGTCGCCGGTACTTCGAACGGGGCATGCCCATCGGCACGCGGTTGTTCGTGCGCGGTCGCGCCCGCGAGCGGACGGATATCGTGGCGGCGGAGATCGCCGAGGATCCGCGCGCCGAGATGTTCATCATCAGCCCGCGCAAGGAGAGCGACCTCAGCGCCGGCCGCGAGGGCGCCTATTGGACCTGGTGCGTGCTGGGCTTCCTCCTGGCCCTCGTGGCCGCCTGCGGCTTCGCCCCCACGGAGGTCGGGTTCCGCGGCGCCGCCCCGTGGTGGGGCGGGTTCGCCTACCTGCTCGCCTGGCTCGGCGGCTGGGTCTGGATGGTGTACAACAGCCTCGTCGGCCTGCGGCTGCGCGTCCAGCAGGCCTGGTCGCTCATCGACGTGCAGCTGAAGCGGCGGGCCGACCTGATCCCGCCGCTCGTCGCCTGCGTCCAGGGGTATCGCGACCACGAGGCGCGGTTGCAGACGGCGCTCGCCGCGCTCCGCGCCCAGGCCGCCGCCGGCGGCCGCCCGCAGGCGCTCACGCCGACCTTGCTGGCGCTGTCCGAGGCGTACCCCGAGCTGCGGGCGCAGGCGTCCTTCGGCGAACTCCAGCGCAACCTCGTGGAGACCGAGCAGCGCATCGCGCTGGCGCGGAACTACTACAACGACAGCGCCACCTTCCACAATACCCGCCTCGAGCGGGTGCCGGACCGCTACGTGGCGAACCTGCTCAAGATGCAGCCGGCCGCCCTGTTCGCCGCGACCGGCTTCGAGCGGGCGGCCGTCGGCGTGAAGTTCTGATCAGGCGTCCCAGGGGTCGCGGCCGAGGAGCTGCGCGCACAGGCGGTGCGCGGACCACAGGCCGTCCTCATGGAAGCCGTACCGTTGCCACGCGCCGACGAAGTGGACCCGCGCGCCGGCGCGGGCGTTGAGCGCGGCGACCTCGCCCTGCGCGGCGACGGCCTCGAGCGAGAAGAGCGGGTGTTCGGTCGGGATGATGCGGAGGACCTTGGCGGGGTCGACCTGCTCCGGGTGGTTGATCGTCACGACGAAGTCGCCCTTGTCCGTGAGGCCCTGCAGCGAGTTCATCCAGTAGTGCGTGGACGTCGCCAGTCCGCCGTCCTTGGCCCAGGTGCGGTAGTTCCAGGAGGAGCGCGCCTTGGTCGCCCGGGGCAGGGGGGCCATATCCGTATGCACGATCGCGTCGTTCTGGTTGTAGGCGAAGGCTCCGAGGATCCGGCGCTCCTCGCCGTCGGCGTCGGCCAGGAGCCGGAGCGAGGTCGGCGCGTGCGCGGCCAGGATCGCGCGGTCGAAGCGCTCCTCGCCCCGGTCCGTGGCGACGACCACCTGCGCGCCCTCGCGGCGGAGCGCCGTGACGCCTTGGCCGAAGCGGAAGTCCGCCGGGTGCGCCTTCAGGAGCGCCTCGACGTAGGTCCGGGAACCGCCTTCGAGCGTCAGCCACTGGTGCTGGGTGTCCAGGCCGAGGAAGCCGTGGTTGTGGAAGAAACGCATCAGCGCCGCGGCGGGGAAGCCGAGCATCTTCTCCGCGGGGGTCGACCACACCGCGGCCGACATCGGGATGAGGTAGAGGTCGAGGAAGTCCTGCCCGAGCCCGTGGCGTGCGCACCAGTCGCGCAGCGAGGTCGTCTCCGCCTCGGCGGAGCGCCACGCGGTCTTGGCGAGGCCGTTGAACTTGTTGATCTGCCAGAGCAGCTTCCAGAAGCGCGGGCTCCGCAGGTTGCGCCGCTGCGCGAACAGGTGGTTCAGCGAGCTGCCGCACCACTCGAGGCCCGTCGGGTCGTGGCGGACCGCGAAGGACATCGAGGTCTGCTTCGGCCGCACGCCGAGTTCCTTGAACAGCCGGCAGAGGTGCGGGTACGTGACCTCGTTGAACACCATGAAGCCGGTGTCCATCGGCAGGGTCCGCCCGGTGCCGGGTTCGGTGACGTCGATCGTGTGCGCGTGGCCGCCGGGGCGGGTGTCCGGGTCGAAGAGGGTGACATCGTGGTGCGCGCGCAGGAAGCGCAGGCAACCGAGGCCGCTCACGCCGGCGCCGACGATGGCGACCCTTTCACGCACGGTTCGCGGCGGACTCGGCCTTGGTCTGGGCGGCCTCCTCGTAGACCGAGGCGGGGACGCCCTTGAGGCCCCAGATCAGGCCCAGCCACGACATCAGCTTGAGCCCGTAGTAGGTCGGGTCGAACTCCCACCAATAGAAGCCCTGCTTCGTGGTGGCCTGGTAGCGGTGGTGGTTGTTGTGCCAGCCTTCGCCCAGGGTGATGAGGGTCAGCAGGAAGGAATTCCGGGATTCATCGCCGGTGGTCTTGAAGCGCTTGCTCCCGAAGACGTGCGCGAGCGAGTTGATGCAGGCGGTCCCGTGGAACAGGACGACGGTCGAGATCACGCCCCAGACCAGCAGCTGCGGCCCGTTGGTGCCGTAGCCGTGGGCGCCCAGCCAGGCGCCGGCGCCGTAGGTCGCGGCCGCGGCCAACAGGGGGATCAGGATGTCGAAGCGGTTCAGGAAGACGAGCTCGGGGTATTTCGCGAGGTCGGGGATCTTCGCGTAATCCGTCGGGAAGTTCTTCTTCGAGGTGATCCAGCCGATGTGGGACCACCAGAAGCCGTCGACCACGGGGGAGTGCTTGTCCTCCTCTTCGTCGGAATGCTTGTGGTGGTGCCGGTGCGTGTAGGCCCACCAAAGGGCCCCGCGCTGCACGGCGGTCGCGGCCCACACGGCCATGATGAACTGGAAGGCGCGCGACGTGGAATAGGTCTTGTGCGAGAAATAGCGGTGCAGGAAGCCGGTGATCGCGAACATCCGGACGAAGTACAGGCCGACCGCCGTCCAGACGGCGATGGGGCTGACGCCCACCCACAGGACCGCGAAGCAGGCCAGGTGCATCACGACGAAGGGGAGGCTCCGGGGCCAATCGACCTTCTTGGGGGTGTTCTGCAGCGCCTCGACCCCTTCCGGGATGTGGTCGGCGTCGAACCAGCGGATCAGCGACCGGAAAAGGCCGTTGGCGGGGGGCTGGACGGGTTCGGCGGGCATCTAGGACCGAGTTAGGGGGCAGTTTCAGGGTTCGCAACTGCTTTGACCAGATAGGGGCGGCGGTCAGAATCATGCTCAGGTAGACAAAACCCGCCCGCGGCCTCGCTTCCTCGTATCCCCCGTTCATGCCCGACGCCCATGCCGATCAGGATTGGCGGGCCTGGTTCGCCGACCACGGCGCCCGGCTCCGGCTCATCGCGCGCCAATGGACCCGCTCGGACGCCGATGCGGATGATGTCGTGCAGGAGGCGTTTGTGCGCTTTTGGAAACACCAACGTCACCTGCCCGGCGATCCGAACGCCCTCGTGGTGACCTCGATCCGCCGCGCGGCACTCGACCTGCTGCGTCGCACCGACCGTCGCGGCGTCCGCGAGAAGGCCGTCGCGGCCGAGACCGAGACGGTGGCTTGGTTCGAGCCCGAGGCCGATCCGCGGCTCCAAGCTCTCGCCCAAGCCTTGCCGTTGTTGCCCGCGGAGCAGCGCGAGGTCGTCGTCCTCAAGGTCTGGGGGGCGCTGACCTTCGAGCAGATCGGCGAACAACTGCAGCTTTCCCCGAACACCGCGGCCTCCCGGTGGCGCTATGCCATGGAGGCCCTCCGTAAACTTATCACCGCCCGCGTCCATGACTGACTCCGACCACGACTTCGAACGCGCCCTCGCCGACCTGCGCCCGCGCCCGCCCGGTCCCGCCTTGACCGCGGCGCTCGCCCGCGAGCTCGATCCGCCCGTCTCCCGTCGCGGCGTCGTGATCGCCTGGACCGCCGGTTTGACCACGGCCGCCGCCGCGCTCGCGTTCGGGCTCTTCCTCGGCGCCGCCCCGGAGGAAGGCGCGCCCGCCTACCAGCTCGTCCGGGCCGAGCAATCGCCCGTCGAGATCGAGGTCCTCCGGCCCGTGCGCCTGGAGGATGGCAGTTTCGCCCGGCCCGTCCGCGCCCGCTGGGAGAACACCACGCAGTGGGAGGACCCCCGGACCCGCACCCGTTTCATCAATTACCGCCCGTCGGAGCAGACGACCTTGCTTCCGTTGGAGACTTACTGAACAAATCCTCCCCTCGGCCACGCTTCCTGATGAACCTCAGATCCGCCATGAACATCCCCCTCCACATGCTCCTCCTGGCCGGCCTGCTCGCGCCCGCGGTGCTTCCGGCCCAGACGGCGGCCTCCGCGTCCGCCACCGCCCCGGCCGAGCCGCAGCCCTACGCCGGCGTCAACCTCGGCTACCTCTCCGAGAAGATCCGCGCGGAGCATGCCCAGGCCGCCATCCCGGCCGGCATCGGCGTGCTCGTCGGCTTCGTCGACCCGACCGGCCCGGCCGCCGGCAAGATCGAGGAGGGCGACATCCTCACGCGCTTCGACGACCAGATCCTGGTCAACTCGTCCCAGTTCCAGTCGCTGGTCCGCCTCCGCAAGGCCGGCGATACCGTCAAGCTGACGCTGGTCCGCGGCGCCGAGGTGCAGGTCGCCGAGGTGAAGCTCGAAGGTCGCGTCCCCAAGGCTTTCGTCACGCGTCCCGCGACCCCGCGCACCGCGACCGGCGTCGCCCCGGCCACGCCGACGCCTCCGCCGGTCTCCGGCGCCAGCGGCCGGACTTCCATCACCATCAACGGCCAGCCGATCGAGATCGATGTCACCGGTGGCAAGTCCCAGGCGGGGCAGGGCCAGGTCATCGTGATCGGACCGAACAGCCAGCAGTTGCCGCCCGAGGTGCTCAAGCGCCTCGAGGAGATGCGCGCCCGCGGCCTGCCCATCCCGCAACTGGATCAGCCCGGGCTCGGCGTCGGCGGTTCCGTGACCGTCGCCCCGGGCGGCACGGCCCAATCGTTCTCCAAGAGCTTCTCCTTCAGCCTCGGCAGCACCACCGGCGGCTCCTCCAGCTCCATGGCCGCGGACCAGGATGGCACCGTCTCCCTCGAGGAGAAGGATGGCAAGAAGCACGCCACCATCAAGGACCCGGCGGGTAAGGTGGTCTTCGAGGGCGAGGTGACGACCCCCGAGCAACGCGCGGCCCTCCCCGAGGAAGTCCGCCGCCGGCTCAAGCTCGTCGAAGGCAATGGTTTCTCGATCCCCGGCTTCAACGGTCCGGGCGCCAACCCGAAGGCCGAGGGCAAGGCCAAGGGCGGGGCGGCTCCCGCCGAGGAGAAGCCCCAGAAGAAGCGCGACCCGAAGGAAGGCGCCTGAGCCCGACGCTTGGGTGAACGAAAAGGCCTCCCGGGTGGGAGGCCTTTTTTATCGGCGTTATTTGGCGGCGGGCGCTTCGCCCTTGGGCGGACCGTCGAACGGCGGCGGGCCATCGAACGGCGGATGTCCGCCGGGCCGGCCTTTGCCCTGGCCGGGTCCGCCCTTGCGTTGGCCGGCGCCCCCGGCCTGGCCGCCGAGGTTGGCGTGCGGGTCCATGCGTTGCTTGCTGAACGACGGGTCCGGCGTGCCCTTGAACTTGCGGGGGATGAACGGGAAGTCCTCGGTCAGGACATAGTAGTACGTGCCTTTCGGGAACTCCGGGGTCACCCCCGTGCGGCCGCCGAACTCATCGAGGTCGCCCGAGCCGGCGACGTATTCGAAGTCGAGCGCGTACGAGCCGTCCGGCTTGCCGGTCGGGGTCTCCTTGCCGTCGCCCCCGCGGTCGGCGGTCTTGAGGCGGTAGCTGCTCTTCATCTTCTTGAGCTCGCTCTTCGCGTCCTCGGGGTTCGCGTAACCATAGACCGCATACGCCGGGAAGCCGTCCGCCGCCCAGCCGACGTGCACCATCTTCTTTTCCCCGGTGGAGAGCCGCTCGACGAGCAGGGTGGGGAGGCCGTGGTAGTGGTAGGCGCCGTTGGGCTGGACGTGCCCGTGGTTGTCGTCCAGGCCCAGCCCGGTCGGGATGCGGGGGGTGGTGCCCATCGTGGTGTTGCTCCGCAGGGCTTCGTAGTGCCAGGGGTTGGAGCGGTCGCCGTCGTTGTAGACCTCGGCGGTACCCGGGTCGAAGACCACGCCGTTCAGGGCGACGCCCCAGGCCGACATCATCCGGCCCGCGCCGCCGGTCGCGGGCTTGGGGTTGGCGGGCACCTCGAAGCGGTATTTCTGCTCGGCGATCGCGTTGGGATTCCCGCGGTTGGGGAACTTGGAGACTTTATGGTCCGGGATGCCGTTGGATTCGATGACCCGCTTGTCCCCCTTCACGGTGATCGTGACCTTGTTCTGGGCGGGCGGGTTGGCGTCGGCGGGCTGCAGGGCCGGGCCCTTGGAGGTGTCGGCGGCGCCCAGGCCGGCGGTCAGGCCTAGGCAGACCAGGGGGAGGAGGCGGGGGCTCATGTGAATAACATCATAGTGGATACCCCCTTAAGCCAAGGTTAAGCGGGGGCTCCGGGTTGCCTTTTCCCCGTCGGAGGTTCTGTCTAGGGGCATGGCTTCCACCACCGAACTCCTGTCCCGCGGCGTCGCCGCGATGAACGCCCTGGCCACCGTCTTCCTGGTCGTGGGCTTCCTGCGTATCCGGCGGGGCGACCGGGCCGGCCACGGCAAGGCCATGGCGACCGCGTTCGTGACCTCGGCGCTCTTCCTGGCCCTCTACCTCGCCTCGAAGGTCCACCTCTGGGTCGCCCTCGGGAAGACCAACATCCTCTACCGCCCGGAGGTCGGCCTGACCTGGGACAAGCTCCTCTACTACGTCATCCTGTTCCCGCACATCCTCCTGGCGATCGCCGTGACCCCTTTCATCATCCGATCGGTGATGCTCGCCCGGGCCGGCCGCTTCGAGGAGCACAAGCGGCTCACCCGCTGGGTCTTCCCGGTCTGGCTCTACGTCTCGGTCACCGGCGTCCTCGTCTGGGCCTTCATGGAGTTCAGCGGCTCCCTGGCGGCGGCGGCCCAGCAGGCTGTGAAGTAGTCGGCCACTTTCCCCTCGCGCGTCCGCCGGTTTCGGGTTCACTGCGGGTCGTCCCATGGAGAGCGCCGAAACTTCCGCGAACCCGCAGACCGAGAAGCTCATCCTGTGGGCGGTCTTCTTCCTGTTCCTCGCGGTGCTCGCCTTCACCCTTTCGACCTACGCCGACGAGACCGAGCGGCTCGAGGCGCTCGGCCTGTCGGAGCGCCAGAAGAAGGCGCAGCTCGACGCGTTGGAGCGGCAGCGTGAGCAGACCGCGCGCTACATCGAGCGCATGGGCCGCGATCCGGAGTTCGTGCAGGACCAGGCGCGCGAGCGGCTCGGCGTCGCGAAGGAAGGCGAGATCGTGATCCGCATCGAGGGCGGCGGCGTGGCCGGCGCGCCGTTGCGCGTCGTCGCCACCGTGCCGAATCCCCCGGCCACGCCGCCCAAGGGGCCGGCGCCGAAGGCCGCGCCCCCCAAGGATAAGGCCGCCAAGGCCGCCCGCTGAGCATCCTTGCTTGCCTGCCCGCCTCGCCGGGGGCATTGGTTCGTCATGTCCGCACGGAAGAAGGCCCAGGCAACCTGGGGCGGCCGGTTCACCGCCGGTCCCGCCGAATTGATGCTGCGTTTCGGCGAGTCCGTCTCGTTCGACCATCGCCTCTGGGCCCAGGATATCCGCGGCTCCAAGGCCCACGCCACGATGCTCGCCCAGGCCGGCATCCTGACCAAGCGGGAGCGCGACGCCATCCTGCGCGGCCTCGACGGCATCGCGAAGGAGATCGCCGCCGGCCAGTTCGCCTGGAGCCGCGACCTCGAGGACGTGCACATGAACATCGAGAGCGCGCTCACGAAGCGCGTCCCGGCCGCCGCCAAGCTGCACACCGCCCGCTCGCGCAACGACCAGGTCGCCACCGACGTCCGCCTCTGGATCAAGGACCAGTGCGACGCCGCCGACGCGGCCCTGGTGTCGTTGCTGAAGACCCTCGTGAAGCTCGCCGCGGCCAACGCCGACGTGATCCTGCCGGGCTACACGCACCTGCAGCGCGCGCAGCCGGTCTCCGTCGCCCATCACCTGCTCGCCTACGCCGAGATGTTCGGCCGCGACCGCGCGCGCCTCGCCGCCGCCAAGGCCTCGGCCAACTGGTGCCCCTTGGGCTCCGGCGCCATCGCCGGCACGACCCTCCCGATCCGCCGCGAAGTCACCGCGAAGCTGCTCGGGTTCGTCGATGCCAAGGGCCGCCCGCAGGTCACCCGCAATTCCATGGACGCCGTCGCCGACCGCGATCCCGCCACGGAGTTCTGCTTCGCCGCCGCCCTCTGCGGCGTCCACCTCTCGCGCCTCGCCGAGGACATGGTCCTTTGGTCCTCCGCGGAGTTCGGCTTCGCGCGCATGCCCGACGAGTTCTCCACCGGTTCGTCGCTGATGCCACAGAAGCGCAACCCGGATTCGATGGAGCTGCTCCGGGGCAAGGCCGCGCGCTTCCAGGCCTCGCTCACGCACCTGCTGTCGCTCACCAAGGGCCTGCCGCTCACGTACAACCGCGACCTGCAGGACGACAAGCCCCCGCTCTTCGACGCCGCCGACCAGCTCCTCCTGTCCGTCGCGGTGGCCGACGCCACCCTTGCGGGCACCACGTTCCACAAGGCGCGCTGCCTCGCGGCCGCCTCCGACCCCGCGCTCCTCGCCACCGACCTCGCCGACTGGCTCGTCCGCAAGGGCATGCCGTTCCGCCATGCGCACCATGCGGTCGGCCGCCTTGTCGCGCTCGCCGAGAAGTCGGGCGTGCCGCTGGACAAGCTGTCCGACGAGGCCGCGCTCACGGCCGACAAGGAGTTCACGAAGGGCTGGCGCGAGGTCTTCAGCCTGCAGCGCGGCTTCGCCGCGCGCGAGAACACGGGCATGCCCGGCCCCAAGGCCGTCGCCCGCGAGATCGCGCGCTGGAAGCAGTCCCTCCGCTAAAGGTCGATGGACCTTGGCATGCTCATCGGGGTGTGCTTCGTCGCGAGCCTCTCCCCCGGGCCCGCGGTGCTGTCCACCATCGAGACCTCCCTGCGCTACGGCGCCCGCCGGACGCTCTGGCACACGCTCGGCCTCGCGACCGGCGAGATGCCGCAGTCGATGCTGGCCCTCGCGATCGCGATCTGGATGACGGGGCAGTTCACCTCCGCCCGTGCGGTCATCGCCGGGGCCGGCGCGCTCTGGTTCCTCTACCTCGGCGGCGGGCTCTTGCTGCGCCCGCGCGACGCGCTGCCGGATGGGTCGAGCCTCGAGGGCTCGCCGGGGCGCCTCTTCTGGCGCGGCGTCTGGGTCAACTTCTCCAACCCGAAGACCGTGCCGTGGATCCTGGTGATCATCCAGGCCGGCCGCCTCCCGACGGATGGCTTCCACCTCTCCTCGCTGCTCGCCTTGTTCGCGGTCACCGTCGTCTCGGAGACCTCGGTCATGAGCCTCTACGCGTTCCTGGCGGATCGCCTGCGTCGGCACCTGCGCACGCCCGCCATCGTGCGCGCGGTCGACCGCGTCACCGGCCTGCTGTGGATCGCGCTCGCCGGCATGATGGCCTGGCAGACCTGGCAACTGGTCCGCCCCTAAGGTTTTAACCTAGGCAAAGGGGTCAGGCCGTTCGCGATGCCCCCTGTTAGTTTAAACGTCCAAAACCGGGCTCCAAACTAACAGCCCGGGATGCGAACGGCCTGACCCCCTTTCGGCTGCATCGGTACGGCGCCGTAGGACTGTTCAAATGCGCGTTGTAAAAACGAACATCGTTTCAAAGACTTGGCCCATGTCCTTCCGACAGTACGCACGACTCCGGGCGCTCGTCGCCGCCCGCAAGGCCGGCCTCACCCTGCCGACTGCTTGATAAACGGGGATGCACCTCGGCCTGCTGATCGCTTCCTGCCTGACCGCCAGCCTCTCGCCCGGCCCGGCGGCTTTATCGACCATCGAGACCTCCCTGCGTTATGGCCAGCGACGCACCGCCTGGCACACGCTTGGCCTCGCGGTCGGCGAGACGCCGCACCTCTTCTTGGCGCTCTTCGGGACGCTTTGGTTGGAGCAGCACCTGCCCTATGCCCGGCTGGGCATCGCCCTCGCGGGCACCGCCTATTTCCTCCGGCTCGGAATCGGCCACCTGCGCTGGCCCCGTTCCGCTTTGCCCGAGTCCGCCGGAACGGAGGGTGGGGCCACGGGGCTCTTCCTGCGCGGCGCCTGGGTGAACTTCTCGAACCCGAAGACTATCCCGTTCTTCATCGTCATCATCCAGGCCGCGAACGTGCCGTCCGATTCGTTCGCCTGGTCGACGACGGGCATTTTCCTCCTTTGCACGTTGGGCGCGGAAGTCGCCGTCATGACCTTCTACGCCTTCGTCGGCGACCGCCTGCGAAGCCGCCTCAAGGACGCCGCCACCATCCGTTTGGTCGATCGCGTGACCGGTGTGCTTTGGACGGTGCTCGGCCTGCTTATGGCTTGGCAGGCCTGGCAGCTGGTCCGCGTTCGAGGTTTTTAACCTAGGCAAAGGGGTCAGGCCGTTCGTGGCGCCCCCTGTTAGTTTAAACGGCCAAAACCGGCCTCTAAACTAACAGCCTGAACTGCGAACGGCCTGACCCCTTTGGGTCGGAAAAACCTCAGGGCTAGGCGAAGCCGTGCTCCTTGAGCATACGGGCGACGGCCTGGGGCAGGGCGGGGCGG
>Ga0255084_1000244_pt1 | contig 12569 bp, 9 predicted proteins | sample Colum_Cont_RepA__FD_188433 | JGI IMG/M metagenome (GOLD analysis project Ga0255084, IMG submission 188433) | Freshwater microbial communities from Columbia River, Oregon, United States - Colum_Cont_RepA_8d | ecosystem: Environmental > Aquatic > Freshwater > River | place: USA: Oregon | collected... | reverse complement strand
GCAAGAATCTCTAGAATCATCCTTTTAGGATATTGAATGCTCCTGGTTAAATGTAAGGCTGTGGATTACTTTTTAATCGCCTCGTATGCAACCTTTAATAAATCTGTCCGCATTTGATCAAAATCAAATTCTTTTTGTGAGAAATAATTGATTTGAAATAGTGCTTGTTCAACCAGGAGCGATAAACCACCGATTACATGCCTACCTAAATTTTGATATCGCTTGGCTAATTCAGTTGGCCAAGGATGATAAATAACCTCAAAGAAATCTGCTTTAGTTGAAATCACTGATAATCCATCGGTTGCTCCGGCTGGCGTAGTAGAAATTATTAAATCTCTGTCTTGGATCTCTTCAAAATTATGCCAATCAAGAAAATCTATATCCAGATCAACTGCGGCAGCATGTAACTGATCATGTCTAGTTAATGATCGGGTTAGAACTGTTACTTCAGTCCCAGTACCTTTTAATGCCCCCAGCGCCGCACGAGCAGTTCCGCCAGCACCAAGAATCGCTATTTTCTTACCAAAATATGGCTTAAGCAGATTCTTAAAAGCTAAAAGATCTGTCGATATACCGATGCTTCCGGTTGATTCAAAAATTATAGTATTGACAGAAGATATCTGTTTTGCGATTGGATCAACTCTATCTACAAATCCAATTGATATTTCTTTTAATGGCATCGTAAGTGCTAGCCCACGGAATCCTGCGTTTTTGCATTCAAAATAATAATTGCCAAAATCTTGTTCTTTAACATCATTTGAACCAAATTCAGCTTTAACACCAAGAATTTCATATGCAGTTGAATGTAAAAGTGGTGACAGAGAATGACCTATCGGGCTGCCAGCTACTGCTAATTTAATCAATTGAACAACCCCGCATCTTCATTTTTCCTAAATTCATTAGCCCAGATATTAAATTGCTCAAAGGATTTAGTGAATCTGGTGTCATTTGGTTTGACTGTAACGTAATAGAGCCAATCCCCGCTGGCTGGATTAACCGTTGCCTGTAAAGCCTTTTCCCCAGGATTACTTATAGGACCTGGAGGTAAACCGCGATACTTATACGTGTTGTATTTAGAGTTTGTTTCTAAGCGCTTGTATGGGAGTCTAATTTTGCCTCTCGTATTTGTTGCATAATCTATTGTGGCATTAATTTGAAGAGGCATTCCGATTTCTAATCGATTGTAAATAACCCGAGCTATTTTTGGGAAATCATTAAGATCCCCTTCTGATTGAATCATGGAAGCAATAATTAGTAGTTCATAAGGAGAATAATTTTTAAATCCCTTATCTATAGCTGAATTTTTCGCTGCAACATAGAATCGATCGACCATCTGATCAATTGCTTGATCGAAAGTACTCCCAGGATAAATCGAATACTGCGCTGGGAAGAGGAAACCTTCGATATTTGAGGTTCCATAAAGCTCACTGATTTTTGTGGTTCCAGAGTATTTTCCCGAAACCAACTTAGATTTAGCGAGTAACTCCAATACTTCACTCTTTCGCAACCCTTCAATGAAACCAAATAACCCTCGATTTCGCTTTGGGTCCAATAATTGATCTAAAGCTGCACTGGCTGAGATCTCCAAATCGATTTCATGCATACCTGGGGTAATTGACTTAGATCTTTTATCGTTAATGGCAATTTTGTAAAATACTTTTTCAGCTTTAATAACTCCGGCTTTTTGCAACTTCTGAGCAATCTCACTTCCAGAATCTCCAGGTTCAATTAAGATTTCAACCTTATCTACTGCAGTGGTATTTTTATAATCATTTAGTAGAAACGCGTTATGGATCGATACGCTTAGTAGGGTAAAAATTAAGCCAACACCTAGGGCTGAAATAAGCTTCTTCAAATCAGAATTCCAACCGCACTACCTGATTTTTCATTAAGCAATGCAGATTCCAAAATAGTGACAGCAGCTATTTGGTCAATAACAGATTTACTCTCTTTCTCACTTTTTCCTATTTCTCTCATTTGCGAATAAGCGCTTTGGGTACTCATTCTTTCATCGACCATATAAATAGGACCAGAAAAAAACGATCTAATTAATTTTCCAAATTCCAGCGCTGAAACAGATTTAGCACTTTCAGAACCCGATAAATGTATTGGATTACCAATAACAACGTAAAGTGGTTCTATTTCTGCAAAAATATCTTTTAATTTCAATGGCAACTGATGATCATTAATTATTGTTGCATGAGGTGAGACGAGGATTGAGGCTGCATCAGAGGTTGCCACGCCAATTCGTTTTTCGCCAAAATCAAAACCGATCCGCCGTCCTTGATCTATCGGTTTATTCATTGCCACACCTATGCTTATTTAATCTTTCCACTAATAACCTTAGTTATTTCAGTTAAAGCTTTCGCAATCACTGTCGAATCCGTGCCCCCACCTTGCGCAAAATCATCCTTACCGCCGCCACCGCCGCCAAGAATAGTAGAACCAGTTTTAATCAGTTCTCCTGCTTTAATCCCTAACTTAATTGCCTCAGGGGAAACAGATGCAACAATTAACGGTTTAGCGCTAACAACAGTTGCTAAAACAACTACCCCATCTTTGATTTTGCTTCTTAGATCCAAAGCAATACTTCTCATATCTTCAACTGAAATTTCATCTGCTAATTGCTCGATTATTAAATTTACACCGCCTAATGCTTTTGCATTCTTTATCAGGCTTGCAGCACTTGCCATTGCTTTGGCTGATCTAACTGAGGAGAGTTCTTTCTCCATGCCTTTCATCTTTTCGATTAATTCAGAGATGCGTTGTGGCAATTCTTCTGTTCGAACACCTTTTATAATTTCAGTTAAGGAATTAAGAAGTACATGCTCACGTGCTAGATATTGATAAGCATCGTGCCCCACTAAAGCCTCGATTCGGCGCACACCAGCGCCAATAGAGGATTCTGAAAGCAGTTTTACTAACCCTAATTGCCCAGATCTACTCACATGGGTTCCACCGCATAACTCTTTAGCCCAATCACCAACACTTACAACTCGTACTTGATCGCCATATTTCTCACCAAATAATGCCATTGCTCCCATCGCTTTGGCGGCATCTTGTGACATTACTTCAGCATGTACTTGCAAATCTGCAATCAATAATTCATTTACTCGGCTTTCAACATCATTTAATACAGAAGTTGGCACAGCCGCTGTGGAAGGAAAATCAAATCTAAATCTGCCGGGAGCATTCTCTGATCCTGCTTGGGTAGCAGTTTCACCTAATGCTTCACGAAACGCCTTATGAACCATATGGGTTGCAGTGTGTGCACGAGATATAGCCAATCTACGCTCTAGATCAATCTCAGCAATAACCTGATCGCCATCTTTAACAACACCACTAACCACAGTTCCGCGATGGACAATTAATCCGGGCACTGGGGTTTGCACATCTTCTATTTGAATGATTGCACCACTAGCTAATTTGATTCTTCCACCATCTGCTAACTGCCCACCACCTTCAGCATAGAAAGGTGTTCTATCTAGTGTAATTTCAATCTCTGAACCGGCGCCAATCTCCTTTGCTTTCTTACCATCAAAAAGTATCCCTGTTAACTTCGCTTCGGCTGAAATATTTTCATAACCAACAAATTTTGTTGCACCAGATTTATCGATGATTGCGCGGTATTCAGTTAAATCAGTGTGCCCACTCTTCTTGGCTTTAGCGTCAGCTTTTGCCCGATCGCGTTGCTCATTCATTAATTTTCTAAATCCGACTTCATCAACTCCTAAGCCCTGCTCGCGCGCCATTTCAAGTGTTAAATCAAATGGGAATCCATAGGTGTCATGCAATTTAAAGGCAGTATCTGCCGATAAGGCAGCTGACTTAGATTTCTTTAATTGATCCGCTGCTAAATCAAAGATGCTGGTTCCACTCTTTAGAGTTTGAATAAAACTATCTTCTTCAGATTGAGCAATAGTTAAGATTCGCTCTGAATCACTTACTAACTCTGGGTATTGTGGTCCCATCGCTTTGATAGAGCTTTTTACCAATTCCGACATAACTAAGTCCTGGGAACCTAGTAATCGCATATTTCTAATTGTTCTACGCATCATTCTTCTTAAAACATATCCGCGCCCCTCATTGCCTGGTGTAACACCATCTCCTATCAACATCATGGCGGTACGGGCATGGTCGGCAACGACTCGCAATGACACATCATTTTTTTCATCTTTGCCATACTGAACTTTGGTCAGCTCGGATGCTTTATCAAGAATGATTCTGGTGGTATCAATTTCATAAATATTTTCAACACCTTGTAGGAGCGCAGCAGTTCGTTCAAGACCAAGGCCAGTGTCAATATTTTTAGCAGGCAATTCACCGACAATTGGGAAAGAGTTCTTATCTCCACCTTCACCTCTAATGTTTTGCATGAACACCAAGTTCCAAATTTCAAGGTATCTATCTTCATCAGCGATTGGTCCGCCCTCTTTGCCATAGGCACTGCCACGATCAAAATAGATTTCAGAACAAGGACCGCATGGTCCTGGAACGCCCATGGACCAAAAATTATCCGCCATACCTCTGCGTTGAATACGATTCTTAGGAACCCCAACTTGTTTTTCCCAAATCTGCGCAGCTTCGTCATCATCTTGGTAAACAGTTACCCAAAGTTTGTCTTCACTAAATCCATACCCGCCATCAGATGTTGATTTAGTTAGTAGCTCCCAAGCTAGTGAAATAGCGCCTTCTTTGAAGTAATCTCCAAAAGAGAAGTTTCCGCACATTTGAAAAAATGAAGCATGCCTAGTTGTTTTACCAACTTCATCGATATCTAAAGTACGAACACATTTTTGAACAGAGGTTGCACGTTTATAAGGGGGTTTAACTTCACCTAGGAAATACGGCTTAAAAGGAACCATTCCGGCATTAACTAGCAAAAGGTTTGGATCATCAGCAATCAATGAAGCAGAAGGCACGACGGTATGTGGAAGTTTTAAGGAGTTATTTGATTCAAAAAATTTCAGCCATCTAGCGCGGATATCTGCGGAGTCCATAGCTACTCCTTTGCTTTACTTTTTTTCTTACCCTTTTTCTTAAGCTTTGCTGCAGTAACAATTGCAGCTGCTGCTTTCATAGCCATTGGGTTTTCATCTAAAAAGCTTTCAGTAGCGCTAGAAAATTTCTTTGTTAAATTCTCAATTGATTTTCCAGCATTACTTAAACTCTTCAATGGGCTATTTATCATTGCTAAAGTTTTGGTGATTTCATCAATCAATCTGGAGGCTCGAACCACTGTATAAGCAACAGCCACTGCAATTACAGCAAGGGAGGATGCGGCAATTATTGTTGCAATTCCACCTGGACCCATATTGGGAAGAATACCTGAAAAGAGGGTAACTACTTGGCAGCGGCTGGAGTATCAACCCCAGACTCTTTGCGTTGTGCAGGTGTAATTGGTGTTGGCGCCCCTGTTAATGGATCTCCCCCACTAGCTGTCTTAGGGAATGCAATCACTTCTCGAATCGATGCAGCTCCAGCCAACAATGCGCATAAACGATCTAGGCCAAGTGCAATGCCACCATGCGGAGGTGGACCATAATTAAAAGCTTCCAGCAAAAATCCGAATTTACTTTCTGCTTCTTCCTGAGAAAGGCCAATAGTTTTGAATACACGCTGTTGAACATCCCTTTGATGAATACGAATAGATCCGCCACCAATTTCGCTACCATTTAAAACAATGTCATACGCATAAGCCAATGCATCCTTTGGATCTTTATCAAAAGTATCAGCGAACTCAGGCTTTGGACCAGTAAATGGATGGTGAACAGCTGTCCAACCTGCAGAGGGATTTTCAGCATCAACTTGTTCAAACATTGGTGCATCAACAATCCAAACAAATTTCCATGCTTTTTCATCAATTAAATTACAACGCTGTCCAATTTCCAATCTAACCGCACCCAATAAATTTTGCGAGGAAATGGTTGATCCAGCAGCAAAGAAAATGGCATCACCATTTTTAGCACCTACTTGATTAGCTATCCCAGCACTTTCTTTTTCCGATAAATTCTTAGCAACTGGACCAGACAAGGTTGCATCCTCGCCCACTAAAATATAAGCCAAACCTTTAGCCCCTCTTGCTTTAGCCCAATCCTGCCAAGCATCTAACTCTCTTCGCGGTGAACTGGCTCCGCCTGGCATAACCACCGCACCGACATATTCGGCTTGGAATACTCTGAAAGAAGTTTCTTTAAAGAAATCAGTAACTTCAGTAATTTTGTTATCAAAACGCAGATCAGGTTTATCTGAGCCATAATCTTTCATAGCATCGCGATAAGTCATATGTGGAATTGGAGTCGGGATCTTATAACTGACAACTTTTTCAAAGACATTCACTAATACTTTCTCTGCGATTGCGATCACATCGGCTTGATCAGCAAATGAAATTTCAATATCTAGCTGCGTGAACTCAGGTTGGCGATCGGCCCGAAAATCTTCATCTCGAAAACATCTTGCAATTTGGTAATACCGTTCCATGCCAGCAACCATCAGTAATTGCTTGAAAAGCTGTGGTGATTGCGGAAGCGCATACCAAGATCCTGGTTGTAATCTAACTGGCACCAAGAAATCTCTGGCACCTTCAGGAGTAGATCTAGTTAGGTAAGGTGTTTCAATTTCCAGGTAATCCTGTTGTGCCATTACATCGCGAATTGCAGTGGTTACCTTGGATCGTAATCTTAAATTCTTAGCTGGTCCTTCTCTCCTTAAATCTAAGTATCGGTATTTAAGTCGGACTTCTTCTGAAATATTACCGATATCACCACTATCAACTGGGAAAGGTAAGGCGGCTGCTTCACTTAAAACCTTGAGTTCTTCACAGACCACTTCGATTTCACCAGTTGGAATATCTTTATTCTCATTTCCAGCAGGACGTGATTTAACTACTCCTGAAATTAAAACACACCACTCGGCACGAAGCTCACCCGCAACTTTTTCATCATTAATTACTACCTGGACTGCCCCAGTTGAGTCACGCAAATCAATAAACGCAACGCCACCGTGATCTCTGCGACGAGCCACCCAACCGGCAAGAACTACTTTAGTTCCAACCGATTTAGCGTTTAAAGATCCAGCATCATGAGTGCGCAACATTAAGGATTACTTTCCAATCTTTTGAATTAGATCTGAAGCATCAAGGCTACTAGAAATCACTTCACCGCTGCTCATCAATTTCAATTGGCAATTCCCAGTGGTGATTTCATCATCACCTATTACTAATCCGAATTTAGCTCCACTTTTATCAGCAGCCTTCATTGCACCCTTTAGCGCACGATCTCCATAAGCCATATCGCAAGTGATTCCTGCTTCACGCAATTCAGCCAATAATTTGAATCCAGCGGCTTTGCCAGCATCAGTGATTGGCGCGATGAAAAGTTGAATTTGATTAATTACTGCAGGCAATGAATTTTCTGCTTGGCAAGCCATCAAAATACGATCTACTCCTAAACCAAAACCAATACCACTCACATCAGCTCCACCAAGTGATGCCATTAGACCGTCATACCTGCCACCGCCACCAATTCCAGATTGAGCGCCAAGCATTTCATGATCAAACTCAAAAGTTGTGCCGGTGTAGTAATCAAGGCCACGAACCATTCGCGGATTTATTTTGAATTCGATACCAATATTTTTCAACAACCCCTGCACAGTTTCAAAATGTTGCTTGCTCTCCTTATTGAGGTAATCAAGCAAAAGTGGTGCTTTTGCCATTGCCGCTTTTATTTCTTCGCGTTTATCATCAAATAATCTCAGTGGATTTAGTTGTGCACGCGCTTGAGTGGCTTCATCTAAATTCATTCCTGCAATGTATTTAACTAGGTCTTTTCGGTGCGCATCTCGACTAGTTGCATCACCAAGTGATGTGATATTCAATTTATACTTTTTTAACCCCAACGCTTTAAACGCTGAATCAGCAACTGCAATTACTTCAACATCAATCTCTGGATCGCTATAACCAATCGCTTCAATTCCGACCTGATAGAACTGGCGATACCTACCGGCTTGCGGACGTTCAGCACGAAAAAAGGGTCCTGTATAAAACAGTTTTACCGGCAATTGGCCTTTATCTAAATTATGTTCAATGACTGCACGCATTACCCCAGCCGTACCTTCGGGTCTTAATGTAATTGAACGACCGCCGCGATCTTCAAAGGTATACATCTCTTTGCTAACTACATCAGTTGATTCGCCCACACCGCGCGTAAATACTTCGGTATCTTCAAAAACTGGTAATTCAATTAAGTTATAGCCTGCAAGACGGGCTGTTCTTAGTAACTGATCTCGCACATACTCGAATTCATTTGAGTTAGGCGGGAAATATTCACTGACTCCTTTGGGCGCTTGAAACTTACTCAAGTTTTCACCGCCCGTTCTGATCTAAAAAATCATCTTGCAGGTAAGGATTTCTTACTCGCTCTGTGCCGATTGTAGTTTGCCCACCATGTCCAGGCAGGACATTTAGGCCATCTGGTAGTGTCAAAATTCGATCTCGTAAGGTTTTTCTCATCTCATTGGCTGAACCAGTCGGTAAATCAGTTCTTCCAATACTGCCAGCAAAAAGCACATCACCGGAAATCAATTGTTGATCATCGACAGTGAAAATTACTGAACCCTTGGTGTGGCCGGGGGCAAAAATTGAAGTGATTTGCATACCAGCAACTTCAAATGTTAAAAAATCCTCCAGTTCAACAACTTCATCAGGTTCTTTGAATTTTTCCATTCCAAAAGCTTTCAGAAATTGTTCACTAACACCACCACGATCTAGTGCGCCCATGGGATCTGTAAGAAGAAAACGATCTGCACCAGTTATAAAAGTTCGCATCGGAACTTGCTTTGTTAGCGGAAGAACAGAAAAGGTATGATCTAAATGTCCATGTGTGATTAATACAGCCACCGGTTTTAAATTAAGATCGGAAATCTTTTCTTCGATCTCCTTTACTAGATTGGGCTTGGCCATACCAGGGTCTACGATGATGCATTCTTGCCCAGTACCTAGGGCTAAAATCCAACAATTCGTTTCAAAATAAGGTGCGATTACTCGGTCAATTAACACCGCTCACCCCTTTCGCTCATCCGTATTTTCGCTTCAAATTTCCCTAAAAGATGGTGCCTAGGCTATCTTTTAGCCAGTACTAAACCCAGTAATTAATGGCGCATTTGCGTTAATGATTACCACGCCCCCACATAACGAAATCTGTTAAACAGAAATCGTGCAACGAAAGGTCAACATAATGGAAAACTTATCAACACCAAACCTTTCGAATACCGGGGCAGCATCCGCACTTATAGGTGATCCAGCAAAATTTGGTCGAGTTGGCGAAGATGGCACTGTTTACGTAATTACTCCAACTGGCGATCGCGCTGTTGGCTCCTATCCAGGCAAATCACCAGAAGAAGCACTTGCATATTTTGTTAAAAAATTCGAAATGGCTGCGTCCGAAGTTGCACTCCTTGCAGCACGAATTCGGTCCGGCGCTATGGTGCCAAGTGATGCCCATGAAGCTGTAAATAAATTACGCACCCAGATCTCTGATTTAAATGGCGTAGGTGACCTTGCGAATCTTTCAGCTTCACTTGAAAAAATTCCATCATTAATTACCGAACATGAAGGTGCATATCAAGCACGTAAGGCAGCGCAATCAGCTGAAAAAGAAGCGCGCAAAAACGAAGCAGTAGCCTTAAAAGAAAAAATTGTGGCTGAAGCTGAAACTTTGATTGATTCAGTTGCTTGGAAAGTAACAACTGCTAGATTGAAAGTACTTTTAGAGGAGTGGAAGAAAGCACCACGTCTAGATAAGAAAATCGATGCAGCATTATGGAAGCGCTTCTCATCTTCTCGAAATAAATTTGATAAACGACGTAGAACGCATTTTGCAAGCTTGGATACAGAGCACAAAAAAGTTGCTTCCACTAAAGAGGTAATAGTTAAAGAAGCAGAGGCGCTGGCGAATTCAAAGGACTGGCTTGGAACAGCTAATAAATACAAATCATTAATGGATCAGTGGAAGGCATCTGGTCGTGGAAAGAAATCTACAGATACCGCGCTTTGGACACGTTTTAAATCTGCGCAAGATACATTCTTTGCTGCAAAGAATGCCGATATGGCAAAACGCAAGGGTTCAATGGTAGAAAATCTAGCTAAGCGCGAAGCAATGATTGTTGAGTTCGAAGCTTTGCTTCCGATTACTGATTTTAAATCAGCGAAGAAAAAGTTCTATGACTTGATGGGTAAGTGGCAAAAAATAGGAATGACAGATCGCAAAAAACGATCCGCTTTTGATGCCCGAATCAAAAAAGTTGAAGATGAAATTTCTGATCTAGAGCGCAATCATCAGCGAAAGAGTGATCCATCTGCTAAAGCTCAAGCAAACAAGGTTGTACAGGGCTTAGCTGAAGCAATCGAGAACTATGAGAAGCAAGCTGCTAAAGCAGAAGCTGCTGGTCAAACAGCCAAAGCCATGGTGGCACGAGAAGCTGCTGCAGCTCGTAGAGCTTGGTTAGAGCAAGCTGAAAAAGGATTAACTGAGTTCACAAGTTAATTATTAAAGACTCGATCAACATCATAAACACCTTCAATTAATCTAACTGAACTCAATACCGCATCCAAATGGGATGCATCTGCCATCTCAAATGAGAACTTGCAGATCGCAGTTTGATCCTTATTAGTAACCACTGAAGCACTCAAAATATTCACATGTTGATCAGAGAGTGCTTTTGTAACATCAGATAGAAGCCGAGCTCTATCCAATGCCTCAACTTGGATGTTGACCAAGAACGTACTCTTCGCAGCTAAATTCCATTTCACACCAACCATACGATCGCCCTGATGAACTTTAAGATCTGTAATGTTTATGCAATCTGCTCTATGCACGGAAACTCCACTGCCTCGGGTGATGAATCCTGTGATCTGATCCCCCGGAACCGGCGCGCAACACCTGGCTAGTTTTACTAAAACATCACCAGCTCCTTCAACATCAATTCCAGTAACACTTTTTCTGCTGCGTTTAACGGGTGCAACCAAAGGAGTCAAATCATTTTCTGGATGGTTATCTCCTGAGCCCAGTAGAGCCATTAACTTTTCAATCACAGAATGAGCTGAGATTCGACCATTACCAACTGCTTCATACAAAGATTCAATATCTTCATATCTAAGTTCATGAGCCAGTTCTAGAAGTGCGTGTCCGCCCAAGATTTTTTGGATTGGCAATCCAGCTTTTCGCATTTGTCTAGCGATTGATTCTTGACCTGCTTCAATCGCCTCTTCTTGTCGCTCTTTGGAGAACCAAGCTTTGATTTTAGATCGAGCTCTTGAAGAGGTTACAAAATTAAGCCAATCATGACTAGGAGCAGCATTTAAACTTTTGTTTGTAACGACATCTACAACATCACCATTAACTAGATGCGATTCAAGCGGCACTAGCTTTCCATTAACTTTAGCCCCAACGCATTTATTACCAACTTCAGTATGTACTGCATAAGCAAAATCAACTGGCGTTGATCCAGATGGCAGTGCAATCACACTGCCCTTTGGCGTGAATACAAATACCTCTGGTGTTCTAAGGTCATAGCGAAGAGTTTCAAGAAAATCTCCAACATCTTCACTTTCTTGTTGCCATTCATGAAGTTGTTTTAGCCATAAAGCTTCTGGAGTTTTACCGTTGTCAAGGTTCTTTGTTTTGTACTTCCAGTGCGCGGCAATTCCATACTCAGCCCGAGCATGCATATCAAAAGTTCTAATTTGAATTTCAACTGCCTTACCGTTGGGTCCAATTACAGTTGTGTGAAGTGATTGATAAAGATTGAATTTGGGCATAGCAATGTAATCCTTGAAGCGACCTGGAACAGGACTCCACCTTGCGTGAATAGCACCTAGCGCGCCATAACAATCTCTAACTGAGTCCACAAGAATTCGAATGCCGACTAGATCATAAATATCATTAAATTCGCGGCCTCTGACAACCATTTTTTGATAGACGCTATAGAAATGTTTTTGCCGACCACTTACCTGTGCTTTTATGGTTTCGCCTGCTAAATCTAAATCAATCGCAGAAATAACCTCTGAAGTTAAAAGATCTCTAGCTGGTGAGCGTTCTCCAACTAACCTTTCGATCTCCTCAAACTTTTTTGGTTCTAAAATCTTAAATGAAAGGTCCTCTAACTCCCACTTAATTGCATTCATTCCAAGACGGTGGGCAAGCGGTGCGTAAATATCTATAGTCTCCCGCGCCTTACGTTCGGCAGTTTCAGAGGCAATAAATTCCCAGGTACGAGCGTTGTGTAAACGATCAGCAAGTTTGATGACCAGAACTCGAATATCTCGCGACATTGCGACAACCATTTTTCGAAGAGTTTCAGCCTCTGCCGTTGGGCCGTAAGTTAATTTATCTAACTTAGTAACACCATCCACCAATGAAGTTACTTCATCACCAAACTCAGCTTTTATTTGCTCGATTGAATAAGAAGTATCTTCTACCGTGTCATGCAATAAAGCTGCCATAACAGTTGGCAGATCCATTCCTAATTCGGTAAGAATTGTCGCCACTGCAACTGGGTGAGTTATATAGGGT
>Ga0255084_1000238_pt1 | contig 12699 bp, 10 predicted proteins | sample Colum_Cont_RepA__FD_188433 | JGI IMG/M metagenome (GOLD analysis project Ga0255084, IMG submission 188433) | Freshwater microbial communities from Columbia River, Oregon, United States - Colum_Cont_RepA_8d | ecosystem: Environmental > Aquatic > Freshwater > River | place: USA: Oregon | collected... | reverse complement strand
GCGCCCGCCAGCGCGAGGCGATCGCCCTGCTGCGCGCGGCGGACGCCGGGGACGAGCCCGCGCTCTCCGTCGGCGCCGGGCAGGAGGCTTCCCGAATCTCCGTGGCCAACGGCCGCTTCCCGCCCGGCATCCCGCGCCGCACCGATGTCGCGGCCGTCGCCGCCAAGGCTTCCTGGGAGCTCGACGTCTGGGGTCGCGAGGCCGCGAAGTCGGAGGCCGCCGCCGCCGACGTCCGCGCCGCGAAGTTCACCGCCGCGCAGGCCGACCTCGCCTTGTCCGCCGAAGTCGCCCGGCTCTGGTTCGCCGTCCGCGGCGCCCGCGAGCAACTGGCCTACCTCGAGACCGAATTCGCCACGCGCCTCCGCGAGATGGAGCTGGTGGAGCGGACCGTCGCCGCCGGGTTGATCGACTCCGACCCGCTGGCCTCCGCGAAGCTGGCCGCGGCGCAGGCCAAGGTCGACGAAGGCCTCGGCCGCCGCCGCGTCGCCGCCGCCGAGAACGCCCTGCGCGCGCTCATCGGCGCCGCGCCGGGCGAGCCCTTGCCCGCCGGCCAGGCCCCCGCCGCGATGCCGACCTTCGGCGCCGGCGTCCCGTCGGAGCTCCTGCTGCGCCGGCCCGACCTCGCCGCCGCCGCCGCGCGCCTGGACGCCGCGGTCTCCCGCGAAGGCGCGGCCCGCGCGGATTTCTATCCCTCCGTCACGCTCAGCGGCCAGGCCGGTTGGCAGGCCGATCCGGCGTCGCGCCTCGGCCAAGGCGCCGCGGGCTTCTGGAGCCTCACGCCGGCGGTGGACCTGCCGCTCTTCGACGCCGGTCGCCGCGAGGCGAACCTCGAGGCCGCGCGCGCGCGGATCGACGGGTCCGCGGCCGAATGGACGAAGGCCGTCCTCGCCGCCTTCCGCGAAGTCGAGGACGCCCTCGCCGACCTCCGCGAACTGGCGCAGCAGGAGGAGCTCACCGCCCGCGTGCTCGCGGCCGTGCGCGTCCGCCTCGCCAACGCCGAGGCGCGTCGCCGCGCCGGCCTGGCCAACGACACGGAGCTGACGCTCGCCCGCCGCGACGAGGCCTTGGCCGCGCGCACGCTCTCGATGGTCGTGTGGGAACGCCGTCAGGTCGCGGTGCGCCTGGCCGCCGCCACGGGCGGCGGTTGGTCCGCGAAGTAGGCGCAAAGAAGAAGGGCGTCCTCGCGGACGCCCTTCCTGTTCCTGCCGGTCAAGGCGCTCAGGCCTTGAGCTGCGGGCGCTTGGGATCCGGCCAGTCGATGTGGAAGAACTCGCCGCGGGGCTTGTCCGTCCGCTCGTAGGTGTGGGCGCCGAAGAAGTCGCGCTGACCCTGGAGCAGGTTCTGCGGGAGGTTCTCGGTGCGGTACGAGTCGAAGTACGAGAGCGCCGAGCCGAGGGTCGGCACGGGGATGCCGTGCTTCACCGCGAGGGCGATGACCTTGCGCCAGTTCTTCTGGGCCTTCTTGACCGTCTTCTTGAAGTACGGGTCGAGGAGCAGGTTATCCAGCGAGCGCTTCTTGGCGAAGGCTTCGGTGATCTTCTGCAGGAAGCTCGCGCGGATGATGCAGCCGCCGCGCCAGATCTGGGCGATTTCGCCGAAGTTGAGCTTCCACTTGTACTCGTTCTGGGCTTCGCGCATGAGCTGGAAGCCCTGGGCGTAGGAGCAGATCTTGGAGCAGTAGAGGGCGTCGCGGATCTGTTCGATGACCTTGGCCTTGTCCGGGTTCGTCATCGCGCGCTTCGGGCCGCGGAGGACCTTGGCGGCCTTGACGCGTTCTTCCTTCACGGCGGAGAGGCAGCGGGCGAAGACGGCTTCGGCGATGGTCGGGGCGGCGACGCCCATGTCGAGGGCGTTGGCGCTCGTCCACTTGCCCGTGCCCTTCTGGCCGGCGGTGTCGAGGATCACGTCGACCAGCGGCTTGCCGGTCTCGGGGTCCTTCTGCTTGAGCACCTTGGCGGTGATCTCGATGAGGAAGGAGTTCAGGTCGCCCTTGTTCCATTCCTCGAAGGTGGTGCCGATCTCGTCCGGGGTCATGCCCAGGAGGCCGCGCATCAGGTCGTAGGCTTCGCAGATCATCTGCATGTCGCCGTACTCGATGCCGTTGTGGACCATCTTCACGTAGTGGCCGGCGCCGTCGGGACCGATGTGGGCCACGCAGGGGACGCCGCCCTTGATGGGCTTGCCGGGGGTCGCGCCGGTCAGCTCGACGCCGGTGACGGCATCGACCTTGGAGGCGACGGCTTCCCAGATGGGCTTCAGCTCGGCCCAAGCGGCGGGGTCGCCGCCCGGCATGAGGGACGGCCCGAAACGGGCGCCTTCTTCGCCGCCGGAGACGCCGGAGCCGATGAAGCGGAGGCCCTTGGCCTTGAGTTCGCGTTCGCGGCGGATGGTGTCGGTCCAGAGGGCGTTGCCGCCGTCGATGATGATGTCGCCCGGCTCGAAGACCGCGGCGAGCTCGTTGATCACGGCGTCGGTCGGGCCGCCGGCCTTGACGAGGATGACGGCCTTGCGGGGCTTCTTCAGGGAAGCGGCGAAGTCCTTCATGGTGGGGCAGCCGGTCAGCTTGCCCGGGGTCTTCGGGTTTTCCTTCACGAACTCGTCGGTCTTGGCGGTCGTCCGGTTGTAGACCGAGATCGCGAAGCCGTGGTCGGCGATGTTGAGGGCGAGGTTCTGGCCCATGACGGCCAGACCGATGAGACCAATGTCGGATTGCATAAGAGGAGCCCATGCGAACCCCCGGGGGCGGGCATGGCAAACCAGAAAACGGTGGTTTTCCTTCAAAACGGCGGTGGGGCCGGCCCGCGGGAAGGCTTTCCCCTCGCCACCTTCGCGTGCGCTCCCATGTTCTGACGCCGTCATGTCCCAGCTCGTCGGCAAACGCATCACCCTCGGGGTCACCGGCTCGATCGCCGCCTACAAGGCCGCGGACCTGACCTCCCAGCTCGTCAAGTACGGCGCCGAGGTCCAGGTGGTCATGACCAAGGGCGCCACCCAGTTCATCACCCCGATGACGCTCCAGGTGCTCTCCCGCCGGCCGGTGGCGTTCGACCTTTGGGCCGAAGGCGCCAACTCCGTCCCGGGCCACATCGAGATCGCCGACTCCTCGGACCTGCTGCTCGTCGCCCCGCTTTCGGCCAACGTCCTCGCGGAGTTCGCCCACGGCCTCGCGCCGGACCTGCTGACCAGCATCTACCTCGCCACCCGCGGTCCGGTCCTGCTTTGCCCGGCGATGAACGGCAAGATGTACGAACACCCGGCCACGCAGGCCAACCTCAAGACGCTCCGCTCCCGCGGCCACGCCGTCGTCGACCCCGCCGAGGGCATGCTCGCCTGCGGCTACGAGGGCGTCGGCAAGCTCGCCCCGGTCGAGGAGATCGTGAGCCGCGTGCTGTCGATCCTGGGTTGAGCCGGATGGACCCCCGCGCCCTGCGCCAGCGGATCGAAGCCTCGGCGAAGGCGCTGGGCTTCGACGCCTTCGGGGTCGCGCCCGTCGAGGTCGACGTCCGGGCCGACTACTTCCGGAAGTGGATCGCCGAGGGCATGCATGGCGATATGGCTTGGTTGGCCCGTAATCCGGACCGCCGGACCGACGCCCGCAAGGTGCTGCCCGAGGCCCGCAGCCTGGTCGTGGTGGGCCTGAACTATTTCCAGCCGCACCCGCCGGCCGGCTACCGCATCGCCAAATACGCGCTCGGCGCCGATTACCACGACGTGATCCTCGAGCGGCTCAAGGGGCTCTGCGCGGAGATGCAGTCCCTTGGGGGTGAGCAGAAGCCCTACGTCGACACGGGACCGGTGCTCGAGAAGCCCGTCGCGGCCGCCGCCGGCCTCGGCTGGCAGGGCAAGAGCACGATCCTCATCCATCGGGGCGCCGGCACCTGGCTCTTCCTCGGCGTCATCCTGACGACCCTGGAGCTCGAGGCCACGGCGACCCGGGAGCCGGACCGCTGCGGGTCCTGCACCCGTTGCATCGACGCCTGTCCGACCGCGGCGATCGTCGCGCCCTATCGGATGGATGCGCGCAAGTGCCTCGCCTACCTCACCATCGAGCACAAGGGCGCCATCCCCGTCGAGTACCGCGAAGCCCTCGGCGACCGCGTGTTCGGCTGCGACGACTGCCTCGACGTCTGTCCCTGGAACAAGTGGGCGGCGGTCACCCGCGAAGCCCATTTCGCCCCGCGACCGCACCCCCCGCTGCGGGCGACCTTGGCGTGGACGGAGGAGCAGTTCCTCGCCCACTTCCGCGGCACGCCGGTCGAGCGCCTCGGGCTCGCGCGTTGGCGACGCAACGCGCTCACGGTCCTGGGCAATGTCGGCACGACCGCCGACCTCCCGGCCGCCGAAGCGTTGCTGGGCGACCCCGACCCGATGGTGGCGGAGCATGCGGCGTGGTCGGTCGCCCGCCTGCGCACCCGCTGAACCTACGGGTTGCCTCGGACCCCGGCCTCGTCCTAATGGGAGCCGTGACCCTCGCCCAAGCTTACTACGCGCTCGCCGCGGTCCTGCTGCTCGCCGGTTTCCTGGTCTGGACCGGCGCCGAGGTCCTGCGTTCCTTCCGCCGCTCGGGCTTCGCCACCGCCGTCCTCGGCCTCGCCGCCGTCGCCTGGTTCATCGGCTGGCTCTGGTTCCTGCCCGAGCCCGACCTCGCCGGCATCAACCGCAACTTCGTGCTCGCGGTCTTCACCGTCGCCAGCCTCGCGACCTTCAAGTACCTGCCCGACCTCCTGCCGATCCGTTCGCTCGGGGTCCTGATGATGTTCCTCGCGCGCCACGTGCTCGACGCCGGTTACACGCACCTGCCCTACAGCCTCCTCGCCGCTTCGGTTAGCTACGGGTTGCTGGTCCTCTTCGGCCTCTGGTGGGCCTCCTCGCCGCCGGCCTTCGTGCGGCACTGCGACTGGGTGCTGGCCGCCCCCTTCCGCCATCGCCTCCTCGGCGCCCTCCTCGCCGGCCTCGGCGCGGCCTGCGTCTACCAAGCGTTCCATCTGGCGTGAGTCGCGCGCTCCTCATCGTCGTCTCGGGTCCCGCCGGCAGCGGCAAGACCACGCTTTGCTGCAGCCTCACCGGGGCCTGCCCGCAGGGCATCCGTCGCGTGATCACCTGCACCACGCGCGCACCGCGGCCGGGGGAGGTCGACGGCGTCGACTACCACTTCCTCACGCGCGCCAGCTTCGAGCAGCAGGTCGCCGCCGGCGTCTTCCTCGAGCACGCCCACGTCCACGGCAACCTCTACGGCCCGCGGGCGGCCGACGTCGCGGCCCATCTCGGGGCCGGTTTCGACGCGCTCCTGAACGTCGACGTGCAGGGCGCCGCGACGATCCGCGCGAAGGGCGCCGCCGACCCACGGCTCGCCGACGCGCTCGTCACGGTCTTCATCCGCGTCAGCGACCGCGCCGAGCTGCGCCGACGGCTCACGGGCCGCGGCACCGACCCGGCCGACGAGATCGACCGGCGCGTGGCCGCCGCCGAGGAGGAGCTCCGGCACGCGGGCACCTACCAGCACGTGATCGAGAGCGGCAGCCGCGAGGCCGACTTCGCCGCGCTGCTCGCCATCTACCACGCCGAGAAGGCCCGCCGGCCGTGATGGAGAAAGCCGACATCGCGGCGGTCCTCGACGAGATCGCCACCTTGCTGGAGCTCACGGGCGAGAACCCGTTCAAGATCCGCGCGTATTCGGGCGGCGCCCGCATCCTCGAGAACCTGACCGAGGACCTCGGCGAGCTCATCGACGGAGGCAGGCTGGCCGAGATCCCCGGCCTCGGCGAGGCGCTCGTCGACAAGATCACGACGCTCCGCCGCGACGGCGTCCTGCCGTTCCACCAGAAGCTCAAGGCCTCGATCCCCGCCGGCCTGCTCGAGATCATGCAGATCCCGGGGCTCGGGCCCAAGAAGGTCCGCGCCCTGTGGACGCAGCTCGCGGTCGAGGACCTCGCCAAGCTGAAGGAGGTCTGCGAATCCGGCGCGGTCGCCGAGCTCAAGGGTTTCGGCGCGAAGACCCAGGAGAAGATCCTCGAAGGCATCAAGAACCGCATCGCCTACGGCAAGCGTCACCGCTGGTATGAGGCGGCCGCCATCGCCGAGCCGATCCTCGCCGGCCTGCGCGCGCTGCCCCAGGTCTCGCTCGCCGAGTCCGCCGGTTCGCTCCGCCGCGCCCGCGAGACGGTCGGCGACCTCGACTTCCTCGTGGCGTCGTCCGAGCCGCAGCCGATCATGGATTGGTTCGTCGCCTACCCGGGCGTCAAGGAGGTCACCGCCCATGGCGAGACGAAGTCCAGCGTGCGTTTCGAAAACGGCCTCCAGGCCGACCTCCGCGTCGTCCCGGCCGAGCAGTTCTATTTCGCGCTCCACCACTTCACCGGCTCCAAGGAGCACAACGTCGCGATGCGCCACCGTGCGCTCGGCCGCGGCCTGAGCATGAGCGAGTGGGGCTTCAAGGCCGTCGATGCGCAGGCCGTCGCGCCCGGCGCGACCAGCGAGGAGGAGGTCTTCCGCGCGCTCGGCCTGCCGTGGATTCCGCCGGAACTCCGCGAAGGCAACGGGGAGATCGACGCCGCCGAGGCGGGCCAGCTCCCGAAGCTCGTGGAGTTCGCCGACCTGCGCGGCGTCTTCCACAACCACACCACGGAATCCGACGGCGACCACACGCTCGACCAGATGGCGGCCGCGGCCGAAGCCCATGGCTGGGAATACCTCGGCATCTCCGACCATTCGAAGTCCAGCTTCCAGGCCGGCGGCCTCGACGAGGCCCGGCTGGGGAAGCAGCTCGCGGACATCGCGGCGCTCAACGCCTCCGGGAAGTACCGCGTCCGCGTGCTCGCGGGCAGCGAGGTCGACATCCTCAAGGACGGGTCGCTCGATTTCGCGGACGATGTGCTCGGCCGCCTGGACTTCGTCGTGGCCTCGGTGCACAACCTCTTCACCTTGGACCGCGAGTCCCAGACCGCCCGCCTCATCAAGGCGATCGAGAACGAGCACGTCGACATGGTCGGCCACCTCACCGGGCGCCTGCTCAACAAGCGCGAGCCCTACGACGTCGACATCGCCAAGGTCATCGACGCCGCCGCGGCCAACGACACGATCATCGAGCTGAACGCCAACCCGTGGCGCCTCGACCTCGACTGGCGCTGGTGGCGCCGCGCCGCCGAGAAGGGGGTCCTCTGCTCGATCAACCCGGACGCGCACCATGTCGACCAGCTGGCGTTCGCCGCCCATGGCGTGCGCATCGCGCGCAAGGGCTGGCTGACGCCGGCGCAGGTGCTGAACACGCGCCCGCTGCCCGAGGTGCTCCGCTGGCTCGGCCGCTGAGCGCCCGCTTCCGGCTCGCCCTGCGGGGCCCGCCCGCCCTAGGGTGCGGCATGCTCCACGACAAGCGCCGCCTGCTCCTCATCGCCGGTCCCTGCTCCCTCGAGTCCGAGGCCAACTGCCGCACCGTCGCGACCGAGCTCAAGGCCCTCGCCGCGAAGCATCCCGAGCTGAACATCATCTTCAAGGGTTCCTACGACAAGGCCAACCGCACCTCGCTCGGGGGCGACCGCGGCCCGGGCCTGCAGGCCGGGCTCGACCTCCTCGCGATGGTGAAGAAGGACTACGGCTTCCGGGTGCTCACCGACATCCACGGCCCCGAGCAGTGCGAAGCCGTCGGCCGGGTGGTCGACGCCCTCCAGATCCCGGCGTTCATGTGCCGCCAGACCGACCTGCTCGTCGCGGCCGCCAAGACCGGCAAGGTCGTCAACGTGAAGAAGGGCCAGTTCCTCTCCCCGTTCGAGATGCGCTTCGTCGTCGACAAGCTCGAGGGCGCCGGCGCCGCCGAGATCTGGCAGACGGACCGCGGCACTACCTTCGGCTACCAGAACCTGGTCGTCGACATGCGCTCCTTCCCGATCATGGCCGGCTTCGGCCACCCGACCATCATGGACGCGACGCACGCGGTGCAGCTCCCCGGCGCGGCCGGCGGTTCCTCCGGCGGCCAGCGCGAATACGTGCCCGTCCTCGCCAAGGCGGCCCTCGCCGCGGGCGCCGATGGCCTCTTCATGGAGACGCACCCCGACCCGAAGAAGGCGATCTCCGACGGCCCTTCGCAGGTGCCGCTGGCGGAGTTCCCGGCCCTCGTGGAGTCCTGCCTCCGCGTCTGGAAGGCCGTCCGCGCCTAAGCCGGGAACCGCGCGCGCGCCGCGGCAAGGTCGAACTTGCCGCGCGCATCCGTCGGGAGTTCCGCGACGAATGCGTACGCCTTGGGGCGGGCCGCCGGCTCGAGCCGTTCCGCCGCCTGACGCAAATCGGGTTCGAGCGACGCGTCGCCGACGACCAACGCCACGACGCGCTCGCCCCACTGTCCATCGGGGAGGCCGAACACCTGGACCGCCGCGACCGCGGCCAGCGTCGCCTCGACGCGCGCGGGATCCACCTTCTCGCCGCCCGTGACGATCACGCGGTCGGCGCGGCCCAGGATCCGCACGGTGCCGTCGGCGGCGAGCTCCGCGCGGTCGTGCGTGCGCAGGCCCTCCGCCGGGAAATCCTCGCCGGCCCAAAGCCCGCGCGCGAGCGCCGGCGTCGCGATGGTCAGGAGGTCGCCGTCCAGGCCGAAGCGCACGCCGGGGAGCGGCGTCCCGCGGGGCGGCTGGTTCTTCCACAGGCGTTCGGGCGGGCAGACCGCGCAGGCGGCCGCGGTCTCCGTCATCCCGTACGTGAGGTAGACCGGCAGGCGGCGGTCGCGGATCGCGCGCAGGCATTCCGGCGGCACGGCCGAACCTCCGAGCAGCACGACCTTGAAGCGGCGCAGCCAGGCTTCGCCGTCGGGCCGGGCGAGCAGCCGCATCAATTGGGCGGGCACGAGCGAGGCGACGCGGGTGCCGTCGGTGGGGAGGTCCACCTTCGGCAGCTTGGCCGAAGGCGCGAACCGTCCGTCCAGCGTGACATGCTGGCCGCCCGTCAGCGCCGCGCGCACGAAGGGCATCAGTCCGCTGACGTGCCAGGGCGGCGTGAGCGTCGCGCCGTGGAGCGTCGGGGCCAGGCCGCGCGCGACGAGCCCATCGCGCAAGGCGCGGACCGCCGCGGCCAGCGTGTTCGGGTCGTGGATCGCGAACTTCACGCGGCCGCCGGTCCCGCCGGTCGGGATCATCGTGCGGCACCGCCAGCCGAGCGGCCAATCCGCGGGCGCCGGGCCCGTGGGCGTCAGTTCCATCCCGACCACGGTCGTGCCCGCGGGGATCAGGCGCATGGCCTCCGCCATCTCGTCCGGAGCCCAATGCGGGTTCCCGAGGAAGACCGGCGCTTCGGCGCCCCAGGCCGCGGCGACCGCCGTGAGGTAAGCCCCGTGGTCGCGGTGGAAGACGGCGACGCCGCTCATGCGAGCTCCCGCCAGAAGGCTTCCCAGTTCTGGTCCAGCAAACCCCGCACGCGCGGCCCGCCCGCGTGGCGGTCGCGTCCGTCGAGTTCGAAGCGCCCCAAGGTGTCGAAGCCGACGGCGCCGCCCGCGGGGTCCTGCGCCGCGAGCCACAGCGCCGCTTGCCGGCCGATCGCGGTCTCGAAGGCGGAGGAGTAGACGACCGGTCCGACGCGCGTCGCGCGCCAGGCGCGGAAGGCATCCCAATCGCCGACCAGCGCCGGCTTCACGACGACCGGCCCCGCCCAGTCGATCCCGGCCGGCGTGAGGAAGGATTCGTCGAGCGCCACCTTGTCCGGGCCGAGCGACGCGTAGCCGGGATGCCCGACCGGCAAAGGTTGCTCGAGGAAATCGATGCGCGGCTCCGCGCGGGCGAACTCCGTCCAGGCGCGCGCCGCCGCGAGGTCCAGGCCGCCGTTGGCGTCGAGCCGCAGGCGCACCCCCGGCACGGCGGCGAGGAGCGCGCGCACGTCGGCGAGGTCGGTCGTCCCGGCGAGCTTCACCTTCACCGTGGCGAAACCCTCGGTCGCCTTCGCGCGCACCGCCTCGGCGGTCGCGGCTTCGGCGAGGCCGGCCCCCTCGAGGTTTCCGGCGTAGCCCGCGATCTCGGACCAATGGGCGCAGGAGGAGAGCGCCGCGCGCAGGCAGGGGAGGGTGTCGCGCGCGGCGGCGGCCACGGCGCTTAGGCGCGCGAGGCTCCCTTGGGCGGACCGCACGACCTCGACGGCCTGTTCGATGGTTTCGGTCGGGAAGCCGGGCCAAGGCGCGACCTCGCCGTAGCCGACGCCTTCGTCCGTCTCCGTCCGCAGCAGCAGGCGGTCGACCGCCTCCACGGGGCCGCGCCCGGTCAGCAGCGGTCGCCTGAAGCGTCGCCGGACGCGCAAGGTGTCGATTTTGCCCCCATTCATCCGCCGGATATTCCCTAAACCGGGCCCGCCCGCAAAAACAAATTGCCAGCCTTCGGGGGGCTCCCTAACACCCTTGGGGGAAACCGACCTCTCATGGCCTCCTCGAAATCCCAGGGCCGCGTTTCCCTCGACGAACGCTTCTACCTCCCCGCCGACCGGTTCTTCCCGGCCAACGCGGGGCTGGGCCTGACCTACGACGACGTCTCCCTGGCCACCCGCTATTCCGAGGTCCTTCCGCGGATGACCCGGCTCGATTCCGCCCTGTCCGACTTCCTTCCGCTTTCGTTGCCGATCGTCTCGTCCGACATGGATACGGTCACCGAGCACCGCATGGCCATCGCGATGGCGCTCAACGGCGGCCTGGGCCTCGTGCACTACAACATGGCGGAGGCCGACCAGGTGGCCGAGGTCCGCCGCGTCAAGAACCACATCCATGGCATGATCGGCGATCCGGCGGTGGTCTCGGCCGACGACACCATCGGCCAGGTCCTGGCGCGCATCGAGCGCGATGGCCTCGCCTTCAGCACCTTCCCGGTCACGGCCCCCGACGGCACGCTGCTGGGCCTGCTGCCGGGCAGCACGGTCAAGGAACGGCATGGCCAGCGCAAGGTCGCCGCGGTCATGATCCCGCGCGACAAGGTCTTCACCGTCGCCGAGAAGGACCTCGGCAAGGATCCCATCGCCACCGCCGACCGCAAGTTCTCCGACCACGTCGGCCAGAACAAGCTCCTCGTCGTCGACGCCAAGAACAAGCTGCGCGGCCTCTTCACCCTCAGCGACATCGAGCGGATCTCCGAGGAATCCCGCGCGCACGTCCGCCCGACCCGCGACGCCAACTTCCGCCTGCGCGTCGGCGTGGCCGTCTCCGTCCCGCGCCGGCCCGACGGCGAGATCGACCGCGACCGCTTCCTCGCGCACGCCGCCGCCCTCGCCGAGGAAGGCGCCGACGCGCTCGCCGTCTCCACCGCCCATGGCCACACCAAGGGCGTCGGCGACGCCATCCGCCTCCTGCGCAAGGCCCACAAGGGCCTCACGCTCATCGCCGGCAACGTCACCAGCGGCGAAGGCGTCGAGTTCCTCGCCGCCGCCGGCGCCGACACCATCAAGATCGGCCAGGGCCCCGGCTCCATCTGCACCACCCGCATCGTCGCGGGCGTCGGCATCCCGCAGCTCACCGCGCTCTACGTCGCCTCCCGCGCCGCGGCGAAGAAGGGCGTGCGCATCCTCGCCGACGGCGGCGTCACGAAGTCGGGCGACATCGTCAAGGCGCTCACGCTCGCCGACGCGGTGATCCTCGGCGGCCTGCTCGCCGGCAGCCGCGAGGCGCCGGGCAAGCTGATGGAGATCAACGGCAAGACCTACAAGGAGTACCGCGGCATGGGCTCGCACGAGGCCATGCGCAAGGGTTCCGCCGCCCGCTACGGGCACTCCTCCAGCGGCAAGTTCAACAAGGTCGCCGCGGAGGGCATCGAGGCCCTCAAGGAAGTCTCCGGTTCCGTCGACCAGGTGCTCGGCACCTTGGCCGGCGGCGTCCAAAGCGGCCTGGGCTACCTCGGCGCCCAGAACCTCGCGGAACACCGCAAGAAAGCCCGCTACATCCGGGTGACCCCGGCCGGCCAGCGCGAGGCGGCGCCGCACGACGTGATTGAAATCAAGGCCGGTTCCTGATACTTTTCGTCCCTTCCCATGCTCGCTTTCTTCCGCAACCTTTTGGTCTTCCTGCTCGGCGCCGTCGTCGGCGCCGTCGCGCTGTTGATCTTCCTCCCGACCTTCTCGGTCACCTTCAGCAACCGTCCGGAGAACCGCGCCGTCGCGAAGCCCGCGCCCGTCAAGCCGGCTCCGGTCAAGACCGAGGAAAAGCCGGCCGAGCCCGTCAAGCCCGCCGAACCCGTGGCCAAGGTCGAGCCCGAGCCGACCAAGCCCGAGGAGCCCGTCGCCGTGAAGCCTCCGATGAAGGAGACGCCCGCCGAGCCGGTCGCCAAGCCCGAGGAACCCGTCGCCGCGAAGCCTCCGATGAAGGAGACGCCCGCCGAGCCGGCCAAGCCCGAGGAGCCCGTCGCGGTCAAGCCCGCCAAGCCGGCCGCCGAGGAGAAGATCGACTTCACCCTGCTCAACGGTCGCCCGATCTTCTGGCCGGCCGCCGTCGCCGTCACCACCGCCACCAGCACGCCGCTGATGGAGAAGGGCGCCAAGGTCGCGGACCTTCCGCTCGACGTCGGCACGACCCTCCAGGTCTCCAAGGTGCTCGGCGACGGCGCCCTGCTCGTCCGCGCCCAGGGCTTCCAGTTCGAGATCGACCATCGCCTGACCGACTTCGACGCCGTCGTCCGCAAGAAGATTCAGGAAGTGATCGACGCGGGCAGCAAGGTGCCGCCGCCCTTCAAGTCCGCGCCGGTCTACGTCCCGCCG
>Ga0255084_1000237_pt1 | contig 12704 bp, 10 predicted proteins | sample Colum_Cont_RepA__FD_188433 | JGI IMG/M metagenome (GOLD analysis project Ga0255084, IMG submission 188433) | Freshwater microbial communities from Columbia River, Oregon, United States - Colum_Cont_RepA_8d | ecosystem: Environmental > Aquatic > Freshwater > River | place: USA: Oregon | collected... | reverse complement strand
CTCCACGATCGTGTCGACCAGACTCGTCGGCAGATTGTCCACCACGTACCAGCCCAGGTCTTCCAGGACTGCCGCGGTCGCCGATCGTCCGGCACCCGACAATCCGGTGATGACGAGAATCTCAGCCACTGACGATCACGCTACTTCGGCATCGCGACGGACGAGTCGCAAGTAGAGCAGTCGGGGAATCGACGCCGCCGCCTCGTACTCGGCCGCCCGAGCCAGAAAGCCCGGCGGTGGCGCGGGCTCCTCGAACAACTCGAGAAACAAACCGTGACGGGCGAGTGTGTTGATGTAGCGACCAAGGGGTCGATGAATGAACGGGATGAAGACGTCCTTCTCGACCTCCTGCAACGACTCGTCCTCCACGAGATACGGACCGATCCGCCAGTACTGCTCGGGGGGATCGAGGATCTGATCATCGATCCAGCCGCTACCCGGCGTCTGCAGAAGCGGATGGTTCAAGAAGAAGCAAAACCGCCCGCCCGGTCGCAGGACTCGTGCCACCTCGGATATCGCCGCGTCGACGTCACGGATGTGCTCGAAGACCAAGCACGCGACCACCGCGTCGAACGACGCGCTCGCGAAGGGCAGCGCAGCGGCGGCCGAGCGCGCATAGACCGGACCGCCACCCCGCTCGACGGCCACTCGTACTTGGTTCCAGGTCGGGTCGATCCCGATGACTCGCGAAGCACCCAAGGACGCCGCCAGGCGACTGATTTGTCCGTCGCCACAACCGACGTCCAGTACCCGATCAGCACCTTCGATCTCGCGGGCCGCCATCGGAAGGATCTGCTCGACGTACTCGGGATCGGCCCCTTCGGTGAATCCGTCGATCCACCACGATGCGTTCACCTCCCACAAGTCGTCGTTCACGACTGCGAGGTTAGGTCTGACTACCCTCGTCGCATGGTTCATGTCTGCAAAGCGTCGGCCCGCCGATGAAGTTCTCCGTCTGGCCCTCACCCGATCGTCCGTGGGAAGACGTTCGACCTTTGGCCGAGTACGCGGACCAGCACGGCTATCACTGCTTCTGGTACGCCGACCACTTCATGCCCAACACCGAGGACGGCAGCATCAAGGACGGCAATGTCCACGAAGCGTGGGCCGTGCTCGCGGCCGTCGCCGCGGTCACCGATCGCATCCGCATCGGTTCTCTCGTCTCCCCGACCACCGTCCGCCATCCAGAACGTGGCGACGACGATCGATCGGATATCGAACGGTCGACTCACGCTCGGACTCGGTGCCGGCTGGCAGGTGAACGAGCACCGCGCCTACGGCATCGAACTTTTCGCCGGACGCGAGCGGGTCGACCGCTTCGAGGAGGCCATCGAGATCGTGCGCGGCCTCCTCTCCAAGTCCCGCACCACCTTTCACGGAACCCACTTCACCGTCGTCGATGCACCGTGCCAGCCGACTCCCGTCCAGGATCCACTCCCCCTCATGGTCGGAACCGGCGGACCACGAATGACGAAGATCACGGCTCGTTGGGCCGACGAATGGAACGTCTGGGGCACTCCGGAAACCGCCCGGGAAAAGGTTGCGGCGCTCGACTCCGCATGCGAGCGCGTGGGTCGGGACCCACGTTCGATTCGTCGTTCGGTTCAGGCGATGTTCTTCCTGGTCGACGACGACGCAACGGTCGAGAAATTGCGCAAGGTCGCGCCCGCTGATCGCTCGATCATCGGGTCGCTGACCGTGATCGCCGACGCGATCGACGCCTATCGCGATCTGGGTTTCGACGAGGTGATCGTTCCCGACTTCACCTTGGGCGCGAGTCACGCCGAACGAATCGACAAATACGAGCGTCTACGTACCGAGGTGTTCAGTCACTTCCGCCCGTCGACGGGTTGAACTTCGCGTGCACCGCTCGCGCGACGGCCTCGGGTAACCACGACAGAGCCAGTAGGTCGTCGAGACTCGCCCGCTTCACGGCATTCACCCCGCCGAGCGCGGCGACCAACTTCTTACGGCGCGCCTCCCCCAGACCATCGATGCCGTCGAGTGAACTCGCGGTCATGCGCTTGCCGCGAAGTTCACGGTGGAACGTGTTCGCGAATCGGTGGGCCTCGTCGCGGATCCGTTGAAGCATGAAGAGCGCGTCGCTACCCCGCGGAACTTCGACGGGATCCGGGCGACCCGGCACGAACACCTCTTCGAATCGCTTGGCCAGAGATGCCACCGGTATCTCGGCGTCGAGTCCGAGCGACCGGACCACACGTTCGGCCACGGCCAACTGACCCTTGCCGCCGTCGACCAGAAGGAGTTGGGGCGGATAGGCGAACTTGCGCGGCTTCTTCTCGTTGTCGTCCACCGGATCGAATCCGGCGTCCCGCTCCTCGACGTAGGCCGTGAGTCGACGGGTCAACACTTCTTCCATGGCCGCGTAGTCGTCGTTGCCTTCGACCGTCTTGACCTTGAACCTCCGGTACTCGCGCTTCATCGGCAAACCGTCCTCGAGCACCACCATCGAACCCACGTAGTCGGTTCCTTGGAGATGAGCCATGTCGTAGCACTCGATGCGCAACGGTGCCTCGGGGAGTCCGAGTAGATCCTGCAACTCGGTCAGGGCCCGGCTCCGGGTGTTGTGATCGGCGGCCCGGCGCATCCGATGGCGAACGAAATCGTCGGCTGCGTTACGGGTGACCATTTCCATCAGTTCACGGCCCTGGCCGCGGCGGGGCACGCGGACCGACACTTTGGTGCCCCGACGTTGCGAGAGCCACTCCTCGCAGGCCGCGAGGGATTCGGGTTCGTGCGTCACCAGAACCGTCTTCGGGAAACCGAGCGGTGGTTCTTCGCCGTAAAGCGATTCGACGAGTCGGTCAGTCAGTCGCGCCTCGTCCAAATCCTCGACCTTGTCGAGTACGAAACAACCCGTCCGTGGCGAACGAAGAAGACCTGGACGGCGGCTTCCAACTCGTCCTGGGCCACCCCGATCACGTCGATGTCATCGTCTCGCTCGGCGACGATGATCTGCTTCTCGATCGCCCGCGCTATCGAAGCCAGACGGTCCCGGAAACGAGCCGCCCGTTCGTAGTCCTGCTCGGCCGAAGCGCGCTGCATTTCACCGGTCAGCTCGGCCACGACCACGTCGGTTCGACCTTCCATGAAGTCGCAGAGGTCGGCCACCATCTTGCGGTACGGCTCGGCTTCGACTTCGCCAACACATGGGCCCGAGCACTTCTCGATGTGGAACAACAGACACGGCCGACCCAGGCGCGCGTGCTGGTTGAACTTGCCAGGGCTGCAGGTCCGAACCGGAAACGTGCGAAGTACAAGATCGAGCGTGTCGCGAATCGCGTAAGCGTGGGGGTACGGACCGAAGTAGCGAACACCCTTGCGGCGAGCTCCCCGCACGACCACGGCCCGCGGCCATTCCTCGTCGAGTGTCACGGCCAAGAAGGGATAGCTCTTGTCGTCGCGCAGCCGAACGTTGAAGCGCGGGCGATGCTCTTTGATGAGATTGAACTCGAGTACCAGCGCTTCAACCTCGTTGCGGACAACGATCCACTCGACCGACTCGGCCTCCGAAACCATCTGCGCCGTTCGTGGATGGAGAGTCGACGGATCGGCGAAGTAGTTCGACAATCGCTGCCGCAGACTCGACGCTTTGCCCACGTAGATGATCCGGCCGTGGCGATCCTTGAACTGGTACGAGCCGGGCTGATCGGGAATCGTGCCGGACGGAGGCCTGGCGACCATGCGACGAGCCTACGAACGCTTGCCGGATGGGGTCGGCGCGAGCATCGGCGCGAGAAAACGGCCGGTGTGGCTCCCCTTGGCTTTGGCCACCTGTTCGGGCGTTCCCTCGGCCACCACCGTTCCACCACCACGACCGCCTTCGGGCCCGAGATCGATCAGCCAGTCGGCGGTTTTGATGACGTCGAGGTTGTGCTCGATCACGAGAACCGTGTTCCCTTGATCCACGAGGCGGGACAGAACCGTCAACAGTCGACGAACGTCCTCGAAGTGAAGACCCGTCGTGGGTTCGTCCAACAGATAGATGGTGTGACCGGTGCTTCGCTTGGCCAGCTCGGTCGCCAGCTTCACGCGCTGCGCCTCGCCGCCCGACAAGGTAGGTGCCGACTGACCCAGACGGACGTAACCGAGTCCCACGTCAACGAGCGTCTGCATGTGTCGGGCGATGGCCGGCTGGTTGGCGAAGAATCCCACCGCCTCTTCGATCGGCATGTCGAGGACGTCGGCGATGTTCTTGCCCTTGAAGGTGATGTCGAGGGTGTCACGGTTGTAACGCGCGCCCTTGCAGACTTCGCACGGGACGTAGACATCGGGCAGGAAGTGCATCTCGATCTTGATGGTGCCGTCACCCGAGCACGCCTCACAGCGACCACCGGCCACGTTGAACGAGAACCGTCCGGGCTGATAGCCGCGAACCTTGGCTTCGGCCGTGGTCGCGAACAACTTGCGAATTCCGTCGAAGACCCCGGTGTAAGTCGCTGGATTCGAACGAGGTGTACGACCGATCGGCGACTGGTCCATGTCGATCACTTTGTCGAGTTGCTCGACACCGACGATCTTCTTGTGCTTCCCGGCCGGGTCCTTCGACTTGTAGATCTTCTGCATGAGCACCGGGAGCAAGATGTCGCGCACCAAGGTGCTCTTTCCGCTGCCGGACACTCCCGTGACCGCCACGAAGCAACCGAGCGGGATGCGAACGTCGATGTTCTGCAGGTTGTGTTCACGGGCGCCGACGATCTCGAGCCACTGGACTCCCGGGGAACGACGCGTGGCCGGTACGGGAATCGAGCGTTTGCCCGACAGGTACTGCCCGGTCATCGACTCCTTGACCTTGGCGATTCCCTTTACCGGACCGCTGTACACCACCTCGCCACCGTGCTCACCGGCACCCGGTCCGATGTCGACGATCCAATCGCACTCGCGAATCGTCTCCTCGTCGTGCTCCACGACGAGAACCGTGTTCCCGAGATCCCTCAGCCGCAGGAGCGTCTCGATGAGGCGACGATTGTCGCGCTGATGCAGACCGATCGATGGCTCGTCGAGGACGTACAGGGTTCCGACCAGCCCCGAACCGATCTGGCTGGCCAAGCGGATTCGTTGGGCCTCACCTCCGGCGAGGGTGCCGGCCGACCGGGACAGGGTGAGGTAATCGAGTCCGACGTCGAGGAGGAAACTCAAGCGGGCGTTGATCTCCTTCACGACCCGTTCGGCGATCATCCGATCTCGGTCCGAGAGTTCGAGTCCGGTCAGGAAGCGAGCCGAATCGGCGATCGCCATGTCACAGACTTCGGAGATGTTCCGGTCGTTCACCGTGATGGCGAGCGTGGAGGGTTTGAGCCGGGCTCCGTTGCAGGCCGAACACGGCACTTCGCGCATGTAGCCCTCGTACTGTTCGCGGCTCCAATCGCTCTCGGCGCTCTCGTGACGACGTTTGATCCAGGGAATCACGCCTTCGAAGGTGGTGTTGAATTGCCGAGCACGACCGTAACGGTTCTTGAACTTCACCGTGATCGAGCCGGGTAGACCGTTGAGGACGAGCTTCTGTGCCTTGGCGCTGAGCTTGTTCCACGGCTTGTCGAGGTCGATGTTGTTGTCGTTGGCCACCGACTCGAGGATGCGTTGGAAGAAACCGGTGTGCGCGCTGCGCCACGGAGCGATGGCTCCTTCGCTGAGGGCCAGATCACCGTCGGGGATCACGAGTTCGGGATCGACTTCGAAGGTCGTTCCGAGGCCATCGCAGGTCTCACACGCTCCGTACGGCGAGTTGAACGAGAAGTTTCGGGGCGCCGGCTCCTCGAAGGAAGTTCCGCACTTGGGACAGGCGAGATGCTGACTGAACGTCAGCGATTCCTCCTCGCTCTTGCCGTCACCCACGAGCTCGACTTCGGCCACTCCCTCGGCCAGACGAAGGGCCGTCTCGAGGCTGTCGGTCAGACGCCGTTCGATCCCGCCTTTGCGGACGAGGCGGTCCACGACGATTTCGATCGTGTGCTGTTCGTACCGCGCCAACTTCTGACCACTCTTCAGGAATTCGGCGATGTCGACGACCTCTCCGTCGACCCGGGCTCGCACGAAACCCTGTCCGGCGAGGTCACCGAGGAGCGTGTCGTATTCACCCTTTCGACCGCGCACCACCGGAGCCAGAACCTGGAACCGAGTGCCCTCGGGAAGGGTGAGAATCCGATCGACGATCTGTTGCGGGGTCTGCCGGGCCAGACGAGTGCCGTCCTTGGGGCAGTGCTGCACACCGATGCGCGCGTACAGCAGGCGCAGGTAGTCGTAGACCTCGGTGATCGTTCCGACGGTCGAACGCGGATTTCGACTGGCCGATTTCTGGTCGATCGAGATCGCCGGTGAAAGGCCTTCGATCAAGTCAACATCGGGCTTGTCCATCTGGCCCAGGAACTGACGGGCGTAGGCGCTCAAGGATTCCACGTAACGCCGTTGACCCTCGGCGTAGATCGTGTCGAAGGCCAATGACGATTTGCCGCTACCCGACAATCCGGTGAAGACGATCATCTTGTCGCGCGGTAGATCGACGCTCAGATTCTTCAGGTTGTGCTCGCGTGCGCCCTGCACCACCAGACGATCCGACATCGTCCCGACAATACCGATGCGGTCGGAAGCCCGCCTAGCCGGCGTCCTTCATCTCCCGTCGAAGTTCGTTGATCTCGTCCCGCAGTCGTGCGGCGTACTCGAATTTGAGATCGGCGGCCGCCTCGTGCATCTCTTCCTCAAGCGTCTGGATGAGGCGGGCCAATTCCTGTTGCGGAAGAGTCTTCAGCTCTCGCTGCACCTTGTCCCGTTCGCGCTGTCGACGGCGGTCCTTCCCGGGCACGGGCGCACCACCATCGCCACCGGGACGAAGGATCGACAGGATGTCGCCCACCGCTTTGCGGATGGTCTGCGGATCGATGCCGTGCTCGGTGTTGTAGGCGAGTTGCAGCGAGCGACGACGATTGGTCTCGTCGATGGCCCTCTTCATCGACGGGGTCATCTGATCGGCATACATGATCACCTGACCTTCGACGTTTCGAGCCGCGCGGCCGATCATCTGGATGAGCGAAGTCTCGCTGCGCAGGAAGCCTTCCTTGTCGGCATCGAGGATCGCGACCAGGCTCACTTCGGGTAAGTCGAGACCTTCGCGCAGGAGGTTGATACCCACCAGAACGTCGAACTCACCGAGGCGTAATGCTCGCAGAATCTCGATTCGCTGGATCGTGTCGATATTGCTGTGCAGATATCGGACTCGTAGGCCTTGTTCGAGCAGGTAGTCCGTCAGATCTTCAGCCATCTTCTTGGTGAGCGTGGTCACGAGAATGCGGTCCCCCATGCCCACGCGCTCGGTGACGTTCTCCATGAGATCGTCGATCTGACCCTTGGTGGGTTTCACGACCACTTCGGGATCGACCAACCCGGTAGGACGGACGATCTGTTCGACCACCCGCTGGGACTCCCGCAGTTCGAACGGACCGGGCGTGGCCGAGAGAAAGACGCATTGATTCACCCGCTCCAAGACCTCCGGGAATTCCAACGGACGGTTGTCACGCGCGCTCGGCAGACGGAATCCGTGCTCGACGAGGATGTCCTTGCGACTGCGGTCGCCGGCGTACTGACCGTGCAACTGCGGAACGGCGACGTGACTCTCGTCGATCACCATCAAGAAGTCCTTCGGGAAGTAGTCGAGCAACGTGAAGGGCGGCTCACCGGGTCGACGTCCGTCGATGTGCATCGAGTAGTTCTCGATGCCGTTGCAGTAACCCACTTCCTGCATCATCTCGAGATCGTGCTGCGTGCGCATCCGCAGACGTTGGGCTTCGAGAAGCTTGCCTTCCTTCTCGAAAACGGCGAGGCGCTCCTGCAGTTCGGCCTCGATCCCGAGCATGGCCTTGCGCATTCGCTCGTCCCCGGCCACGTAGTGAGTGGCCGGAAACACCAGGATCTCGGACGCTTCGCGCAGAGTCTCACCGGTCACCGGATCGATCATCGTCAAACGATCGACGGTGTCCCCGAACATCTCCACCCGCACGACCGACTCTTCGTAAGCCGGGTGGATCTCGATGGTGTCGCCCCGCACCCGAAAGTTTCCTCGACCCAAGGCCATGTCGTTGCGGTCGTACTGGAGATCCACGAGACGGCGCAGGATGCTCCGCATGTCGTAGTCGACACCCACATGAAGTTCGAGCAATTGGCCGCGGTACTCGTCGGGATCGCCCATTCCGTAGATGCACGAGACCGACGCGACGACGATGGTGTCGCGCCGGGTCAGAAGGGCCGCGGTCGCAGAATGACGGAGTCGGTCGATGTCGTCGTTGATCGACGAGTCCTTCTCGATGTAGGTGTCACTCGAGGCGATGTAGGCCTCGGGCTGGTAGTAGTCGTAGTAACTCACGAAGTACTCGACCCGGTTGTTCGGGAAGAACTCGCGCATCTCCTGGGCCAACTGGGCGGCGAGGCTCTTGTTCGGCGCGAGGATCAGAGTCGGACGTTGGGTGCGCTCGATCGTCCAGGCGATGGTCGCGCTCTTACCCGATCCGGTGATGCCGAGGAGAGTCTGGAAACGCAGACCTGACTCGATCCCGTCGGCGAGTTCGGCGATGGCCTTGGGCTGATCACCGGCCGGTTCGTACTCGGCGGTCACCCGGAACTTCTGATCGGTCGCCACCACGACCTCAGCCTAGGGTGACCTTTCGATCGAGTCGGATCTACTTCGGCTTCGGTGTGGTGGGTTCGTAATCGGCCGGCAACTGCGGCAGAGACGAGAGCCATCTCCACAATTCGTCGATCTGCGGTCCGAGGTGTTCCGGTGATCCGCTGTTGTCGATCACGAAATCAGCACCGGCCAAACGGGCTTCGCGCGTCGCCTGCCGTCCGATGCGGGCCCGAGCATCGGCTTCGTCGAAGCCCCGGAACTCGACGAGTCGACGTACCTGCGTTTCCACGGGAACATCGACGACTATCCGACCCTGAAGACCTTCGCGGGGGTTCTCCGTGAGCAACGGAATGTCGAGGATCACCACATGATCGGTGTCTCGCTGTTCGATCATTCGCCGGTTCATCTCCTGCCCCACCGCCGGATGCACGATCTCGTTCAACGACTTCAAGGCGTCCGGATCGTTGAAGACGATGGCCGCCAACGCCGGCCGATCGAGCGATCCGTCGGCGGCCACGATCGAGGGTCCGAAACGCTCCACCAGGCGCGTGATCACCGGAGACCCCGGCTGCTGAACCTCGCGAGTGATCGCGTCGGCGTCGACGATCACCGCCCCACGCTCGGCCAGAAGGGCGCTGACGGTGGACTTCCCCGAGCCGATGCCACCCGTGAGGCCGACGAGAATCATGTCCTCACGCTAGAGGACGATCTTGACCTGATGCTGAGAGAGCTGCGACACCCGTTCGGCGACCGCCCGCTACCGTCCCGAGCGATGGACGTCAATCCGATTCGAATCCTGATCGCCGAACCGGTGCCCCTCATCGGTGAGCTACTCGCCAATCGCTTGACGGCCGAAGGTTTCGAGATCGTCGCCGTCGCCCCCGATGGTTCGTCGGCCCACGACCTCGTGCTCCAGCACCAGCCCGATCTCGTGATCCTCGACATCGAGTTGCGCGACCCCGATGGGATCTCCACCATCCGGGACATGGTCCGCGCCGACCGACGGTTCCGCATATTGGTCCTGACGTCGAGTGACGACGTGCTCTCGGCGCGCTACGCGATGCAGGCGGGGGCGGTCGGCTTCGTATCCAAATCGGGGTCCTTCCCCGACCTCGTACGGGCGATCCGGACGGTCCTGGCCGGCGACACGGTTGTCCTCCACCGATCGGACGACCCGAAACCGGGCTCGGCCCTCACGATCGGACCTCTACTTTCCGATCGAGAAGAGGAAGTTCTGTCTTTGGTCGCCGCCGGACTCACGAATCCGGAGATCGCCGAACGGCTCTTCATCAGCGCGCGCACGGTCAAGAACCATCTGTCGTCGATCTACGACAAGTTGGGAGTTGGTGACAAGACGCAGGCGCTGATCCGCGCCGTACGTCTCGGAATCGTCCGGCTCGAGTAGCGGTCAGGCTTCGGGAGCAGCCGGCGCCGCCGGTTCGCCCGATTCGCCCGATTCGCCGTAGTACTCGGCCCACGTGGCTTCGCGCGACGCATCGTCGGCCCCGGCGGTCCAGTTGCCGTGCTCGTCGACTTCGAAGTGCTTGCGGTACTCCTCGGCGAGTTCTCCACCCTCGGCGGCCTGCTTGATGCTGAGGCTGATCCGACGACGACCGAGATCGAGGTCGATGATCTTGACCCAGAGTTCTTCGCCCGGGGTCACGACCTGCTCGGGAGCCTCGACGTGCTGGGTGCTCATCTCCGAGATGTGCACGAGACCTTCGATGCCTTCGCCCACCTGGACGAAGCCGCCGAAGGGCACCAACTTGGTGACCCGGCCATAGACGAGTTGGCCGACTTCGTGCGACGAAGCAAACACTTCCCACGGATCCTTCTGGGTCTGCTTGCGCGACAGGCTGATTCGCTCGCGGTCGTAGTCGATGTCGAGAACCTTCACGGTCACCTTGTCGCCGACGGCGACTTCCGAGCCCGGATGGTCGACGTGGTTCCACGAGAGCTCACTGACGTGGATGAGTCCGTCCATGCCGCCGAGATCCACGAATGCGCCGAACGCCACGACACTCGAAACCACACCTTCACGCACATCGCCGACCTTGAGGTTGGAGAGGAAGCCATCACGGGCTTCCTTCTGCGTCTCCTCGAGGTACGCACGACGCGACAACACGACGTTGTTGCGGTTCTTGTCGAGTTCGATGATCTTGGCCTGGAGAACCTTGCCCACGTAGGGCTGGAGGTCGCGAACGCGACGGAGCTCGACGAGCGAAGCCGGGAGGAAGCCGCGCAGACCGATGTCGACGATCAGACCACCCTTCACCACTTCGATCACGAGGCCTTCGACCATCTCGTCGGCCTCCTTCTTCTTCTCGATGTTGCCCCAGGCACGCTCGTACTGGGCGCGCTTCTTGGAGAGGATGAGACGGCCTTCTTTGTCTTCCTTCTGGAGGACCAGGGCCTCGACCTTCTCGCCGAGCGAGACGATCTCGCCGGGATCGACGTCGTTGCGAATCGAGAGTTCGCGCGAGGGGATGACGCCTTCGCTCTTGTATCCGATGTCGAGCAGGACTTCGTCCTTGTCGATCTTCACGACGGTGCCGTGCACGACTTGACCGTCCTCCACTTCGACGAGGGTTCCCTCGATCGCTTCACCGAAGGGCTTGTCGAGGTCGTTTTCGGTGACTTTCCGCGGCGTGTAGTTGCCTTCGGCGTCGTAGGTGCCCATGGGGCTGGAGGAGGTGAGTAGGTCGGACAAGGGACGGGTCGCTTTCGGATAGGGATGATCGATGGGACAGGGACCGTTCCCCGAAGGGAACCGGGCAAGGTTACCGGCGAGCCGGGCTGGTCACCCCGGGCGGTGACCGCACACCAAGAACTCGGGGGATTCGGTCGTGGGCGGAGTTCGGTCGTAACGACCCGGCTCGACCGACCAGATCGAGTCCACCGCCAGACCCTCGGCACCGAGAAGCAGCCGCAGTTCGCGAGGCGTGTAGCAACCGGTCCACAGCACCGCCGCCAGATCCCGTCCTTCCGGGGACCGAACCACGGTCTCCTCCCGGCTCACACCTTGGTCGGCGTCGAACTCGGCCTCGGTGTGGAATCGAACGGAGAAGTAGGCACTGAAGGCCGAGAGCGCGAAGCGACCCCCTGGTCGCAACAGCCGGGTCATCCCGGCCAGCACCGCCCGGTCGTCGCCGGCCGCCGTCATGAGCCCGAATGCTCCTTGGCACAGACAGATCACGGCGTCGAATCCGCCGACGAGCAGCTCGTGTTCAAACGGAAGGGACCGGGCATCGGCGCGCAGGAACGACGCCCGCGAGTTCTCACCGGCGAGTTCGGTGGCGACCCGCACGAACGATTCCGAGATGTCGATTCCGACGACCTCGACCCCGCGTGAAGCAAGCTCGATGCTGTGTCGGCCCGGACCACATCCGAGATCGAGCACACGTGCGGTCGGCTCCAGCGACAGCGCGTCCCAGAGGAAGTCGATCTCCTGAACCGTGCCCTTGGTGAACGAGTAGCGGAGATAGGCCTCACCCATGTGCTCGGCCAGAGGCTCGAACCAGTGGTCCACGATCAGCCCTTGGCCGCGGCCCAGGAACTCCCCCACGCCGCATTGACGGCCAGTGGAACGTCGAGTTCGGCCGCGCTCTCCATGATCCCCATCACCAGCGGACCGACCCGATCCTTCTCGTCCGAAGGAACCTCGACGATCACTTCGTCGTGCACCTGCAGGACGAGACGGCTCCGCAATCCGGCCGTTTCGAGTTCGTGGTCGATACGCACCAGGGCCACTTTGAAGATGTCGGCGGCCAGACCCTGGATGCCGGCGTTCATGGCCTGACGTTCACCGGCCTGTCGCAGACGGAAGTTGGCGTTCGACAGTTCGGGGATCGGTCGACGTCGACCGAAGATCGTCTCCGTGTATCCCTTCTGACGCGCTTCTTCGACCGTCTTGTCCATGTAGGCGCGAACGTTGGGGAAGGCCGAGAAGTACGAATCGAGGATCGTCGCCGCCTCGCCCACGGGAACTCCGAGGCGTTGCGCGAGTCCGTACGCCTCCATGCCGTAGGCCAGACCGTACGAAACCATCTTGGCGTACGAGCGCTGCTCG
>Ga0255084_1000229_pt1 | contig 12862 bp, 4 predicted proteins | sample Colum_Cont_RepA__FD_188433 | JGI IMG/M metagenome (GOLD analysis project Ga0255084, IMG submission 188433) | Freshwater microbial communities from Columbia River, Oregon, United States - Colum_Cont_RepA_8d | ecosystem: Environmental > Aquatic > Freshwater > River | place: USA: Oregon | collected... | reverse complement strand
CGTTTCGAGCGCGAAGGTCCTGACTTCTTCGCCCGTGTCAACGCTGGGTTCGATGCCTTGATGGCCGCCGACCCAGGACGATGGATCACCATCGACGGCACCCTCCCCAAAGACGGGGTCGAGTCGTTGGTGTGGGAACGGGTGTCAGCCCGTCTCTGACTCGATGAACGGTCAGGAGAGACCGACCAAACTTCGCCTCAGAACTTCCCTACACTCTGAATCGTCATTCAATTGTGGAGGTCTCTCATGTCCGGCGCTCGTGCTCGTCTCGCTTCTTTCGTAGCCGTAACCGTGGTAACTCTCGCAGCATGCGGGGGAGGTGATTCGTCAAAGAGGTCAGACACCGCATCACGCCAACGAAACGTTGCCCTAACAAACGGAACACTCAGTTCGCTTCTCACGCCGCGTTTCTTCACGTCCGCCAACAACTCAAGCCTTGTGATCACAAATGATGACGAACTCATCATGTGGGGATGGTTCCCTGTCTCCTATTCACCTGATTGGCAGTTGCAATACGAAGAAAATCCGACGCCGCCAATTTCTCATGCACGTGCTGCAGCCCTAGATGACACCATGGCCGTAGCAATCGATCTTGACAACAAGTTTCATGCCTGGGGTGCGGGATCTTCCTTTGGTAATTACAGTGAGATTCCAGCAGGACTTGATCTCTCAACAGTCACCTCACTTTTTCTCAGCTACGGCTGGATCGCTGCCATCGACAATGCCGGAAAACTCTGGGAATGGGGACCGGCGGCTACGTGGGCAACCGGAATCCCTGAGTCAGTCAGCCAGAAGAAAATCAAGTCATACACGTCATATAACGGTCAGTACAGCATGGCCATAGATGAAGATGGAAAGGTCAGCACCTGGGGCAATGACGCATACGCCATTGTGGGTCGCATCCGCGATCGCTTTGCAGATGTCAGCGCGAGAAGCATTTATTCAACGGGCTATGAGGCCTTTGTGGTCACGACTGATGGTGACGTGTTGCACGTTACTGACAGGCAGGAACGTGACCTGCAATTGTTTGACGGCGTCGACGTGCAGCAGGTTGTGAAAACGGGCATGGGAACATACGTCGCCATCGACACAAAGGGAAAACTCCATTTAGGTGACGCCGGATTCACCTACGGGTGGCAAGATCGGATCGACGCATGGAACCAAGATAACGCTGGCAATTACGGCGATACCTTCCCAACGCTTAGCGCCGGATTGCGACATGTGTCGATTCTCTCCGACGGCTATGTATGGAATCTTTCAAATCAAGGGTGGATCAGCTATCTGACTATGCCCGAGTTGTTTCACTCTGGCCAGTACGTATCGCCGATTGCAGCTGGCCCGTACAGCACTTATGCAATTGACGAGAACTTCACCATCAACACATTCCATTCCGACCAAAACCTGACCCAAGTGACTGCACCAATTGGTTCCAATTTCATGGCAGTTGCTGCAGGCTGGACACACGGCCTAGCACTTCGTCGCAACGGGACACTTGTCACGTGGGGTGATGCACCAAACAACGGTGCACTGCCAGACATCGAAGGTCGCGTGACTCGCATTGGCGCCGGGTTCCAGCTCTCTGCAGCTCTTGACAATTACGGAAACATCTTTGAGTGGGGTGAGTTTTTCTCCCCTGAGAACAACATCAAGGAGCGTCCAGATGACGAGGACTGTGTGTACTACGACAACATGGACGTCGGGTACAACTCAATCATCGCTACCGGAAATACCTGCAACGGAAATAATCGACTTCTTCATGTCTGGGGCGACAACACTTATGGTCAAGCCGATATCCCAGATGATCTCGACGCATCAGAGGTCTACGACATAGCTGCCTCATACGACTGCATGGCTGCTGTCGTCGAAGAGAACATCCGGACTTGGGGTGCTTGCCGTGGCGGACAGTCAGAAGTTCCAAGTGGCGTCAAGTTCCGTGATGTGGAGCTTGGTTGGGGTTTCGCGGTTGGGATCACCACTGACGATGTTCCGATGGTGTGGGGTTCACTCCCACGCCAAGAACTGAACCCTCCTGCAGGCCTTCAGGGGCTTGCTTCGGTTTCGGTCGGATATGAACACATTGTGGCCACTGATTGGTCGGGAAACGTGATGTCTTGGGGAAGCAACATGCACGGCGAGTCCACAGTTCCCAACAAGTTCAATCCACTACCGCCCTTCGAAGACAGGAAAGGCGATGAGAACTCCATGTACCCGACCGCGCGGGATAACTCAGAAGCAGCTGCAGAGGCGATTGCAAACCCAGTGGACTCACCTACCGTCGTCAATGATGCTCTTCTGATCGTCACGCGAGGTGGTGAACAAGTCGACACCACATTGCCTGCGCCAACTGTGATCGCCGTACCTAATGCAGCACCGAAGGCTGTGAAATCACAGTTCACTGTCGCGCTTCCGGCAGCTCGGAACCCAATGGTCGGCGTTGGCGCTGTGGTCAACACGAGCCAAGCGACGAAGCGGCTCGGCCTCACGAAAGTCAGTGGGGTTACGTTCGTAGTGCCAAAACCTCTGACTTCGGCCTCGTCGAAGGTGTGCACCATTACCTCGAAATCAGTGACCGTCGTATCGGCTGGAATTTGTGACGTCAAGGTCACTTATCGAGATGCGAAGAAGAAGAAGCGCGCTAGAGCGCTGACTCTCATTTCTCGTCCGTAGCGCGATGTACCGATGCGCCGCACATGTCGGGTCATCCTGACCAGACATGTGCGGCATAATTCCCTACACTCCCTGAAGATTCATTCAGCCCTGGGGAGGGTCCCTCATGTCCACCAAGCGCACTCGCGGCCTGTTCTCACTACTCGTCGCCACAGCTGTCGTTGTCAGCTCATGTGGCGGCAGTAACTCAGATTCGTCGTCATCAGGTAATCGCCAACGCAATGCTGCTCTCACAAAAGCGGTGCGCCAGATGCGCACCAAGGTGAACTACTTCGCGCGCGCCGGTCAATACAACGTTGCCGTTTCCAATGAGAATGAACTCATTCTCTGGGGCAACCCCGTATATGACGTAAACGGAGTACTCGATCCACCTGTCGGCATGGCTCGACTTGCGGCGATCACCTCGTCGCAGGGCGTTGCGATTGACCTGAACAACGAATTCCGTGCATGGGGCAGCAACGCGGAATCACTGTTGAACGTCCCAGTCGGAATCAACATGGAAAGTATGACATCACTGTTTCTTGACAGTGGCGTTGTCATGGCCATTGACTCTGATGGCAAGTTGTGGGCCTGGGGTCCGATTTGGAACGACAATCCGTCAGCTTCAATTCCTGCCGAAGTTCAACAAGCAAACATCGTCGAAGCCGTCACGTACAACGCACAGTTCAACGCCGCACTCGATAACACCGGCAAAGTGCACGTGTGGGGATCATGGAGGGGCGTCCCATCTGTGAAAGAAGCTCTCGCAAACGTGACCGCGAAACACATCACACTTCGCAACATGACCCTGTCAGTCGTCACCACCGATGGCACCATCGTCGAGGCGGGACATTCACCAATTGGCAATGGACTCTTCTCAGGTGTGAACATCGAACATATAGCCGGAGACATGTGGGGCAATTTCCTCGCAGCAGACACTGACGGCCGCCTCTTCCTCAAGCTTGGCAACGAGAATTTCACTGTCTTGGCAAGAGCTGTCGACGAGTACAACTCCTACCTCTACGAGGGCGCGCCCAAAGTTGCTTCAATTGCCTCCGGAAATGCTCACTTCACTGTGCTCTTCGATGACGGTGAATTTTGGGACTTCAACCAGTTCTGGGAAGAGGGAATGCAAACTCCCGACTACTTTTTTTCGTCCAATAGCGTCTCGCCAATCGCTGCAGGAAACTACAGGTCATTTGCGATTGGCGACGACTACACCATCTCGAACTTCCACGTACTTCCACAAGGCGAGACAGCTCCGCCAGTTGAGGGTGATTATCTCGCCGTTGCTGCTGGCTGGAATCATTCAATTGCGTTGCGCAGAAACGGATCAGTCGTCAGTTGGGGCGATGGCCCAAACAACAACGAAATTCCAGAGGGTTTAAACCCAGCACGTCAGATTGGTGCGGGATTCGGCTTCTCGGCCATCCGCGACATCTACGGTCAAATCTCAAGTTGGGGAGCCTTTTACTCGTCGCAGGGCGTCACGAAAGACAAGCCAGCGGATTTCTACAACTTCGACAAGATGGCAACAGGATTCCAAAACATCATTGCCCGCGGTCGCCATGGAAGTTCCGATGAACCAGCAGTACATGTGTGGGGCGACAACTCATATGGACAAGCCGACGTTCCAGCCGACCTTGACGCAAGCATGGTTGAGGACATCACAGTCGGATACGACTGCGCGGCGGCGGTCATGAGCGATGGATCCGTGAAGGTGTGGGGCCAGTGTCAGTTTGGCGAAAAGAACGTGCCTGCTGACAAGCAGTTCTACAAGGTGACGCTCAGTTTTGGAATTGCTGCCGGAATCACATGGGAAAACGAGGTCGTAATGTGGGGTCAACGGGTCGCTGACGAGTTTCTCACTCCGCCGGACAACCTTCGAGACATCATCGAGATTTCCGTTGGGCGAGATCACATTCTTGCCATGGATGGCAGTGGCGGCATCTACGGCTGGGGCCCGGAGGGGTGGGGCGAGTCGAATATCCCCGACTCGTTCAAGCCGCTTCCCGTTCCAGACCGGTTCGACGAGAACTACGACGACAACCTTCCAGGCGAGAAAGAGAATTTCGACGCACAGACCGAAGGCACCAAGAATCCGATTCCAACTCCGACCATCGTTGATGACAACCCGATTTTTGTCGTGAAGAATGGTGAAGTGGTGTCAGTCACGCCATCTGCGCCGAAGATTCCTCAACTTGAGTCAGTCACAGATGCCAAGCAGATCAACATGACGTCACTACCCGCAGCGCTGAACCCTGTCACGAGCAGTGGCAAAGTGGTGAAGGTGGCCGACGCAGTGAAACTTCTGGGCCTGAAGAAGGTCACGAAAGTGGCGTTCCTGGTTCCGGCAAAGGTCGCAGCGGCCAACGCCAAGGTGTGTTCCATCACCAAGACAGCAGTAACCATCATCGGTTCTGGTTTCTGTGATGTAAAGGTTTCGTACACCGATTCCAAGAAGAAGAAGCGCACAAAGGCCCTCACTCTCGTCGCCACCCCGTAATGTTCCGAGCGTGAGCTCGATCTGGAACGCCGTAGTTGGCCAAACCCATGTGGTTGACCAACTACGGCGTGCAGTGAAAAACCCAGTCCACGCTTACCTGTTCGTAGGGCCTGAAGGATGCGGCAAAGAAGAGGCCGCACGAGCGTTTGCTGCCCAGGTTCTTTCCGGAACCGATGACCCGACTGATCGCATCTGCGACATGGTCATGCGTGGTCGCTACATCGACGCAATCGAAGTTCACCGCATTGGCGCGTCGATTTCGAAAGACCAAGCAGAGGAAGTCATATCTGCAGCGTCGACCACCGGACACGAAAGTCGACGCAAAGTGATCATCATGCACGAGTTGCATCTCATGCAAGACACTGCTGTCGTTCGTCTACTGAAGACGATCGAAGAGCCAGCAGACGGAGTGACTCTCATTCTTCTGACGGACCAAATGGTTCCTCTTCTCGTGACTATTGCGTCACGTTGCGTGCAGTTGCACTTCGCCATGCTCGAGGAAGCGACCATCATCCGTGCACTTATTTCAGAGGGTTTCGCAGACGATGCAGCACGCGCGGCTTCTCGCGTTGCTCAAGGAAGCATGACCCGTGCGCGCATTCTTGCCAACGACCGCGACTTACAAGACCGCCTGCATGCGTTTGCGAGTGTGCCACGCCGCATCGATGGCACCGGCGCGATCGCCGAAGAAATTGTCACCGAGCTGTTGTCCATGATCGACGATTCTGCAGCCCCACTCATCGAGCGTCATGTGACTGAAGCAGTAGATATGGAAGAGCGCATGAGCCAGATGGGGGTTCGCAAGAGTGGCAAGAAAGCGCTCGAAGACCAACACAAGCGAGAGTTACGTCGGCATCGCACAGACGAGTTGCGCTCGGGCCTCGTGCAGATTGCTGCCACATACCGCGACGAATTGCTGAACAATGCGAACATCAACCGTCCTGAAGCTTTCACAGATGCCATCGCACGAATCCATGACGCCATGTCGCGTCTTGCGCTGAACGTGAACGAGACGGTGCTCATGCGCGACCTCATCTGGTCGTTGCCCGCTCTTTCATCTGACGCACTTCATGCAGGAGGTCATAATGGATAACGAACAGCGTGATGTTCTCGCGATCATCATCGGTGCATTCCTGTTGTTCGCTGGGATCATGCACTTCGCCAACCCGACGTTCTTCAACGACATCGTGCCGCCGTGGTTACCTCCGAGCGAAGCGTTCTGGACCTACGTCAGTGGAATCGCCGAGATCATCGTCGGTGTGTTGATCGTGCGCCGCTCCACTCGCCGCCTCGGTGCGCTGGCTGCAATCTGGCTGTTCATCGCGGTGTACCCCGCGAACCTGTACATGGCCTGGGACTGGCGGGATCGACCGTTCAATGAACAGTTGGTGTCCTATGGTCGCCTTCCATTCCAATTCCTCTTTATATGGCTGGCGTGGCGCGTCGCCACACGCGACAGACAAAGGGTCGACTACCCCGTGTGAATGCGCTGATGAAATGTGACGTCGCGCTTCTACACTTCTTCAGCCTGCCCAGGTAGCTCAGTCGGTAGAGCAACGCACTCGTAATGCGTAGGTCAGGGGTTCGATTCCCCTCTTGGGCTCCATTGCGGAGCAACCATGTGCAGCGAACCGACCAGCGTTTTCAACTCGGTCGGTAACCCCAACAAATAGCTCGCCTCACAAGGTCGTGTCGACCTGTGACTCACTAACGCATGCCGAATCAATCTCGTTGCGAGAAAAAAATCTTCACGTCCAGATGAAACCTCTCGTCAAGTCGGAACTTGCTAGATCACGCACGAAAGTAGTTCCTGAGGATTTATAAGAAATTACATTATTATTTATCAGGTGCTCCTTAACCTCAGCCGCAAAAGACACAATTCTTCAAAGCGTTACACCCGAAATGAGCGACGGCACCGGAAACCACGGGTTGTGGTCGTGGGCATTCTCTTGCTTGTGGTGGTTGCTGGTCTTCTGAGCGTCATGGGTGCGTCGTCGGCAAAGGCAGGCACGCGCGCCGGGGAACTTGACACCACATTCACTGCGAGCACCACGTCGGCAAACACGGTGGAGGTGCTCTCTGATGGAAGTGTCCTCGTCGGCCTTTCCAGCAACATCATGAAATACACCTCGACCGGCGCCAGCAGCGGTGTGACGGCCACCTACACCGGAGCTGTCGGGACCATCAGGGTGATCGCCGGTGACAAGTTCTACGTGGGTGGTGGGTGGTCCTCAAAGCGAGTCCTCAGGTACAACTCCACAGGAACAGAGGACACCGCCTTCGTGTCGACTACTGCCCCGGGCCGCGTGTACCAACAGGATGGTCTCGCCGTTGCGTCAGACGGCAGTGTCTATGCAGTCGGAGCTACCAACCCGTACCTCTATAAATTCAGCTCCACGGGAACCTTGAATTCGTCCTTCAACACCAATGTTGCCGCAGCGTCCCCGGGAGGAATCGCGTACTCGGTGGCCCTGCAGGCAGACGGGAAGATCCTGGTGGGCACATCTGGTGGCGTGCTGAAGCGTTACAACACGAACGGCACACTTGATGCCACCCTCGTCTCGTCCGGCCTGGGGACTGTGAACTCTATTGTTCAATTGAGCGACGGAAGCATTGTGGTTGCGTCGGGTACCTCTCCGTACTTGCGGAAGTACAGCAGCTCGGGAACCCTGGATTCGTCCTTCACGACAACTCTGGGATCGGCGCTCAGCAACAATGCCCGAGTGGTCCGGGTGGACGGATCGGGTCGACTGGTAGTCGGCGGGAACTTCTCCGGCTATGTGAAGAGATTCTCCGCTGCAGGAGTTGAGGACACGAGTTTCGAATCGGCACAGACGTCGATCACAGGCATAGTCAACTCCCTGGCCATACAGCCTGACGGAAACATCCTTGTTGCATTCACTGGAGGTGTGAAGAGGCTCCTAGGTTCAAACACCGCACCAGACACACCGTCAGCACCGACAGCGGTCGCAGGAGACGGGCAGGCCACAGTCACCGTCACGCAGCCAACGGGTGCGACCCCCACGTATTTCACGGTCACGACAGTTGAGGAACCGACGAAGACGTGCACCGTGACGGGTTCCTCCGGTTCGTGCACGATCAGTGGTCTCACGAATGGATCCGCCTACACATTCACCACGACTGCCACCAACGGGGATGCCCCTTCATCGGCATCATCCGCCTCGACGTCGGTGACTCCTGCGGGTGTTCCGCCGGTGTTCCAGTCGGCGGCAGTGAACACTGCAGGTACGACGTTGACATTGACGTACAACGAAAACCTCGGCAGCACCACGGCAGCCACCACAGACTTCACGGTTCTCGTGGATGGTTCGCCCACAACTGTCTCCTCTGTAACCGTCAGTGGTCTGACGGTTCAACTGACCTTGGGTTCGATTGTCGGATCTAATCAGACAGTGACCGTTGCATACTCGGCTCCGACCTCTAGTTCTGCCACATCCAACTCGGCCATTCAGGACACCGTGGGCAACGACGCGGTGTCTTTGTCTGCGACAAGTGTGACGAATAGTTCGACGGTCGACCTCACCGCTCCGGTGTTCCAGTCGGCGGCAGTGAACACTGCGGGTACGACGTTGACGTTGACGTACGACGAAAACCTCGGCAGCACCACGGCAGCCACCACAGACTTCACGGTTCTCGTGGATGGTTCGCCAGTTACCGTCAGCGGTCGTGCGGTGTCAACCCGCACAGTTGTTCTGACGTTGTCTTCAACTGTTAGCGGCAGTTCAACTGTCACGGTTGCCTACTCGGCTCCGACCTCTAGTTCTGCCACATCCAACTCGGCCATTCAGGACGCCGCCGGCAACGACGCGGTGTCTTTGTCTGCGACAAGTGTGACGAATAGTTCGACAGTTGGCCCTCCCACGCTCCGTACTGCGGTACTGAGTTCTGCCGGATCGGTTCTGACTTTGACATTCAGCGAAACACTCACCGGAATCAACAACTCAACAATTCAGAGCCTCTTCACGGTGTACTCCGACGGCAGCCCTGTCACCACTTCCGGCAGTTCATGCTGCGGATCCGGCAACACCTACACACTCAACCTCGCCTCGGTGATTACGTCCAACCGAATTGTGACAATCTCGTATGCCGCACCAACGCCTGATACGTCGACCACCAACAGCGCAGTACAAGACAGTTCGGGAACTGACTTGCTCTCGATCACGAATTTCCCTGTGACAAATGGTTCCACCGTTGCGGGGGACACAACGGCACCGACGTTCCAGTCGGCGGCAGTGAACACTGCGGGTACGACGTTGACGTTGACGTACGACGAAAACCTCGGCAGCACCACGGCAGCCAACACTGACTTCACGGTTCTCGTGGACGGATACCCGGTCACTGTCAGTTCCACCACGGTCAGCGGTAGAGGCGTGATTCTGACCCTCGGGAACTCGGTGTCCGCAGGTCAAACAGTCACCGTGGCGTATACCGCGCCAACCTCAAGCACCGGAGCATCAAATTCCGCAATCCAAGACTCTGCGGGCAATGATGCGGTGACACTTTCCACAACGGCAGTGACGAACAACTCCACCGCAGGGCCGGACATCGCTCCACCGACGTTGAGCACCGTGTCCTTAAACGGAGCCGGTTCACAAGCGACACTCACGTTCAACGAAGCATTGGGTTCCGTAGCACCTTCAGCTAGTGCGTTCACCGTGTACAGCGGCAACAACATCGCGACCGTTACAGGGGTCTCGGTGAGCGGCAGCACCGTGATTCTCACCCTCTCCCCTACGGTCTCCACGACAGAAAAATTGACGGTCGCATACACGGCACCTACCTCGAATTCAGGAACGTCTAATGCAGCCGTCCAGGACGTCCGAGGCAACGATGCCGTGTCATTCAACGGCTCAAACCAACCGACAAACAACTCGTGGACATGGACCGGTGCATCAACAGGCGCAACTGCCGGTTGTACCGGATCGAATTACGCAAACCGGTCAAAATCAAAAGACCTTCCCAATGGCGTGACCTACACAGTGGGCGTGTCTGGTGACTACTTCTGCATGGGTGATCAGACTGAGTCGTTGAGTGAACGTGGCGGTGCAGCCGGTGACTTCACATCCACTGGTCTCGTCACCGAACCCGGTGTGTACTTGCAGACCAGCAACTCTGGTTGTGCCGCCGATGCCATGTGCCTGAACCGCGGAACATTGACCATTTCATTCTCAAAACCCGTTTCAGACCCGGTTGTTTCTTTTGCCGGATGGGGTGGAGGATCGGGAAGTTCGGTTGCGTGGTCGGAATTGGAACTTCTGACCCCGGGTGTGACCGTCACTGCACTGAGCGGGACGAACATAGAGGTGGTGAACAGCGGCACCTACGTGCAGCCGCTCGTGAAGAACCCCGCAATCAAGTGTCACCAGACAAGTGGTTACGGGGCAACCGCCCAAGCCGGATGTGGGTCGCTGCAAATCAACGGAACAGTTACGAGTGTGTCCTTCAATGTGAACTTGGGAACGGTTCGAGGCACCGGATACATAGATGGATGGAACCTTGTTGCCAGCATCCCCGAGGACTTCGGTCTTGTGCCTGTCAGTTATGACAATCCCGTTGCCAGCCATGCAGTCGGGAGCTTGAAACTCGGTGCTGTCGTGACCGCAGACCAGCCCTCCACTCTTTACGCGACGACGAACGGCGATGCCGTCGCAGCCGGTGCCGTCATCCCAGCTACCGATGACGGAGTTGCCACTTGGCCAACGCTCAGTGCGGCTGATGTCGGCTTGCCATATTCCATCAGTGTCTCGTTGGCCGGTGTGACAAGCACCGCACATCTCTGTGCGTGGATCGACTTCAACAATGATGACGTCTTCACCCCCAGTGAACGCGCATGTGCGACAGACCCGGTTTCGGGTACCACCTCGACGACGATCACATGGACGATTCCATCCGATGTCACCTCGGGCGCCACTTACGCCCGAGTACGTCTCAGTTACGATGATCTGCCATTGCCCACCGGAAAAGTGAGTTCGGGAGAAGTCGAGGATTACTCAGTGACAGTCCGCTCGGCCTCAGTGCCTGCAGCGATAAACGACACGTCAAGCGGGGCAAAGGGGGCCACACAGACCCTGAGCCCACTCTCGAATGACCAGGTGGAAGCGGGTTTCCCAGCCGTCGCAACCTCATTGAAGTTGTGTGGCGTGGGTGTCGGGCCGTTCGTCTGCAATAAGACATCTCTCACGGTTTCAGGCGAGGGGACATATACGGTCAACAGCGATGGCACGGTCACATTCGTTCCTTCGCCTGACTTCACCGGCACAGCAACACCCGTTACCTATGAGATGGCGGACACGCAGAGCCGAACGAGTTCGGCTCTCATCACCCCAACCGTCCGTCCTGCGCCCGTGGCGGTCGCCGACACTTCGCAGGACTTCGTCAACACCACCCAGTCCAAGGACCCATTGACGAACGACACCTCCGCTGATTCCTCCACACCGTTGACCGCAACGTCTGTTCGTTTATGCGGCACCGGCCAATCAGCTCCGGGGTGCACCGCAACCACGGTCTCGGTGACGGGTGGTGTCTATACGGTCAACACATCGACAGGCGTGATCACATTCAACCCCTCCACTAACTGGACGGGCACGGCACCGGCGGTCACCTATCAGGTGTCGGACTCACTAAGCCAGGTGGCGTCATCCACATACACCCCAACAGTCATTCCCCCACCAGTTGCCACAAACGACACCTCATCAGGTGCGCATGACACCAACCAAACCATCACGCCGTTCAGCAACGACACACCTGGGACTGTCTCAGCGCCCCTCGACGCAGCAAGTCTGAAATTGTGCGATGTCGATGACCCCACGACGTCGGGGGTTAATGAAGCACAGTCACCCAACCGGTGTGACAAGACCATTATCACTATCCCCGGAGAAGGCACGTACACGGTCAACCCGAACGGCACAGTCACGTTTGATCCGCTCTCCAGCTTCAGGGGGACGGCCACCCCGGTCACGTATCAGGCCACAGATTCACTTGGCCAGTACGAGAGCGCAACGATCACGCCAACAGTTGCCGCTCCTACCGCACCCATTGCCTCCCCCGAGACCCAGAGCGTCATTGCTGGTGCCTCTGTCTCCTTCACCAATGTCATCGGCACATCCGCACTCGCATCAGGCACTGGTCTACAAACCGGTTCAACGAACGGTCCGTGCATTGTCAATCCCGCAACATCCGTCTGCGGAAGCACGCTCACTGTGACCGGTGAAGGAACGTGGTCCATCGACCAGACAACGGGTATCGCCACATTCACCGCATCATCGTCGATCACATCGGGCACAAAGACCCCCGTGACGTATCGAGTAACTGATGTGACCGGACAAACTGCCACGAGCACGCTTACCCCGATTGTCCCACCACCACCAAGTGCTAGCAACGACACATCTAGTGGAGCGCACGACACGAATCAAACAATCACAATTCTGTCGAACGACACCCCGGGTGCACCGTCGGCACCACTCGTGGCATCGACGGTGAAACTGTGTGGCCTGTCGCCACTGCAAACACCAAACAGCTGTGACAAAACATCAGTAACAGTGACCGGTGAAGGCACCTACACAGTGAACACAGACGGATCCGTCACATTCGACCCAGAGTCAACATTCACAGGCACCGTCACAACTCCGGTGACCTACCAGGTGGCTGACACCTTGGGCCAAATCGACAGCGCAACAATCACGCCAACCG
>Ga0255084_1000226_pt1 | contig 12962 bp, 8 predicted proteins | sample Colum_Cont_RepA__FD_188433 | JGI IMG/M metagenome (GOLD analysis project Ga0255084, IMG submission 188433) | Freshwater microbial communities from Columbia River, Oregon, United States - Colum_Cont_RepA_8d | ecosystem: Environmental > Aquatic > Freshwater > River | place: USA: Oregon | collected... | reverse complement strand
ATCTGAAGATGAAAAAATTGTTCAAAGCTTTATCAACAATAATAAGATTGATTTAGCCATTGTAGTTTTATGTAGCACTCAAATTGAACGACAGCTTTCTTTACTGCTACAACTTCAAAAACTTCATATACCCTGCGTGCTCGCACTTAATATGTATGACGAAGCAAAGAAAATGGGTATTGCTATTGATGCGGTGTTATTGGAAAAGAAACTTAAAACGCCCGTTATTAAAACAAGTGCCAAATATGGCGAAGGTATGGTTGAGCTTTTAAAAGCATGTACCCAGGTCATCAATCAAAAAGTCTCTACCCCGATTAAAAAAATTAAACCACTGAACGCATCCGATCTAATATCGAATGAAAAAACGATTCAGACTTTAATTAAATTAACCGTTAAATACCCTACCAAACTTAACGACAAAAATACAAAAAAATTAGATGGGCTCTTTCTAGATCCTTATTGGGGCTTACCTATTTTCTTTTTTATTGTATTTTCAATTTTTCAGTTTATCTTTACTCTTGGTAAACCCATTCAAGATTTAATGACGCAATTCTTTAATTTCTTTAGGTTGGATTATCTTGAACCGCTATTCATAAATCATCATGGCATTTTCGAAAGCCTGCTCTTAGACGGACTCTATCTTGGCGTGACCACAGTGGCCGCTTTTGTGCCGATCATTATTCTCTTCTTTCTTATTATGAGTGTCGTGGAAGATAGTGGTTATTTTTCTAGGGCTGCATTTTTGATGGATACCTTGATGGAAAAAATAGGTTTAGATGGAAGAGGTTTTGTCATGATGCTCATGGGCTTTGGCTGCAATGTCCCGGCTCTCATGGGCACTAAAATTATGCGCACAAAAGAACTTCGTCTTTTAACGATGTTTGTCATTCCATTCTCACTCTGCTCAGCTAGACTTCAAGTATTTTTATTTATTATCACGGCTCTCTTTAGCGCTACATATGGGCCACTGGTTCTTTTCTGTCTTTATTTATTAAGCTTTTTTACAATCTTTATTTCAGCCCTTATCTTCAAACATCAGTTTAAAAATAAAGAGCCTATTATTATTGAATTACCCCCATACCGCTTTCCTACCTTGAGTCAGATTGTCAAAAGAAGCATGATTGAAATTGAACATTTTTTAACGCGCGCTACCAAATTTATTATCATTGGCGTACTTCTTGTTTGGGCGTTAACTCACTTTCCAATGGATGTTCCTATCGCCAGCGAGCTCACCTATTCTGGTCAACTAGGTAAGTGGCTATCCCCTATTTTTGACCCTATTGGCATCAACGAACAATTAGTGATTGCTTTAATTTTTGGCTTTATTGCCAAAGAGATTGTGATTGGCGCATTGGCTGTGATTTATGGTGTAGAAGGTTCCGCATTAGCCCATCACCTTTACAGTAATGTGAGCCAAATACAGGCGATTAGTTTTATGATTTTCACCCTTATTTATACGCCCTGCCTTTCAACAATTGCTACACTTAAAAATGAATCTAAAAATCTTTCGTTTGTGATTTATTCAGTTTTCTGGGCGCTTCTTCTGGCCTGGGTTTTTAGTTTTATTTTCTATCAAACCTCGCTCTATTTTTCTAGTTAATTTAGTCAAAATTAACAAGGTTTAAAAAAATAGCTTCTGTTAAAATCATAAGCTTAAAGTAACGTCTTAAAACACTACCCAAAACATGCAAAGCCAAGAAATTATTCATATCGCTGGCGGTCCAGCTTATTCAAAGTTTAGAAAAGAAAAACTTCTTGGAAAGCTTCAAACAGTTAATAGTCAAATCAAAGATATTCATTCTGAATACATTCATATGGTGTGAGAAAAAAATTACAGGCACAGAGAAAGCCATTCTAGAAAAAATTCTGCATTATGGTCCGAAGGCTCATACATTAAATTTTAAACATAATTCCATAATCACGATTCCACGTCCGGGCACCATATCGCCATGGGCCTCAAGAGCAACTGATATTGCAAACCATTGTGGACTTCATGACGTTAAGCGAATCGAAAGAGCCATTGCTAATTATATTGAGTTAAAAGATGAATCTTTATTGTCGAATGATGAAAAGAAACAGCTTTCTGTATTACTTCATGATCGTATGACAGAAATTTCTATTTTTGATCTTAATGAAGCTCAATCTCTCTTTTCTCATTTGCCTCCTAAACCCATTCAGTATGCAGAGATACTTGAAGGCGGCAAAAAAATCTTAAATGATTTTAATAAAAATCTCGGGCTTGCGCTATCTGAAGATGAAATCGATTATTTATTTAATTATTTTACTTCCATCAAAAGAAACCCTACAGACGCTGAACTCATGATGTTCGCTCAAGCGAATTCTGAGCACTGTCGTCATAAAATATTTAATGCCGATTGGGTGATAGATGGCAAGACACAATCTAAATCACTTTTTGGCATGATTAAAAATACACATCAGCTTCATCCAGGCAATACGATTGTAGCTTACTCAGATAACTCTTCTATTGTAGAAGGCGCTAAGGTTAATCGTTTTTATCCAAATCAAAATGGTGTTTATGAAGATCACAAAGAATTAACTCACTTTATTATGAAAGTGGAAACACATAATCATCCGACAGCAATCTCTCCATTCTCAGGCGCAGCAACTGGTGCAGGTGGTGAGATTCGAGATGAAGGTGCTACAGGAAGAGGTTCAAAACCTAAAGCCGGCCTTACAGGATTTTCAGTTTCTAATTTACGCATCCCTGATTTTATTCAGCCCTGGGAAAAAGAGATTTATGGCGCGCCTTCTCGCATATCATCAGCGCTCCAAATTATGATTGATGGTCCGATTGGTGGCGCTTCTTATAATAATGAATTCGGCAGGCCTAATATTACAGGCTACTTTAGAACATTAGAAATTAAGCATAATGATGAAGTAAAGGGTTTTCATAAGCCCATTATGCTAGCAGGTGGTATTGGAAGTATTAACGATATCCATACAAAAAAACATGCAATTCCGCCAGGCGCACTTCTCATTCAGTTAGGTGGCCCAGCAATGCTTATTGGGTTGGGTGGTGGCGCCGCCTCAAGTATGGGCACTGGATTCAATGCAGAAAATTTAGACTTTGATTCTGTGCAACGTGGCAATCCTGAATTACAAAGAAGAGCGCAAGAAGTCATTGATCGATGTTGGCAATTAGGCAAAGATAATCCCATCTTAAGCATTCATGATGTAGGTGCTGGCGGTTTATCAAATGCATTCCCTGAATTGGTCAATGATGGTGGGGTAGGTGCAACGTTTCAATTACGTTCAATTAATAATGAAGAGCCAAGCATGTCACCCCGGGAGCTTTGGTGTAATGAAGCCCAAGAGCGCTATGTATTAGCTATTATAGATAAAGACCTTGATTTATTTAAATCACTTTGCGAGAGAGAAAGATGTCCTTTCGCGATTGTAGGTGTTGCAAAAAACGATAAACAACTCATCGTTGAAGATAGTCTTCTTAAAAAAGATGTTGTCCATATGGACTTATCTACCCTCTTAGGAAAGCCACCTAAGATGACGCGCAATGTGCAGCGAAAAGAGAAAGCTCTTAAAAGATTTATCACAGAAAATATTGACATCAAAGACGCAGCTTATCGCGTTTTGAGATACCCAGCTGTAGCAAATAAAATGTTCCTGATTCATATTGGTGATCGTTCAGTAACGGGATTAATTGCTAGAGATCAACTTGTAGGTCCATGGCAAGTACCTGTTGCTGATGTTGCTGTCACCCTATCATCATTTGATAGTTTACTAGGTGAGGCTTTTGCTATTGGCGAAAAAACCCCTATTGCGATGATTGATGCTAAAGCTTCTGTTCGTATGGCATTAGGCGAAGCTATTACCAATTTATCGGCAGCCTCTATTCATCATTTAGAAGATATTAAATTATCAGCTAATTGGATGGCGTCTGCAGGTCATGAAGGTGAAGACGCTGCCTTATTTGATGCAGTTGAAGAAATCGGTATGCGTCTATGTCCTGACCTAGGTATTAGTATTCCTGTAGGCAAAGATTCCATGTCTATGAAAACAGCTTGGTTAGATGGTGCAAAAGAAAAAACGGTGGTCTCGCCTTTGTCGCTTATCGTAAGTGCTTTTGCACCCGTCTTTGATGCTAGAAAAACATTAACGCCAACACTCAATAGAAATCTTAAGGATAGCGGTCTTATCTACATCGATTTAGGTTTAGGCAAAAATAGATTGGGTGCTTCAGCATTCAACTTAGTCTTCAATGAAGTGGGCGACATCCCGCCAAACCTTGATGACGCCAAAACACTTAAAGCATTCTTTGATGTGATTCAAACACTTAAAAATGAAAATGTGATTGAGGCTTATCATGATCGATCTGATGGCGGACTTTTTGCAACGTTAACTGAAATGGCCTTTGCAGGTCGCTGCGGTTTGGATATTGATTTGACTCATTGCGGTGATGATATTAAAGCAATTTTATTTAACGAAGAGCTGGGTGCTGTCATTCAAGTTCAAAAAGAGCATATTTCTAGCACGCTCATAAAGATTCACGAGGCGCTAAACCACCACACTTTCCTCATTGGGTCTATCAGTCCCAATCAAACAATTCATATTCAACATAAAAATGAAACTGTCCTCAAAGAGACAAGATCAAACTTACAAAGCGCCTGGAGCGAAACATCTTTCAAGATGCAATCTATGAGAGATAATCCAGAGTGTGCCTTAGAAGAGTTTTCACAAATTTCAGATGATCTTGATCCAGGTATTAACCCACAATTTGATTTTGAAATTCCCCAGTCTTTTGCAATTAAAAAGACGAAGCCTAAAATTGCCATCCTAAGAGAGCAGGGTGTAAATGGCCATGTTGAAATGGCAGCAGCTTTCTCTACCGCAGGATTTGAAGCGCATGACGTGCATATGTCAGACATTATTCAAGGTCAAAAAAGTTTAACTGATTTTTCAGCGCTAGTTGCATGCGGCGGTTTTTCATATGGCGATGTATTAGGTGCAGGTGAAGGCTGGGCTAAATCAATTCTATTCAATTCAAAAACACGTGACGCTTTTGCTGCTTTTTTCTCAAGGTCAGATACGATTGCACTAGGTATTTGTAATGGCTGCCAAATGATGAGTAACCTTAAAGAAATTATTCCTGGCTCAACATTATGGCCACACTTTGTAAAAAACAGATCTGAACAATTTGAAGCAAGGTTTGTATCAGTTGAAATTCTTAAGTCTAATTCTGTATTTTTTACCGGGATGGACGGCTCCATACTTCCAATTGCGGTGGCTCACGGTGAGGGCTATACAGAATATCAAAACCAGACTCAAATGAATGATGTTTTAAATCATCAACTTGCAACACTTCGCTATGTTGATAACTACCAAAAGGGAACTTCTACCTACCCTATGAATCCAAACGGGTCTCCTGAAGGAATTACTGGATTTACTTCTGACAATGGACGGTTTTCAATTATGATGCCTCATCCTGAGAGAGTTTTTAAGGTAACACAAAATTCTTGGCATCCTGAAACGTGGAACGAATTAGCGCCATGGTATAAAATGTTTGCAAATGCTTACCAATTTTTTAACTAAATGAAAGAGTCACTTAATATGAATAAATTTCTAAAAACAACACTTACACTAATTTTACTCACTTTTTCAATGCAACTTTTTGCATTAACAGATGCAGAAGGAATCGAATTTTCAGGCGCAGTGAATGAAGGCAAACTATCTATCGTTAAAAAATATGTTGAAGTAAAAAAAGTAGATATCAATGCAACTTACTTTGCATGGAGCCCCCTTCTTATGGCAGCTGCTAAAGGTCAATTTCAAGTGCTCAAATATTTAGCAGAGCATGGCGCTGATCTTAATTACACTCATCCAATTACTAAAATGAATGCATTTCATCATGCTGCTTTTGACGGTAGAACTGAGATCGTTAAATACCTTGCATCCAAGGGCGCTGATCTTAATAAAAAAATGAATGGTGGTGTATCTATTATCCGTGTGGTGAAACAAGAAAAAGGTGATCAAAAAATGGTCGACCTACTTCTTTCTTTAGGTGTAAGTGAAGAAGGTTGCGAAGATAAGTGTCTTTAATCATTAAGGCTTCTTAATTAAACTATGAAAAATTTGCGTGTATTTTTAATATTATTATTAACCCTTTTTACTGTCCCTTCAAAAGCACATGATTCACTGAATGTAATCTCAGGGTTTACAAGTCCTGAGTCAGTGGTTCAAGATGCTAAGGGAAATATTTATGTCTCTGAGATCGGTGAATTTAATAAGGATAGTGATGGAAAAATTACGCGTATTTCAATTGATGGCAAACTTTCAACATTTGCAAGTGGTATGGACGATCCTAAAGGCTTAACCTTTATTGGCAAGTCTCTATATGTCACAGATAAGAATAGAGTTTTGAAGGTTGAACCCGATGGAAAATGGGCAGTATATGGAAGTACGATGGCATTTCCACAAACGCCTGTCTTTTTTAATGATATTACTTCAGATGAAGCTGGTAATTTATATATAAGTGATAGCGGTAACCTTAAAACAGGTGGCGCCATTTTTAAAATTGCCAAAGATAAAAAAGTTACTGTAATCCTCAATGAAGATACGCCTGAAATTTTAGCGCCGAATGGCCTTTTAGTTGTTAAAAATGATCTATACGAAGTAGATTTTGCAAGCGGCATTCTATATAAAATCAATTTGAAAACAAAATCCATCTTGAAAGTTGCTGAAGGCTTTGGTGGCGGCGATGGTTTAATTAAATCTGGGGATAATTTCTTTATTAGTGACTGGAAAAACGGAAAGATTTTTAAATTACAGCGCAACAAGGTCACATTATATAAAGAAGGTTTTACAGCTGCTGCTGACATAGCACTTTCTTATGATAAAAAATCAATTATCACTCCGGACATGAAAGCTGGTTCCGTAACCCTCGTTCCAATTCAATAATTGATTTGGCTATGGAGTTAAGAGCTAATTGCCTAAAGGCTCTTGCTATAAATGATTTAAATGAGAAATTAAATCGAGTTAAAGATATATACGAATCTTTTAAGTCTTATCAAGTGGCAATTGATTCAAAAGCTGACATTCAAAATAGCTTCCATTTACCAGGCGCACCCTTAAAACCTCAAATTGTTCCTCCAAGACTTGTTGAAAAAAGATCTGCCTCTACTGAGCATGGAAAATTAATATTCATTCATGCATTAGCTCATATTGAATTTAATGCGATTAATTTAGCGCTTGATATTATTTGGCGCTTTAAAAATCTTCCAGATCAATTCTATAGTGACTGGCTTCAAATTGCTTACGAAGAACATACGCACTTCAACTTACTTAATGACTATCTTAAAAAATTTGGTTTAAGCTATGGCAGCTTCAACGCACACAACAGTCTTTGGGAAATGGCTGATCGAACAAGTCACGACTTAATTCATCGATTAGCACTCATTCCAAAAACAATGGAAGCAAGAGGCCTAGATGTGACGCCCCCAATTATCGAAAAATTTAAGCAGCAAAAAGATGATGACATTGCATCTATTCTACAAACTATTTATGAAGAAGAAATTCATCATGTATCTATCGGAAATATTTGGTATCGTTGGGCATGTGAATCTCAAAATCTAAACCCACATGAAACGTATAAAAAATTGCTGGTGTCTTATGATATTAAATTGAATTACCAAAAATTAAATAAAGAAGCGCGTTACAGAGCGGGCTTCTTAAAAGAAGAGCTTATTTAAACCTTAAAAAGATTTAATACACCTTTAAAGTCTGAGTGATTTAATTTAAATCGCGCTTTTTCTTGCACAATAGGCTTAGCGTGATACGCAATACTGTATTGGGCTTCTGCTAACATCTTTAAATCATTCGCCCCATCACCAATCACGATTGTATTTGATTTATCGATGCTGAGTTTTGCTTGAAAATCTCTTACAGCTTGAGCTTTTACTTCATCATTGACAATTCGACCTAATACTCTACCAGTCAGTCTCTTGTCTTTAATTTCAAGTTGATTAGATATAGCAATATCAATCCCTAATTTATTCTTCACATAATCTGCAAAATAATCAAAGCCGCCTGATACAAGGACTGTTGTCACATTATTTTTGCGACAAGCCTCAATCCATGCCTGAGTGCCATCATTAAACTTTAATCTTTCTTCTATCACTTTGAAGAGCATCTCCTCTCCAAGTCCTTCCAATAAAGAAACGCGCTTGATTAGGCTTTGTGAAAAATCAATTTCGCCCATCATGGCACTTTTAGTAATTAAAGCTACATCTTGTTTTTTGCCGCACATATCTGCAATTTCATCAATACATTCAATTGAGATGAGTGTTGAATCCATATCCATCACGCATAGGCTAAATTCACTTAAAGCTCTGTAATTATCTAAAACTGCAAAATCTACTTGCTTAAGATGAAGCTGTTTTTTTAAATCAACTGGCAAGTCAGATTCAATCTCATATATGGCAGTATTATCATTGATAAGCGAATAAGGAGAAGCTGTCACTTGGCCTAAAATTTCAGAGATTTCTGTTAAATGACTTTGGAGACTATATGAAGACTGGACTAATAATTTCATGGTGTTTATAAGTGATATAAGCCTACAAATTAATAATTCTAACATTGCTATTAAAATATAATTCTTAACTGGCATGTTTATCTAAATTCGTAGAAAATAATGCTTATTTAGCTCCTTTTTTAACATGAATCTCCACGAATATCAGGCCAAACAATTAATTGCAAAATACGGCATTTCTGTGCCAAAAGGCATTGCAATTAAGTCTTTAGAGGAGGTGGATCAATCGATAGCCCAACTTGAATCTTCTTCTTATGTTATTAAAGCCCAAATTCATGCGGGCGGCAGAGGTAAAGCAGGTGGCATTAAGATTGTAACTTCTAAAAAAGAAGCAGTTGAGGCTGTAAATTCCCTTCTCCATAAAAAACTTGTTACTTATCAGAATAAACCAGATGGCCAACCTGTTAATGCTCTTCTTATAGAAGAGTCATGTGACATCGAAAAAGAATTATATTTTTCTATATTAGTTGATAGGCAGTCAGAAAAGATCGTCGTTATTGCATCTTCTGCAGGCGGTATGGAAATTGAGGAAATATCTAAGAATAACCCTGAAAAAATTATCAGAGAAACATGTAGTCCAATTAATGGCCTCATGGATTATCAATCTAGAAACATTGCCTTTGCATTAGGTTTGCCTAATGAAATGATTAATGATTTCGTTAGATTTGCTAGAAGTACTTTTAAAGCTTTTATTGAAAATAATTTAGCCTTATTAGAAATTAATCCGCTCGCTATCAATTCCCATAAAAAAATTATTGCTCTCGACTGTAAAATAAATGTCGATGACAATGCTCTTTATAAACAAAGAACATTAGCTGATCTCCGTGATTGGTCACAAAACGACTCTAAAGAAGCCGAAGCTTTTGATGCTGGACTTAATTACATTGCACTTAATGGCAACATTGGTTGCATGGTCAATGGCGCAGGTCTTGCTATGGCTACGATGGATCTTATCAAACTCTACGGTGGCGAACCTGCAAATTTTTTAGATGTAGGTGGTGGAGCTACTTCTGAAACAGTTGCCAAAGCTTTTAAAATTATTCTTGATGATAAAAATGTACAGGTTGTCTTGGTTAATATTTTTGGTGGCATTATGCGATGCGATATTATTGCTGAAGGAATTATCGCTGCAATCAAAGAGGTTGGTATCAAAATTCCTATTGTCGTAAGATTAGAGGGCACTAATGTAGATTTAGGTAAAAAACTTTTACAAACAAGCGGTTTAAATATTAAGGCCGCAAACACTCTTACCGAAGCGGCAACGATCGCAACTAGTCTCATCAAAAAATAAAATGTCTATTCTCATTAATAAATCTACCAGGCTTATTTGCCAAGGCTTTACTGGCAAACAAGGTACTTTTCACTCAGAGCAAGCAATTACCTATGGTACAAAATTAGTCGGCGGGGTTACGCCTGGCAAAGGTGGGACATTACATCTTAATTTACCTGTATTTAATACAGTGAGAGATGCTATTAAAACAACTGGAGCCAATGCATCAGTCATCTACGTTCCTCCCGCTTTCGCTGCAGATTCAATTATCGAAGCCTCTGAAGAAGGTATTGAAATTATTGTATGTATTACAGAAGGTATTCCAATACAAGATATGATTAATGTGAAGGCGGCTATTCGCGCTAACCAATCTAAACTGATTGGCCCTAATTGTCCTGGCGTTATAACACCAGGCGAATGTAAGATTGGGATTATGCCTGGAAGTATTCACTTGCCTGGATCCATTGGCATTATTTCAAAATCAGGCACGTTAACTTACGAAGCTGTTCAACAAACAACAGTGCTTGGGTTAGGTCAAAGCACGTGTGTTGGCATTGGTGGCGATCCCATCAAAGGACTCAATTTTATTGAATGCTTACAAATGTTTGAAGAAGATAAAAATACTCAGGGCATTATATTAGTTGGTGAAATTGGTGGTTCAGATGAAGAATTGGCTGCTGAATATATCAAACAACACATAAAAAAACCTATTGCAGGTTATATTGCTGGCATTACAGCCCCTGAAGGAAAAAGAATGGGTCATGCGGGCGCTATCATTTCTCAAGGCTCTGGTCTTGCAATAGATAAAATTAAAGCGCTAGAAAAAGCCGGTGTGAACATGTCTAAGTCTCCTGCGGACATGGGGCTTACTATGCAAGCATTATTAAAAAAATAAAAATTGTATAAAAAAACTCTTATCATCTTTTTTCTAATCACTTCTTTTTTTGCTTTTATAGCAAATGCGGAAGAGTCAGTAAATTACCTTTTAACAGCGGCATCAAAAGGCGACCTTGAGACAGTAAGCGCTATTTTGGAAAGCGGTGGAAATCCAAACAGTAAAGATGAAGATGGCGTCACAGCTCTTATGTATGCAGCAAGAAAAGATATGGATAAGATTGTGGCACTCTTAATTAAAAAAGGCGCATCAGTGAATGCAACTGAAAGTAACGGCTGGACTGCATTAATGTTTGCTGCAAAGAAAAATTATATACGATCAGCTCAGTTACTTTTAGATAATGGAGCAGATCCAAAAATAAGAGACAATGATGGATGGAGCGCTTATGGGCTAGCTGCGATATCAGGATTTCATAATATCGTAGATCTATTAATCAAACGCGGCATTGATCCCAATAACACTAACGATGCTGGTCAAACTGTTTTAATGTATGCCTCCAAAAACGGTGATATAAAAACAATTCAAACACTACTTGACCATGGTGCTGATCCAAATATCGTAGACAAATACAAATGCAGTCCTCTTATGTATGCTTCAAGAGAGGGTAATGCAGATGCGGTAAGTCTTTTTATAAAGCGTGGTGTAAAAATTGATTATGAAGATCAGTTTAATTGGACAGCACTCACTTGGGCCACGAAAAAAAATCATTTGGCAGTTTCAAAACTTCTTATAGTAAATGGCGCTAATATTGACCGAAAAGACTCGGATGGCACGCCTATAATTCACTATGCTGTAGCAAATAAATCTAAGGAAATGATTCAACTTTTTATTGAATCAAAAGTTAATTTAAAAGCAAAAGATCGCTACGGATTAACAGCTCTTGTATATGCGCTCAAAGCTAAAAATACAGAAATTGTTGACCTTATTAAAAATGCGGGTGGCAGTTACTAAAACTATGAAAATAGCTCTAGCACAAATAAATTCGTTTGTTGGTGATATTGAAAATAACAGCATTCTTATTATTAAGCGAGCCACAGAAGCTGCTGAAAACGGGGCTGAATTAGTTATTACTCCTGAACTCTCTTTGTGCGGCTACCCCCCTGAAGATCTTGTCTTAAGAGAAGATTTTCTTAAAGCATGTTCAAAATCACTGACGAGGATTGCGCAAGCCTTACCTTCTATAAAAGTAATTGTTGGGCACCCATTAAAAAAAGGCGGCAAAATATACAATGCAGCATCATTACTTTTTAATGGAAAAATTCAAGGTACCTATTTTAAAAAAATTCTGCCAAATTATGGCGTATTTGATGAAAATAGATATTTTGAGCCGGGTGAAAAAGAATTTATTTTTAAACATAAGAGTTTAAAGATTGGTCTTCTTATTTGCGAAGATGCTTGGAGTCTTTCCCCAAGCAAATTACTTAAGAAAAAATTAGTTGATGTCATTATTGTAGTTAATGCGTCCCCTTATGAAATAGAAAAATATGATGCTCGAGTAAAAATCATTACTAAGCTAGCTAAGGAAACAAAATCTACTGTGATCTACCTCAATGCAATTGGAGGTCAAGATGAGCTCATATTTGATGGTGGCTCTTTTGTTGTTAACAAACAAGCGAAGCTTACTCATCAGTTATCATTTTTTAAAGAAGAAACAGCGATTATTGATGTTTTTTTAAAAGCAAACATTAATAATACTTTTTATAACAAGGAAGCACATTTATATGAGGCGCTTAAATTAGGACTTAGAGATTATGTAGTTAAGAATAACTTTAAAAGCATATTTATAGGTCTATCTGGTGGTATAGATTCTGCTTTGGTTCTAGCGCTAGCAAATGACGTATTTGACAAAAGAGATATTACTGCTGTCATGATGCCTTCAGAATTTACCGCAAAAATAAGCATTATTGAATCTCGCAAAATGATTAAAAATACAGGTGTCAATTACAAAGAAATAGATATTCAATCTATTTTTAAACTTTTTAGAAAAACATTATCAAGCGAATTTAAAAATAAGCCTTTTGATACAACTGAAGAAAATTTACAGGCTCGCATCAGGGGTGTTTTATTAATGGCTTTGTCTAATAAATTTAGTGGGATTGTAATATCAACAAGTAATAAAAGTGAAACTGCTGTAGGTTATACAACCCTTTATGGAGATATGGTAGGAGGTTTTGCACTTCTTAAAGACGTCCCAAAAACATGGGTTTATAAATTAGCACGTTATAGAAATTCAA
>Ga0255084_1000219_pt1 | contig 13149 bp, 13 predicted proteins | sample Colum_Cont_RepA__FD_188433 | JGI IMG/M metagenome (GOLD analysis project Ga0255084, IMG submission 188433) | Freshwater microbial communities from Columbia River, Oregon, United States - Colum_Cont_RepA_8d | ecosystem: Environmental > Aquatic > Freshwater > River | place: USA: Oregon | collected... | reverse complement strand
ACTCACCGATACGAGCAGATCGGCACGCTCGTCGATCAGTGTCGAAACGCCGACCTTGGCTTGGCTGGCCGTCGATTTCGTCATGACGATAAAGGTACTCGGCGCCGGTTCGTCAGCGCACCCACACCTCGGCGCCGTCGGGAATCACTTCGACACGCAGCATGCGAGTCCCGCCCATCGACACGCCGTCGACCACCAATTCGAGATCCTGGTCGAACGTCCACTCGGCTCGATCTCGCGTGGCCACTCGGATCGACGGGTGCGGAACGTGCGTCCCGAGCGGAAGCCGCCGACGAGCGATCCAGCGTTGGCCCACCGACATCGTCGAGTCGACTTCGATCAGTTCCGCGCGACCGTCGTTGGGATGACCGCGTGGTGCGACGTCCCATTCACCCATGTATTGAGCGTTCATCACGGCGACGATCGGACCGGTCCAGCCCCGCCGACGACGGACCACCACGTGGGCCAACGCGAGCGCACTTGCTTCGCCTCGCTTGCCCTCCCAGGTGACACGCAGGAGGTCGATCGTGAAACGAATCGTCGGCCCATCGCCCGATGCCCCGAGGGTGCGGGCCATGTCCCCGCGTTGCAGACCCAATCTCGTGTCACTCGTTTCCGCCACGTGACTCGCCGCCGAACGGTCGTCGTTGAACCACGAAAGGTCGGAGGGTGCCGGCGAGACTTCGCCCCAATCGCCACCACGACGAATTGCCATCACTCGACCTCGCCGATCGCGCTCGAAACCGCCACCACCCCGCGCAACAACATCTCGCCGGCGCGCTCGGCATCACGACGGGTCTCGGCCTTCGGTGCGATGACCGCGATCTGGCGCAACAAATCGATCAGCTGCTTCATGTTGCGCACGAAATCCCCTCCCGAGAGTTCCTCGGCTTCCACGACCTCGGCGAATCCCTCCCCGACCGCCCACGCATAGGCCACGGCGATGTACGTCGGGTCGGGCGCCCGGTGGGGCGAGAGCTCCTGCCGTTCTTCGACACCGCGGAGTTCGCTGCTGATCGTCTCGATACGTCTCACGCGTTTACGAACGTCGGCCGACGGGAACCACGGTGCGGGCGGCGGCTCGCTCGAACGATGTTCGTACACGAAGACCGAGACGAGGCCGGCCAACTCGGCTGGCGGCAGACCATCGAGCAGGCCCTGATCGATGCACTCCGCGACCAAAAGGTCGCACTCGTGAAAGGTCCCGGCGAGCATCCGTCCCTTCTCGGTCAGCGACCAACCGTCCACGTAACCCCAGTCCCCGAGGACGGACAGCACCCGATCGAAGCGGCGGGCCACCGAACTGCCCCGGCCACGGACCTGTTCTCGCAACTGGTCGACCTCACGCGCCACCCGGTCGGCTTGGGTCGCCGCTTTGAGACGTGCGCTCAGGTCAGGATCGTCCTCCACCGGATGGACAGCCTGGCGATCGACCTCCGGCGACGACCACTCACTCGTCGACAGTCGGGCACGAGTGAGATCCTCGGCCACGCGTCGCTGGAATTCCGGACGGGTCGGATCGAAAGGTTGGGGCAATTCCAGATCGGCCAACACGCGCGGCTCCTCGGCGAAGTCGCGCGCCGACAGATTCAGGAGAGCACGCTTCGCGGTCAGAACCGTCAGTTTCACTCCACCGGTGCGATTGGCCGTACGCACCACGACGGCCCGGCCCGTCACTTTGCCTTTGTCCACGTGAATCACGTTGCCCGGACGCAGACGGGAGACCGAGTGCTCGATCGAGCTCTCACTCCGTTCCTTCGGACGTCCCTCGAGCCGACTCCGGTAGTCGTAGATGTCACCGAAGGGACTCTCGGCCTCCTCGCGCAACTCGTCGAGTCGCTGCAACCGGGCCTCGAGGCGAGCTTCGATCCGAACCACGTCGCGATCGGCCTGATACTGCGCGAGCGACAGATTCAGCAGGTGCCGCGCCTCCTCGCTCGAATACGAGCGGACGAGGTTGACCGCCATGTTGTAGGTCGGGCGGAACGACGACGTCAGTCGAAAACTCCGACTGGCGGCGAGTCCGGCCACCTGATCGAACGAGACGAACGGACTCCACAGAACGACGGCGTGACCCTTGGGGTCGAGTCCACGTCGGCCGGCCCGACCGGTCAACTGCGTGAACTCACCGGCCGACAGGAACTCGTGATGCTCCCCGGTGAACTTCGACAACTTCTCGATCACCACCGATCGGGCCGGCATGTTGATACCGACGGCGAGAGTTTCGGTCGCGAACACCACCTTCACGAGACCCTCCACGAAGCAGGCCTCGACGGTCTCCTTGAACGGCGGAACCATCCCCGCGTGATGACTCGCAATGCCGGCTTCGAGTTGAGCCACGAATTCGGGATAGCCGAGGACGTCGAGATCGTCTTCATCGAGACCGTCGAGTCGGTCGGCCACGATCTGACTGATTCGCCGCCGCTCGTCCGGCGTGGTGAGTCTGATTCCCTGACGACTGCACGAACGGGCCGCTTCGTCGCACGCGTTTCGACTGAAGATGAAGTAGATCGCCGGCAGAAGGTCTTCTTCGCGCAGACGTTCCACGACGTCGAGGCGCGAAGGCGTGAAGAAGGTTCGACGCGCCTTGGGCCGATACGAACCTCGGCGTCCCGGACGAACGCCCTGGTCCATCAGCCGACCGACCTCCTGATTGGGTCGACCCGATGTCAGTAGCGGAAGAAGGTGTTCACGCTCGGTCGTCTTGTCACCCACCATGTACAGACACTCGAGTTCGACCGGTCGTTTGTCCTCCACGACCGGTCGGGTCGGCCCCCGAACGGTGGTCATCCATTCGGCGACCTCGACCGTGTTCGAAACCGTGGCCGACAGGCACACCAGTTGAACGTGGCGAGGCAGGTGGATGATCACCTCCTCCCAGACCGGTCCGCGATAGGCGTCCTGGATGAAATGCACCTCGTCGAGGACGACCACCTTGAGGTCGGCCAGTGCCGAACTGCGCGCGTAGATCATGTTCCGGAGGACCTCGGTCGTCATGACGACGATCGGCGCATCGGGATTCACCGCGTTGTCGCCGGTGAGCAGACCCACCCGATCGCGACCATGAACCGCCATCAGATCCATGAACTTCTGGTTCGAGAGCGCCTTGATCGGAGCGGTGTAGAACGCGCGGCGACCATCGGCCAAGGCCGAAGCGATGCCGTATTCAGCCACCACTGTCTTGCCGCTTCCGGTCGGTGCGGCCACCACCACCGAATCGCCCGCATCCACGAAGTCCATGGCCTCGATCTGGAAACGATCGAGCGGAAAGGTGTAGCGAGCCGTCAGCTGGCCGCGATCCGGCCGGGCCATGTCGATCAGGTCCGAGCCGGTCGGCGCCGGATGATGAGGTGCGCGAGTCCGATGGACAAGAAGTACAGGACGACGAGTGGCAAGGACAGCGCGGCCAGCGTGATCGGGTCGCCCGAGGGAGTGATCACGGCGGCCAACACCACGATCACGATGATCGCCACTCGCCAACTTTCCACGAGTTGCCGGGGTTTCAACACGCCCACCAACTGCAGGAACACGAGGAGCACCGGGAACTCGAAACCCACGCCGAACGCGGCGATCATCAAGGCGACGAGACTCGTGTACTTGGAGATCTGGAAGGCCTGCTGAACGTCACTCCCCGACCACGACACGAGGTACTCGAGACCCTTGTCGAGGGTCACGTAGGCAAGGAATCCGCCGACGGCGAAGAGCAGCACCGACGAGAAGACGAACGGAATCGCGTATCTCTTCTCTTTTGCGTGCAGAGCCGGCACCACGAAACGCCAGATCTGCCAGAGGACGAAGGGCAGGGCCAGAACCAATCCGCCGTACAGCGAGATCCGCAGCCGGGTGTTGAACCCGTCCAAAGGACCGAGCGAATACAGATCACAGTTCGCGACCAGATCAGGGCGCCGTTCGCACAGTCGGTCGTAGGGTTGGCGCAGGAAATCGAGGACCGGGTCGTAGAAGATCAGGATGGCGAAAACCCCGACCGCCACCGCGAGCACCGACTTGATCAACCGATTCCGGAGCTCAGCCAGATGTTCGGTGAGCGTCATCTCTTCGTCGGCCGACTTCTCACGCCGACGCCGGATGGGAAGGCGCAGCTTCACGTGACCGGACCTTCCGAGTCGGGGTTGGCATCGAGACTCGCCTGACCGGACGGTTTGGAATCCTTCGACTGGTCGACGGAGGGCTCATCGGAGTCGAACGCCTTGGTCACCGCGTCCTTGGTGAGTTGCGCGGTTTCCTTCAGTTCACGCACGGGCTCTTCGAAGGCCGTCTTGATGTCGGTCTGAAAACCACGGCTCATGCGTCGAAGTTCGCCGTACACCCGCCCGAACCGACGTATGGCTTCAGGAAGCTTCTCGGGCCCGAGCACGATCAGGGCGAGGAGCAAGATGACCACGATCTCGCTTCCCGACAGGTTGAACACGGGTCGAGTCTAGGTTTCACCTGGCGGACGTATCCGGTCGATCGACCGGTCGGTTCCGGCCAAACGACTCCTCGAACGGCACGTCTGCCAACATGGCGATGTGCAACAGCGACTGGACTCGCTGATCGACCCTCCGATCGGCTTCGCCCACCGAGGAGCCCGAGCCCATGCACCCGAGAACACGCTGGAGGCTTTCGCGCTCGCCTTGCGGCTCGGCGCGAGCGGACTGGAAAGCGACGTCTGGGTGACGGCCGACGGACAAGCAGTGCTCGATCACGACGGAATCGTGAAGATGCGCGGTCGCAAGGTCGCCATCGGTGACGTGGTGCGGTCCGAGCTTCCGTCTCACATCCCGACGGTGCAGGAACTCGTCGCCCATAGTGGCCACGACTACGAGTTCAGCGTCGACATCAAGGACCGTCGGGCGATCGAACCCTTCCTCGCTGCTGTTCGCGAGGTCGCACCCGAATTCGAGTCGCGTCTCTGGCTCTGCCATTACGACTGGGAGACGGTGGCCAGTTGGCGCCCTCTCACCCACGCCAAGTTGGTCGATTCGACGCGCCTCGCCCGGATCAAAGAAGGTCCCGAACGCCGAGCTGCTCTACTCCGCGAGAAGTCCATCGACGCCGTCAATCTCCACCACACCGACTGGAACGGTGGGCTCGTCACGCTCTTCCATCGCTTCGACCGATTCGCGCTCGGTTGGGACATGCAGCAGGAGTACGTGCTCGAACAGTCCCTACGAATGGGGCTGGACGGTGTGTTCAGCGACTGGACCGACCGGATGATGGACGCGATCCGAACGCTGGACTGATCCTCAGAGGAACGACATGCTCGCCAACGGCCAGATGACCGTGAAGGCCCGACCGCGGATCTTGTCGATGTCGACGGGGCCGAAATCTCGACTGTCGAAACTCTGCGGTCGGTTGTCTCCCATCACGAACACCATGTCGTCGGGCACCACGGTCGGCATCATGTCGGTGTGCACTCCGCACTGGGCGCTCGGATCGGGCTGTGAGAGGAGTTCGTCGTCGAGATACGGCTCCTCGAGGCGGACGCCGTCGATGTAGATCACGCACGAACGAACTTCGAGCCGTTCGCCCGGAAGGGCGATCACCCGCTTGATCAGGTCGTCGTGCTGGTCGGCCGAGGTCACCCGGTCGAAGACGACGACGTCACCGCGGTGGACGTCGTGCAGGCGATACGACAACTTGTTCACCAACACCCGATCGCTCGGCTCCAGGGTCGACTCCATGCTCGGACCGTCGATGTAGTACTGCTGGAACAGGAACACACGGATCAAGAGTGCTGCGCCGACCGCCACCACGACGACGACGAGCCATTCCCAGACCGAACGCGACAGGTTTTTTTCCCGCTGGCGACGAACCTCGCGCAGATCGCGATCGATTTCCTCGACCGCCGCGCCACCGACCGGAGTGGGGTCGTCGGGTGACACGAGGTTCGAATCCATCACCGACACGGTATCGGTCGAGGTCGATGGTGTGGGGTCAGAGTGAAGCGATCAGCTTCTCGACCCGCTCGTCCCGACTCCGGAACGGGTCCTTGCACAAGACGGTTCGCTGCGCCTGGTCGTTCAGTTTCAGATGCACCCAATCGACCGTGTAGTCGCGGCGCTTCTCCTTCGCGGCTCGAATGAACTCCCCGCGCAGACGGGCCCGCGTGTTCTGCGGAGGCTCACTGATGGCCAAATCGATGTCGGCGTCGGTGCAGAGCCGCTCGACCATGCCCCGGGACTGAAGCTTGTAGAAGACGCCACGACCGGTATCGATGTCGTGGTACTGGAGATCGAGAAGTTGTACACGCGGGTCACCGAGTTCGAGACCGTGTCGGTCCATGAACGACTGGATCAGCGAGTGCTTGATCACCCAATCGACTTCCCGATCGAGCTTCAGCGGATCGTTCTCGATCGCCGTCACGCAGTGTTCCCACATCTCCAGGGCGCGTTGCTCCTGCGGCGGGAAACCCTTCGTCTCGGCATAACGCAAGGCCCGATCCAAGTACTCGCGCTGAATGTCGAGCGCGGTGACTTCGCGACCGTTGGCCAGGGAGACGGTCCGACGGCACGTCATGTCGTGGCTGATGTCGCGAATCGCCCGAATGGGATTCTCGAGGCTCATGTCGCGCAACACGACCTTGGGATCCTCGAGCATGCGCAACATGCACGCCGTGGCCCCGACCTTCAGGAACGTCGAGTACTCGCTCATGTTCGAGTCGCCCACGATCACGTGGAGGCGTCGGTAGCGCTCGGCGTCGGCATGGGGCTCGTCACGGGTGTTGATGATGGGCCGACTGCGGGTCGTGGCCGACGACATGGTCTCCCAGATGTGATCGGCGCGCTGAGTCATCGAGTAGATCGGTCCGCGGGCGGTCTGCACGATCTTCCCGGCCCCGGCGTAGATCTGACGGGAGACGAGGAACGGGATCAGGACCTCGCCGAGGCGCGCGGCGTCGTCACCGCGACGAGTGAGGTAGTTCTCGTGGCATCCGTAACTGTTGCCGGCCGAGTCGGTGTTGTTCTTGAAGAGATACACCGTGCCGCGAATCCCCTCTTCGCGCAGACGCTCTTCGGCCGAACCAGCGAGACGTTCGAGAATTCGTTCGCCGGCCTTGTCGTGGACGACGGCGTCGTAGATCGAATCGCACTCAGGTGTCGCGTACTCGGGATGCGAGCCGACGTCGAGATAGAGACGAGCCCCGTTCTCGAGAAAGACATTCGAGCTACGACCCCACGAGACGACCTTGCGGAACAGATATCGCGCGACCTCGTCGGGGCTCAGACGGCGCTGCCCGCGCAGAGTGCACGTGACCCCGTACTCGTTCTCGAGTCCGTAGATCCGACGGTCCATGCGAAAAAACTAGTCGTGTCCGAGTCGAGGGTTCCGCGGTCGCGAGTCGAGCTCAGGAACCCAGGATCGCTCGTACCTGTTCGTCGGGGACCCGCTGGAAGCAACGACGGCCGTTCGAACGAGCCAGAACCGCCACCTCGGTGTCATCGCTCGCGATTCGACGATCGGGACCGGCGAGGGCGGTCGCACACTTCGTGAGCGCCGTGGGGAGATCGTCGCCGGCCGACCACGCGGCTTTCAGGCGATCGGCGATCGCATCGGCGTCTCCTCCCAGCACGCTCATCCCCTTCTCGTCCACGAGCGTGCCGTCGTAGAGGATGTGGAACAACTGATCCTCGCCGGCGGTGGGACCGACTTCGGCGATGAGGATCTCGACCTCGAGGGGTTTGACCTCGTGAGTGAACGTCTGTCCGAGGATCTGCGCGTAATCGTTGGCCAGGCTTCGGGCTTCCACGTCGTCGCGGGAGTACGAATATCCCTTGACGTCGGCGTTGCGCACTCCGAAGCGACGCAACTGATCGAACTCGTTGTATTTGCCCACACCGGCGAAGGCGATGCGGTCGTAGATCTCGCTGATCTTGCGCAACATGTTCGAGGGATTCTCGGCGACCAGAAGGATGCCGTCGACGTATTGGACGGCGACGAGGGCGCGACCGCGGGCGATGCCTTTCCGGGCGTAATCGGCCCGGTCCTTCATCATCTGCTCGGGAGCGACGTAGAAGGGCATGTTCATGATGCCGCTCCCCTCCCGGCTCGCTGGGCGGCGGCGAGTCGTTCGAAGACCGACGCGAGTTCGGTGTCGTCGACCGCGCGCCAGCCGTCGGCCGAAATGGTGGCCACGACCGGGTAGATGCCACGCAATGCATCGGGTCCTCCGGTTGCGGCATCGACTTCGGCCGCTTCCCACAAGGCCCGACACGCGAGTTCCACTGCTTCGGTCGCGCTCTGACCTGAGCGATAACCGACCTTCAGCACGGTGGCCGCCGGCCCCATTCCCGAACCAGTCGCCACGAATTCACGCTCTTCGTAACGCCCACCGGTGATGTCGAAGTCCCACAACCGACCCGTGCGACGGATCAGGTCGTAGCCGGCGAAGATCGGGATCACGGCCAGTCCCTGCATCGCGGCGCCCAGGTTGGCCTTGATCATCTGTGACAACTGATTGGCCTTGCCTTCGAGGCTGATCGGCCGCCCGTCGATCTTTTCGTAATGCTCGACCTGCAACTGGAAGAGCTTGATCATGTCCATGGCCACACCGGCGGTGCCCGATATCGCCACACCGCTGTACCGATCGGCCGGCACGACCTTTTCCATCTCGCGATTGGCGATCCTCGTCCCCATGGTCGCGCGACGGTCGCCGGCCATCACCACTCCATCGGAGTAACGCAAGGCGAGAACTGTCGTGCCGTGCGGTGCGGCCACGACACCTTCGAGCCCATTGGTCGCTCCGAACGGATCGAGTCCGACCATCTTGAGAAGCGAGGTGAAGTTCGAGCCGGGGTCGTGCTCGGCGGTGAAGAGCGGGACTTGCACTCCTCACTCACCGCCCTTCTGGATGTACGACTTCACGAAGTCCTCGGCGTTCGACTCCAGGACCTCGTCGATCTCGTCCAGCAGGTCGTCCATTTCGGCCTTCAACTTGTCACCCTGGGCGGTGACGGCGGCCGCGACCTCGGCGGAATCCTGCGACTTGTCGGTCGTTGACTTCTGCTTCTGGATGCGCTCGGCCATGTGTCCTCCTGCCTCACATCCTGCCAGCAGGTCGGCGAATCGTCAGCCTCCGGACCCCAAACGGTCCAGTAACTCGGTCACGCTCGTACTGCCCTCCAGGAGGTCGCCGACCAGCGCCTTGGTGCCCCGCAGTGGCTCCATCATCGGGACGCGCCGCAGCGGGTCCCGGCCCACGTCGAACACGATGCTGTCCCAGTTGGCCGCCACGACACTCTCGGGCCAGCGGGCCAGACACCTCCCGCGGAAATAGGCCCGCGTGGACTCCGGCGGATCGGAGATCGCCGCCTCGACTTCGGACTCAGCGATGAGATCGTCGAGTCCCACCCGACCGGCGAGACCACGTTCGGGACGCATGTCGTGGTACTGCAGGTCGATGGCCTTCAGGCGCAGGTCGTCCGGGGCCAGGCCGTGGCGATCGGCATAGGCATCGACCAGTCGCTTCTTGGCCACCCAGTCGACCTGCCCCGCCACTCGGGAGGGATCGGTCGACAAACCGTCGAGAACGTCTTCCCAGAGACGGAGAACTTCGGAACCGACCTTCTCCCCCACGCATTCGAGTCCATGGGAGCGCTCGTACTTGCGGGCCCATTCGAGAAGCGACCACTGCACGTCGAGTCCGGTCATGCGCTGACCATTACGGAGAAGGACGGTCTGACGAAGGGTCGGATCGTGGCTGACCTGACGGATCGCCGCGACCGGGTGGGCCAGACCGAGATCGGTGCCGATTGCGCCATCCTCGATCATGGCGAGAACGATGGCGGTGGTCCCGACCTTGAGGTAGGTGGCCGTCTGACTCATGTTCGCATCGCCGACGATCACGTGGAGGCGCCGGTACTTCTGCGGGTCACAATGCGGCTCGTCACGCGTGTTGACGATGGGGCGCTTCAACGTGGTCTCGAGACCGACCTCCTCCTCGAAGAAATCGGCCCGCTGACTGATCTGGAACGGCACATCGGCCGACCCGATACCGGGGAACTCGGATCCGACCTTGCCCGCTCCGCAGAACACCTGCCGGGTGACGAAGTGCGGCGTGATCTCGGCGACCAGCCGACCGAACGGAAGCGCGCGGTCCACGAGATAGTTCTCGTGGCAGCCGTAACTGTTCCCCTTGCCGTCGGAGTTGTTCTTGTAGATCAAGAGTTCGGCACCGTCGGGCAGGTATCGACGACTCTCGATCATCGATCGTCGGATGATCTCTTCGGCCGCCCGATCGAACACCAGACATTCACGCGCATCGCGGCATTCCGGGGTCGAGATCTCGGGGTGCGCGTGGTCGACGTAGTAACGCGCACCGTTGGTGAGCACCGCGTTGACGAGGTGCGCCTCGACCTCGGGGGCCAGACCGTCGTCGAACGAGAACCCGCGGGCATCGTTACCCGGGCGCTCGTCCTCGAAATCCCAACCGACGCGACGGGACGTGGCCGCCACGTAGGAATTGATCAGAACCGACGACGCGAGAACCGGGTTCGGATCGCCGTTGCGAACCAGGATGCCGTACTCGGTCTCGATACCGCAGACCTTCGGGATGGCCATGTCGCCTACAGGTACTGGCCGGTCGCCGTACGTTCGATGGCCCGACCGCCGGCCACGCCGCGATCGCGACCTTCGTTCACCAGGGTTCGGATGAACACGATGCGCTCACCCTTCTTGCCGGAGATCTTGGCCCAGTCGTCAGGGTTGGTCGTGTTCGGCAGATCCTCGTGCTCGCGGAACTCCTGACGAATCGACTCGAGGAGGTCAGCGGTTCGAATTCCCTTCTCGCCACCACCGATCACCCGTTTGATCGCCGACTTCTTGGCTCGTCGCACGATGTTCTCGATCATCGCGCCCGATGCGAAGTCGCGGAAGAAGAGAACTTCCTTGTCGCCGTTGGCGTAGGTCACTTCGAGGAAGCGGTTCGCCTCGTCATCGCGGTACATCTCACCCACGGTCGCGTCGATCATGCCGGCCACCGCCGCTCCGAGATCTCCAGCATCGCTCACTTCGGATGCCGCGATCGGAATGTCGGTCGTGAGATACCGAGAGAAGATCTGACGGGCCGCGTCGGCATGGGGACGCTCGATCTTGATCTTCACGTCGAGTCGTCCCGGTCGAAGAATGGCCGGATCGATGAGATCCTCTCGGTTGGTCGCCCCGATCACGATGACGTTGCGCAATCCCTCCACACCGTCGATCTCGGCGAGTAACTGCGGAACGATCGTCGACTCCATGTCGGACGAGATTCCGGTGCCACGCGTGCGGAACATCGAGTCCATCTCGTCGAAGAAGACGATCACCGGCCAGCCCTCTTCGCTCTTCTCGCGGGCCCGCTGGAAGACGAGTCGGATCTGGCGCTCGGTCTCGCCGACGTACTTGTTCAGCAATTCCGGGCCCTTGATGTTGATGAAGTAGCTACGACCCTTTTCGTCGCCGGTCTTGGCCGCGACCTTGCGCGCCAGGCTGTTGGCCACCGCTTTGGCGATCAGGGTCTTGCCACAACCGGGTGGGCCGTACAGCAGGATTCCCTTGGGGGCCGGCAGGAGATGTTCGGCGAAGAGATCGTGGTGCAAGAAGGGCAGCTCGACGGCGTCGGCGATCTGCTCGATCTGGGTGTCGAGTCCCCCGATGTCGGAGTAACTGATGTCGGGGACCTCTTCGAGGAGAAGTTCTTCGACCTCGGGCCGCGGAAGCTTCTCGATCAGCATGTTCGAACGAACCTCGCGGCGCACCGAATCACCGCTGCGCAGGAAGACACCCCTCAGGGACCCGGCGATCTCACAGACGATTTCCTCGTCGGCTCGACCCACCACGATCGCCCGGATCCCGTCCTCCAGAACTTCCTTGATCGTCACGACGTCTCCGCCACCCTCGGCATCGCGGGCCCGGATGACGTTGAAACTCTCGTTCAACACGACCTCGCAGCCGATGTCGAGCGCGTCGATCTCGATGTCGGGGTGAAGGTTCACGCGCATCTTGCGTCCGGCGGTCAGCACGTCGACCGTCCCGTCGTCGTTCTTGCCGACGATCGACCCGTAGGCCGACGGGGGTTGCGACAATTTGTCGACTTCGTCGCGCAAGTTCGCGATGTGCTCGCGCGCCTCGCGCAGCGTGAAGCTCAACTTCTCGTTCTTGGCGGTCTCCTGGGCCAGGAGACCCTTGGTCTCGAGGAGCCTCTCTTCGAGCTGCCGCATGCGCAACGGCGCATCGGCCAGGCGACGACGCAGAGCGGCCACCTCCGACTCGAGGACTTCGAGCGAAGCCCGCAAACCGGCGATGTCGTCGGCCCCCTCCGATGGCTGATTGTCGGCTGTCGAACCCACCGGAACCTCCTCGGGCGCAACCTACACCGGCTCCACGGATCGTGCGACGGCAGAGGCTCCCGTGTAGGCTCCTACCGACTAGCCCCGATCACCCCCGATCACACGAGGAGCGTTGGAAGAATCATGAAGGTCTGGATCGATCAGGATCTCTGCACCGGCGACGGTCTCTGTGAAGAGATCGCCCCTGACGTCTTCACTCTGCTCGACGACGGGCTCGCCTACGTGAAGGAAGGCAGCAAGATCTACGCGACGGCCAAGGGCAACCCGCAGGGCGCCGATGGTCTCGCCGAGATTCCCGACGGTCAGCTCGACGGCGTGATCGAATCCGCCGAGGAGTGCCCCGGCGAGTGCATCTTCATCGAGCCCTGATCTAGTCGCCGAGCAATCGGCCAACGGTCAGAAAGCCGGTGTGGGCCACCATGCGGTGATCCGGTCGCACTGCGTTACCTTCGATGTACCAACCGCGGTGCAGAACCTCGAGTGTTCTCGTCCCGGCCCAACGGGGATTGGCCATCCGATGTCGGGTCTCGGCCGCTTGGGTGATCGAAGGCGTGTACGCCACCAGAATCCCGCCCGGGCGTAGCGCCGCTTCGGCATGCGGCACCATCTGCCACGGCTCGGGCAAGTCGAGAACCACCCGATCGATCCGCCCGTACAGGGCCTCGTCGATCCCCTCGTAGGCGTCGCGAACCTCGACCCGATAACGATCGAGTACATCGGCACCGAGGAAGGATCCGACGTTCGTGCGGGCGCGCTGGGCGAAGTCCTCGCGCAGTTCGTAGCCGACGATGTCGGCACCCCAGCGAAGCATCGTCATCGACAA
>Ga0255084_1000212_pt1 | contig 13347 bp, 9 predicted proteins | sample Colum_Cont_RepA__FD_188433 | JGI IMG/M metagenome (GOLD analysis project Ga0255084, IMG submission 188433) | Freshwater microbial communities from Columbia River, Oregon, United States - Colum_Cont_RepA_8d | ecosystem: Environmental > Aquatic > Freshwater > River | place: USA: Oregon | collected... | reverse complement strand
GTCATCGCGCGCGAGACCGTCAAGGCAAAGCGTAAGGACGTGCTCGCAAAGTGTTACGGCGGTGACATCACGCGTAAGCGCAAACTGCTCGAGAAGCAGAAAGAGGGCAAGAAGAAGATGAAGGCCATTGGCAGGGTTGAAATCCCCGGTGACGTCTTCATCAGCGCTCTCAAGTTGGACGACTGAATATGTCGTCTCCAGACGCGGTGGTAGCAGCCGAGACTGCTACAGAATTGAGCCGCGCCGGCACTTTCCGTTCCCTGCGTCATCGCAGTGCACGCCTCTTTTTCTTCGGCCTCTTCGTCTCGATGGTGGGCACGTGGCTTCAATTCACTGCAACGTCGTTCTTGTTGTACGACCTCACAGGTCGTGCTACCGACATGGGCTTGAACGCAATGTTCCAGTTTCTTCCGATGTTGTTTCTCGGCGCATGGGCAGGAGGATTCGCCGACCGTCGAGATCGCCGTGTCGTCACGCTGTGCACGCAGGCTTCCCTCGCGGTACTTGCGTTGTTGTTGGGGCTACTGGACCTCACTGGCCTCGTCACCTTGCCGGTGGTCTATGCAATGTCGTTTCTCCTGGGCATTACGAACGCGATCGATAATCCGGCGCGGCGCGGCCTGGTCACTGAATTAGTGCCGCCCGAGGACATCAGTAACGCCATCTCGCTGAATACGGCAGTCATGACCGGATCACGCATCTTTGGTCCCGCTCTTGCGGCTCTGCTGGTTGCTCCGCTCGGAACCGGCTGGTTATTCATCGTAAACGGACTGTCATTCGCGGCCATTCTCGTGGCACTAACGCGTCTATCCCCAGATTCCCTGCACCAGACACCTCCGGCAAAACCCGGTGGTCAACCGGTCCGTGACGCCCTTCGTTACGTGCGCGACCATGGTCAGCTGCTCGTGCTGTTCACCGTGTTCACCATCGTGTGCACGTTCGCATACAACTATGCAGTCGTACTGCCGAAAATGTTGGACGAGAAATGGGATGCCACTTGGTCCTTCGGATGGATGTTGGCTGTCATTAGCGCGGGGTCATTCCTGGGTTCGCTATCGATCGCACGGCTGCGTGTGGTGACGACCGGGTGGTTCTTCCTCTCCATCATCTGTGCCGGTTTCGGGAACATCTTTCTTGCGTGGTCACCGAATTTGCTCGTGGCGTACCTCTGGTCAGTACCTCTTGGCTGGTCACTCGGTGCGATGGTGTCGACGATGAATTCACTTATGCAGATCGGACTGCCGGCTGAGATGAGAAGCCGCATGCTCGCGCTGACTGCCGTTGCATTCCTCGGGTCGACGCCCGTGGGCGGCCCCATCACCGGTTGGATCGCCGACAATGTGAGTAACGAGTGGGCATTGGGTTACGGCGGTGTGGTCTCATTGGTGTGTGCGTTCGCCTACTTTTCAGTCAGGTCATCTGAACGTCCGTCGAACGGTGGGTGAGTGAAGCCATGACGACGGCAATGTGGTGGTTGCGACGCGACCTTCGTCTCTCTGACAACGGGGCGCTCGCCGCTGCGGCAGCAAAGGGTGACGTTGTGCCCGTTTTCGTACTAGACCCTGCGTTCGCCCAGCGTTCGGGCGCGGCACGGATGGCGTACATGCTGCGCAACCTACGGTCGCTGAATGAGCAGACGGGTGGTGCGCTCGTCGTATTGCACGGCGTGCCCGAGGTAGAGATACCGCGGCTCGCAGCAACACTCGACATCTCGGACGTGCATTGTGCGCGAGACTTCGCACCGTACGGTCGAGCACGTGACCAACGAGTGTCGGCAGCTTTGGTTGCAGACGGTCGGCGACTGGTCGGTTCTGACTCGCCTTATGTGGTCGACCCTGGTGTCGTGTTGAAAGACGACGGAACACCGCTTCGTGTATTTACTCCGTTCTACAAACGGTGGCAACAACAGAATTGGAATTCGGTCGGCGACTGTGCGCCGCAGTGGAAAGACGCATCACATTTCTCTCAGGGAATTCCTGATGATCCGGAATGTTTGGCAACCCTGACCGATGAAGGCGAGGCTGCCGCATGGGCACGCTGGAGCGCATGGGCGCCGCATGGATTGATCGATTACAAGGACGTGCGCAACAATCCTGGTGTCGACGGTACGTCCATGTTGTCCGCTCAACTTCGCTTCGGGGTCATACACCCTCGACAGCTTCTCGCAGAGTTGCCGTCCGGAGGCGGGGCAGACCATTTCCGTAGCGAGATCTGCTGGCGCGAGTTCTATGCCGATGTCACCTTCCATCGCCCTGACACGACATGGAACAACCTCCAGGAGAAAATGAATCGTCTTCCTGTTGACACGGATGCACGCGCGAAGAATCGATTCAATGCTTGGTGTGACGCACGAACCGGATATCCAATTGTCGACGCTGGTATGAGGCAGATGCTCGCGACCGGGTGGATGCATAATCGTGTGCGGATGATCGTCGCGAGTTTCTTGGTCAAAGACCTGCACGTGCCGTGGCAATGGGGTGCTGCCTTCTTCATGCGCCACCTTGTCGATGGTGACATTGCGTCAAACAATCATGGTTGGCAGTGGACTGCTGGCACGGGAACCGACGCAGCGCCGTATTTTCGTGTCTTCAACCCGACAGGTCAGAGCGAGAAGTTCGACCCAGAGGGCACGTATCTGCGCACGTGGATACCCGAGATTGCTGACATCGATGACAACCATATCCACTCTCCGTGGACTCTTGGTCTGCATGCTCCCGCGTCGTATCCGGCGCCAATTGTCGACCACGCAGTCGAACGAGAAGACGCACTGGCCAGATACAAGAAGGTCTCTGGCAAGTAAACTTCGGTGCATCATGCTTGACGACCGCAAGACGAAAATTCTGCGCGCCGTGGTGCAGGAATACATCTCCACTGGCCAACCGGTCGGGTCGGGCCATGTCGCAAAGTTGCCCGGGGTGCAAGTGTCGTCGGCGACGGTGCGTAACGAGATGGCTGTCCTCGAGCAAGAGGGTTACTTGGCTCAACCCCATACGTCTGCGGGTCGGATACCGACCGACAAGGGCTACCGCTTGTTCGTCGATGCACTTGGGCCCGACGGATCTCTCGATAAAGCAGCCACGGTTCAAGTCGGTGAGTTCTTCCAGGCAAGTCATGGACGTCTTGAGGAACTCCTACGTCAGACGTCACATCTGCTCGCAGACATCACTCATCACACCGCACTTGTCGTTGGGCCGAAGACTGAAGTCACCACAGTTCGCTCGATCCAGGTGGTACGCCTGTCATTGCGCACCGCGACGGTGGTCGTAGTTTTCTCGAACGGCACGGTCGAGAACGAGATGATCTCGCTCTCCGAGGAAATCGACGATGCACACTTGGTGCAGGCGACCACGCATCTCAGTTCTGAGATCGTCGGGAAGTCACTCGCCGACATACAGGCGGTGTCGCTCACGAACGAGGCGCACACCGACATCGTCTGCGCGGTTGCAGTTCAGTCTCTGCAACGACATACCGGTGACGGGCCAGTATTTGTTGGTGGCGCCGCATCGCTGGCTCAGTCATTCGAAGCAGTCGAAGTCGTGCGCAATGTTCTGCAGATCGTCGAACAGCAATACGTGGTGGTGTCGCTACTGAAAGATGTGCTTGACAGGGGGCTCTCGGTTGCAATCGGAGCCGAACACGGGGTTGAACCACTTGCTGCATGTTCGGTCGTCGTCGCCCCCGTTGTGGCAGATGGTGAAGTCATGGGGTCCGTGGGAGTGCTTGGTCCGACCCGAATGAATTATCCGCAAGCGTTGGCCACGGTCGAAGTTGTGGGGGAACAACTCGGTCGAAGACTCTCAGAAGGCTCGTGAACATCAACCATGTCCACTGATTTCTACGAACTTCTCGGCGTGGCTCGTTCTGCAGATGCAGACACCATCAAGAAGGCATATCGACGCAAGGCGCGTGAGCTGCACCCTGATGCCAATCCGAACAATCCTGAGGCAGAGGAACAGTTCAAGCAGGTGACTCGCGCGTACGAGGTGTTGTCCGACCAAGATGCACGTGCGCGTTACGACCGATTCGGAGAGAGTGGCATCAGCGGTTCAGGTGCAACGGGCGATCCGTTTGCCTCGGGCGGACTTGGTGACATCTTCGAGGCTTTTTTCGGAGGTTCACCATTTGGCACAGGGGGGCGTGCGCAGTCTGGTCCGCCACGTGGCCAAGATCTTGAAGTCATCACCGACATCACGCTCGAACAAGCGGTGTTCGGTGGCACCATTCCCGTCGACGTTCGCACTGCGGTGCGATGCGACGAGTGCAATGGCACTGGTGCAGGTGGTGGTACTCAACCCGTGTCATGTAGCGACTGTGGCGGCTCTGGCCAGGTGCGTCGAGTGCGACAGAGCTTGCTCGGGCAGATGGTGACGTCTGGTCCGTGCACGCGGTGCTCTGGTTATGGGCAAGTAGTGATGACGCCGTGCTCGGCGTGCAAGAGCGAAGGACGTACCGTTACCGTCGTTGATTACACAATCGATGTGCCCGCCGGAGTCGACACTGGGTCGACCCTCCGTCTGTCGGGTCGAGGTGCCGTCGGACCGCGCGGTGGTTCGTCAGGTGACTTGTATGTGCACATCCGAGTCGCCGACCACGACAAGTTCGTGCGCGATGGAGCTGACCTTGTCTGCAACGTCACGGTGTCCATCGCACAGGCGGCCCTTGGCACGCACATTGTGCTCGACACATTGGACGGCGCGGAGGACCTCATCGTCCCTGCCGGCACTCAACATGGCCGTCAGTTCGTGCTGCGTGGCCGTGGCGTGCCGGTACTGAACGGCCGTGGCCGGGGAAACCTCATCGTGCGTGTCATCGTCAACATTCCAACGAGACTGAATGGCGAAGAAGAAGCGTTGTTGCGTCAGTTCGCCGAATTGCGTGGCGAAGACGTAACACCGGAAGATAAAAGCATCTTCTCGCGCATCAAGTCTGCATTCTCATGAGCGGTGAATGTCAATGAATGAGTCCCTGCGGAACTCTGCGGCTCATGTATTTGTCGACAACCTCGTAGCACCGTCACTTGACGATGAGACCGCGCATCATCTTCGCGACGTATTGCGCCTTCGTGATGGTGAAGTTGTGTCAGTCAGTGACGGACAGGGCTCGTGGAGGCTCTGTCGTCACATGGCTAGTGGTCAACTCGACATCGAATCGCCGGTCGAAGTTGCGTTGCCGCGCACACGCCGAATCGGGGTGGCAATGGTGCCGGTGAAAGGTGACCGTACCGAATGGGCTGCAGAAAAGTTGGTGGAATTGGGTGTCGACGACATCGTGCTGTTGGCAGCAACCCGCCGAGCTGTGGTTCGGTGGGACGAAGACAAATGGCTCCATCAACGTGAGCGCTACGGACGCATCGTGCTTGCTGCTGCGCGACAGTCTCGATGTCTATGGATGCCGACTGTGCACGCCAATGTGGCTCTTCAGACGCTCACATCGCAACCGGGAGTGGCAGTGGCAGATATTGGTGCCACCTCGATCGATGCATCGTCAGTGAACATTGTGGTCATCGGACCCGAAGGGGGTTTTGACCCTGACGAGATCGGGACCTCGGCCCGAGTCGGGTTAGCAGAGGGAGTTCTGCGCGCTGAAACAGCGGCCATCGTGGCTGCGACCCGCATGGTCGCACACTTGCCGCGCTGAACCGACCACACTGTGTAGCGATATGGCGCACCCCACTGACGACGAACTACTGAAGGACTCACCATTCACTCTGTTGGTGGGTGAGCGACTGCGACGTATACGGCAGCAAAAGCGCATGTCCTTGAGCGAGGTAGAAGCATCGAGCGACAGTGAGTTCAAGGCGTCTGTACTTGGCGCGTATGAAAGAGGTGAGCGCGCTATTTCGGTACCGCGACTCGAGCGTCTTGCGCGGTTCTACGGCGTGAGTGTCGAGCAACTGTTGCCACGCGACACGAACAATGTCGATTCGTCAACCACCATGAGCACCGGAAAACTGCGAATCGACGTGGCGAAACTGTCAACCATGCCAGGTCCGCAATTCGAGATGCTCGAGCGATTTCTTCGCATGATCCAAGTGCAGCGTCAGGACTTCAATGGCAAAGTCATCACTGTGCGTGCCCATGACACGCGGGCAATTGCAGTAATGCTCGACGTTGCGGTTGACGCCGTCGGCGAAAAACTGGGCGAACTCGGTCTCGTGTTCATTCCGCCCGCTGCGACGTGACCAAAGTTCACCGCGCGTCTGCGCCGTCCGTCGATTCCTTCGGTGTCTACATCCACGTCCCGTTCTGTCACAAGAAATGTGACTACTGCGCATTCGCGACATGGGCTGACAAACACACTCTCATCGATGAGTACATGACAGCTCTTCTCACCGACATCGGCCGGGCTGTCGATCGTGGGTTGCCAATGGTCGACACGGTGTTTGTGGGCGGAGGAACGCCAACAATCGTTGATGCCGACGCTCTTGCTAGGTGCATCGAAATGCTTCCGTTGGCTCGTGGCGCGGAAGTGACTATCGAATGCAATCCAGACGATGTGACAATCGAGTTGATGCAGCGCTACTCACACGCGGGCGTGAACCGCATCAGCATGGGAGTTCAGTCGATGAGACCGTCGGTGCTGTCGGCGCTTGGCCGCACTCATGACGTCGACCACGTCCACGAAGCGGTGAGCGCGGTGCGTGCAGCCGGCATCGAGGGGCTGAATCTCGATCTCATCTATGGTGCACACGGCGAGACGCTTGACGATTGGTCGGCGACACTTCGTGAAGCGGTGCAGTTGTCTCCCACGCACATCTCTGCGTATGCGCTGACTGTCGAAGCAGGAACTCCGTTGTCACTGGATGGCAGCCGTCACCCCGACGATGACGATCTTGCCGACAAGTATCTGATCACAGAAGATCTCTTGACGGCTGCGGGGCTGGCGAACTACGAGATTTCCAACTGGTCAGTCCCTGGTTTTGAATGTCGGCACAACATGATCTACTGGAGACAGGGCGACTATCTGGGGTTTGGATGCGCTGCCCACAGCCATGAAAAGGGACGACGGTGGTGGAATCTGCGCACCCCCGAGAGGTACATCCACGCTGTTCATGCTGGTGAATCCACTGAAGCGGCGGGGGAGACTCTTGATGACGGCACTCGCCGACGTGAACGTCTTGAGTTGCTCTTGCGAATGCGCGACGGAATCGAGGCGCACCATTTGCCGGTTGCCGACCTGGACGGTTTGGTCGAGGTTCGCGACGGCATGGCTCGACTGACGGTTTGGGGGCGACTTCTGGCAAACGAAGTGAGCCTGAAAATAATCCCCTGATAGCCTAAGTCGTCCCTAGTTAGGGCGCGTAGCTCAGTTGGTTAGAGCGCCACCATGACACGGTGGAGGTCCCGGGTTCGAGTCCCGTCGTGCCCACCACATGGCAGTTGTGCTGGCACTCCTCACTGCCGTTATCTACGGGTCGGCTGATTTCCTCGGTGGGAAAGCCACCCGACATGTCTCTGCAATCGGCGTCACCCTCGTTGGTCAGTTCTTCGGAATCGCCGTGCTCGGCATCGCCACGCTCGTGTCTGGCACGCCAGTACCGCCGGTTTCCGATTGGGCGTGGAGTGCACTTGCCGGGGTGCTCGGCTCGACCGGACTAGTCGTGTTCTACAAGGCGATGAGCTCTGGACACATGACCGTCGCGGCACCGACTGCAGCAGTGATGGGGGCCGTGGTGCCGATCATCGCCGGATTACTGATGGGTGAGCGACCAAGTGCAGCGACGCTTATCGCCATGCCGGTCGCCGTCGCTGCGATCGCCCTCATCAGCGACATCTTGGGTCCGGGTCACCACCGGGCACCAGCACGAACCGTCGCACTCGCGGTGCTCGGTGGAGCACTCTTTGGTTTCGTGTTTGTTGCTTTGCATAAGACGACGTCTGACAGCGGCGTGTGGCCGGTGTTCATCATGCGAATGACATCCATTCCTTACCTCGCGGTCTTGTTGCTCGTTACGCGCTCGAGTGTTAAGGGAGTGCGTGCGCACATCGCGCCGACCGTTGGCTCGGGATTGCTCGACAGTTTGGCGAACTGGTTGTACGTATTGGCAGTACGAGAAGGTTTGCTGTCTGTCGTGTCGGTGATTGTGTCGTTGTATCCGGGCACGACGATGATGTTGGCGGTCGGAGTCGACGATGAACGAGTGCACCGCTCACAAGTCTTCGGCGTAGCCCTGGCCGCAGTTGCGGTCTGTGTCATAGCGCTCAACTGAACGACGGGGCAATCTAAAGTCGACCCATGAAGTCGCTCGCGATGGCAGCCGCAATCGTCATGCTGGCAATCATGACGCTCGGAGTTTTTTCGCTCATCGTCGCCCTGCGCTCGCCAGAACGACAATCGACGAAAATTGTCGCGACCATCTTCAGCTCGTTAGCGGTCGTTGCAGGCGGGTGGCTGATGTTGCTCGAAGTCGGAATAGGTGCCCGATTGATCGGCATGATCGTCACCGCGACAGGTGTGTTGGCACTGTTGCGTATGTGGCGAACATGAGGCGCAAGACTCGAAGTAAGAATTTTTTTACCTACTGAACATCTGTCATAGGTAACGCCGCTGTGCCTACCGTTGGAAACTATGTCTGGCGCGCCTCGGCAGCGACTCATCAGGTGTCGCAACGTTGTACTCAGTGCACTCGTCACTCTCGGTGCAGTGCTGTGTGTGCAACCGGCACGGGCATATCAGGCCGGAGGCTCACTCAGCTATGACGTGATAACTGGCTATTCAGGGTTGAGAACGACATTGGCTGTGACGGGAAGTCTCACGAATGACGGTGGTGGCTCACTCGACAGCGGCCAAGACTGGTCAATCACCAGCTCCACGTTCACGCCCTCGACAATGAGGTCCCTCACCGGATTCAGTTGGACCGGGTACGCCACCGGCTGTGTGCCGTCAGCAAACAGCAACACCACATGTTCTCGAGGAAATGTGTCGTTCACCTTCTCTCGTCCAGTGCGCAATCCGGTCATGCATATTGCTGACTTCGGTGGTCGATTCGAATCGACTTGCATCGTGTCAATCAAGGGAACCCTAAAGAGTGCGTCGTCAAGTCCTGCTGGTGCGACTCTGAGCTTGTTGTCTGGGGCGATCACCGTCACGTCGAGCAGTATCACGGGAAGAAGCGGTGCACCGAATACGAACAGTTCTCATGCCAGTGGATCAGTGCAGGTGACCGGGACCATCTCATCGTTGTCGTTCGCAGAGGACGTCACGGTGTATCGCAATGGCGGATCCCCCTGCAACACCGGCGATGCGCAAAGTGCGGGTGAGAAATTGCATGTCGTCTTTTCCTACGGAGAGGACTATGGCGACGGAAAAGCGACCTATGACGGCAGTGCCGCAGCCAGCCATGTCATCGGAGACTTGATGCTCGGATCAAGTGGCACAGTGTCAGCCGAGAACTTGACCACACTGAACTCTTCGACGAGCCGTGTCGCCGCATCGCCGATCGCGTCTGCCGCCGCTACAAGCGACACCGACAACGCCATCTCCGGGACACCGACGGCGGCATCAATCGATCAGGCGTACTCATTGACCGTGCCGATCTCCGGTGCGTCACAGGCGGGACAAGTCTGCGGCTTCATCGACATGAACGACAGTGGTACCTACACGACGTCATCACCCAACGAAATGGCATGCACATCGTTCGCCGCCTCGGCCACATCGGTTGTGCTGACGTGGGCTGCATCGCAGTGGCCAGCAGGTGCGACACCCGTCGCATCGACAGGTCTTCGCCTTCGCGCCGCGTATGGAACTGCTCCAACCGGCGCAGCGAACCCCACAGGCCCGGCCGACTCTGGTGAGGTCGAGGACTACTTGGTGCAACTTCTGTCGCCGTTGCCACCACTTGCCCAAAGCTTGACGGGGTCGGGAACCGTCGATGCGAACCAGACGTTCACTCCGGCCACGTCTCAGGGTTCGATCGACACGTCGCGAACATGCCTTGTCGATTCATCCGTGACTCCGAGTACATGTGGCTCTTCACTGACAGTTCCCGGAGAGGGCACGTACACGGTCAACGGCAACGGCACCATCACCTTTGATCCGAACCCCGGCTTCACTGGCCCCGTGACGCCCGTCAGTTATCGCATTGAGGACACGTCGGGAAACCAGTCAACCTCGACCATCAGCCCGACAATCGTCGCGCCCCCGTCGGTGAATGACGATTCGACCTCGACGGCATACAACACACCAGTGCAGGCGTCGGTCTTGGGGAATGACACTTCCAACACAGGTACGGCACTCGCCGGATCAGGAGTGAAGTTGTGCGGTACCTCTCAGTCGCCACCTAACTGTTCGGCGACGAGCGTTGCTGTGAGTGGTCAAGGTACGTTCTCTCTCAACACCTCGACCGGTGTCGTCACGTTCACCCCCTTGTCATCGTTCACCGGCACAGCATCGATCAATTACCAAGCGACGGACAGCCTTGGCGGAGTCGATTCAGCAGCCCTATCCGTGGCCGTTGCGCAGCCAGCAGGCATGAGTGCGTCTCCCACCGCACAGACCGGTGCACTCGACACCAATCAGACCGTCACTTTGTCAGCCACCGCTGGAACGGGTACGTCTCTTGACACGTCAAAGACCTGCATTGTCTCTGGCGCCACGTGTGTGCGCTCGCTCGTGGTGCCCGGGGAGGGGACCTACACGGTGAATGCAAATGGCACTGTCACATTCGACCCGTTGCCGACGTTCACCGGTGTCGCAACCCAACAGACGTATCGCGTGGAGGATCTCGTTGGTCAACAGAAGACGTCAACGCTCACATTGACTGTCGCCGGCGTACCGAACGTGGTGAACGACACATCGACTGGTTCCTATGACACGAACCAGACCATCACGCCACTTTCCAACGACACAGCCGGCACCGGAACATCTCTGTCATCGCCGGTGAAGCTATGCACGACATCAACAGCCAACGGCTCATGCACAGGTTCATCGCTCACCGTTACTGGTGAGGGCACGTACACGGCCAATGCGAACGGCACGGTCACATTCGACCCGTTGCCCTCGTTCACAGGAAATGCGACGCCCATCAAATATGTCGTGACCGACGGACTCGGTCAGGTCGGCGCAGGAACCATCTCATCGACGGTGCAGAGCCCGCCAGCTTCGACGGCCGCCGCTGACACCTCGTCTGGTGCGACCGGAGTTGCGCAGACGAAAAATCTCTTGACGAACGACACGGTTGGGGCGACGGGAGTGACTTTCGATGCGAGCGCAGTGAGGCTCTGCTCGAGTGGCCAAACCCCGAACAGTTGTACAGCGACGTCCATGGCGGTGGCCGGTCAGGGAACATATTCCGTCAACACCTCGACCGGTGTCGTCACATTCACGCCATGCTCTGCCGTCAACACGCCGGCGGGAGCATCATGCGCCGGCGCTTTCACGGGAAGCGCGACACCAGTGACCTATCAAGTGTCGACCAACACAGCACAATACGCATCGTCGACGTTCACGGCGACTGTCATCGCTCCACCAACTGTGGTTGCAGACACCGGAACTGGCAACTGGGATGTCAATCAGGCATTTCAGCCACTTGCGAATGACTCGGCAGCAAGTGGGACCACGCTCAACTCGGTTCCGCTCGGAATTTGTGTCAACGGAACCGCCGTCGCATCGTGCACAGGTACGTCGCTCACTGTTGCAAACCAAGGCACCTACACCATGAATGCGGTCACCGGCAGGGTGACGTTCGACCCCCTTCCTTCCTTCACTGGTGATGCGACACCTATTCAATATGTGGCGGCCGACGCGCTTGGCCAAAAGACCGCATCGACGATCACCCCGACCGTGACCATGCCGCCAGCTCCAACCGCGACGTCGCAGACAAAAACTGTGATACCAGGCGGGACAGCGACGTTCACCACACTTACCGGCACAGGTGGCCTCGCTTCATCGGGCGGGCCGGCCTTCACGACATCAGCAACGTGTCTTGTCGACACATCCGTGTCACCCAACACCTGTGGCACATCGCTGACAGTCTCAGGTGAAGGCACGTACAGCCTCAATCAGTCGACCGGAGTGGTGACATTCATGGCGAGCGGTTCAGCAACTGCAGGTGTCAAGACACCTGTCACGTATCGCGTCACTGACGCCACTGGCCAGACCGCGACATCAACAATCACGCCGATCATTCCCGCACCACCGACTGTGGCAAACGACGAGTCTGTCAACGAACAAAATGCCACCCAGAACGTGAGTGTGCTGTCAAACGACTCCGCGACCGCCTACACGACGTTATCTGCCTCGACCGTGAAGCTTTGCCCGAGTGGTGCGACCGCTCCATACAACGCGTCGAATTGCAGTTTGTCCACTTTGTCCGTGACAAACCAGGGCACTTACACCGCGAATGCAGATGGAACAATCTCATTTGTACCGTGTGTGTCGGCTGCAGCTGGCGTGTGTCCAGCGAATGAAAAATACTCAGGTGTCGTCACGGCTGCTCGATATGTGGTGGCCGACAACTTGGGGCAATACGGCTCAGCTCTGTACACCCCGACGGTGTTGCCACCACCTGTCGCTCGTGCATCTAACGACACCGGGTCTGCTGCGTTCGCCGCGAACGTGACGTTCACACCCCTCGCAAATGACTCGGGCGGCACGACGACTGGTCTTGTTGGTTACACGTCCACGGGAACCGCAACACTTGATCCGACAACTGTCCGGCTGTGCTCGTCTGGTCAATCGGCACCGAATTGCACGGCGTCATCACTGACGACCGCAGACGGCACCTACGCGGTCAGCACTTCCACCGGCGACATCACATTCACACCGGCCACCAACTTCACCGGCACGCCGTCTAATCCGCCGACGTATCAAGTGTGCAACGTGATCGGTGGGACATGGCTACCGATGGCGCCGCCTGCATCGTGCGGTGCCGCACAGGTGGCAGCCACGATCGCGGCACCATGGGCCCCGGTGGCAACCAATGACAGTCCGACGGGAACGTGGAACACCCCACTTGCCGTCAATGTTCTTGCAAACGACACAAAGGACTCCGCACTGTCCCTTGTTGCTTCTTCGGTGAGATTGTGCGCTGCCTTACAAACGCCACCGAACTGCACACTCACGTCGCTCACGGTCGCGGACGAGGGCGTGTATTCCGTGAACACATCGACAGGTGTGATCACATTCACGCCGTTTGCGGATTTCATCGATACTGCCGCCACAAGCCCGAGGTATCAAGTGTCCGATTCCTTCGGCGCTGTCACGTCCGCAACCATCACACCGACGATTGCCCCGCCACCGACCCCGGTCGCTAACCCAGAGAGCAAATCGCTGCCACCTGGTGGCACGGCCACGTTCACAAACGTCATCGGAACGTCGGCGCTTGCGTCGGGAACGTCGTTGCAGACT
>Ga0255084_1000210_pt1 | contig 13382 bp, 11 predicted proteins | sample Colum_Cont_RepA__FD_188433 | JGI IMG/M metagenome (GOLD analysis project Ga0255084, IMG submission 188433) | Freshwater microbial communities from Columbia River, Oregon, United States - Colum_Cont_RepA_8d | ecosystem: Environmental > Aquatic > Freshwater > River | place: USA: Oregon | collected... | reverse complement strand
CAACGTATCCGTCGAGACCGATGTACTGAAGACCCTTGTCGCGCGCCAATTTCTCGCGATCATCAAGCTCGACTGTGGCCTTGAACTCTTCCCACTCGGGATGACGGAAGTCGGCATTTGCATCAAGGCTGACCTTCGCATCGAGTGCATGAACTTCACCAGTCGGCTTCAAGATGAGCGGGTTGATCTCTGCAAGGTCGCAGTCACCTTCTGTGAAACAGCGATACAGCTTCACCAAGATCTCTGCGACACCGTCCTGCGCCTTGGCGGGAATCTTCGCGTCGACAGCTGCTTTCTTTGCGACCGCCACGGAAAGGCCCTCAACCGGATTCACGTGCAACTTCACAATCGCATCGGGATCCTTCTCGGCGACTTCTTCGATGTCGACACCACCCTGCGCGCTCAACATGAGGAGGTGCTTCTTCGCCGCACGATCGAGAGTGAAGGACGCGTAGTACTCCTCATCGATATCGGATGCATGCTCGACCCACACTCGCTTCACGACGTGGCCCTTGATGTCCATACCAAGGATGTTCCCTGCATGGGTGCGTACTTCATCGGCGTTGTTGGCGAGCTTGATTCCACCGGCCTTGCCGCGACCGCCGACCTGCACCTGCGCCTTCACCACCACCGGGTACTGCGCACTTTCTGCCACCGTCACTGCTTGGTCGACGGTGACTGCGACACCACCGGCTGACACCGGTATGTCGAAGCGCGCGAAATACTGCTTGCCTTGGTATTCAAAGAGGTCCACTCTTACTCCTTGTTGTCGAGTTCTTGTTCAAGCCACTGACAGATGCTCTTCAGCGAAGAACCAGGGCCGAAGATGTTTGAAACACCTTGTTCTTGAAGTGCACGAGCATCTGCATCGGGGATAACTCCGCCACCGAAGATGAGAATGTCGCCAAGATCGCGTGCTCGAAGTTCTTCCATCACGCGTGGGAAAAGTGTGAGGTGCGCACCGGACAGCAACGACAACCCAACTGCGTCCACGTCTTCTTGTAGAGCGGTCTCGGCGATTTGCTCTGGCGTCTGGTGCAGACCGGTATAGATGACTTCGAACCCGTGGTCGCGCAGAGCGCGAGTGATGGTCTTGGCCCCACGGTCATGACCATCGAGGCCAGGTTTGGCAACGACGACTCGGTAAGGGCGCTTCACAAGTGTTTAACCCTACGCCGTGAGGCGTTTCAGTCACGAAACGACCACAATGGGGAGATGGCTGGCTTCCGCTTGCGTTCCCCCTTGGCCCGCGCCGTGGCACCGGTGTTGGCAGGAATTGCCTTCATCACGGTCCTTTTCCTCGCTACATGGGGCGTGGCTGCGTTCATCTCCGACCGTGGCGAGAACATCACCAACTTGGGGTCCTCCATCTTCGAGGTGGGACAGGTCGAACGCATCTCCAAGATCGTCGCCAAAGACGGCCCACTCCTCTTTCCCGACTTGAAGAGCCCTTCAGGGGTGCGATCGGTCGTGCTTGATCACACAGGGGATGACCCCACCAAAGGCTGGCAGGTGTACTACGGCTTCCCAGCGGGACGCGACCCCTCATGTCTCGTCGAACATGTGCAGGGCACGCGAACATTCGAGGACTGCGACGGCAATGTCATCGATGTCGAGAAGCTTGCGCTACCGCCAGATGTGCGGCCCGTCGTCGAAAACCGCATACGGCTCTACATCGACCTCCGCGGTTAGCGGGCGGCGAGACTATCGACCAAACGCACTGCGAACTCTTCGCAATGTGCATCGAGCTTGGCTCGATGCAGTGCGAGACCGCCGATGACATCTGCTCCGCGTGACGACACCGCCCGCGTCATTCCATCGAGAGACTTGCCCGGGTTAAGCGCGAACGTACAGAACACAGCAGCAGTCTTTCCAGCCATCGCAGGCAACCCACGCAACTTGTCGATCGCCCAGGGTGCCTGACCCACGACGAAGAGACCGTGCACCCAAGTGCCGACCAGCACGACATCGGCTTCTTGTATTCCAGCGAAGTCAGGCGACTTGACCGGTGAGAGCGACGTGATCGACCAATGTTCTTGCTGAAGGTTCGCAGCGATCTTCTCGCCGGCCTTCCATGTGTTGCCCGTCAGACTCTCAACCAGAATCGTTGCCTTCATGGCATCAAATCTAGGTGTTGAGGTGCGTTGACGTCGTGGTTCGTGTCAGGGCCGTCGACGCGATGACGCTCGGCTACGCACTGCCGTGAGCGCCGGGAGCGACACAAAAAGTGACCCGAGCAGAACCGCGAACATCGCCCACAAGACCAACCGAGTCGAGTCAGAGCCGGTCTCAGGAAGTGTTGCTGTCGGGCGATACGTCACGCGAGTGACAGGCGTAGCCCTGCTGACAGTGGCGGTCGTCGCCATATCGGCGTTGCTCGTTGCTTTTGCGGTGATCACCGGTACGCCTGCCGCATTGACGGTTTGCGAGAACGCACAAATGGGCTTCTCGCCCACCTTGTATTCACCACTTGGCATGCCATCAAGATTGACCTTGCCGTTGGCTACGGACGCTTCAAACTCGACATCGTCGGTGGTGCAGAACTTCACGTCTGAGCCAGCCCAATGCACGATGACATTGGTTCCGCTCGGAACCTGAGACTGAACCGTAATTTCAAGTTTCTCGGTTCCTGCCGCGGCGAAGTCAGCACGACCAATGCCATTCGTCGGCACCACGGCCGACGCCGACCAGTCAGCTGCACCAGTTGAATCGAATGTCTTCTGAAGTTCCTTCGATGTCAACGTTGCCGTAACGATCCACGAGCCTGGTTCAATCTGGGGAATTGAATAATTGCCGTTCAGGTCGGTCCTTGTGGTGTACGTGGCCTGCTTACGCACGATCCCTCGCGCGCTTGCTGCCGTAGCCGACGCTCGCGTCACTTCAATGGGCTGATTCGCAAGCAACGGTTCCCGCTGCTCACGACGACCGTTGCGATTCATGTCGATCCACGCGGTGCCCCGCAACGCACCCGTCACCGTCGAGGACCCTCGAGATACCACAGGTGCTGCAGTCGTCGCTGTTGAACCACTCGATGACGCAACCGTCGTGGTTGTGGAGGTTGCAGACCGTGGACGCACCGCAAAAGTCGATGTTCGTGTTCCGTTATTGAAGTTTCCGTTACCTGGGTGAGTAGCCGTCACGCTGCAGGTACCAGCACCGATGAGGCGCACTCGTCCGTTCGCATCAACTTCACACACGCCCGGTGTGCCACCGCTATAAGTCACCGTTCCTAACCCAGTCGCATCAGAGGTTGCACTCAGGTCGACTGTCGTATCGTCAAGATCCTTGTCAGCAGGGTTCAAAGTCACGTTCTGGTTCTTCTTGTTGACCGTAAATGAACGCGAATTCGAACCGTTGAAGAAATAGCCGTTGCCATTGTGGTTTGCGGTTATTGTGCACGTTCCAGCACCCACAATTGTCACTTGACCATTGCTCGCAACGTTGCACACACCCGAAGTTCCGCTGAAAGTAGTGGTGCCAGTGTCACTGTTCTCATCGGCCTGCACGTCGGTGGAAGTGGAACTGTCGAAAGCTGCATCTCCAAACACTTTTGAACCTGGGTCTGGAATGGTGATGTTCTGGTTCTTCTTGATTCGAATGGTCAACGTCTGGTCTGCAGAGACCGCAGCAGCGCTATCGGTGACGCGAACTCGGAAGCGATAGAGACCGCGCGTCGTTGGAGTTCCAGAAATCACGCCTGTTCCCGCATTCAGGCTCAGCCCTGGCGGCAAGCCCGTCTCGTTGTTGGCAGACGACGGAATTGTCCATGTTGTGTATGTGCCACTACCACTTGTGGCGGCAAGAGTGTCTGTGTATGGAGTTGTCTCTGTGCCATCGAGAAGCGATGTAGTTGTCACACGAGGAACGCCAAGTCCGAAACTGAGGATGTCTCCGTAGTTGTAACCCTCGGTTTCGTCACCCGGGTTCTGTACCGCCACGACGCGGTAATACCAGATGCCGTTGGCAAGTCCGCTGGCGATGACCGTGGTGACTGCCTGATTCGTTCCGTTGGTCGTCAAAGTACTCATTGAGGTCGACGTTGCACTTGCGAGCGACGAACTCTGTGAGTACTGGAAGTAGTACGACAACCCAAGGAATGACGTTCCGTCGGTGACCGGAAATTTCAAAGTGCCGGGAAGTGTCACCCCCCAGTTGCCACTTGAACCTGTGATGGTGCTCCCGCTCACGGGGTCGGTCTGCGTCAACGTGGCTGTGGCGAGTGCGTTCGCAGTCGCGCCAGTGAACGAACCGCCCAGCGCTTTCTTCAATGCGGTGTCTTCACCAGCCGATTGATTTTCAAGGTCAGCAAGGATGCTCGCGTCATCGATGCTCAGCTGCGGGTCAGCAACCTTGGCAGCTTTCTCTGAATCGAAGAATTCCTTAGCCGTCATGTACCGACATGCAGCTTTACCAGTTGATGCAACGGTGGTTGTGCCGTTGTAAATCGCCTGGCCTGCAGTGGTCCAGTTCTTGTCCTTGTTGTTCGGAAGACTCTGGCTGGAATTGTCTACGTCAGGGATAATGTCGCCCCACGGCGTGAGACGTGACGTTGTGATCGAAGACGTCCAGACCACATTGTCCGGGTCATGTCCTTGGTGCCCACCATTGCCGATCACTGACGACCGCGACACAGTGATTCGACGGTATGGGTTGGTGATGCTGCGTGTGCGGTGACAGATGGTGACTTTTGCACCTGCACCAGCATCAGCAGGTGCTGCGCCATGTCCGACAACAACAATGGACCCGAGCCCCGAAAGGACAGCCAGTGCGAGAAGCGACGGCTTTGGAGAAAGAAATTTCATCACCACCACCATACAAAAAGTTTTTACCCAATGTGGACGAATAGTCCATAACTTGGGTCACACGGCCGGCGCGCGGCTGAATTAGGCCTTCTTGAGCGGCGCCCACGCAAGCACGAGGTGCTTGGTGCCTGCGTCACGGAAGCGCACGGTGGCCTCCATCTTGTCCCCCGACCCGGTGATGTCGATGATGACGCCCTCTCCGAAAATGGCGTGCTCGACATCGTCTCCGATGTGCAGCCCCATCTGTGACGGGTCGAGATTCCTTGGGGCAGGCCGCCTCGAAGATGACTCACGCGATGAGAACCCCGATGAGATGACTTGCTCCTGTCGGCGCTTATACGCAGGCATGTCGTTGCTGTGCCAGTCCCCCGGCGTGCGCCCGTACACGCGATCGTTGTCATAACCGGCATCGACATGACCCTGACGATCGAACAACTCGGCTGGGACTTCAGCAAGGAAACGCGACGGTGGGTTGTACTGCGTTTGTCCGAACAACATTCGCTGCCACGCATGCGACACCAACAACTTCTCGCGAGCACGGGTAATTCCGACGTATGCGAGGCGGCGCTCTTCTTCAAGTTCAGCTGGGTCGAGGAGGGCACGATTATGAGGGAACACGCCCTCTTCGCAACCAACGAGAAATACAACTGGAAATTCAAGACCTTTTGCAGAGTGCAATGTCATCAGCACCACTCGACTGTCGTCATTCAAGTCATCGGTGTCGGCGACCAAGGCAACCTGTTCGAGGAACTCATCGACAACGGTGAATTCGGCTGCCGACCCGATGAGTTCCGAGATGTTCTCAAGCCGTCCGGCTGACTCGACCGTGTCTTCAGCTTCAAGCTCGGAGACATACCCACTGTCCTCAAGCGCGACTTGAAGCGCTGCGGCAGGCCCGTCTTCGGCTGTACTCGCCAACTTGTCGACAAGCGTGAGAAATGAGTTGATACCACGCACGGCGGCACCGGTAACGCCGACGTCTGATGCGTTGCGCAGTGCCTGCAAGAAACTTGTGCCATTGGCTCGAGCCCATGAGTCGAGTTTGCCGATGCTGGTGTCGCCGATGCCCCGCTTCGGCACGTTGATGATGCGCTTGATACTGACTTCGTCGCTGGGGTTGACCGCAATCTTCAGATATGCAATCGCGTCTTTCACTTCTTTGCGGTCGTAGAACTTGGTGCCACCGACGACGCGATACGGAATGCCCTGACGCATGAAGGCTTCTTCGACTACGCGGCTTTGCGCATTCGTTCGGTACAACACTCCAATCTCACGCCACTGGCGGCCATCACTTTCGTGCATATCATTTGCGGTACTGGCCACCCAGGCGGCCTCTTCGTGCTCATCCTCGGCGTAGTAACGCACGATGTGGTCACCACCACCATGGGCGGTCCATAGATCCTTGGGTTTGCGATCACGGTTGTTAGCGATAACTGCGTTTGCTGCGTTCAGGATGGTCTGCGTGCTGCGATAGTTCTGTGCAAGTACGACGACCGTGACTTCAGGGAATGCATTCTCGAAGTCAGTGATGTTGCGGAAGTCGGCGCCACGGAACTTGTACACGCTCTGGTCGGTATCACCGACGACGCACACGTTGTGGTGTGTGGCGCCGAGCATGAGAACAATCTGGTTCTGGGCTCGGTTGGTGTCTTGATACTCGTCAATGAGGATGTGCTGAAACTGATGCTGATAGTGGGCCAGCACGTCTGGAAAGTCACGAAGAAGTCTGACCGTGTTCACGAGGAGATCGTCGAAGTCCATGGCGCCAGCCCGTTCGAGACGCAATTGGTATTCCTTATAGGCCTCAGCATGACGCCGATCGACGATGTGCTGGGCCGAATCGAGTGCCGCGGATGGCGTAACCAGTTCGTTCTTCCAGAGACTGATGTGGGCTTGAACAGCTTGAGCTGGGAACTTGCGGGGATCAAGACCCATATCGCGCACGACATAACCTGCGAGTCGTTTGCTGTCAGAAGCGTCGTAGATACTGAACGTCTTCGGGTAACCGATCTTGTCAGCGTGCGCACGCAGCATGCGCACGCAACTCTTGTGAAAGGTGGTGACCCACATGCTGCGAGCCATCGGACCAACCAGCACAGAGACTCTTTCCTTCATCTCGTCTGCGGCCTTGTTGGTGAACGTGATGGCCAAGATGTTCATGGGATGTACGCCGTTGCGAATGAGCCATGCGACCCGCTGGGTAAGAACGCGGGTTTTCCCTGACCCTGCTCCGGCGATGACAAGCAGCGGACCGGAGGGATGGGTGACTGCGTCTAGTTGTTGAGGGTTCAAGCCCTCTTCTGAATCACCCTCTGCACCGACATTCAACATGACCGAGCCAGTGTAAGACGGGGCTGTGTCGGAGAACGAGTGTCCCCGAGTTCTCGTATATCGCGCGACGTGTCAGCGACGCGCGAGAACGCGGACGGGCAGCGATCGCGGACCGCGCACCTGCCCCACGCTCCACTTCACTTCTTCCGACGTGTTGAGTTCGAAGTCTGGGAATCGCTCAAGGAACACGTCGATGGCGACATTCATCTCAAGTCGGGCAAGGTTGGATCCGACGCAGCGATGAATGCCGAGGCCGAACGCTGCATGACGGTTCTCTTCGCGGTCGATGATGACTTTGTCTGCTTCTTCGAACACGCTGGGATCACGGTTTGCTGCGGGGAACGGAAGAAGAACCCAGTCCTCTGCCTTCATCGGACAACCGTGGAAGTCGTAGTCCTCTTTAACGAGCCGCGCCATGGTTACTGGTGCATATGCGCGGAGGAATTCTTCGACCGCCGTCGGACGAAGACCCGGGTTCTCAACAAGGCGACGACGATCAACCGAATTCGTCGCAAGGTGCCACAACGAGGAGCCGATACCACTCCATGTGGTGTCAATGCCTGCGATGAGAAGCAACACGATGGTCCCGCGCACGTGCTCGGGCATCAACTTGTTACCCATGATTTCTGCGTTCAAGAGGTACGTGATCAGGTCATCACGTGGATTCTCGATGTGGTCCTGAACGTGGTAGCTGAGATAGGCCTCAAACTCTTCAAATTTCTTTCGACGCTTCTCTGGCTCTTCGTTCACAGATTCGAGCACCAAGTGCACCCAACCACGGAACTTGTCTGAATCCTCCAACGGAAGGCCGAGCATGCGGGCAATGACCATGACCGGAATGTGCTGGGCGTACTGAATTGCTGCATCGACGAACTCTGCATCACCCATGTTGTCGATGAGCTCATTGCAAATTTGTCGAACCTCTTCCTCCCATGGCTCGATCTTCTTCGGCGCGAAAGCCGGCAAGAGCAAACGACGTGCCTCATGATGGAAAGGTGGATCGCTTGAGATTGGTGGTGCGTTCCCAATTGGTGCAGGCGGCGGTGGGATTTCCATCTGGCTTGGCTTTAAGCGACTGACGACAACTGACCGACTTGTGAAATGTTCGGTGTCATAGGCAATTTCGTGCACGTACTCATGTGTCAGTGGCAACCAGGTGCCGCCGTAACGCTCGGTGTGGGCAACCGGACACTTCTTGTTCTCAAGAAGGTCATTCCAAATTTCGTGGATGTTCTCGTTGTAACTCGGGTCGGCGTGATCGAAATCGTTCTGCCAATCAGAGACGGGACCGTACAAATTGGTCATGTCGCTCACTCCTCAATCGAGATTGCGTATTCAGGGCAATTGGCCAAAGCCAATCGCGCCTTGTCTTCGAGCCCGGCCGGCACCACACCGTCGTTCAACTCATGTGCGTTTCCGTAGTCGTCGACGTCGAACAGCTCTGGTGCCAACGCATAGCACCGATTGTGTCCTTGGCATTTGGCCGTATCAACTCGCACTCGCATGACTTAAAGAGTACGGCTGACAGACAAGAATGAGCACATCGGAGCGTCATCCATTCTCATTCTTCTTCCGCCATCTGAGGGAAAGGCCGAAGGCGGCGATGTTCGCCGACCATGGAAAGTCGATTCGGGCACATTCAGTGAGACACTGCAGGACAAGTGTCTCACTGTTGTTTCGGCACTGACGAAAGCGCGCGGTGGCGATGCGGCGCTCCTCGGTGTCAAAGGTGTGCACCTCGAACGAGCACGTCGAGCGAATTTTGCATTGCTTGGTGCGTCGACACTTCCCGCGTGGCAGCGCTACACCGGCGTCGTGTGGGATCACCTTGACCTTGCGTCACTCACTGCATCGGAACGCAAACAAGCGGCATCGTCTATTGCGATAGTGAGCGGGCTGACAGGCCTCGTTATGGCTAGTGATCCCCTGCCTGACTACCGGTTGAAGATGGGCGCCCGCCTCGCACCCCTCGGTGCGCTAGCTCCATGGTGGCGGCCTGAGGTGACTGAGGCATTGACCAAGGTCGCACGACGGCGCGAAATCATTGATCTATTGCCACAAGAACACCGTGGCGCAATCGACTGGGCTCAACTACCCAACACCATCAGACTTGAGCTTGTGTCAAAACGCGGCGGCACCGTCGGTGGCCACAACGCAAAGGCTGCAAAGGGTTTACTCGCACGGCACGTGTTGATCGCAACGTCGAAAGGTGTATCGATTGCGAAGGCTGCAACGTCATTCAAACACCCTGACTACACGGTGCTCTTAGAGACCAATTAAACCGATTGGTCTACTGTCCGAAGTCAGAGCAACTTAGATGCGAAGAAATCGAGGACTCTGTTCACCGCCGCGTCATCTCGCTGTTCGGTGAGAACCGAGTGATCCTTCTTGTCCTTTGAGGGAAGTTCGATGGCGATGAATGCATCGCCAAGCATGTCGCGCAACATCGAGAATCGATCACCAACGAGCTTGTCCTGATCAAAACGAAGACCAAGCACTTGACAGCCTGCAGCGGCACGGCGCTTCACGACCAACGCATCATCGGGCGACAAGTTGAGATCACGAGCGCGGCTCTTGCTAACTGCAAACGGAAGTGACGGCTGCGACAACACCGGTGCGACCATGATGTCGTCCACCATCATGCCGAGTGCAAATCCGCCGCTGAAGCACATGCCGACGGCGCCAACACCTTTGCCACCCAGTTCCTGATGAAGCGACCTGGCAAGTGCTCTCAACCAGGAGATGATCGGGGATGTCTTGTTCATCGCCATTGTCGTGAACTCACGAGAGATGCAGACCTTCAGCATCGACCTCCCGATGTATCCGCCACTTACCTCCTTGCCAGCTGTGCCGACAAGATCAGGCATGACCACTGTGAAGCCACGTGCAACGACATCTTCGGCGAATCGAATGACCGCAGGTGTGACACCGGGAATTTCATGCACAACGACGACTGCAGGACCGTTTCCCTTTCGATACGTGTCGCGCGTCAGTCCACCTGACGAGAATGACCCTCGCACCCATCCGTTCAACGCATCGCTCGTCATGACATCTCCCTCACCGCTTGTAACGCAGATTCTGCCAGCACTTCAGTACTCGCTTTCATGACCGCCGTGTCTTGATCCGTATCGCCCATGGCACCCTTGGTGAAACGTGCGAAAACACCCTCACTGATGATTGCGAGTCGCCAACTAGAGAACGCCCGGTAGTACCCCACGTTCGACACATCACGGCCGGTCTTGTCGGCGTAACGCTGCACGAGTTCTGCGTACTCGGGAAACCCCTCGATGCCTGACGGATCTACCTCACGCAGCAACGGGTGCCCATTGTCGGTCCAATACACACCGATGTAGCCGAGGTCTGCCAACGGATCACCGAGGGTGCACAATTCCCAATCGAGCACCGCGACAATTTGTCCAGTCGCGATATCTGTCAAGCAATTGCCAAATCGGTAATCCCCATGTGTCACAACCACTCCCTGCTGTGGCGGGATGTTGTTTGCGAGAATTCGAGCAACTTCATCAATCGCGCTTAGATCGCGTGTCTTCGAGTTCTCCCATTGAGTCGTCCAACGCTTCACTTGCCGCTCGATGTAGCCCGTCCTCTTGGCCAGATCTCCAAGTCCGATGTCATCGACATCAAGCGAGTGCAGATCAGCGAGCACATCGATGAGGTGACCAGAGGCCACGCGGCGAAGCGGCGTTTGCAAAGTCTCACCTTTGGTGGGTGAATCAAGGACTACACCTTCGACAAAGGACATGACGTAGAACGGCGCATCATTCACTGACAGATCTGTGCAGATACCGAGTGTTCTCGGAACAGGGACTGACGAAGATCCGATCGCGGAAACGATGCGATGTTCGCGTGCCATGTCATGTGCTGTGGCGAGAACGTGGCCAAGCGGCGGGCGGCGAAGCACCACGTGACGACCCGCTGAGTCCGTCACCTTGTAGGTGAGGTTGCTGCGTCCACCCGCGATGAGGGAGTACGAATACGGCGACGTGAATCCGTCGATGTTGTCGTTTAACCAACGACCGACATTGACTTCGTTGATCCCCGCAACCACCAATGCGAACCGTAGTACGGGCGGGTGTTCGTGTGATCAGCCGGGGCGGACGACACCCACGACCTTGTACCAGCGAACAGGCGATACCTTCACGACGTCACCGGTCTGAGGGGCGTGCACCATCTGCCCGCCACCGAGATAGATGCCGACGTGGTGAATTGGAGATCCGGTAAACACCAAGTCACCTGGCGCGGCAAGTTCTGTCGGAATCTTTGGGAGGCTTGAGTACTGAGTTCGAGAACTGCGTTGCAGCCCGACCCCATGCATAAGACGTGAGACCGGAGCAGTCAAAAGCCACACCTGGTTCACTTCGCGCATATTGGTACTTCACTCCAAGTTGACCAAGTGCCGCGTTGATCGCGGTCTGAGCACGCGCTGACACCTTTGGGATGTTCTTGTACTTCGACTGCGTCGTGGAGTACTTGCTCTCGTAGCCAGCCGCAATTCGACGGGCCTCCTCCAGTGCCTGTGCATTGCGTCGCTCACGAACTTGACGCAACAGCACAGCCAATTCTCCTTGGACGCCTCCAAGTCGATCTTGATATCTGGATGCGAGTGACTCGGCAGCACCTTGCCGCTTGAGTACTGTCTCGGCAAGGTTCTGGGCCTGTACCTGCTTCTTCTCGAGTTGCTTACGTTGCTTGTTCAACTCTGTCGACAGAGAACCCAACGAGTCGGTTGTCGTTGCACCGGTATTCAATGCGATCGCCGTCAACTCTTGCCGCTGAAGGGCGTCTTGCACCCCACCAGTACTAGTCAACAAGTTTGTGAGGGTGCTGTTACGGCCACCATTCATGAATTGGCTGACGGCTGCCGTGTAGAGCGTTCCGCGCATCTGAGCCAACTTGGCTTCGTTCTCTGACACCTGCAACTTGGCCTGCTCAACTTCGACGCCAAGTTCGTCTTGCCGCGCTAACGCTTCGACGTAATCCTCACCCAATGAGTCCATCTGCTCAGACAATCGCTCAAGCTCATCAGCAATTGCCTCGGCCTCACGCAACTTGTCGTCAACACCAGTCGCGCCAGCACGCTGACCCACGGGGACGCCAACAGAAACTGCGACGAGAAGGGCGCAGACGACTCCGTTCGAGCGGACACGGTGCAGACGAGGACGACCTCGGGTGCCAGTCATGATTCAACAAAGGGTAATGAGTACCTCGCCACATTGGGCATCGGCTTGGAAATCCTTATGTGACAAAGGTTTCGAGTTACTCCCACTCGATTGTGCCAGGGGGCTTCGAGGTGATGTCGTACACGACTCGATTGATGCCCTGAACCTCGTTGATGATGCGACTCGACATCTTTTCCAACAACTCATACGGCAAACGCGCCCAATCCGCTGTCATGGCATCGTCGCTGGTGACTGCACGGATGATGATCGGTCGACCGTAGGTGCGCTCGTCCCCCATCACTCCGACGCTGCGAATATCCGCGAGTACCGCAAAGGCTTGCCAGATGTCCCGCTCGAGACCAGCTGCACGTACTTCTTCTCGCACAATCGCATCGGCATGTTGCAAGATCTCGACTTTGTCTGGTGTCACCTCGCCGATAATCCGAACTCCAAGTCCCGGCCCTGGAAACGGCTGTCGCCACACGATGTCATCAGACAGTCCGAGCTCTGAACCGACGCGACGAACTTCGTCTTTGAACAAATGTCGAAGTGGTTCCACCAATTGCAACGTCATGTCCTCAGGTAATCCGCCGACATTGTGATGGCTTTTGATGACAGCTGCGGTGCCGTCACTTCCCCCGCTCTCGATGATGTCTGGATACAGCGTTCCTTGCACCAAGAACCTTGCATCGGTCAATCCGCCGGTGTGCTCTTCAAAGATGCGCACAAACAACTCACCAATGGCTTTTCGTTTTGCTTCGGGCTCGGTGACGCCCTTCAATTTCTCGAAGAAACGTTGACCGGCATCGACATGAATGAGCTCGATACCCATGCTGCGGCGGAAGGTGTCGACTACTTGCTCGCTCTCTCCGCGACGCATGAGACCCGTGTCGACGTACACGCACGTCAATTGTGAGCCGATTGCACGATGTACCAGCGCAGCTGCGACTGACGAATCGACTCCGCCACTTAGCCCACAGATCGCACGTTCATTGCCCACTTGCGCTCGAACAGCCGCAACTTGCTCGTCGACAATCGACGACATGGTCCAATTCGGTCGACACCCGGCGAT
>Ga0255084_1000170_pt1 | contig 14409 bp, 13 predicted proteins | sample Colum_Cont_RepA__FD_188433 | JGI IMG/M metagenome (GOLD analysis project Ga0255084, IMG submission 188433) | Freshwater microbial communities from Columbia River, Oregon, United States - Colum_Cont_RepA_8d | ecosystem: Environmental > Aquatic > Freshwater > River | place: USA: Oregon | collected... | reverse complement strand
GTACTGGCACACCAGAGCCAGGAGGCATGACAAGTCGAGAGTTACTTGAGGCTGTTAGAAGAATTTGTTTAGAACTGCCAGTTGTTGGAATTGATGTAGTTGAAGTTGCACCTGCTTATGACAGCAGTGATATCACTGCGATCTTGGCTAATCGGGTGGTGTTAGAAGCATTAAGTGCGATAGCGCTTAAGAAATCGGGCGGTAAGTACTCTGCAACCCGTAATTTACTAGATAGAGATTAACTCTTAACAGAGGCTATTGCCTCATCTAATACAGAAAGCCCATCTTTTAATAGCTCTTCATCAATAATTAATGGTGGAAGTAATCTAATTACATTTGCATATGTTCCAGCAGAAAGAATAAGCACACCCTTGCTTATGCAGTACTTAATAATTGCTAATTGAGCTTCTGAGTTTGGCTCATTAGTACCAGGTTTAATCAACTCAATCGCTTGCATAGCGCCCCGGCCTCTTACCTCACCAATTATGGAGTACTTCTTCGCCATCTGAAGGAGGGCATCATTCATAATCTTGCCAATTTTATTAGCACGCTCTACCAAATTTTCTTTTTCAATAGTTTCAATTGCGCCAAGAGCTGCAGCACATGCAACTGGATTTCCACCATATGTGCCACCTAGTCCTGAAAGGTGAATTGAATCCATAACATCAGCTCTACCGGTTACTCCGGCAAGTGGTAGACCGGCAGCGATTCCTTTAGCAGTAACAATTAAATCTGGAACGACAGATTCATCCTCACATGCAAACATGTTCCCAGTTCGCCCAAATCCAGTTTGTACCTCATCTGCAATAAAAACAATTCCATTTTCTTTACAAAATTTGGCGAGCCCAGGTAGGAAGCCCTTACAAGGAACGACAAATCCACCCTCACCAAGAATTGGCTCTATAACGATACAAGCCACATTACTGGCGCCAATCTCTTTTTCAATTTTATGGATCACCATGGATAAAACAGAACTCTCACAAGGTTTAACGCATGCATCACACCTATATGGATAAGCCATTGGCATTCGGTAAACCTCTGGAGCAAAGGGTCCAAATCCATCCTTATATGGCATGTTCTTAGCTGTCATAGCCATAGTTAAATTAGTACGTCCGTGGTAGCCATGCTCAAAAACAACAACTGCAGATCGCTTAGTGAATTTACGAGCAATCTTTACAGCATTTTCAACCGCCTCAGCACCTGAGTTAAAGAGTGCTGATTTCTTCTTATGAGTTCCTGGGGTTAAGCGATTAAGTGCTTCACATACTTCAACATATCCGGTGTATGGCACAACCATAAAACAAGTATGAGTGAATGCATCCATTTGTGTTTTAACATTTTCAATTACTTTAGGTGAAGAATGGCCAACATTTAATACCGCAATACCTGCGCCTAAATCTAAAATTGAATTACCATCAACATCAAGAATTATTGAGCCTTCAGCTCTCTCAATAAACACTGGAAAAGCTGTACCTAATGAGGCCGAAACTGCTTCAGCTCTGCGTTTAATTAATTGCTCAGATTTTGGTCCAGGAATAGCGGTAATCAGATTACGCTTTTGCGCAATTGGGTTTTTTGCCTCTGAGTACATGCGTAAATGCTAGCGGATTAGCTCTAGCACCGGCGCAGTTAAGATACTCATATGCGCGAGATAGTCATTTTGGGCTCAACTGGATCAATTGGTGTGCAGGCCCTGGAGATTGTTGCTGCCTACCCAGAGAAATTTAGAGTTATTGGACTTAGTGCGGGACGAAAAAACCCAGCATTGCTAATGCAGCAGGCTAAAAAATTTAATGTGCCAATTGTTGGCAGCATGGCAGAAGCTCCTAAAACAGATGGAGTTAAGGTAATTGATGGAGATAACTCATCAATTGAGATTGCGGCAATTCCTTGCGACATAGTTTTAAATGGAATAACTGGATCAATTGGATTAGGTCCAACTCTTTCTGCGCTAGCAGTTGGTAACAAAGTTGCCTTAGCAAATAAAGAATCCTTAGTTGCCGGCGGTGAATTAGTCATGAAATATGGCAGCGATAAATTAATACCGGTTGACTCTGAACACTCTGCTATTTATCAGGCACTTTTGGCTGGAAAAATCAGTGATGTTAAGAAACTGATTTTAACTGCAAGTGGTGGACCCTTTAGAGATAGAGCAGATCTATCTGATGTAAGCGTTGCTGATGCTTTAAATCATCCAACCTGGTCTATGGGTGAAGTGGTAACAATAAACTCTGCCACTTTACTTAACAAAGGACTTGAGATTATTGAAGCTCATTACTTATTTGGGCTTTCATATGATCTGATCGAAGCAGTAATTCATCCGCAATCTGTCGTGCATTCACTTGTTGAGTTCATTGATGGTTCAACAATTGCGCAAGCATCACCGCCAAATATGAAAGGCCCTATTGCTTACGCACTTTCTTATCCAGAGCGAATAGATAAAGCGTGTGAGGCAATCGACTGGAGTAAGTCACATACATGGAATTTTTCACCAATTGATAATAAAAAATATCCTGCAGTTGAGTTAGCTAAAAATTGTGGCAGAGCAGGTGGGGGATTACCAGCAATTTATAATGCAGCAAATGAGGTAGCGGTTGCTGCATTTTTAGCATCACAAATTAAGTTCACAGCCATTATTGAGGTCGTTGAGCGAGTAGTTAGCGCATTTATTGGTAACAGTGCAACTACAATTAGAGATATCTCTGATGTCAGTGGCATAGAGCAGAGTGCGCGAATTAAAGCTAGTGAGTTTATAAAGGAGATCGCTTAAATGGCATTTATCGGTGTAGTAGCTTTTATCGCAGCGCTTTTAATTTCAGTAATGATTCATGAAGCCGGACATTATTTAACTGCCAAAAAATTTGGTATGAAAGTTACTGAATTTTTCATTGGTTTTGGTAAGAAGATTTGGTCTACTCAACGAGGTGAGACTGAGTTTGGTGTTAAGGCGATACCAGCTGGTGGCTACTGCCGAATTGTTGGAATGTCACCTAGGGAGGAGTTATCAGAGGCTGATAGTGATCGCGCTTTTGTTAAAGCCGGAGTTGGCCAACGTTTAATTGTTTTAGGTGCAGGCTCTTTTCTACACTTTGTAATTGGATTTGTATTACTGCTAACTCTATTTTTATCAGTTGGTGTTACCTCCGTTACCAGCACTATTGAAAATGTAAGTGAGTGTATTCCGCAAAAAACTAATGAAGTTTGTTCATCAAGCTCTGTACCATCACCTGCTAAAAAAGTTGGAATTATGGCTGGTGATAAAGTGACAAAAGTTAATGGTCAAACTTATGAAGAGTGGGTAGATGTAATTAGAATCATTCGGGCATCAGCAGGAAAGCAAATTGAAATTACTGTTGAACGAGATGGAATGCCGATGAATTTTTCAGTTACGCCAGCTAGTAGAGATTTAAATGGAGAAAAAGTTGGTGTTCTTGGTGTGATAAACACAGTTGGCACAATTACCTATGCGCCATTAACTGCAGCTACTAAAGCAACTAAATACACTGGAGAGATATTACAAAATTCTTTGACATCATTATTTACCCTTCCTGCCAAGATTCCAGATTTGGTAAGACAAACCTTTGGTGGAGAGAAGCGAGATGAACAAGGTTTAGTCGGTGTTGTAGGTGTGGCAAGAGTAAGTGGTGAAACTGCAAGCACTGATGTTTTAACACTACGGGAGAAGGTCGCCACATTTATTTTAATTATCGCCTCACTTAATCTCTTTGTGGGAATGTTTAATTTACTTCCACTTCTGCCGTTAGATGGAGGGCATATGGCAGTTGCAATCGCAGATGGAGTTAGAAACTTCCTAGCTAGAAGGCGTGGATTTAGTAAGCCTGCGCCATTTGATGTCGAGCGATTGGCGCCAATTACCATGGTCGTCTTTATCTTTATGGCTTCTTTATCACTTCTCCTGCTTACAGCAGATATTTTTAATCCAATCAGACTTAATTTCTAGGTAAGATTTAGCCATGGTTGATTTAGGTTTTCCAGCAGCACCAGCACCAACTTTGGCACCACGTCGAAAAAGCAAGCAATTAAAGGTTGGCTCGGTTTTAGTTGGTGGAGATGCACCTGTTTCAGTTCAATCGATGTGTACAACTCTTACAGCAGATGTTGATTCAACCTTGCAACAGATTGCCGAATTAACCGCCTCAGGTTGTCAGATAGTTAGAGTTGCCGTTCCATCACAAGATGATGCAGATGCCTTAGCTCAGATTGCTAAAAAATCACAGATTCCAGTGATTGCTGATATTCACTTTCAACCAAAATATATTTTTGCAGCAATTGATGCAGGCTGTGCTGCGGTTCGAGTAAATCCTGGAAACATTAAACAATTTGATGACAAAGTTAAAGAGGTTGCAAAGGCAGCTAGTGATGCAAAGATTCCAATTCGAATTGGTGTTAATGCTGGCTCACTTGATCCGAGATTACTTGCAAAGTATGGCAAGGCAACACCAGAAGCATTAGCTGAGTCAGCCTTATGGGAAGCATCCTTATTTGAAGAGCATGGCTTTAGTGATATTAAGATTTCAGTTAAACATCATGATCCAGTAACAATGGTGAAGGCTTATCGTATTTTGGCTGCTAAGTGTGATTATCCATTACATCTTGGTGTCACTGAAGCGGGCCCACTATTTCAAGGAACAATTAAATCTGCTACAGCTTTTGCCATTTTACTTGCTGAAGGAATTGGTGACACGATTCGTGTTTCTCTATCAGCTCCACCAGTTGAAGAGGTAAAAGTTGGTATATCAATATTAGAGTCACTTAATTTACGTCAACGTAAATTAGAGATTGTCTCTTGTCCTTCATGTGGTCGCGCGCAGGTAGATGTCTACTCTTTAGCTGAAAAAGTTCAAGCAGGATTACAAGGAATGACAGTGCCACTTCGAGTTGCAGTAATGGGTTGTGTGGTCAATGGACCGGGTGAGGCAAGAGAGGCAGATCTTGGTGTGGCTTCTGGTAATGGTAAGGGTCAAATATTTGTAAAGGGTGAAGTAATTAAAACTGTGCCAGAGGCACAGATAGTTGAGACGCTAATAGAAGAAGCAATGCGCCTTGCGGAAGAAATGGAAGCCGCGGGAGTTGCATCAGGTGCGCCAACTGTTGCAGTTAAATAGATAGGCTTTACCTATGCTTAGGATGTCCACATTATTGCTGCGCACATTGCGAGATGATCCAGCAGATGCTGAGGTTGCATCCCATCGATTACTAGTTAGAGCAGGTTTTGTAAGAAGAATTTCAGCTGGTGTTTATTCTTGGTTACCACTTGGCTATCGCACATTTAGAAAAATAGAGCAGGTTGTCCGAGAAGAGATGGATAACGCTGGTTTTCAAGAGGTGCATTTTCCAGCCCTACTTCCAAAAGAGCCATATGAATCAACAAATCGTTGGTCAGAGTACGGACCAGATTTATTTAGATTACAAGATCGAAAAGGTAATGATTATTTACTAGGACCAACTCATGAAGAGATGTTTACTTTAATGGTTAAAGGTGAATTCTCTTCCTATAAAGATTTACCACTATCTATTTATCAGATTCAAACTAAGTATCGAGATGAACCACGTCCTCGTAGTGGAATTATTAGAGGTCGAGAGTTTGTAATGAAAGACTCATATAGCTTTGATCTAGATGATGCAGGTCTTGAAGCTTCTTACAACAAACATCGTCAGGCTTACATAAAAACCTTTGATCGGTTAGGGCTTAAGTACAACATTGTTTCGGCAATGAGCGGAGCGATGGGTGGATCAAAATCTGAGGAGTTTTTAGCACCTTGCCCAACCGGTGAAGATACATACGTACTTTGTAAGGCTTGTGGTTACGCCGCAAATGTTGAAGCGATGATTTGTAAGGTTGCACCTTTTAAGGGTGAAAAAGTTGGAGCTATTGAATTACTTGATACACCTAATACTCCAACAATTGATTCTTTAGTTGAAATTTTAAATATGAAGTATTCAGCTTCAATTACTGCCGCTAATACCTTAAAAAATGTATTAATCATGGCTGATGAAAAACCAATCGCAGTGTTAGTGCCAGGAGATCGCGAAGTTGATTTAAAGCGCCTTGCTGCAAACTTGCCAGAGGTTAAAGAGTTAAGATTATTTGAGGACGCAGATTTTGCTAAGTATCCAAAATTGGTTAAAGGTTATGTTGGCCCACAAGATGCTAAAGCTTTGGGTGTTAGCGTTTATGCAGATCCAAGAGTTAATCAGGATTCTGTTTGGGTTACAGGTGGAAATAAGAAAGATGTTCATGCTAGAAATGTTGTGTGTGGTCGAGATTTTCAAGTTGAGCATTATGTCGAGGCAGCTGAGGTTAAAGCAGGAGATAATTGTCCAAGCTGTGATAAGCCAGTAATTATTGATCGAGCAATTGAGATTGGTCATATATTTCAATTAGGAAAAAAATATGCCCAGGCTCTTGGCTTAACTGTTTTAGATAAAGAGGGTAAGCCCCAAGTTGTAACAATGGGTTCATATGGAATTGGTGTATCAAGAGCAGTAGCAGCAATTGCTGAACAAACTTATGATGAACTTGGATTGTGTTGGCCAGCTGAGATCGCACCAGTTGATGTTCATATTGTTGCAACTGGAAAAGAAGATAAACCATTTGAAGTTGCTGAGCAGATTGCTAAAGATCTAGAGGCAAAAGGGTTAGAGGTTTTACTAGATGATCGCCGGGAAGCAAGTGCGGGAGTTAAATTCAAAGATGCAGAGCTAATCGGAGTTCCAAAGATCATAATTGTTGGTAAATCATTAGCAGATGGAAAAGTGGAGATAAGAGACCGTAAGTCATCAGATAAAGTTGAGGTTGCTTTAGCTGATGTGGTTAAAACATTAGTTAAGTAACTTATGAGTATTGAAGTTTTAATCTTTCTAGCTCTGGCCTCAGGCTTTGCTGGTTTTGTAGATGCAATGGCTGGTGGCGGGGGACTTATTCAGTTACCAGCATTACTAATTGGCTTACCAAATAAAGAGCTTCCACTAATTTTAGGAACAAATAAAGTGCCTTCAATTTTTGGCACAGCAGCAGCAGCCCGTAATTACTTTAAAAACATTAAACCTGATATTCCATTAACAGTATCGATGATGGGTCCAGCATTTATTGGATCAATAACAGGTGCTGCTTTTGCAGCTGCTGTGCCAAAAGATTTTTTCAAGCCATTTATTGTATTTTTATTAATTACTGTAGCCATTTATACTTGGCGAAAGCCAGCTCTTGGCATGAGTGAAAATTTGAAATTTACTCATAAGAAAAGATTACTTTTTGTTGCATTAATTGGATTATTAATTGGTTTCTACGATGGCATCTTTGGACCTGGTACTGGAACCTTCTTGGTCTTTTTTCTAGTTTCAGGTATCGGCTACGCATTCTTAAAAGCATCTGCCACTGCCAAATTAGTAAACATAGCTACCAATGCGGGCGCCATATTAAGTTTTCAATTAACTGGTCATATTTGGTGGCAACTAGGTTTACTGCTTGCTTTTGCAAATGTATTAGGCGCAGTAATTGGCTCACGCCTTGCAATCAAGGGCGGATCACCTTTAGTGCGTAAAGTTTTTCTAGCTGTTACCTTCTTACTTATTACCCGCGTTGCTTGGGATACATTTATCAGTTAAACTTAGGTTCACAACTTAATATCGAAGAAGGAAAATATGGGAAAGAAAGAAGATATATCTGCGGCGATTACTCCCGCATTAGAGGCCCTCGGTTTTTACCTTGAGGATGTAACAATTACTTCAGCGGGGCGTCGAAGCATGCTCACAGTTATTGTTGATGGTGATACTCATTTATCTCTTGATCAAGTTACCTCTGCAACTAAAGCAATTGGTGAGATTGTAGAAAGTATTCAAAGTTTGGGTGAAACTCCATTTACATTAGAGGTGACCTCACCTGGATTAGATCGCCCGCTGACAAAGGTTCGTCATTGGCAAAAAAATATCAACCGGCTGGTAAAAGTAGTTTTACAAGATGGATCAGAAATTAAGGGAAGAATTAATGAGGTTAATGAGGCAAACTCTGTAGTTGGTGAAATAAAAGTTAATTACTCCGACATAAAGCGAGCAACCCTTGAAGTTGAATTTAAGCCGGTGAGTAAGTGAGTGTTGATGTCACCGCTCTTAAAACACTTGCCGAAGAGAAGAAATTACCTCTTGAGCGATTAATTAATGCAATTGAGAATGAGGTGGCTAAAGCTTACGCAGAGCTGCCACTTGCTAAGCCACATGGCCGTGCCGTTTTAAATCGCCAAACTGGTGAGATTTTAATTTATGTTCCACTACTTGGACCAGATGGTGATCGCATCGATACTGTCACCGATAATCCAGATGGCTTTGCAAAATTAGCTGATAAAACTGCGCGCAAGGTTATTAAAGAGAAAATGCGTGAAGCTAAAGATCTTGAAGTAGTGACAGAATTTTCTGGCTCCGTTGGAGATGTAATTGGCGGCATTGTGCAACAGGGTAGGGATGCAGAAGTTATTTATGTGAGTCTAGGAAGAGTTGAAGGAAAAATTCCACCTGCTGAACAAGTAAAAGGTGAGGTATATAAACACGGAGATCGAATTAAAAGTTTTGTGGTCGATGTTAAGCAGGGTGAGAAAGGTCCAGAGGTAACACTTTCTCGAACTCATCCAGCATTTGTAAAAATGTTATTTGCATTAGAGGTTCCTGAAATTAAAGAACGTGTTGTAGATATTGTTGGAATTGCTAGAGAGCCAGGAGCTAGAACTAAGTTATCAGTTAGAACTCACCGTGCAGGTGTTAGCGCCAAAGGAGCATTAATAGGACCGCAAGGATCTAGAGCCCAAAATGTAATGAATGAATTAAATGGAGAAAAAATTGACATTATTGATTTCTCTGATGATCCAGCCACCTATGTTGCAAACGCTTTAGCACCAGCTCGTGTTACATCAGTTGAAATTGTTGATTTAGAAAGTAAGTCAGCCAAGGTAATAGTTCCAGATTTTCAATTATCACTTGCAATTGGCAAAGATGGCCAAAATGCCAGGCTGGCTGCTCGCCTTACCCAGTGGCGAATTGATATCCACCCAGATAATCCAGTGACTTCGATTAAGGCGGAAAACGTAGAGGGTGCGGTAGATATTTCTCCTGTTGAAGGGGCTTAGGGTAGAGTTGTCATGTTCAGTAAAAAGCTACGGCAACGCAGTTGTATCGCTTGTCGAGGCTTAGATAACCGAACAGATTTGATTCGCACGGTTCTAGTCGGCAATGAAATAAAGGTCGATTTAAATCATCGAATGCCTGGTCGGGGAGCATGGCTTCACAGCAAATGTTTTCTGGTAGCAGTTGAGCGAAAAGCTTTTAATCGTTCCTTCAATTATGAGGGGCAGATTAAAGTGAAAGAGTTAGAAGATTACTTAAAAAACTTAAGTAATTAATTCAAAGTATGGAGCGAGCGAGAATGACACTCTAATGAGCACTGCAAGATTATGAGTAGGTCTATTTAGGTTCGCACGTAACTAACGTCGGGCCAGGAGAAGGAGAAGTGTGGCCAAGGTCCGCGTTTATGAATTAGCTAAAGAGTTAGGGCTTGAAAGTAAAGAGCTGCTAGCAAAGTTAGTAGAGGTCGGAGAATTCGTTCGATCTGCATCATCAACAGTTGAAGCACCAGTTGTGCGAAAGTTGATGGATAAATTTCCAGATTTAATGCCAGCTGAAGCTGCGCCTAAAGCAAAGAAAGCACCTGCTAAAAAAGCGGCTGCAAAGATAACTGTAAAAGTTGAAGACCTTCCTCCTGAGCTACAACAGATGATTGAAGATGCAACACCAATTGCAAAACCTGCCATTCCACCTCGCGCAGCAAATAATCCTTTTCCATCAAATCCAAACACAGCGCCAACTGGCACTTCAATGCCAAGACCACCACGGGCTGGAAATAATCCATTTAGTTCAGGTAGCGGTGCAAGCCGTCCACCAGCAAGACCAATTCGCCCAGGTGAAGCAGGACGCACACCAGGAAAAATACAACCAGGACAACGTCCGCCAATGTCAGGTGCACGTCCTGGTTCAGTACGCCCAGGTTTTGCAGCACGTCCACCGCAAAGTAATCCACGTCCAGCAAATGCTGCTGGTAGTGCACGTCCAACTACTGGTTCATCTCCTTATCGCTCACCATCTTCATCACCAACTGGTTCACCATTTGGTGGAAAAGGCGGAGGCCGTCCACCACAAAGAGGTGGCGCTGCCGGTGCTTTTGGTAAAGGCGGAAAAGGTAAAGGAAAAGGTAGAGGACAGAAGAGTAAAAAAGAAAGACGCGAAGATTTTGAAAATTTACCAGCACCACAATTAGGTGGCGCAGTTGTTCCAAGGGGCGACGGTAAAACTGTAGTTCGTATGAGGCGTGGTGCAACACTGATGGATTTTGCAGAAAAAATTAGCGCAGATCCAGCCGCATTAGTTTCAGCACTTTTCCACCTAGGTGAAATGGTTACAGCAACTCAATCAGTTGATGAAGATACCTTCACATTACTTGGCGCTGAGCTAGGTTTCATCATTCAAATCGTAAGTCCTGAGGATGAAGACCGTGAGTTGCTTGAAGAGTTTGATATTAATTTAGAGCAAGAGTTGGCACAGATAGATCCAGAGGATCTTGTAGTGCGCTCGCCAATTGTCACAGTAATGGGACATGTTGATCATGGTAAAACTAGGTTGTTAGATGCAATTAGATCTACCGAGGTTGTTAAGTCAGAAGCTGGCGGAATAACCCAGCATATTGGTGCTTATCAAATTCATCATGATCACAATGGAATGAATAGAGCAATTACATTTATTGATACCCCAGGACATGAAGCGTTCACCGCAATGCGTGCACGAGGTGCCAAGGTAACTGATATCGCAGTTCTTGTCGTGGCAGCTGATGATGGTGTTATGCCTCAAACAATTGAGGCCTTAAACCATGCTCAAGCAGCTGATGTTCCAATTGTGGTTGCAGTTAACAAAATGGATAAAGAAGGTGCTAATCCAGACAAGATTCGTCAGCAATTAACTGAGTACAACCTAATTGCCGAAGAGTACGGCGGACAAACTATGTTTGTTAACGTTTCAGCTCTTTCTGGAAACGGTATTGATAATTTAATTGATGCAATTTTATTAACTGCTGATGCTGCGATTGATTTGCGCGCAATTGCAGATGACATTGCAAGAGGTGTTGCTATTGAAGCAAATCTTGATAAGGGACGTGGCCCAGTTGCTACTGTATTAGTGCAACGTGGAACACTTCATGTTGGTGATGCAATTGTTGCCGGTGGCGCATATGGACGAGTTCGTGCGATGCTAGATGAGCATGGTGAAGCTGTTGAATTCGCTGGACCATCTAGGCCAGTTCAAGTTCTAGGCTTTACATCAGTTCCTGGAGCTGGTGATTCATTTATTGTTGCCGAAGATGATCGAACAGCTCGCCAGATTGCAGAAAAGCGTCAGTTAGCTTCTCGTAACGCATCCCTTGCTAAGGCTCGTAAGAAGGTTTCTCTAGAGGACTTCCTTGAGCAATCAAAGGTAAGTACTTTGAATTTAATTCTTAAGGGTGACGTATCTGGATCTGTGGAAGCACTAGAAGATGCGTTACTACAACTAGATGTTGGTACTGAAGTTGACTTAAGAGTTATTCACCGCGGTGTTGGTGCGATCACTAAGAACGATGTTACTTTGGCATCAGCTTCAACTGCTGTGATTATTGGCTTTAATGTTAAGCCAGAACCACAAACCGCAGTATTTGCTGAACACGAAGGTGTTGAGGTCAAGTTCTACACCGTTATTTATAAGGCGATTGAAGAGATCGAAGCATCACTTAAGGGATTACTAAAGCCTGAGTTTGAAGAGGTAGTTCTTGGTAATGCTGAAGTTCGCGATATCTTCAAATCAAGTAAGTTTGGAAATATTGCTGGTTGCATGGTCTCAGATGGAAATATTCGCCGAAATGCAAAGGTGCGCACAATGCGTGCTGGTGTAGTAATTGGTGAGAATCTAAGTATTGAATCTCTTCGAAGATTTAAAGATGATGCCACCGAGGTTCGAGAGGGCTTTGAGTGCGGTATTGGTCTTGGATCATTTAAAGATCTACAAGTTGGCGATGTAATTCAGGTTTATGAGAACCGTGAGAAAAAGCGGGCCTAATTATGCCAAGTAAACGTCCTTTACAAGTTGCAGATCGAATTAAGGAAATTGTTGCTAACGCACTTGAATCTAGAGTAAAAGATCCACGCCTAGGTTTTGTGACAATTACAGATGTTCGAGTCACTGGTGACTTACAACAAGCATCTGTTTTTTACACAGTACTTGGAGACAATGCAGCACATGAAGCAACTGCTGCCGCTTTAAGCAGTGCTAAGGGAATGCTTAGATCTGAAGTTGGTAGAGCACTCGGACTTAGAATCACACCATCACTTGAATTCTTTTTAGATGGTATGGGTGAATCTGCTTCTGCAATGAATGATTTAATTGAACAAATGCATAAGGCTGATGCAGAGTTAGCGAAATTACGTGCGGGCGCAAAACCAATTGCTGAAGATCCATATAAAAAGCACGACTAAAAGGTGAATTAATGGATGGCTTCCTGTTAGTAGATAAAGCCGGTGGAATGACCAGCCATGATGTTGTGGCAAAAGTTAGAAAGAAATTAGATACAAAAAAAGTTGGCCATGCTGGCACCTTAGATCCAATGGCAACTGGGGTATTAGTACTAGGTATTGGAATTGCCACACGATTACTTCCATATATTACAGATGGCAAAAAAGCATATCTGGCCACAATTTCATTAGGCGTAGCAACGCATACTGATGATAAAGAAGGTGATATCACCTTTACTGCAGATAAATCTGTTCTAGCTAATATTTCCGATAAAGAGATAACCGATGAATTAGGTAAATTTGTTGGAACAATTAAACAAAGGCCTAGCTCGGTATCAGCAATTAAAATTGATGGAAAAACTGCGCACGCAAGAGTAAGAGCTGGCGAGAGTGTTGAAATTGCTGAACGCGATGTAGTAATTGATGAGATTAAAATAATAAATATACAGCGCCCCAGTGAACAAATTGAAGTAGAGATATCTGTTACCTGCTCAGCTGGTACATATATCCGAGCCATTGCCAGAGATTTAGGTGAGCGGTTAAAAGTAGGAGGCCATTTGATTAAGTTAAGACGAAACTTGGTTTCCCCTTTCGCGCTTGATCAATGTAAATCTATTGAAGAGGCTGCGCTAATTCCAATAAGTGAGGTAATTGAAAAGATATTTCCAATTCGAAAGCTTGATTTATCTCAAAGCCGGGAGATATCTTTTGGGCGAGTTATTGAACAGAATCCGCAACCAGGGGTGTTTGCAGCAATTGATAACCAGGATAATTTTGTGGCCTTGCTTGAAAATAAATTGCAGGGCAATCAAATGATTGCAGCTCCGATTCTAGTTAAGGGATCTGGGCAATAGATGAATGTGAAAGAATAGGTCTATGAAAAAGGTTGTAGCTATTGGTATCTTCGATGGTGTCCATGCTGGGCATCAACAGATAATTAGTGCTGCAAAATTAATTGGTGATGTGACAGTTGTAACCTTTGATCCGCATCCAACCTCTGTAATTGCACCTGAGCGAGCACCAACTCAACTAGTAAATGTAAAAGACCGAATTAAACTACTTAAGGCGGCTGGAGCATTAGGTGTTGAGGTAATTAACTTTAATAAAGATTTTTCACTTCTATCCCCAGATCAGTTTATTGAGGATATTTTAATTGGCAGATTTGCAGCCGAACATGTTGTAGTAGGTGAAAACTTTAATTTTGGTTATAAAGCGCAAGGAACTCCTAAGTACTTAGGTGAGGTTGGACCAAAATATGGTTTTGGTCTTTCTGTGATCAAGTTAAGAGAGGATCGCGGTTCAACAATTTCATCTTCTAGAATCAGAAATTTAGTTATAGATGGTCAGGTTGAACGTGCTAATGAGTTGCTAACTCGTAATTATTATTTAAAAGGCCCGGTAATTCATGGTGAGAAACGTGGACGTGAGATTGGCTATCCAACTGCAAATATTGGATTAACACCTTTAGCCACAATTCCAGCTGATGGTGTTTACGCTGGCTGGTTAACTGTTGGTGAAAATAAATGGGGTGCAGCAATTTCAATTGGAACTAATCCAACCTTTGCTGGTGTTAGAAGTAGACAGGTTGAAGCCTACGCACTTGATCAAGTTGGTTTAGATTTATATGATCAAGAGGGAATGATTGAATTTGGATTTAGACTTCGCGATACTTTAAAGTTTGATGCCGTACCTGAACTGCTTGAGCAAATGAAAAAAGATTGTGATCAAGCCCGCAAATTAACCGTTAAATAACGCTCAATTTCCACTCGATTTTAATTATCAAGGAGTGCGCTGGTAATCTTGCACCACTAAAGCG
>Ga0255084_1000167_pt1 | contig 14514 bp, 14 predicted proteins | sample Colum_Cont_RepA__FD_188433 | JGI IMG/M metagenome (GOLD analysis project Ga0255084, IMG submission 188433) | Freshwater microbial communities from Columbia River, Oregon, United States - Colum_Cont_RepA_8d | ecosystem: Environmental > Aquatic > Freshwater > River | place: USA: Oregon | collected... | reverse complement strand
AGGTGGAAACGTCCTTTGCCGAAACGGGTTTCCAACGCCAGGAGCAGGTCGGCGGCAAGGGCGTCGTCGCCCATCGAGGCGCGCGAGCGATGGTGGGCGGTCGGCCAGCGGACGGCATAGACCGGGCCGAGGCCGGCGGACCGGTCGTCAAGGAAGGTCCGGCGCCAATCCTGCTCCCCGCGGGCCGGCAGGCTCGGCAACACGACGATCGGGAGCGCCCCGGCCGCGCCGGCGGGACCGACCTGGGCGAGCTCGATGGCATGGGCCAGTTCGGGCTTGGGCTGGCGGTCGGCCGAGGTGACCCAGCGGGAGACCAGCACCAGGAGGACGTAAGCGGCCAGCACGATCCACTTCACCGGGACGCGCCCGAGGTTGCGCTTGCGATCGGCGAGGGTGGACATCCGAACCCCATCAAAGGTCGTCCGCCCGAAGGGGCAAGAAGGGAAGGTCAATCGGGCCGACGATTGCCCCATTTATGGCTTCCGTAAGACGGCCAAGCCCTCTTGTCTTGGGTCACGTGCAAGCTACCGGAAAGGAACTCCCAGGCCTCAGGGTCACCATCGACAAGGTGTCCCACCACCGGGATGCGAACTTCCCCCCGGAAACCCCGCACGCCTTCGTCTACTTCCTGACCATCAGCAACCTCTCCCAGGAGACGGTCAAGCTGCTCGGCCGGAAATGGATCATCCGTTCGCCGGACGGCGAGATCGAGATCTTCGAGGGCGACGGCATCGTGGGCGAGACCCCCACCCTGCCCCCGGGCGAGCAGTTCTCTTACAACAGCTACCACCTGGCCGGCGGCCCGCGGACGGCCGAAGGCTCCTTCCATGGCACGACCTCGACCGGCGAACGCGTCTTCACGCGGATCCCGGTCTTCGCGATGACGCCCCCGCCCGACCCTTCCTGATGCGACTTACCGACCTCAACTCCGGCCGTGAAATCGGCGCCAACTGCATGCTCGCCGAATTCGGCGGCCTGCGGCTGGTGTTCGACTGCGGCCTCCACCCCAAGCTCGACGGTCGCAAGGCGCTCCCGCAGATCGACAAGATCCAGGGCTCGGTCGACGGCGTGATCCTCACGCACTGCCACCTCGACCACCTCGGCTCGCTCCCGCTCCTGCTCAAGCAGCACCCGGCGGCCCGCGTCTATGCGTCGGGCGCCACGACGCTCTTCGTCCGCCGTCTGCTGAGCAACTCCATCCAGGTGATGAAGCGCCAGCGCGAGGAGACCGGCAACCAGGACTACCCGCTCTACGTCGAGACCGACGTCGAACGCGTCGAGCACGCCCTCGCGGCGGTGCCCCTGGCCAACCCGCGCATCATCGGCCGCGGCGGCGAAGAGGTCGCCCTCTCCTTCCACCTCGCGGGCCACGTGGCCGGCGCGGTCGGCTGCCTCGTCGAACACCGCAAACAGAAGCACTTCTTCACCGGCGACGTCCATTTCCAGGCCCAGCGCACGGTCGCCGGCGCCAACTTCCCGCGCACGCCGGTCGACACCCTCGTGATGGAATGCACGCGCGGGGCCACGGCCACGGCACCGTCGTTCAACCGCGGCAAGGAAGAACAGCGCCTCATCAAGGCGATCAACGAAGTCTGCGACGAAGGCGGCTCGGTGCTGCTCCCGGCCTTCGCCTTCGGCCGCATGCAGGAGATCCTGCTGCTGCTCCAGGAAGCCGCCGACGCGGGCAACCTGGCCGACGTGCCGATCTTCTGCTCCGGCCTCGGCCTCGACCTCTGCGACTACCTCGACGAAGCGAGCCGCAAGACCAAGCAGGTGAAGTTCAGCCGTCAGGTCCTGCGCGACCTCGGCATCCTCCCCCTCTCGCGCAAGTATGTGCAGCCGGGCAAGAACATGCCCGAACGCGGCATCTACCTCCTTTCGAGCGGCATGCTCGTCGAGAAGACGCCCGCCTGGCGCGTCGCCGCGAACATGCTCGACCACGAGGAGAACGCGGTGTTCTTCGTCGGCTACTGCGATCCGGAGACCCCGGGCGGCGAACTCATCGGCATGAACCCCGGCGGCGAATTCAAGTTCAAGACCCTCGACCACACCGCGACCCTGCGCGCCAAGGTCGAACGCTTCCATCTCAGCGGCCATGCCGACCGCGAGGAGCTCATCGACTTCGCCAAATCCGTCTCGCCGAAGGACATCGTCCTGACGCACGGCGATCCGCCCGCGCGCGCATGGATGAAGGAGACCCTCGCGGCCGCCCTGCCCGGCACCCGCGTGCATGACCCCGAACCGGGCGTCCCGCTCGCGCTGTGACCCTGCTGCCGCAGTCCGTCGAAGACTGGCGCGAGTTCACGCTCACGCGTGGTCCGCGTATGGCGGCAGAGGCTTTCCTGCTCAAGCTGGCCGAGATCGGCCCGGCGGAACAACGGGCGGCCCTGTGCGGCCTGCCCGACACGCGCACGCTGACGCGGCGCTTCGAGGAAGCCTGGCCGCTCCGCGAGTCGGCCCTCGGCGGCGTGCCCTTCCTGACGAAGGACCTTTATTTCCGACAGCACGAACCGACCTTCGCGGGCTCGACGTTCCTGCCGCAGGAGATCGGCGCCGCCCGCGCGACGTCCTCGCTGCCCGCGGCGTTCGAAGGCGATGCCGGCGCCATCGAATGCGGACGCACGCAGCTCAATGAGTTCGCCTTCGGGCTGAGCGGCGAGAACCCGCACTACGGCGACTGCCCGCATCCGGAACACCCGGAACTGCTCGCCGGCGGCTCGAGCTCCGGCTCGGCCTTCGCCGTTGCGCGCGGACTCGTGCCTTTCGCGCTCGCGACCGATACGGCCGGCTCGATCCGCGTGCCTTGCGGTTACTGTGGCGTGTGGGGCCTACGCCTCTCGCCCGACGTCGCGCCCGTCGGCGACATCTTCCCCCTTTCGCCCGGCTACGACACCCAAGGCTGGATCACCCGCTCGGCCGGCGACCTCCGGCAGGTCTCGGCCGCCGTGCTCGGCGAAGCCCCGCCCGCGGGCGCGGGCCTCTGGGCCGGCGACCTCGGCCTGGGCATCCCCGCGGACGATCTCGCCGCCATGCGCGCGGTCGCGCTCAAGGCCGGCGCCCAGGAAGACGTCGCCGCCGCGACCTTACTTCGCCTCGCCTGCGCCGACGCGGCCGACGTCTATCCGGTCCTGGGCGGCCACGCCGCCGCGCGGGTCCATGCGGGCTGGCTCGAACGCCGCCGCGCCGAATACGATCCCGTCGTCTGGGCGCGCCTCGACGCCGGCCGGCGTCGCACCTACGATGAACTCCGCGCGGCCGAAGCGGCACGCGCCCGGATCTCCGACGCCTTCCGCACGATTTTCCGCCGCCATCATTTCATCGCGATGCCGGCGACCTTCGGCGGCGCGGTGAGCAAGGCCGGCACGGACGACGCGCACCGCCGACGCCTGCTCGCGCTCAATGCGCCGGCCTCGCTCGCGGGCCTGCCCCTCGTGGCCGCGCCTGCGCGCCTGCCTGATGGACGGACCGCCGGCGTGCAGTTCCTCTTCCCCGACATGGCGAACTTCGGCTGGGACTCCGTCCTCGGCCGGCTCGCCTGATCAGAGACGCTTGCGGCGCATGTGCGCCGAAGGCTGGCCCAGCGCCTCGCGATACTTCGCCACCGTGCGGCGGGCGATCTGCACGCCGCGCTTACGCAGTTCGGCGGTGATGGCCTCGTCGGCCAGCGGCTCTGCGGGGTTCTCGCGGGCGAGGATATCGGCGATCAATTCCTGCACGCCTTCCTGGGCGACGGTGCCACCGTCGGAAGTCGAGACACCGGACGTGAAGAACCAGCGGAATTCGCGGAGACCGTGGGGCGTGAGCATCCACTTGTTGGCCGCGGCGCGGCCGACGGTCGTCTCGTGCACGCCCATCTCCTTGGCGACGTCGGTCATCGTAAGCGGGCGCAGCCGCGAGGGTCCGTGCTCGAAGAAGTCGGCCTGACGTTCGAGGATGATGTGCGCGAGCTTCTCGATCGTGCGCTGGCGTTCCTCGATGGCGCCGATGAGGAACTTGCCCTGGCGCATGCGTTCGAGGATGTACGTCCGCTCTTTCTCCCCGAGAGCCTGGCCGGCGAGCATGTCCTTGTAGGCGGGCGCAAGGCGGAGCTTCGGGACGTGGCGGTCGTCCATGGTGACCTTCCATTTGCCGCCGGGACCGGGCTCGACGGTGGCGTCCGGCGTGACGACGCGGTTGTCGTCGCGCGCGAAACGGCGGGCCGGGACGGTCTCGAGCTTGGCGAGTTCGGTCAGGGCCTCGCGGATGTCGTCGAGTTCGACGTCGAGCACGCGTGCGCATTCCTCGAGACGACGGCCCATCATCGGCTCCCAGCAGTCGCTGATGAGCCGGGCCGCGGTAGAGAGACCCCGTCCACGCTGACGAAGCTGGGCGAGGAAGCATTCGCGGAGATCGCGGGCGCCGATGCCCGCGGGATCGAAGGCCATCAACAACGTATGGGCCGTCATGACGGCCTCGTAGGGCTGGCCGGAACGGAGCGCGAGGGTCGAGAGGTCTTCCTCGACGAACCCGCGTTCATCCAGCGAGGCGATCAGGAGCTTCAGCGCTTCCTGTACCGCGGGATCGTCGCTGGCCGTCCGGGCCTGGTCGGCGAGATGCTCCGAAAGCGAGGCTTCGCCGGTGGCCGATTCGAGCATATGCCGCCGGCGCTCTTCGTCTTCCTGGGTGTAGCCCTGGGAACGGATCTCTTCGTAATAACTCTCGTCCCAGTCCTCCTTCATGCGCTTCAGCGCGTCGAAATCGTCGTCGCCGAGGGAAAGCTCCCGGGGACCGTCGTCCTCGGGCTCCTCGGAGGGCATCGGCGCGTCCAGGCTGTCATTGGAGACCGGTTCGACCTCTTCGAGCAAAGGGTTGGCGGCCAGCTCCGAGGAGATCTCCCGCAGGAGCTCGGCCGCAGGCACCTGGAGGATGCGGAGAGACTGGCGAAGCTGCGGCGTAAGGACGAGGCCTTGGACCTGCTTCTGCGATTGATTGATACCTTGGTTGCCCATCGAGCGAGGTCTATGAAAGAGAGGTCTGAGCCGTTTGGCAAAGGGTATTGAAGGCCCTATCGCCTTGCGAGCCCCGCGAAAACCGCCACGCTCCTGTGGTCGGCCCTCACGGACGGCACCATGCGTAGTTTTCATCTTCACCCTGGCGCCGAACCCCCCGCCGCCCTTTCCGAGGCCGAAGTCGCCGCCTTGCTCGCTTCCGGCGAACTGACGCCGCAACACCCCTGCCGGCTGGACGAAGAAGACGTCTGGCGGACGGTGGGCGATTTCTTTCCGGCCGGCTCGGGGCTCAAGGTGCGGACCAAGAAGGCTCCGGCCACCGCGGTCGAACAGATCAGCGAGTCGAACCGGATCGACGAGAAGACGCGCAAGCGCCTCCTCACCTACGGGCTCGCCGATGCCGTCAACATCGACGGATTCACGCAGACGCAGGCGGTGACGGCGATCGCCCGCAAAGAACGAGAACTACGGGGCGATTGGATCGTCCATCGCTTCATCCAGATCGGCTCCTTCCTCGTCCTGCTGACGGTCGGCATCTTGCTCGGCGCGACGGATAACCCGGTCAGCCTGAGCATCGAACGTTCGGCGGCGCTGCTACAGCACCAGGACGGCAACGCGAAGGCGAACTACTCTGTATTACGGAGCTCACTGCGTGACCGCACCTACCTGATCGAACGCGAGCGGCAGCAGAACGGCTTCTCGCCCAGACCGGCGGGCAAGTGAGGCCGCTCAGCGGGCGCGCGGCGTCCAGCAATCCGGCTCGGAACAACGGCCGAGGTTGGACGGCGTGAGGCGCGTGACCTTGCCGGTCACGCTGTCCACGACAGCCAGCCAGTCGCCTTGCGCGGCCACGAGGTGACGGCCGTCGGCGCACCACGAAGCGTGCGCGAGGGCCACCGGGCTGGCGGCCTCGATCGAACGGACGCTGCCCGCGGCGAGGTCGATGACGCCGAGACGCAGGCTGCCCGACTGATAAGTGAAGACGAGCTGGTTGGGGAAGACCGGATTCCAGCGCGGCTCGGTGCTGTAACTGAAGCCGGTGGCGACGGGCTGCAGGGAGCCGCCAGAAGTGCTCGCGAGATAGATGCCCGGGCGTCCCGTCGGACCGCCGGTGAGGGCGAAACGCGCGCCGTCGGGCGACCAGGAAGGATCGGTGTTCACCCACTGCTTGTTCGGCGCCTTGATGACGCGCACCGGCGACTGGCCCTGCGGACCGGCGACGAAGATGTCCATCGTCTCCTTGTTGGAGGAAGCGAACGCGATGCGTCCGTCGGGGCCGCTGCTGGCCGCGCCGAGGGCGCCGCGCACGTTGGTGATGACCTTGGCGGCCTCGCCGATGCCGTTGGTCGAGAAGATCTCGGGCCAGTTGGAACGGAAGGACGAGATGAAGAAGACGCGCGAACCGTCGGCGGACCAGCGCGGTCCGATCGAGGTGTTGCGGTAGTTCGTCAGGCGCATCGTCTTGGAGCGGGCGAGGTTGGTGACGTAGATCTCGGCGTGGCCGGTGAAGCGCGAGACGAAGGCGACCTTCGTGTCGGCGAACATCGGCTTCAGCTGCCACTTGCGGCCGAGACCGACGATCGCGGCGTCGGCGACCTTGAGCGCGAGCTGGTCTTCATCGCGCGCCTCGACGTTGGTCGTGAACGTATACAAGGCGTTGTCGCAGGCGACGACCGCGGTGTTCGCGGAGCGGCCGATGCGGAGTTTGACGGAAGAGTTCGGCGACACCTGGATCGCGCCGTGCGTGGAGAGCGCGAACTGGACGAGGCTGCCGAGCGCGGGATCGTCGGAAACCACGGCGACGGAGACGATGCCCTTGGCCATCAGCGCCGTGATATCTTTGTCCACGACGACTTTATCCTGACTGAAGAGCGGAGCGGAAAGGAAGACGGCCAGCAGGGCGAGGAAACGCATCGAGGAAGAGGATTAGAAGGTTAGCAGTTTGACCTAGGTAGGGTGGGGAGTTCAATCCCGCTGATGTCGCTCGATAAGGAATCCGTCCAGAAGGCCCTCGGTCAGATCCGCTACCCCGGGTATAGCCGGGACATCGTCTCGTTCGGTCTGGTCAAAGGCATCGAGGTGACCCTCGACGGCAAGGTCAGCGTCGGCCTGGCCGTGACCAGCGCGGACCCTGAGGTCCCGAAGAAGCTCTACGCCGAAATCGAGGCCGCATTAAAGGCGCTAGGGGCCAGCCAGCCTGAGATCGCCATCACGGTCACCGTCCCGAAGGGGTCGCCTGCGGCCGCCGCCCCCGCCGCCCCCACGAAACTACCCGCCGACGCGGGAGTGGGTCAGGTGAAGCACATCATCGCCGTCGCCAGCGGCAAAGGCGGGGTCGGCAAATCCACCTTCGCGGTCAACCTGGCCTGCGCCTTGGCCCGTGATCTCGCCGAAAAAGGCCGTCCGGGCCGGGTCGGCCTCATGGACTGTGATATCTACGGCCCTTCGGTCCCCCTGATGATCGGGGTCAACGCCCGCCCCCTCCTCGACGGCGACACCCTCATCCCCCTGGAGAACTTCGGCGTGAAGGTGATGTCGATGGGCCTCCTCATCGACGCCGACGCCCCCGTGGTCTGGCGCGGACCGATGATCATGAAGACCATCTCGCAGTTCGCCACGAACGTCCGCTGGGGCGAACTGGACGTGCTGCTGATCGACCTCCCCCCGGGGACCGGCGACGCCCAGCTCTCCATCGCCCAATCGATGGCCCTGAGCGGCGCGATCATCGTGACGACCCCGCAGACTGCGGCGGTCTCCGTGGCGCTCCGCGGCGCGGCGATGTTCGCCAAGGTCGGCGTACCCATCCTCGGCGTGGCGGAGAACATGAGCTTCCTGGAAGCCGCGGACGGCTCCCGCCAGTATCTCTTCGGCCAAGGGGGCGGCCTGAAGGTCGCCACGGCCTTGGATTCGATCCTGCTGGGCGAAGTCCCGCTCGATCCGGCCATCCGCCAGGGCGGCGACCACGGCATCCCGGTGGTGATCAGCCACCCGGACGGCAATCCGGCCCGTGTCTTCCGCTCGATCGGCCTCACGGTCCTCAACGGCCTGGAAAAGGCTTCTTAAAGTCACCCGTTCGCCTCCGGCTTGCCACGTAGCCGGATTTCCCCCTAGAGTCATCGCAAGCATGAGAGAAGAGCCGTCCAAGACGAAGCCCGCCGCCGACCTGGCCGCCCGTTCTTCTCTTTATGCGGAGTTCCTCGCGGAGCGTGAGGAGATCCTGCGTCACAAGTGGATCGAGTCCGAGAAGGCCGGTTGCGACATCGGCTTCGAACGCGCCCTGCTCGACTGGACCCGCCACCACCGCGCGCGCTGGCGTCAGTTGCGCCGTGGCGGCAAGGCGGCCTGAGGCCGCCCCTCCACCCCGCCAAACAGAAGGGCCGGCTCGCATCGCTGCGGCCGGCCCTTCTGGCTTAGGGGAACGGGAAGCTTAGCCCTTGATCTCCTTGTGCAGCGTGTGGCGGCGCAGGGAGGGGTTGTACTTCTTGAGCTCCACCTTCTCCTGGGAAAGCTTCTTGTTACGGGTGGTCATGTAACGGGAAGGGCGCTTGCCCTCCTTACGGGCTTCGGTGCATTCAATGATAACGATTTCGCGAGCCATGGTTTTTGTCGGTTGGAAGGTTGAGGTTTGGGAACGGGCTGAGCCGGAGCAAGCCCGAAAAAGAGCCGGGCGGCCTTTTGAGCCGCCCGGATCGGACCGAAGGTGGGGTTAATCAGCCCCAGAGACGCTTCTTATGGCGATTTTCCTTCGAGCGCTTGCGGCGCTTGTGCTTGTTCATCTTCAGACGACGCTTCTTCTTGAGGCTTCCCATGGGTGATAGTGAATCGCAACTTGGCGACCCGATGGCCGACAGTAAAGCCGAAACTAAGCCGAAATAACGGTCTCCGCCACCCACGCTCCGGGACCCCAGACCCGCACGGCGTCCGCGCGCAGGCCGGCTTGGTCGAAACCGTCCTCGACCCAGGCGAAACAGGCGCTGCCACTGCCGGTCATCTGCCAGTCAGACCCGGTCACGCGACGGAAAGAGGCCAGGCCGGCCGGCAGGGCGAGATACTTGGAGAAGACGGGGGCGGCGAGGTCGTTACCCAGCTTCACGGGATCGGCGGTAGGGATGGCGAGCCAGGCCGCCAGCTCGGCTTCGGCCTGCGGGGCCGGACGATACTTTCCGGCCTTGGCGAGCAGACCATAGGCCTCGGGCGTCGGCACGCCGAAAGGCGGTTTCACGAGGACGACCTTACGCCCGGCCAAAGCAGCGCGCGCGGCGGGCGGCAGGATCTCCAGCCGCTCTCCCCTGCCCCGCATCACGGCGGCCTGACCGCGCACGAAGAAAGGACAGTCGGACCCGACCTCCGCCGCGAGCGCTTCGAGCGCCTCGGGGCCGAGCGGATCGCCCGACGCACGATCGAGCAGGCGCAACGCCGCGGCGGCGTCGGCGCTTCCGCCACCGAGGCCGGCGCCATGCGGCACGCGCTTGGTGAGATGGAAATGTCCGGTCGGCGCGGCGGGACGGCGACGTGCGTAAGCGGCCGCGGCCTTGAGCACGAGGTTCGAGCCGTCGACGGGCAGCGCCGGGTCATCGCACGTGAGCCCGAGCGGACGGCCGACGTCGAGCGTCAGGGTATCGGCGAGCGCGATCGGCGCCACGAGGCTGACGAGTTCATGGAAGCCGTCGTCCCTCCGGCCGGTGATGGCCAGCGAGAGGTTCAGCTTCGCTTGGGCGGCTTCGACGAGCACGCCGCACGATGCTCCGACGGACCCGCGGAGGCGAGGCGAATCAGCGGCTCAGGCCCGCGGGTGCGACTTACGATGGACCTCGCGCAGCTTGGCGACGCTGAGGTGCGTGTAGATCTGCGTGGTCGAAAGCGAGGCGTGGCCGAGCTGCTCCTGCACGAGGCGGAGATCGGCGCCATTGGAGAGCAGGTGCGTCGCGCAGGCGTGGCGGAGCTTGTGCGGGGTGAGGTCGGCGGGCAGACCGGCGACCGCGAGCTTGCGCTTCAGCATCAGCTGCACTGCGCGCGGATTCAGCCGCCCGCCGCGCGCGGCGAGGAGCAACGGTTCGCCGCGGGCCGGGGCACCGCGCAAAGCAAGGTAAGCCTTCACCGCGGTGATCGCCGCATCGCCGACAGGCACGACACGTTCCTTCGAGCCCTTGCCCATCAGGCGCACGAGCCCGCTGCCGAGATCAAGGTCACCGCCGTCGATGCCGCAGAGTTCGGACACGCGCAGGCCGCCGCCGTAGAGCAGTTCGAGCACCGCCATATCGCGCGCATTCTCCTGAGGGTCGTCCTTTTCCGAACCCTCCGCAGCGTCCATGAGCGAATCGGTCTGCGCTTCGGTCAGGAACTTCGGCAAGGACTTCGGCAGCTTGGGCAGCACGAGTCCGGCCGCCGGCGTGGTGGTGATGCCGCCGCGCTCGCGCAGGTCGGCGAGGAAGGCGCGCAGGGCCGAGACCTGGTTATGCACCGATCGGCGATTATGCGTGCCCTGGCGCTCGATGACGAAGTCGCGGAGATTGCGGGCGGTGAGCTTGGACCAATCGCCGTCCCAGCCGCCGTTGGACTTCATCCATAGGGCGAAGCCCTTGAGCGAACGCCCATAGGTCAGGCACGAACGCGCCGCCAGCCGGCGACCGGCGAGCTGACGCGTCAGGAAATCAGAGACCTGGGCCGAGCCCGGCCAATCCGTCGGTTCCCCGTCAGCTGGCTGGACGGGGCGACGCTTCACGGCTGCGGCTGCTTGCCGTGGACGGCACGCACCGTGATGCCGATGCCACCGCGGACGCCGAAGGCGCCGGTGACTTCGCACCAGATCGGGTCGATCGCGGCGACGAGGTCGTCGAGGATCTTGTTGGTCAGGTGTTCGTGGAACATGCCCTGCTGGCGGTAGCTCCAGTAGTAAAGCTTGAGGGACTTCGACTCCACGATGCGCGGACCCGGCACGTAGCGGATCGTGATCTTGGCGAAGTCGGGCTGGCCGGTCGCCGGACACAGGCAGGTGAACTCATCCGTCGTCAGTTCGACGGTGTAGTTCCGGCCCGCGTTGCGGTTCGGGAAGGTCTCCAGCGTGTGCTGGGGCTTGTTCTGGGTGTTCCCGAGGTGGGAGAGTCCGGTGAGGTCCTGAGGCTGAGTGGCCATACGGACAGGCAACCTATCCCGACGAAAGAGACAAGCGTCGAACAGCGAAAGGCCCTATCTGCCCCAAACTGCTTGCCACATCCCGCTCCTGCGGTTGCCTCGATGCACCCACGCCGCATGCACGTCCGGGCCATCGCCATCCTCGGAGCCACCGGCTCCATCGGCACGACCACCCTAAGCGTCGTCCGGGCCCACCCGTCCCGCTTGCGCATCGCCGGACTGGCCGCCCATTCGCGCTGGCGCGAACTCGTCGGCCCGGCCAAGGAATTCGGCGTCGGCGTAGTGGCCCTCGCCGATCCGGCCGCCGCGACCGAAGCCCGTGCGTCGGGAGCCTTCCCCGCCGGCACCCGCATCTTGGAAGGAACCGCCGGCCTGACCGAAGTCGCCTGCCTCCCCGAAGTCTCGATGGTCGTCTCGGCCGTCGTCGGTACCGCCGGCCTGGCGCCGACGCTCGCGGCGCTCAAGGCGAAGAAGGACGTCGCCCTCGCGAGCAAGGAACTCCTCGTGCTCGCCGGCAAGTTCGTCACCGAAGCCGCCCGCGTCTCCGGCGCGCGCCTGCTGCCGGTCGACAGCGAGCATAACGCGATCCACCAGCTCCTGCGCGATAAGCCCAAGGCCGACATCGCGCGTCTCGTGCTCACGGCCTCGGGCGGCGCTTTCCGCGACACGCCCCTCGCCGACCTCCGGCACGTCACGCTCGATCAGGCGCTCAAGCATCCCAATTGGAGCATGGGACCGAAGGTCACCATCGATTCCGCGACGATGGCGAACAAAGGCCTCGAGTTGATCGAAGCGCGCTGGCTCTTCGACGTCCCCGCCGACCGCATCGACGTCGTCGTGCACCCGCAGAGCATCATCCACTCCTTGGTCACGCTCGCCGACGGCAGCCTCCAGGCGTTGCTCTCGCCGCCCTCGATGGCCTACCCCATCCAGGACTGCCTGCTCTTCCCGGAGCGCCTGCCCTGCCCCGCCCCGCGCCTCGACCTCGCCCAAGCCCTCACGCTCGGGATGACCCCGCCGGACCCGGCCCGCTACCCTTGCCTCGGCCTGGCCCGATCGGCGGCCACCACCGGCGGCACCGCCCCGGCCATCTTCAACGCGGCCAATGAGGTCGCCGTGGCCGCCTTCGTGGTCGGCAAACTGCCCTTCACGGGCATCGCCGAGCTCGTCGGACGCACCCTGGCGGCGGTTTCGGCCCGCGAACCGGGCGCTTTGGACGACGTCCTCGCCGCCGACGCCGAGACGCGCGTCGTCGCGTCCAGGCTCGCCCCGGGCCTCGGCCTTTGAGATAACCCCTTTCCCTCCCCTTTACATGGACAACCTTTCTTTCGGCGACCTCCTCGGCTCCCTCTGGGGCCTCGCCCTCGTCGCCATCTTCTTCGGCGGCTCGATCTTCGTGCACGAGCTCGGCCACTTCCTCGCCGCCCGCAAGCGCGGCCTGAAGATCGAACGCTTCTCGATCGGCTTCGGCCCGCGACTCTTCGGCTGGACCGGCAAGGACGGCGTCGATTACCGCGTGTCGATCATCCCGCTCGGCGGCTACGTCGCCCTGCCCCAGCTCGCCGACATGGAAGGCATCGAAGGCGCGAGCAGCGAAGAGGCCGAGAAGCTCCCGAAGATCTCCTACGCCGACAAGATGATCGTCTCGGTCATGGGCGCGGTCTTCAACGTCATCTTCGCCTTCGTCCTCGCCTGCGTGCTCTGGGTCACCGGCATGCCCGTCGCCTCGGGCAGCAATTCCACCGTGATCGGCTACGTCCCCGAACAGGTCGTGACGAGCTCCGGTCACCTCGCCGAACTCGGTCTCGGCAACACGGTCCCGGGCCCGGCGTTCAAGGCCGGCCTACGTTCCGGCGACAAGGTGATCTCGGTCGACGACTCCACGGTCACCAACTTCAACCAGATCAGCGAGGCCGTCATGCTCGGCAACCGCAAGGACTCGCAGGGTAATCCGACCGCGACGTTCAAGGTCGAACGCGGCGGCGAGACGTTTGAGTTCGTGGTGCAGCCCGCCCGTCTGGAAGTGAACTCGCAGTCCGGCGACAAAGTCCGCGTGGCCGGACTCCAACCGCGCACCGCGGTGATCGTCGGCACGCCCGCGCCGGGCTCGCCCGCCGAGCAGGCCGGCCTGAAATCCGGTGACCGCATCCTGTCCATCGACGGCCAGCCGCTCAACAACACCGTCGAGTTCCGCGAACTCCTCCGCAAGAGCGGCGCCAAGCCCCGTACGCTCCTGGTCGAACGGGCCGACGGCGTCTCCGCCAAGGTCGTCATCACCCCGCAGGTGACGACGACCGTCAATCCGGTCAGCATCATCGCCTACGGCGAAGACCGCCGCCACTCCCTCATTCTCGTCCCCGCGACCCGCGACCTCCTGAGCAATGATCCCGAGGCGGTCCGCGACCAGCTGATGGTGCTCGGCATCTCACCCGACGACCCCGCCCTCGCGGAGACGCTCAAGATCGGCACGATCATCGACAAGGTCGACGGCCGCGACCAGATCGTCTCGGTCCGCTCGCTCGACGGTCTCGTGCAGGCGGTCGGCCGCACGCCCCGCGACCTGACGCTTTATTGGAAGCGCGCCAACGGCGAAGCCGGCAACCTCACGCTCAAGAAGGCCCAGTCGGTCGACAAGCAGCCCGTGCAGCACGCCCAGATCGGGACTTATTTCGTCAGCCAGACCGAACTCGCCTACCGCAATCCGTGGGAGACCTGCGTGGGCATCGTGAAGTCGACCTTCACGACCCTCGGCCGCCTCTTCGACCGTGGTTCGGACATCCAGGTGAAGCAGCTCGCCTCGGTGATCTCGATCACGAAGACCTATTACAACCTGTCGGAAGACATCCGCCGCGTGCTCTGGTTCACGGTGCTGATCAACCTGAACCTCGCCGTGCTCAACCTGCTGCCGATCCCCGTCCTCGACGGCGGCCACATGCTCATCGCCACCATCCAGCGCTTCACCAAGGGCCTGCTGAGCAACAAGGCGGTCATCGTCCTCCAGTACACCTTCATGGCCCTCCTGCTCTCGCTGATGGCCTACATCATCCTGCACGACGTCCGCCGTTGCTCCGGCGACAGCGAACTCCAGCTCAAGCAGCAGCTCCTGGAACGCCACGTCTATAAGCCGCAGGACTTCAGCGTGAAGAAGTGAGCGAGGCCTGAAGGCCTCGCAGGGGTAGAGTCAGGGGTGGCAGCCCGTCAAAGGGAGACCGGAAGCCGGGAAGGATGCTGCGGAGCCATTTCCAAGTCTCAGGTCTCGGCCATCGGGTATCAGGTTCGGGGGTTCAGGTGCGGCTACGGGTTCGGGATGATTACCTGCCACCCGAAACGATTGCCTCTCACTTTTGCACCTTTGCACAGGCCGCAGGCCGATTGGCACTTTTGCACCGAGGAC
>Ga0255084_1000155_pt1 | contig 14877 bp, 16 predicted proteins | sample Colum_Cont_RepA__FD_188433 | JGI IMG/M metagenome (GOLD analysis project Ga0255084, IMG submission 188433) | Freshwater microbial communities from Columbia River, Oregon, United States - Colum_Cont_RepA_8d | ecosystem: Environmental > Aquatic > Freshwater > River | place: USA: Oregon | collected... | reverse complement strand
GTGAGCAGGCGATACTTCGTGGTATCGTCGCCCAACGGAAAGGGATCCTGGTAATGGAAGGGAGAGGCCATCGCCGTCACCATACGGCAGGCCCTCCCGCCCGCAAACGGAAACAGGTCAGCGCGCGGGCATCAGCGCCGGCACGCCGAGACGCACGCCGCTGACGATCGTCCCTTCGGCGAGGTCGACCGACACCAAGGCCAGGCCGGCGTTGCCGGCCGAGGAACGCACGGTGCCGGCGACCTTGCCTTCGGGGGTCTTCAGTTCGAGACCGACAGAGACCGGACCCTCGACGCGACGCAGGACACGACGCAAGGAGCCCATGGACTGGATGCGCGCCATGACCTCCTGGCCGAGGTAACAGCCCTTGGTATAGCTGACCCAAGCATCGAGGCCGCACTCCTGCGGAAACTCATTGGCGCCGCAATCCGCCGGCACCGACGGCACGCCAGCGGCAATGCGGTCGGCCTCCAGGTCAGCGAGGCTGCCGAGTTCGCCCGGCATGACGGAACCCGCGGGCGTGAGCACATCCCAAGCGGCGACGCCGAAACGCCGTGTCGCGAAGACTTTGGCGTCGGCGAGCGCAGGCGCCGCACCCCAGGCGACATATCGACCCCAAGAGGCGGTTTCGTCCGTCGCGACGACATCATCCGCGATGACGTTGGCGGTCACGACCGCGATGAGCGCATCCGCCGCGAGGTGCGGGCAGAGCAAAAGGAACGAGCCATCGGTCTCCTTGGCGACGACCGTGTGCGCGAGCACCCGGCCTTTGCGATTGAGCCAGAGCGCGTCGGTCAGCGCGACGCCGCGCAGGTCCGCCGTGCACTGCCCCTGCAGGAACGCCGCCGCGTCATCGCCCGTGATGCGGACGACCGCTGTGTCAGCTGAGGCGAAGCGCACGGACATCAGAGAATCGCCCACAGCCAGGCGATGCCATGCAGGGCGAGATTCGCGTAGATCGCCGCCATCACGTCATCGAGCACGATGCCGAAACCTCCGGGCAGTTTCTCGAGCGCCTTGATGCCGAAAGGCTTCGTGATGTCGAAAAGGCGGAACAGCAGGAAGCCGAGCAGGATTAGCAGGAGCGAGGACTTGCCGCCGTAGACGTAAGGATTGAAGAGGAAGACCAACGGCATCGCGGCGAACTCGTCGAGGATGACCTCGGACGGATCCTTCTTGCCGATGAACGCGGCGGCGACCCCGCATAACAGGATCGCGGTCAGGACGACGAGCGCATCGAACGCCAGCTCATGCTCCCAGCCCTTGGCGTGCGCCAGACGCACGACGAGCGCCCACCAAAGCAAACCCGCCGCGGAGCCCCACGTGCCCGGCGCCTTGAGGCGACCGAGCGGACCGAGCGTCGCGATCTGGACGATCATGAGGCCAGGCCCGGCAAGTGCCGGCGATGCCGGATGAGATAGTTGAGACCCGAATACACGGTCAGGAAGACGGACAGCCAGAACAAGGCCATGATGATGACCTCCCAGCGCTGATGCCATTCGGCCGAGAGCTTCCAATGGGACTCGTAGGCGCGCAGGCCGATGAGGTGGCCGATCGCCAGGATCTGCAGGAACGTCTTGATCTTGCCTAGGCCCTCGGCCTCGAGGACCTGGCCCGAAGCGGCGGCGACCAGCCGGAGACCGGTGATCAGGAATTCGCGGATGACGATGAGCATCACGCCGAAGGACGTATAGAGGACCGTCGAAGCGTCCGGCGAAAGGGGCTCGCCGGCGTCGCTCCAGCGCGTGACCGGCAGGCAGTCGATCGCGGCGAGGCCGATGAGCAGGCCGAGGATGAAGATCTTGTCGACCAAGGCGTCCATCAGGCGGCCGAAGTCCGTGACGGCGTTGAGTTTGCGGGCGATCCAGCCGTCGAAGATATCCGTCAGGGCCGCCAGGATGAACAAGGCGAGCGCGGCGCTGGCCCAAGGGCCGGCCCAGTAAGTCCAGACCGTGATCAGGAAGATGGCCGGCAGGCGGGCCGCGGTCAGGAGATTAGGGAGATGCCGAAGAAAACGCATGCGGGCTTGCGGAAAGGATGTTCCCGACCGAGAGTCAGCCGCAACAGGAAAACGATGTCCCGCCCCGCCCGCACCGCCGTCTATCCCGGCACCTTCGATCCGGTCACGCTGGGACATCTCGACGTCCTGCGCCGCGCCTCCCGGCTCTTCGATCACGTCATCGTCGCCGTCGCGCCGAGCGACAGCAAGAGCCCGTGGTTCTCGGTCGCAGAACGCCTCAGCATGGCGCGCGAGGCCTGCAAGGGCATCCGCAATGTCAAGGTGCTCGAACTCAAAGGCCTGACGGTCGAGTTCGCCCACCGCCATAAGGCCGCCGCGATCATCCGTGGCCTCCGTAAATTCAGCGATTTCGAGTTCGAATTCGACCTGGCCCACGCCAACCGCCTGATGGCCCCCGGGATCGAGACGGTCATCCTGATGCCCAGCCAGGACCAATTCGTGACCTCCTCGAGCTTCGTGAAGGACATCGCCCGGCATAAGCTCTCCCAGGCCGCGGCCTTCGTCCCCCGCTGCGTCCTGCCCCACCTGCGCAAAAGGCTGGCGGAAAAGGCCTGAAAAGGCCCGCCTCCGCTGTTGACCGTGGGGGGTAGTTCTATTTGCTCGGCCCTTCCCCCCGCGACGACCACCGACCGGGGGCCTCCCTCCCTTTATACATACCATGGACATCAAAATCCAAGAAACTAACCCGACCCGCCGCTCCGTCACCGTGACGGTCCCCGCCGCGACCGTCGCCGCCGCCGAGAAGGAAGTCGTCAAGGGCTTCTCCCGCGAGGCCGCCCTCCCCGGCTTCCGCCCGGGCAAGGCTCCGGAAGCCGTCGTGCGTCAGAAGTACGCCAAGCAGATCGCCGACGAGGTCAGCCAGCGCCTCCTCTCCCAGGGTTACGAACGTATCCAGCAGGAGAAGTCCTTCACCATCTACACCGTCGCCGACGTCCAGAAGGAAGCCGGCTCCGGCACCGACGCGGTCTTCCGCTACGAAGTCGACGTCGTCCCTGACTTCAAGACCCCCGACTGGAAGGCCGTCAAGGTCCCGGTCGAAGAAGTGACCGTCGCCGAAGCCGACATCGACCAGCATCTCCAGAAGATCCTCGAGCAGCGCGCCCGCTACGAGAAGACCGAAGACGCCGCCGCCAAGGGCGACTACGTCCGCATCGGCTACGTCGGCACCGTCGACGGCAAGCCCGTCAGCGAGCTCGACGCCGAGGCCAAGTCCTACGGTAGCGCCGAATCCACTTGGGAAGAAGCCGGTGCCGAAGGCGCCGCCGTCGCCGTCCCCGCCATCGCCCAGGCCGTGATCGGCCTCAAGGCCAACGGCACCGCCCAGGCCGAATACGTCTTCCCCGCCACGCATGAGCGCGAAGCCCTCCGCGGCAAGAAGGTCAGCTACGCGATCACCGCCAGCGAAGTCCGCCGTAAGGAAATCCCGAAGGTCGACGAAGCCTTCTGCAAGGCCGTCGGCGTGAAGGACGAAGCCGACCTCCGCGACCAGCTCCGCAAGGGCATCGAAGGCTCCAAGAAGCAGGCCGCCGAGACCGCCCGCCGCGAAAAGGCCGTCGACGCCCTCCTCGCCGGCCAGGAATTCCCCCTGCCGGAATCCGCCGTCATGTCCGTCGCCCAGGGCCTCTTCTACCAGTATGCCGAGATGCGCCTGCGCAGCGGCACCAAGCCCGAAGAGCTCGAGACCCAGCGCGACGACATCCTGGCCGAAGCCAAGAAGGCCGCCGCCCTCCGCGTCCGCGCCCAGTTCGTCCTCTCCCGCATCGCCGAAGAGCTGAAGCTCGAGGTGTCCCGCGAAGAGCTCGGTTCCGCGATCATGCAGGCCGCCCAGGCCAGCCAGACCCAGCCCGAAAAGCTGGTCAAGGACCGCCAGCGCCTCGCCGAACTCCGCCGCGACGCCCTCCTCAACAAGGCCCTCGACGCCGTCCTCGCCGGCGGAGTCGCCGCCTGAGGTTGAGATTTCGCCCGATCCGGGCACAGTCCCTCTCGCACCACCATGTCCTACATCATTCCTAACGTCGTCGAACGCGACGCCCGCGGCGAGCGAGCCTGGGACATCTACAGCCGCCTGCTCAAGGACCGCATCATCTTCATCGGCTCGCCGATCTACGACGACGTGGCCAACGCGGTCATCGCCCAGCTGCTCTTCCTGCAGATGGAAGACCCGAAGAAGGACATCTCGATCTACATCAACTCCCCGGGCGGCTCCATCACCGCGGGCATGGCGATCTACGACACGATGAACTTCCTCACGTGCGAGGTGAACACCTACTGCATCGGCCTCTCGGCCAGCATGGCCACCGTCCTCCTCGCCGCCGGCACCAAGGGCAAGCGCCACGCGCTCCCGAACTGCCGCGTGATGATCCACCAGCCGAGCGGCGGCGCCGGCGGCCAGACGTCCGACATCTCGATCGCCGCGAAGGAGATCCTCCGCTGGCGCGACACGCTCAACCACGTCCTCGCCAAGCACAGCGGCAAGACGCCCGAGGACCTGATGCGCGACTCCGACCGCGACTTCTACATGACGGCCGAGCAGGCGAAGGCCTACGGCCTCGTCGACCACGTCGTGGCGCCGAAGGCGGCCCGCGCCTAAGCGTATGGCCGGCGATCGCGCCGAGAGCTGCTCCTTCTGCGGCAAGCCGGCCGCCCAGGCCGGTAAACTGATCGCCGGACCCGGCGGCGTGGGCATCTGCGACGCCTGCGTCAGCACCTGCGGCCGCCTCCTCGAACGCGAGAAGACCCGCGACGGCAAGCCGGCCGCGTCCGCCCCCGGCGGTCCTGCGATGCAGGAAGCTCCGGCGAAGCTCCCGCTCGCGCCGATCAAGCTGATCCCGCCCACGCAGCTCCGCCTCGAGCTCGACGCCCACGTCATCGGCCAGGTCCACGCGAAGAAGGTCCTCTCGGTCGCGGTCTTCAATCACTACAAGCGCCTCAACGACCGCCAGAAGCCGGCGACCGCCGACCAGGCCGGCGACCTCGTCGACGTCGAACTCGACAAGAGCAACGTGCTGCTGATCGGTCCGACGGGCACGGGCAAGACGCTCCTCGCCCGCTCCCTGGCGCGCATGCTCGATGTGCCGTTCGCCATCGCCGACGCCACGACCCTCACGGAAGCCGGCTACGTCGGCGACGACGTCGAGACGGTCATCCTTCGCCTCCTGCAGTCCGCCGACATGGACGTCGAACGCGCCCAGCGCGGCATCGTCTTCATCGACGAGATCGATAAGATCGGCCGCAAGTCCGACTCGGCCTCGATCACCCGCGATGTCTCGGGCGAAGGCGTCCAGCAGGCGCTCCTGAAGCTCCTCGAAGGCACGGTCTGCAACGTCCCGCCCGCCGGCGGCCGCAAGCACCCGGAGCAGCAGTGCATCCGCGTCGACACGGCCGACATCCTCTTCATCTGCGGCGGCGCCTTCGCCGGCCTCGACCGCATCATCGCCCGCCGCGGCGGCGCGAAGTCCCTCGGCTTCGTCCCTCCGCGTAACGACGCCCCTTCCCTGTCGGCCGAACAGATCGTCGCCGGTCTCCAGCCGGAAGACCTGTTCTCCTTCGGGATGATCCCGGAGTTCGTGGGCCGTCTGCCGGTCATCTCCGTCCTGGAGCCGCTCGACCGCGAGGCGCTCATCCGCATCCTGACCGAACCGCGTAACGCCGCGACGAAGCAGTATCGCAAGCTCTTCGCCCTCTCGGGCATGTCCCTTGAATTCACCCGCGAAGCCCTCGAGGCCGCCGCCGACAAGGCGCTGGCCCTCGGCACCGGCGCCCGCGGCCTCCGCTCCGTGCTCGAAGGCGTGCTGCTCGACACGATGTATGCGCTGCCCGAAGCCGCCGCCGGCTCGAAGTTCACGGTGACACCCGAGGCCATCCGCGGCGAACAGCCCGTGACGGTCGCGGCGCCGAAGAAGAAAGCTTCCTGACCTCCATGCTCGCCTATCCGGCCATCGATATCCGCGGCGGTCGCTGCGTCCGCCTCAGCCAAGGCCGCGACGACGCCCGCACCGACTATTACAAGGATCCCGTCGAACCGGCCCTCGTCTTCGCCCAGGCCGGCGCGGCCTGGATCCACGTCGTCGACCTCGACGGCGCCTTCGGCGGCGCCCCGCTCAACCTTCCGATCCTGCAGCGCATCGCCGCGCTCGGTCCGAAGATCCAGTTCGGCGGCGGCATGCGCGACCGCGCGACGGCCGAAGCCGCCTACGCCGCCGGCGCGAGCCGCGTCGTGATCGGCACGCGCGCCGCGACCGACCCCGCTTTCCTCCGCGAGATGGCCAAGGCCCACGGCCCGCGCCTCGCGGTCGGCATCGACGCCAAGGACGGCCTCGTGGCCGTCAAAGGCTGGACGGCCGTCACGGCCCTCAAGGCCACGGAGTTCGCCAAAGAAGCCGGGGAGCTCGGCGTCTCGACGGTGATCTATACCGACATCGCCACGGACGGCATGCTCACGGGCCCGAATTGGAAATCCCTCGAAGCGGTGCTCAAGGCCTGCCCCTGCGGCGTGATCGCCTCCGGCGGCGTGTCCGGCACGGACGACGTCGCCCGCCTCGCGGAGATGGCCAAGGCCTACCCGAATCTCGTCGGCGCCATCGTCGGCAAAGCCTTGTATGAAGGCCGCTGCGACGTGGCGGGATTACTCAAGGCTACGGGCGAACGCTGAGCTCATCGGGCGCGGCGGCGCCGCCCTTCCGATGCTTGCCAAGCAGGCACCCTCGCCCAACATCGCCCATCCATGGCCTTGTTCCGCCGATTCTCCGTGCTGCTGACGACGCTGCTGCTCGCCGCGACGGGCGGGCTTGCCGCCGACCAGCCGCTGAACCTGGAGACCGTCATCGCCAAGGCTCGCGGCGCCGCGGCCGTCGACCCCGCCGCCCTGACCAAGCTCCGCACCCTGCGGATGGAATTCACCTCGCTCGATGAGAAGGGGAAATCCCTGGGCCGGATGACGCTCACGCTCGCGGCCCCCGGCTACCGCCATCAGCTTTCGGTCACCGAAGAGCCGAAGGCCAATCTCGTCATCTGCGCCGGTCGCCTCGAGGGCTGGACCACCCGACAGACCGATCCGCTCGCCCCCAAGGTGATCCGCCCGGTCGCCTACGAGGAGTTCCGCAAACTGCAGGACATGGCCCGCGATGACCTGGCTTTCTTCGCGGTGCCCGCCGACGGGACGGCCGAATACAAGGGCCTGACGGAAGTCGACGGCCGCGCCACCCACGCCGTCCATTACGTCTACGCCAGCGGCTTCCGCATCACCCGCCATTTCGACGCGCGCACCTTCGCCCTCGTGGCCTCCGACCAGCTCACCCCCAACCGCGAACTGATCCGCCAGAAGGTCGAGTCCTTCGTCGAGGTCGCCGGCCTGCGCTTCGCCGCCAAGGAGTCCGTGACCATCGAAGGTCGCAATTCCGGCGAGGTGACCTACGGCCCGATTCAAGTGAACCCCGCCTTGACCCCGGGGCTTTTCGATTTCCCTTCCTTCTGAGCCCATGACCTTCCTCCGTCTCCGCGCCAAGGACTTCCGCGCCCAACTCGGCGCCTTCGTCGGTACGGGCGAAGCCTCCCCCGACGTCCGCGACGCGGTCGCCGGCATCATCGCCGACGTGAAACGCCGCGGTGACGCCGCCGTGCTCGCCTACACGGCGAAGTTCGACCGCGCCAAGCTCACCGCCGCACGCCAACGCATCCCGCTCGCGGAATTGCGCCGCGCGGCCGCCGGCTTCGCCCCGGCGAAGAAGAAAGCCTTCGACGAAGCGGCGAAGTGCGTCACGGCCTTCCACGCGCGCACGCTGCCGAAAGGCTGGACGGCGCCGAACCCGCACGGCGCCACGGTGGGCGAACGCCACCACGCGATCCGCCGCTGCGGCCTCTACATCCCCGGCGGCCAGGTGCCGCTCGTCTCGACGGTCCTGATGACCGCGCTGCCCGCCAAGGTCGCCGGCGTCCCCGAACTCTGCGCCTGCACGCCGCCCGGACCGGACGGCAAGATCAACCCCGACATCCTCGCCGCGCTCTACCTCTGCGGCGTCCACGAAGTCTACGCGGTCGGCGGCGCCCAAGCGGTCGCGGCGATGGCCCTCGGCACGCGCACGATCGCGCCGGTCGACAAGATCTTCGGCCCGGGCAACACGTTCGTGACCGAAGCGAAGCGTCAGGTCTTTGGTCTCGTCGGCGTCGACCTCCTCCCGGGCCCGAGCGAAGTGATGATCATCGCCGACCGCACCGCTGACCCGGAGTGGGTCGCGGCCGACCTCTGCGCCCAGGCCGAACACGGCAGCGGCAAGGAGAAGCTCTACCTGGTCACGGAAAGCGAAGCGTTCGCGAAGCAGTGCCTCGCCGCCGCCCGCAGGCAGTCCGCCACGCTCACGCACGGCGAGAAGATCCGCAAGGCGCTCGACGCCAAGGTCTGCGCCATCCTGGCCCCGAAGATCGAGGACGCGGCCGAAGCGGCCAACCTCGTCGCCCCGGAACACCTCGAACTGATGGTCGCGCCGGCCAAGCTGCAGGCGCTGTCCGCCCGCATCACCACCGCCGGCGCCATCCTCCTCGGCCACCACACGCCGACGGTGCTCGGCGACTTCACCGCGGGCCCGAGCCACACGCTTCCGACCGGCGGCACGGGTCGCTTCTTCAGCGGCCTGCGCGTCGCCGACTTCCTCCGCCGCACGAGCCTGGTGCATTACTCCCCGGCCTCGCTCAAGAAGGCGGCCGCGGTGGTCGACGCGTTCTCCCGCATGGAGAACCTCGACGCCCATGGTCGCTCGCTGAAGGTCCGGCTCTGAGCCGCGCTCAGCCGACGACGAGCAGGCTCACCTGCGGACGGCAGAACAGCCGCACGCCGTAGAGACTGCCGACGCCGCGCGTGATATGGATCAGGCGGCCGGACCGCTCGCGCAGGCCCTCGATGTGCGACTTGTCGCTCACGGGCGCCAACCACTCCGCGACCCCGGGCACGCCGAGCTGGCCGCCATGGGTGTGCCCGCAGAGCATGAGATCCCAGTGATACGGCATCGCCGCGAGGCGCGCGTCCGGGTTATGGTTCAGCAGCACATGCGCCAGCGGTTCGCGACCCGGGCCGCGGGTCGGCGTCAGGCAGCGCGCGGGGTGGTTCTGCCCGGTCCACAAATCGCCGAGCCCGGAGACGCGGATGCGCCCGCCGCGCACGGCGACTTCGCGCGTCTCGTTGATGAGGACGTCAGCGCGGGCCTCGCGCAGGAGGCGCACGACCGCCGCGGTGCGGGCGACCTCACCGACGGGACCGGTCGCGACGATGGCGTCGTGATTGCCAAGACAGGCGAACGTGGGCGCGACGGCGGCCAGCCGGCGCAGGACGGCGGCATAAGCCGCGGTCTCCCGCAGCCGTCCGGTGACGAAATCGCCGGTGAGGGCGATGAGGTCGGGGCGCTGCGCGAGCCCGAGCGTCACGGCGCGTTCGATGAGCGCCAGGGGTACGTGCGGTCCGAAATGCAGATCGGAGAGATGCAGGATGCGCAAGCCCCGCGGCGCGGGGAACCGCAACGGGTCAAGCGTGACCTCGGCGACGTCCAGCCAGTCCGGCTCAAGATAACGCGCGTAGGTCGCCGACGCGAGGCCGGCGCCACCCACGGCGAGTAAGCCGAGGAACGCCCGGCGCGTAGGCCTAGGTCCGGGCTTGGCAGACGGGACGGCCATGGGCGCGCTCAGTCGCGCAAAGTCCGCATGACCTCGGCGTGTAGCTTCGGCGCCGCCGCGATGATGTTACCGGCTTTGACGGGATCGCCGCCCTCCCAGGAGGTCACGACCGCGCCAGCCCCGCGCAGGACGGGCAGCACGGGTACGAGGTCCCACGGATTCATGATCGGATCCGCCACGACGTGCGCGCGGCCCGCCGCGACGAGGAGATGGCCGTAGCCGTCACCCCACGTGCGCACATGCGCGACGCTGTCGGCGAGACGGTTCCAGCGGACATCGCGATGCAGGCGGCGGATGTTATCAAGGTCGGTGGAGACGACGATGGCGTCCTTCATGTCCGCTTCGGCGACCCGCACGGGGCGGCCGTTCAGTTCGCACGTAAGGTTGTCACCGATGATGCGCTCGCCGAGGACGGGCTGGTCGATGAGACCGAGCACGGGCTTACCTTCGTAGCGCAGGCCGATGAGGGTGACGTAAAGCGGGACGCGGGAGAGGAACGACTTGGTGCCGTCGATGGGATCAAGGACCCAGCAGTACTCGGCGTCGACATTCTCGGGGCCGAACTCTTCGCCCAGGATGCCGTGGTCCGGGTAAGCCGCCTTGATGGCCGCGCGCATCTGGCGTTCGGCTTCCTTGTCGGCGACGGTCACGGGCGTGCCGTCGGGCTTGATCTCGACCTCGGTCTGGACGCGTGCGTGGGCCGCGAGCAGGACCGCGCGGGCGATGTCCGCGAGTTTCCCGGCGAAGGCCTTGAGCTCTTTCTGACGCGCTTCCGGAAGCATGTCCCAGAGGTAAGCCCGGACGGCTCCCGCTCCAAGCGAAAAGCCCTCCGCAGGCTTGAACCGAGGCTGATTTCGGCGAGACTCCGCGCATGCGGCTCACCTCTTGGCTCGTCGGCCTGCTGGGCGTCGCGACTTCGGTCTGCGCGGCCCAACCTTGCCGCATCGAGGTCGTCGAACAAGGCGACGGGTGGCCCGTCCCGGGCGTCGAACTCCGCACGGTGCACGGCGTTCGCTTCGTCTCAGACAACGCCGGACTGATCGCCTGCGACCTGCCCGAACTGATGGGTCGCGAGACCTGGTTCACGGTCATCGGCCACGGCTACGGCGTGAAGGCCGACGGGTTCGGCTATAAGGGGGTTCGCCTGACTCCCGCGCCAGGCAAGACGCTCCGCGTCACGGTCGAACGTTCGATCCTCGCCCGCCGCCTAGGCCGTCTGACCGGCGCCGGACTCTTCGTCGAGTCCCAGAAGCTGGGCGAACAACTCGACTGGAAGGAGAGCGGCGTGCTCGGTTCCGACAGCGTGGTGACCGCGGAGTTCGGCGGGCGGCTGCATTGGTTCTGGGGCGACACGAATCTTCCGCACTACCCGCTGGGCGTCTTCAACGTCTCCGCGGCGATGACCGAGAAGTTCCAGCCGCCGGCCAAGCCGCCACTGCGTCCGCCCTACGCTTATGTGACGGATCGCCGGCCTGCCCCGGCCGAATCCCGTCCCCGCGGTGTCGCGAAACTAAGCGGCGACGGACCGACCTGGCTCTGGGGTGCGGTGACGCTGCCCGACGCCAAAGGCGCGCCCCATCTGGTCGCCGCCGCCGTGAAGATCAAAGGCGAGATGCGCGCCTACCGATGGGACCTCGTGGAATGGGACCCTCACGAAGAAATCTTCCGCGCGCTTGATACGGTCTGGACCGAAGACACGGCCCGTCCGACGGCGCCCCCGATGCCGGCCGGCCATGCGGTCCCCTGGACCGACCCGCTCGGCCGTAAATGGATCCTGTTCTGCGACCCGTTCCCGATGCTCCGGACGCCCGCCACTTACGAAGGCTGGAAGAACCCGGAGAAATGGAAAGCGCTCCAACCCGCCGTCGCCGCCACCACCCCGGCCGGCGAAACGGTCGTCGCGCACAAGGGCCACATGGCGTGGCATCCCTGGAGTCGCAAGTGGCTCGCGGTCTTCACGCAGCAGGGAGGCCGCCCGTCGGCGCTCGGCGAAATCTGGCTGGCGGAATCGACGGAGCCATTCGGCCCCTGGGTCAACGCCCGCAAGCTGCTCTCGCACGACGACTATACTTTCTACAACCCGGTCCTGCACCCGGAGTTCTTCCGCGCCGACTCCCCGGTGATCCACTTCGAAGGCACCTACACGACGACGTTTTCCGGCAACCGGCAGCCGACGCCGCGCTGGGACTACAATCAGGTGCTCTACCAGGTCGACCTGTCCCTCCCGCCCTTCGCGACAGGAAAATAAGTCCGCCCGCTTGACGCGACGGCGACCGTGCGGGATGGTGACGCGATGGATGAAGCCACCCAACGCCTGCTCGCCGCGCGCCGTCGCCCGGACCGCCGCGCGTTGCTGCGTCAGCGCTGGGACCAGCTCTTCTTCCTGCATTGGCGCTGCGATCCCGCGGCCGTCGCCCGGATCCTACCGCCCGGCCTGACGCCCGATCTCTTCGAGGGCGAGACCCACCTGGGTATCGTCGGCTTCCGTATGCTCGGCTTAAGGCCGGAAGGCCTGCCCGCCCTGCCCTGGCTCTCCCAGTTCAACGAACTGAACGTGCGCGTCTACGTGCGCGACGCCTCCGGCGAACCGGGCGTGTGGTTCCTGTCGCTGGACTGCGACCGCGGGCCGGCCGTGCGCATCGCCCGGACTTTCTTCGGCCTGCCCTACGAACACGCGGACCTGACGCATCGCGCCTTCGGTGAACGCTGGACGATGGACTGCCAACGCGAGGGCTTCGCGCATGCCGCCCGCTATGCTTGGAAGGCCCTGACGCCGCCCGCGCCCGCCGCGCCCGGCACGCGCCTCTTCCACCTGGCGGAACGCTATAACTTCTTCTCCGTCCGCGGCGGCCGTCTGCTCCGCGGCCAGGTCCACCACGCGCCTTACGAACTCAGCCTCGCCCAGCTCACCACCTGGAGCGAACAGCCGGTGGAGTGGGACGGCTTCCCGCTCGCGGGCCGCGCCCCGGACTTCGCCCATTGCTCTGCCGGCGTCGACGTGGAGGCCTTCAGCCTCGTGCCCGGACATGCGTAAGAAGCTGACCGACTACCGCCACGCGGTCTGGGATTGGAACGGCACGCTCCTCGATGACACGTGGCTGTGCTGCGCGTCCCTCAACCGCCTGCTCACCGAAGACGGCCATCCGCCCGTCGATCCGGTGCGCTACCGCGAGATCTTCCAATTCCCGGTCATCAAGGTCTATCAGGCCATCGGCTTCACGCCCGACGAAGCCTCCTTCCGCGCGATGTCCGTCCGTTTCATGGCCGCCTATGAAGCCCGGAAGACGGAGTGCCGCCTGCACGACCACGCCGTGACGCTCCTCGCCGGACTCAGCGCCGCGGGGCTCACGCACTCGGTGCTCTCGGCCTACGAGCGCACGCTGCTCACGGACACCCTCGCGCACTACGGACTCGACGGCCGCTTCCGCAAAGCCTGCGGCGGGGACGACATCCACGCCGGCAGCAAGGAGGACCGCGCCCGCCGGCACCTGGCCGACCTGGACGTGCGCCCGGAAGACGTGATCTATTTCGGGGATACGGCCCACGACGCCGAAGCCGCCGCCGCCATGGGCGTCGACTGCGTCCTGACCGCCCACGGCCACCAGCACCGGGCGCGCCTCGAGGGGCTGGACGTCCGGATCGTCGACGGGTTCGCGGAGCTGGTGGCCGAACTCTGAGGCGAACCAACGCCCTGACCTGGGGTCAAACTCGCTATCGACCCCGCGTTTTGGTTGCCCTCCGGCGACCGGCGAGGTTCTTATTCCTACCCCGTCACCCCATGGCCCTCCTCGCGGACCAATCCCCCGGCACCCCGGATATCACCGACACCCCTTGGCTCGTCCTGACGCTCGCCATCCTGGTGGCTTTCTCCATCTATCTGATCCTTCGCTCCAAACGTAAATAACATGGCCAACACCCCCCAGAACTCCGACGCCAACGAAGAAATCGACGACGTCAAGAAGGCCAGCGCCGAAGGCTTCGGCTCCAACGAGCAGATCTTCCCGCCGAGCGCCGCGTTCGTCGCCAAGGCCCGCGTCAAGGGCATGGACGGCTATCAAGCCCTCTACCAGCGCTCGATCCAAGACCCCGATGGCTTCTGGGCCGACGAAGCCAAGGAGCTGACCTGGTTCCAGCCGTGGACGAAGGTGGTCGACGAATCCAAGAAGCCGTTCTTCCGCTGGTTCGTGGACGGCAAGACCAACGTCGCCTACAACTGCCTCGACGCGCAGGTCGCCAAGGGACTCGGTGACAAGGTCGCGATCGTCTACGAAGGCGAGCCGACCGCCGACGGCAAGGCCGCCGAGGTCCGTCGCATCACCTACCGCCAGTTGCTCTCCGAGGTCAGCCGCTTCTCGAACGTACTCAAGGGCATGGGCCTGAAGCGCGGCGACACGGTCGCGATCTACATGCCGATGGTGCCCGAGCTCGCGATGGCGGTCCTCGCCTGCGCCCGCCTGGGCATCGTCCACTCGGTGGTGTTCGGCGGCTTCTCCGCCGAATCCATCCGCGACCGCGTCAACGACGCGAAGTCGAAGGCGGTCATCACGATGGACGGCGGCTACCGCCGCGGGAAATTCCTGCCGCTCAAGCAGACGGTCGACGAAGGCGTGAAGGACTGCCCGACCTGCGCCCACGTGCTCGTGCTGCAACGCCACCCGGGCAAGCCCGACGCGGGCTGCGCCATGCAGGCCGGCCGCGACGTCTGGTACCACGAGGCCGCCGCCCAGGTCACCGACCAGTGCGAGGCGGTCCAACAGGAAGCCAACGAGATGCTCTTCCTGCTCTACACTTCCGGCTCCACCGGCAAGCCCAAGGGCATCATGCACAGCGTGGGCGGCTACATGGTCCACGCCTACTCGACCAATAAGTACGTCTTCGACCTCCGCGGCGACGACCTCTTCTGGTGCACGGCCGACGTGGGTTGGGTCACGGGACACACCTATGTGGTCTACGGTCCGCTCCTCAACGGCTCTTCGGTGCTGATGTACGAAGGCGCGCCCGACGCTCCGGACTACGGCCGCTTCTGGAAGATCATCCAGGACCACAAGGTCTCCGTCTTCTACACGGCCCCGACCGCCATCCGCGCCTTCATGAAGTGGGGCGACGAGTGGGTGAAGAAGCACGACCTCTCCTCGCTGCGCCTCCTCGGCTCCGTCGGCGAACCGATCAACCCGGAAGCCTGGCTCTGGTACCACCGC
>Ga0255084_1000116_pt1 | contig 16208 bp, 13 predicted proteins | sample Colum_Cont_RepA__FD_188433 | JGI IMG/M metagenome (GOLD analysis project Ga0255084, IMG submission 188433) | Freshwater microbial communities from Columbia River, Oregon, United States - Colum_Cont_RepA_8d | ecosystem: Environmental > Aquatic > Freshwater > River | place: USA: Oregon | collected... | reverse complement strand
ATGGAGATGATATGTATCGATCATCAAACGGACATTGTCGCTTTGGCAGCGGTCAAGGACATGCAGCGCATCAGCGAGATTCGCAATTCCCGTGCCCGGGATGAATTCAAGTGTGGCTTCGAGTCCTCGAATCTGAGCGTGTTTCGCGATGTTGCCGACCGCATCTGCAATCGAATCAATATCGCCGCTACGACCAAGAAAATGGGCGATATTGACGTATGTGGCACCGATGGCAACCGCAGCATCAAGTACGTCTTGAAGTTCGTATTCGAGGTAGGCGCGCAATCGTTCATGAACCGAACCGGGATGTGGCAGTCCAGGTAGCGGACGAATGACAGGTTCGACGCAGATCACGTCCACTCCGGTCGAGGTAATGACGTCGCGTACATCTTCAATACCGCTACCTAAGTCGCTTCGATGCTCGACAATCGACGCTGTGACGTGCTCGAAACCTGCAATGGCTGCGGCAGAGAGGAGCGTTTGTAGGCCAACCCCGCGAAGAGTTCCCCAGCACAGGGTGAGGTCAACATCTGGAGGTCGCGAGGTCACTAGTCGGGACTCTAACGGGGTGTCGTTCTAAGCCGATTACAGTGTTCTGATGAAGTTCAAACTCTTGGTTGCCTCGATACTGTCCGTGGTGACTGCTGGCATCGCGGCCACGCCGAGTGCATTCCCCGTGAGTGCAGACACCGCTCGCCCAATCATCGGGAAGTTGGTCTTTCCGACTTCGAATCAATGCTTTGAACCGGGCAAAGAGTTCGTCTGGCAAGGCAAGAACTACTCATCAGTTGCTGCACAGAATTAACAAATCTATTTCTCTTTGGGTTTCTCGAGCGGAGGTGTGCTTCCAGCCGCCGAAAACCTAGTGAAACCGATTTCGATCGTGGTTGAGTCTGACACCGCTCTTCGTATTACTGCTCCACTTACCGAGAGTTTCTCTGTTCGTCCGCGCACAGGTCAGTTTGTGCAGATCATTCTTGTTAATGCGGGAAATGCATCAGTCGGTGCAAACTGGGGTAATGGCAAGACATGTGATTACGAGATACCTGCGGACACATCTCCGCAAAGTGGCACATGGACGGAATGCAAGTCGGCTACAGAAGTGGGTTGTTTTGAAGCGACCTTGAATGGTGCACCGTTGCCCTCAAGCTTGAGGCTGTCTTTCACAAAGTCTGGACAGCAAGACGCCTACACCATGAACATGATGTTGCTTCCCGCCACGGCGACAAGCCTCGGGTACTTCGAGTCCGCACCCGTCGATACATGGAAGAACTATGACCTCTCCTCGCTTCTGAAGGAAACCGACAAACTTGGGCTGAAAATCAGGTTGGGAACTCTCGACGAGCCGTATCAAGTAGCTCTCACCGCGAAAGTCGACACCGCCAAGCAGGCGGGGTACACGAAGTCTGCAAGTAACGCCTCAAACGAAATCAACTTCACGCTTTCACCTGTCGTCGTGACCAACCCTTCTGCAGCGGAAGTCACAGCAAAGCAGTGCGGAAACTTTGGTGTTGACACGCGATCGGGAGATGCATGGTTGCCAATGTGTGATGTCGAGAAAGCAGCTGGACAGCAATTGATCCTCGCGGGTGAGTATTTTCGGTCGCGCAATGATGGCTGGGGGCCAATGAACGGATTGTGGTGGGCAAGCAACGCTTCCTTCTACAAGGAGCCAGAATTTCTCTACATCAATCAAGGGCAGAACACCGTGTTCTATGCGTTTGCGGCATCGCCACACTTGCGCCCTGATGGAACGGAACATGTGGGTACCTACCAGGTGTACTTGCCACAAGTGGGTCTTGACTATTTCGAATATCCAGCACGATCCGCTCAGGAACTTAGTCAGTTAGTGACCGTGTACCGCATAGACAACGACGCAGAGAAAGGCACCAAAGCAAGTGGAACTCTCGACATCTTGTCTCTTGCGCTCAATGAGCCCAAAGTTCAAGATGCGGTGACGGGGAAGACGGCATCGACAGTGCAACCGCTCGCTGCGAATTATTTTGATTCGAATGCCGGATACATCATCGAAGTACCTGACATGCACTATTCGGCTCCGCGTCTGCAATTCACTCCTTTCGGAGTGCCACTGAATGGCATTGGATTAAAAGATGGCTATAAAACTGCTCGCTGTGGCGTCGTTCAATACTTGAGCGTCAAGACGAAGCGGTTCATCTCGTGCACATTCACGCGTCAGCCGAATTTGCCAATCACTGGCAAAGTCGGAACATTCGGGGTTCGCTGTGTGGACCAGAAGGGGAAGGTCACAACGGGCAAGTCAGTGCGAAGTAAGCGATCGACAGTTCTCGTGAAGACCCCTAACATACGAACAGGCCTCAAGTTGACGTGTACTGCAACTACAAGCGTGCCCCGCGTTGGAAGCGATAAGGGCAACGTCAAGCTTCGCTCCTGATCATTTCGGGCTTCTAACCTCGGGGTGTGAGCTTCAGTCGTATGTGGCCGGTGCGATGGACTTCGCCATGGGTGTGGCCACAACGTTCGACAGATTGGGATGGCCCGACGCCCCGCCGCAGCGCGGCGATGTACACGTCATTCAACCTTGACAAGGTTCCTTCGCGTGCGCCCATGCGACTTGCAACGGTGGGTCGTGTCACTTGTTGGGTGAACGGACATGAAGTGTGTCGTGGGCCGGTGCGAGTCAACCCCCAACGCATGGTTTGGGAAGATGCAGACATCGCCCAGTACTTGCGTGCAGGGGACAACACGATTGCAATGCTTGTGACCGCTGATGTTGTTGCATCAGCGTGGTCGATGCCGCTACCTGAAGCGAGTGACCTGCGCGGCGGAGCAATGGCGTGCGAGGTGCAGCTAGGTGATGGTCGGTTGCTCATTGCAGACGACACATGGAAAGGGATTCTGCTCTCTGGATGGTCTTGCACGCAGAACGAAGGGTTGTTCAAGCGCGGTGACGAGCTTTGCGATGCCCGATCGTTGCCCGAGCATTGGTCAACGGATATCTCACATGGCGATTCATGGCCGAATGTTCGGCTTCGTCGCGCCACAGTTTTCGGTGGTTCAGGTCGAAAGACCGGACCCACCTTTCCAGTCGGACCACTTGAAGGGCGACCCATCAGCCAGGTGACTGCGAGGCGAATCGAATTGATTCGTACCAGTGAGTCGAACTTTGCACATGACCGGATCGTCGTCGGAACGCTCTTGGTCGACGTTGACGGTCCCGCAGGCACGCACGTCACGTTCACAGGTGCCGAGAAGTTGTCGACGACCGGTGAACCTATGACCGAGGCGTATGACTCTGCGTTCGTACTTACGCTCGACGGCACCCGGAGAACAGTCGAGTCGGTGAACTTGTTCGGTGTGCACGGAGTGCGAGTTGAAGCATCGGACCGAGTTGTTGTTCATGGAATTTCCGTGAACGAACGCCTTCATCCCGTTGAGGGAATGAATGGTTTTGAGTGTTCTGATGACCTTCTGAATGACATCTACACGGTCGGGCGTCGCACGGTGTCCATCTGCTCACTTGACTCTTACGTCGATTGTCCGACGCGCGAACAACGAGCCTGGACTGGTGACTCGGTCGTGCATCAGATGGTCGACCTCACGACGAACGACGATTGGTCGCTTGCTCTTTGGCACCCCGTCCTTGCGGCTTCGATGCGCTCTGACGGCATGCTGCCGATGGCTGTTGCCGGCGACATCGAACACGAGGACATGTCGATCATCCCTGACTGGGCACTTCATTGGGTGCACTCGGTACACAACGTCTACATGTACACAGGCGACAAAGAGCGTGTGTCGCGTCTCATGCACGTAGTTGAGGCTGTGGTGAGATGGTTCGTGCAGTACTGCGATGACGATGGTCTGCCAGTTGACATGCCCGGTTGGGTACTTATCGATTGGAGCTCGGTGCACTCCGACGGAGCGAATTCGACTATCGCAGGGTTGTGGGGTAGGGCACTGCTTGAGTTCGCAGAAATGAGCGATTGGCTTGGCGATGGTGGACGTGCATCGTGGGCGCGACGCACACACGAGAAGTTGGCACGAGGGTTCGAGAAGTTCTGGGATGACGAGCGTTGTGTGTACGTCGACACAATCGAGAACGGGGTCGCACAACCGATGACGTCACAACACGGACAAGCAGCAGCGATTGTCGGGGGCCTTGCGCCACGGTCTCGCTGGTCGCAATTGGTCGACGCGATGTGTGACGAGTCAAAACTGGTGCACGCTGCGTTTGCGCGCCACGATGGCCCAAGTGACCCAGGCACCGAAACCGATCTGGGCGGCGTGTACTTGTTCACTGGGCATCCAAAGCCGTGGTGGAACGTCGACGAACAAATTGTGCGGGCTCAGCCGTTCTTTCGCTACGTCGTGCACGACGCCTTGGTCGCAGTGGGCGAAGGGCATCGACTTGCAGGGTTGTTACGCGATTGGAAGTGGTTAATTGACCGGTGCGACACCTCGTTCAGCGAGACGTGGTACGGCGGCACCCGCTGCCACGGCTGGTCGAGCACGCCGACTCGAGACATGATCCAACGAATCGCAGGCGTCATTCCAGCTGTGCCGGGGTTCGACGTCGTGCTCGTGCAACCACATCTCGGTGATCTCGACTGGGCTCGAGCGAGCGTGCCCTCGCCACACGGTTCGATTGATATTGACGTTCGCGCTGATGAAGTACGTGTTGTGTCACCAGTACCAGTTGTCGCCAGAGTGTGGGGTCGTGAAGAGCGGCTTTCGGCGGGTTCGCACGTTCTCACACGCGATTAGTTCAGTGTTCAGGGTTCGACGATCGCGAACCCGGGTACGAACAGGTCGAGATTTCCAAAGACAGTGAGCAATGAGCTCGCGTCGCCGTCTATCGAGACCGTACCGGCCTGCACTTCGTCCATGAATGTGGTCTCTTGGTTCATGATGCTCAGAATCAATGTGCGCGCGATCGTAACTGTGGCATCAGCGTCGACGGCGACTTTGTTCGGCGTTGCGTGGAGTGTGTGATGAGACAACTCGAGGACCCAGTGCTCATTGATGTCGGTGAAGTGCCAATTGATGACTACCCGCACGCCCTTTACGTTCTCCGAGATCAGTCGAATGCCAAGTGTGTCGAACATCTGCTCGATAGTCATGGCTCGGATCATTCCCTTGCCACGTGCGCGCGCATCACCAAGATTCGGAACTCCGTTTCGAAGTTCGTGTGCGCCAGTGAGATACGCATTGCGGAAGGTTGCAGATTCACTCTGATAACCGAGTTGTTCGAGGGCATCGGCTTGTAGGTCACGTGCAGCCGTGTTGCTTGGGTCGGTAAACACCAAGTGATTCACCACTTCTGCGACCCAGCGATAGTCGCCCTCGTCAAAGGCTGCTCGTGCCTTCGTCAACACGGAATCACCTCCACCCATGAAGTCCACGTACCGCCTCGCCGCTTCAACAGGAGGGTGCGGATTCAAGTGTGCGGGGTTTGCGTCGTACCAGCTGAGGTAGCGCTGGTACACCGCCTTCACATTGTGCACGAGGTCCCCGTAGTACCCGCGGGTGTGAGAGTTGGCGAGAAAGTCCTCGGGCAACTCGAGCATCGCGGCAATTTCAGGAGCTGTGTGGCCGTGGTTCGCCTGACGCATCGTCTGATCGTGAATCCACTTGTAGAGGTCGCGTTGCAACACGAGGAATTCGTGTACGTCGTCACGACCCCATCGGGGCCAATGATGCGACGCAAACATGATGTCGGTGTCTCCACCAAACAGTGCGATGACTTCATTGATGTACTTAGACCATTGCAATGCGTCACGAACTTGGGCGCCGCGGATGGGAACCAAGTTGTGCATGGTGTGGCAGCAATTCTCTGCCATGCACAACGCTTTCAATTTGGGAAAGAAGAAGTTCATCTCCGCGGGTGCTTCAGTTTCGGGAGTGAGTTGGAACACGATGGGTACGCCATCGACGACCAATTCTTCGCCGGTCCGCGTGATCTCGTGTGTTGGCGCGATGAGGCCTGGAGCACCTGTCGGGGTCATCTTCCCGAGTCCGCAGTCAACGTGCTGTCGCTCGCCAGATGGCAGCCCGGCTCCGAACTGATACATGGCTCGGCGGCCCATGGCGGGTCCGGCAATCACATTCTCGCCAACGGTCTCGCGCAGAAAACCTTCTGGTGCAATGACTTGGCAACGTCCAGCATCGACTTCTTCTTGGCTAGTCACACCGAGCACGCCACCAAAATGATCAACGTGTGAATGGGTGTATATCACCGCAACCACGGGACGTTGCCCGAGATGTTCATTGGCAAGTCGTAATGCTTCACGAGCTGTGACTTCATGAGTAAGAGGGTCAATGACGATCCACCCAGCGTTGCTCTTTATGAATGTGATGTTCGAGATGTCGTAACCGCGAACTTGCCACATGCCTTCCGTGACTTCGAATAAGCCATGTTCGGCATTCAATTGCGCCTGACGCCAGAGACTGGGATTCACGGTTGGGGGAGCGTCACCTTCCAGAAATGCGTATACACCAGCATCGGAGACAACACGACCTCTTGCATCCCGCAATGCGGGTGCTGCGTGACGGGCGATGAGACCTCGTCGAGCCCGTTCAAAGTCAGCGTCGTCATGTGGCACAGACACGGACTTGTTCGCGGTCACCGTGTTTGGTGTAGCTGGCTTTGGAGTCGTCGAATTCGAAGCGTCTTTTGCACTCATCGATGACAACCCTAGGTCACGAGGAATCCGAGCCTTCCCTTGGTGCAACGCTTAGAGTCGACTCTCGGTGTCTAGTCGTCGCGTGGGAATTGCATGGATGTTGACGAGTGCGACCGCGTACTCGCTGTTCACAGTGTTCGGCAAGCACGTGCTCAAACAGCTCGAGCCAATTGATGTCATCTTCTGGCGCTTTCTCATCGCAGCACCTGTGTCGTGGGCCATCGTGTTCGCGCGTCGGGCCCGAGGTGTTGGAGCCGCACCGAGTGACGTTGCCTGGAAGCCGCGTTTCCTTATGGGTGTGCTGTTCGGTTTGTTGGCGTACTTTGCATTCGCCGGTCTTGATCTGATGTCTGGCTCGTTATACGTGGTCATCATCTACACGTATCCGGCGATGGTCGCTATTGGTGCAAGAATTCTTGGCAGTCGGACATCGAAGCACATCTGGGTTGGTGTCGGTCTCACTGTTGTCGGTATCGCGTTCACGGTTCCAGAGGTGCTTGATTCATCGAACGACAATTCGATGCTCGGTGTCACGCTCACGTTGGTGAATGCAGCGTTGTACGCGGGGTACATCTTGTATAGCGAGCGCATCATGGCAGTGGACAGTGGCGGTCGTGCAGGTGACGGCTACGTTGCCGCGGCCTGGGGAATGCTCGGCTCGCTTCTGTTCGCCACAGTATTGGTGGTCGCGAGCGGGGGGGTCACCGCCCCGTCGGGCACTTCGTATGTGCTGGCGATGATGTCACTTGCGCTCGTTAGCACGGTCATATCGATCACTGCTTTCTTCATGGGTGTGAAACATCTTGGCCCCGCCCATGCCGCGGTGGTCGCGTCTACCGAGCCAATCCTTGCCCTTACATGGCTGGTCCTTTTTGGTGGTGAGTCCTTGGTGTTCGTACAACTACTTGGCGCTGTATTGGTCATTTCTGGGGTCTTCGCCGCGCAACGCACACCGAGCACCTGACAAACGCGCTGGTGATTCAGCCCTGCTAAATAATGGTGAGACGGCTGTTGGGACATAGACAATCGTCGACGGCACAAGCTGGGCGGTAAGACAAGGAACATGATGACGAATCGATTCGAGAGCGGATTTGCCGGACACGTAGCGGTGGTTACCGGCGGAGGAACAGGCATGGGTCGCGAGTTGGTGCGACTTCTCGTCGCGGACGGGTGCGATGTGGCGACCTGTGATGTATTGGGTGACAATCTTGCCGACACCGTCGGGCTGTGTGCGGCGGATGGTTCATCTGGTGAAGTGATGTCCTTCATCGCAGACGTCAGTGACGAATCGCAGGTTCTCAGTTTTCGTGACGCTGTGGCGAAATGGCGACCACATGTCAACGTGTTATTCAACAACGCAGGCATCGGTGGCGGTGGAAGCATCGTGTACAACGAAGACCGCGAATCATGGGACAAGACCTTCGCGGTGTGCTTCTTTGGGGTGTACTTCAACACACGCGCGTTCATGCCGCTTCTGTTGAATGCCGATGTCGCTCACATCGTCAACACGAGCTCTGTGAACGGGTTTTGGGCTTCACTCGGACCGAGTACGCCACACTCTGCGTACAGTTCGGCGAAATTCGCTGTGAAGGGGTTCTCTGAAGCTCTCATCACTGACTTGCGGATCAATGCGCCACACGTTCACGTGTCTGTCGTGATGCCGGGGCACATCGGTACGTCGATCGTCATTAACTCAGGGAAGATCCTCGGCTTTGACCCGAAAGAGTTGACCGAAGAGCAAATGCTCCAAGTCCGTGTACGTGCGGAACGCGCCGGTCTCGACTTGTCTGGCGTGAGTGACGAGGACATCCGCGTTGGCATCATGGCTCAGGGCGAAGCATTTCGCGATGCAGCACCAACGTCAGCACGGGAGGCAGCAGAGGTCATGCTCGACGCCGTTCGTCGCGACGAGTGGCGCGTGCTCGTGGGCGATGATGCCCAAATCCTGGACGAAGAAGTTCGTTCGACCCCGCGCGATGCGTACACCGAGGAATTCTTTGCTCGTTTGCAGAGCAGAAACGCATTGGGCTTCGCTCGCGGTTAGCCCACTTACCGTGTGTCACAGCCCTAGGGGTACTGTGACGGCATGCCAAAACAAGGAATGCATTCAGGCTCGACCACTGACGACAGCCTCAATCTGGCGATGTCGGCGCGAGCAATTCCGCTCTACGAAGCCGTCGTCAACTTCATCAATTCTGAGATCGAGCCCCGCACGGCAGAGTTCTTTCGACTAGCAGAAGGTCGTGCGGATCATTGGGGTTACGGAGACGGGCAGCTTGACCTACTCGAAGAATTGAAGAACAAGGCAAAAGCTGCTGGTCTGTGGAACTTTTTCTTGCCGAATGCTGAGAGCGGGGAGGGTCTGTCAAACCTCGATTACGCATATCTTGCAGTCGAGATGGGGAAGAACCCGATTGCGTCAGAGGTGTTCAACTGCAGTGCACCAGACACTGGCAACATGGAAGTACTTGAGCGGGTCGGCACTCCCGAGCAGAAGAAGCAATGGCTCGAGCCGTTGTTACGCGGCGAGATCAGGTCGGCGTATGCCATGACCGAACCTGACGTCGCATCATCCGATGCGAAGAACATCTCATGTCGTGCTGTGCTTGATGGTGACGAGTGGGTCATCAATGGTCAGAAGTACTGGACATCTGGTGCGGGCGATCCACGATGCAAAGTGCTCATCACCATGGTGTTGACGAGCCCCGATGGTCCTCCTAATCGCCGTCACTCCCAGATTCTCATCCCGATGGACACCCCGGGTATCCGCATCCTCGGTGCGATGGAAGTGTTCGGCGAAGACGATGCGCCACATGGACACATGCACATCGAATTCAAAGATGTACGAGTGCCCAAAGACAACGTGTTGTTGGGCGAGGGTCGAGGGTTCGAAATCTCACAGGTTCGTTTAGGGCCAGGGCGTATCCATCACTGCATGCGCTCCATCGGTGCAGCGGAGCGTGCCCTTGAATTGGCCATTCGACGGGGGCTCAGTCGTGAAGCATTCGGAAAGCCGATTGCTCGCATTGGCAAGAACCCAGAAGTCATCGCCAAGGCCCGCATCGAGATTGAAGCGATGAGGCTCATGGTGTTGCGTGCAGCGAAAGCGATGGACACCATGGGCAATGCAGAAGCGCGCGTATGGGTGAGCGCAGTGAAAGCAATGGTTCCCGAACGCGTGTGCAAGATCGTCGATGAAGCAATTCAGATGTTCGGCGCGACTGGCATTTCTCACTGGACACCACTCGCGCGAATTTATGCAAGTCAGCGCACATTGCGACTCGCAGATGGTCCTGACGAAGTGCATTGGCATGTCGTTGGTCGCACAGAGATCGCGCGTTATGAAGGCGAGCCAACACCGGCGTGGAAGGGAACACCGGTCACCAAGTTCTCGGGTCCGGCATGAGTACCGACGAACGCAAAGTCAGCGTGTCGCGTGATGCGGCGTGCACGCCCGATGTCATGTGGCGCCTCGTCACAGACTTGCCGCGTATGGGTGAATGGTCACCGGAGAACCGTGGCGGGGAATGGATCAACGCAACCGAGCCTGCCGTCGGCGTGCGATTCAAGGGTCGCAACAAAAATGGTAAGCGCAACTGGAACACGACTGTCGAAGTCATCCAGTGTGACGAACCACGTGCGTTCGCTTTTTCCTTGCTCGTCGGAAAGTCAAAGTGGTGTGACTGGGTCTATGAGATCGAGTCGACGTCGACTGGGGTGCGTGTGACGCATTCTTGGATTGATCGTCGCAGCAAGTTCACGTCATGGCTCGGCGGAGTGGTGAGTGGCGTCAAAGATCGCGCGTCACACAACGCGGCGAACATGGAAAAGACTCTCGACGCTCTCATCCGTGCAGCCAACTGAACTGTCGCCGCGCGACGGCAGAAGATTTCCGTGGAGGCATTGGCGCCTTGACGTATTGGGCATGCTCGCGGTGCTGGTGTACGGGTCATGGTTCTACGGCTACGGAGTCATCATCGACGACATCGGTGACGACCTTGGCGTCGGACTCGGCGTGCTCGGCTTTGCGTACGGAGCAGCGAACATTCTCACTGGGGTGTTTGCTGTATTCGCAGGTCGTCGCCTTGATGTGCGTGGCCCGTTCGTGGTGTTCATGTTCGTTGGCCCACTCGGATGCCTTCTTTATGCGTTGTCAGCGGCGACCGATTCAGCGGTCTTGTTCGTGACCGCATTCAGCCTTGGTGGCGGCCTGATGGGTGCGTCGGCCTTCTATGCGATGACCCAAGCGGTGGCCGTCCGATTGTTTCCCAGCGACCCGATACGCACCATCACGCGCATCACCATCTGGGGCGCGTTGTCCTCACCTATCGCAATTCCTCTGACCGAGGTGATGCGTGACCACCTGGGTTGGCGTACCGCAGTGGTCATACCTTCGTGTACCGCTGCTGGCGCGTACGTGATCACTGCACTCGCTACACGTCACATGCATCGCGGGGTCGTTCAGCAACAATCGTCCGGTTTGCTCACAGCGATACGACGCGCGCTTCAACACCGTGCGATTCGCTTGAACATCGTTGCGTCATTCACCACAAGCATCGGTGTCTCCGTCTTGCTCGTGTTCCAAGTGCCGACCATGAAATGGGCAGGGTTGACGGCAGCAACGGCGGCATCGCTAGCGGGGTTACGCGGAGTTTTCCAACTGGCGGGGCGCTTGCCACTTCCACGTCTCGTCGCAAAATCAGACTCCTGGAGGCTGCTTGGCGTCGCACGGTTCATCGTTGGCGTGTCGTGCCTAATCATTCTCGCAAGCGGCAATGTTGTTGTGGCAGTTCTGTATGTGGTGGTGGCTGGTGCGGCAATCGGTGCACTCTCAGCTCTTGACGGCATGGTGTCGCGCGATCTACTTCCGCCAGACGATTTTGGCTCGCTCATGGGGGCGATGGCCTTCATCTACAGCATCGGCTCTGGTGTGGCTCCGATTATCGCTGGTCACCTGAACGACGTCACCGGTAACCCGGTGGCCGCAATGACCCTGGCTGCTATCAGTTCGTTCATCTCGACCGCATTGCTTGCCGCGGCTCGACGGGCGCATCGTGACGCGTTGTCCTGAAGTATCGTCACGCGAGTGACATCACGCGCCGCCAACATCAAGGCTCAAATCGGCGATCTGCCGTCACATGCACGAGTCGTTGTTGTCGATGTCAGCGATGTGCCGGTGATGGCAGCAGAGTTGACTGACGACAAGATTCAAGTGTTGTGGGAAGAACCCATCCAGAGAGTCATCACAGAGCTTCAGAATGCCCACGCTGCAGGCTGCACACGAATGGTCGTAGTTACTCCACTTATCGGTATGTCTGGGGCAGCCGGGTACTCAGCGCAGTCAGCAGTCGCCGAAGCAGCACGCGTTGTGGTGAAGTCAGCGGCGCGTCAATGGGGAAAAGAGGGAATCGTCGTGAATGCCGTGGCCCTCGAATCACGTGCATATGGATTTGACGAGTTGGTCGCTGGGCCAGTGTCGATTGCTCCGCGGGCGATGACAAGAGATGTGAGCGCAAAGGGCATTGTTCAGTGGTTGTGCAGTGACGCCGCAGGAGACGTGACCGGTCAGACATTCATCGTTGACGGTGGATCATGGATGTGACTACCCACACCGGTACGCGCCTACAGAATCGAGTCGCCATCGTCACCGGTGCCGGTCAAGGTGTGGGCGAAGGTATCGCTCGCCGTCTTGCGGAAGAAGGTGCCACGGTGATTCTTGCCGCACGCCGGGCTGAGACAGGCGAGCCAGTTGCCGAAGCTATTCGTGCAGCTGGGGGAATTGCCGAGTGCATCGTCACCGATGTTGCCAAAGGCGAATCAGTGCAGCACTGTGTCGATGAGACAGTCCGCCGGCATGGTCGGCTTGACATCGTGGTTCACAATGCATTCTCGGGGGCCGTTCCACATCTTCTTCACGAAGCGTCCATGGAGAAAAACTGGAAGCTCATGTCGAAGACGGGCGTGTGGGCATGTTTCTTCTGCGCTCGATCTGCGTATCCGCACCTGCAAGAGTCGTCTCGTCGTTCACCAGGTGAAGGTGGCGGCCGGCTCATTCTCATCACATCACCGTCGGGTGTGGAAGGAAGTGCGAACATCGCGCTGTATTCCCCAGCAAAAGCCGCCGAACGCGCGATTGCCAAGAGTTTGGCGCGCGAGTGGGGGCCTCAAGGCATCACGGTGAACTGCATTGCACCCGTTGCTGGCAGTCCGGCACTTGCAATTGCGTTCGAGCGCAATCCTGATTTGAAAGATGCAATTGAGGCGCGAACGCCCCTTGGTCGCGTAGGTGACATCACCAAAGACATCGGTTCTGTCGCATTATTCCTCGCCAGCGATGACTCAAGCTATGTCACTGGTCAGACCATCGTGTGTGACGGTGGCTCATTCTTGGGGCTGTAACTGGTGGATGTACACGTCATTAGAGAAGACATCTACCGACTTCTGACGTCGTACTGCGCTGGTATCGATGAAGGACGATTGGATGATGTCGCAGACCTGTTTGGATCTGGTGGCGCGTATGGACCGCACAAAGGTGCTGGCGTTCGTGGATCAGATGCAGTGCGTGAGCTGTTGCACAAAACGGTGATCTTGTATGACGGGGTGCCTCGTACGCGACACATGATCACAAATGTGCTGATAGACGTCGATGTGAGTGGCACGTCGGGTTCATGTAAGAGCTACGTACAAGTACTTCATCAAGGGCCAGGTGGGCCATTGCATCCAGTCGTAGCCGGCACATACCATGACAAAGTGCATGTGGTCGAGGGTCGCTGGTTGTTCGCTGAGCGCCTGATGGAGATGCAACTCATTGGGGATCTGAGCACGCATGTGCATGGGAATCCGTTGAAGAAGTTCTGATCCATGAAGTTTTCTGTGTGGCCCAACTCGAGTCGTCCATGGGATGAAGTTCGATTGTTGGTGACTCAGCTCGAACGCCAAGGGTGGGATGGCATTTGGTACGCGGATCACTACATGCCAAATACCGAAGACGGAGCGACAGTCGGCGGTGATTTCCATGAATGCTTCACTGTGCTGACTGCACTTGCTGCTGTCACAGAAAAGGTTCGCCTTGGTTCACTCGTTGCTCCGACCACTGTCCATCACCCTGCAGTGCTCGCAAATCGAGCAGCATCAATCGATTGTGTGAGCGGAGGACGATTCGTACTTGGCCTTGGTGCAGGCTGGCAGGTGAATGAGCATCGCGCATACGGCATTGAGTTGTTTGGTGCAAAAGATCGAGTCGATCGCTTTGAGGAAGCCATTGAGGTCATTGTCCGGATGTTGAGCGAGGAGCGCATCACATTTACTGGCCGGCACTTTTCAATCAGCGATGCGCCATGTGAACCAAAGCCAATTCAATCGCCGCTACCAATTCTTGTTGGTACCGGTGGTCCGCGAATGTTGAGGCTGACTGCGAGATGGGCAAACGAGTGGAATACGTGGGGCTCTCCAGAGTCCGCAGCTGTCGTGTTGAAGAAACTTGAGCAAGCTTGCGAAAGCGTGGGACGCGACCCATCATCCATACACAAGACGGTGCAGGCGTTGGTGTTCCTTGTCGATGAAGAAGAAAAGGGAAGCGAGCTAAGAGCAGCAATGCCGGCGGACCGCACCGTGGTCGGAACTGTCGCTCAATTGCAGGACGTCGTCAGTCGCTATCGCGAGGTCGGATTTGACGAAGTGTGCGTCCCTGATTTCACTGTGGGGGCGACCCCGAAAGAGCGCGCGGACACCTTGGCGCGATACTTCGACGAGGTGGCAACGCCCTTCCGGTGACCTTTTCAACGCCCAATTAGAGCCGCCTTGTGACCTGTGGCACCATGTGTTCATGAACGACAACATCGGTTACATCCTCACCAAGCGCGCGGAAATCACCCCAGATCTGGAGGCACTATACGACGTCGCCCAGAACAAGCGGTTCACGTTCACGCAGTTGAATGCCGAGACCAACAAGGTCGCGCATGCACTCTTGGAATCGGGGGTGAAGAAAGGTGATCGCGTCGCTCTGCTTGTCATGAACTCGACCGAGTTCCTCACCACGTTCTTCGCCATTGCCAAGATCGGCGGAGTCATAGTTCCTTTGAACTGGCGTCTCGTACCCGATGAGCTCGAGTTCATCTTGAAAGACTCTGGCTCAAGCGTCCTGGTTGCGGGTGAGGAATTCGCATCGAGCGTCGTCGAGTTGCAGTCTCGTGGCGACAAGACTGATGTACGTCAGTGGATCCATGTTGGCTCGAAAGAATCACAACCACCGTTTGCCGTTAATCACGCTGATTATGCAAGTGGAAAGTCGACTGCGAACCCGCCGGTGACTGCAATGGGTGACGACTTGCTGTACATCATGTACACCTCGGGAACCACGGGGTTGCCAAAGGGTGTGATGCATTCACATCGCACGCAAATGGCGGCACTGATCACACTGAATGCCTGTAGCGACTTCGCCACCAGTGATCGCTACCTGAACCCAATGCCAATGTTTCATGTCGGAGCATTGACGCCCGCGATTGCAACCGCCTATCGCGGGCTTGCACACGTTCTCATGAAGACGTTTGATCCGAATGCTGCATGGGAGATCATCGAGAAAGAACGCATCTCGAATGCGCTCATGGTGCCGGCCATGCTGCAGTTCATGAAATTGGTGTACGACCCCAAGAAGCACAAGTACCCGAGTCTTCGTTGGTTGTTGAGCGGTGCAGCGCCTGTGCCTGTGTCGGTCATCGAGATGTATGCCGAAATGGGTATCGCCATTCACCAGGTGTACGGACTCACGGAGACGTGTGGTCCTGCCTGTATCACAATGCCGGAAGATGCGATTTCGCATGCCGGCTCCACCGGTCGTTCGTACTTCCACACTGAGGTGAAGGTGATGCGTCCCGACGGTACTGAATGTGATGTCGATGAAGCTGGTGAAGTGGTCATCAAGGGTGACCACATCATGTTGGGTTACTGGAATCGCCCGGAGGCGACCACCGAAGCCATTCGTGACGGCTGGTTCCATAGTGGCGACGTCGCCATTCGTGACAAAGATGGTTTCATCTACATCAAGGATCGTCTGAAGGACATGATTATCTCCGGTGGAGAAAATGTGTATCCGGCTGAAGTTGAGAACGTGATTTTGACGTGCCCTGGCGTCGGCGATGCTGCGGTCATCGGAATTCCATCCGACAAGTGGGGCGAGTCAGCTCTTGCCGTGGTTGTGAAGAAAGACGAAGCCTTGACGGAGGCTGCTGTCATTGCACATTGCGATGGGAAACTCGCTCGCTTCAAAATGCCAGTGAAGGTCGAATTCGTGGCGGCGATTCCACGCAACCCGTCGGGCAAGATCCTGAAGCGCGAATTGCGTCAACAATTCGTGAGTTAGCCTCTCCAGCAGTCGATCGAAATCGATTGCTGGGGGACACATGAAGTCAAAGCGCGGGTCGCACATTGTCGCTGTCGCATTAGTTGCAGCGACATGGTCTGTCGCCAACGATGACGACCGCCATGCGTATGCGTCTGGCGTCCCTGCGAGCACTGCACCGTCTAATTGGGCTGCGCAAGTGCCGGCCA
>Ga0255084_1000111_pt1 | contig 16485 bp, 9 predicted proteins | sample Colum_Cont_RepA__FD_188433 | JGI IMG/M metagenome (GOLD analysis project Ga0255084, IMG submission 188433) | Freshwater microbial communities from Columbia River, Oregon, United States - Colum_Cont_RepA_8d | ecosystem: Environmental > Aquatic > Freshwater > River | place: USA: Oregon | collected... | reverse complement strand
GCGTAGTCCCGTTTAAGGGCCGCCCTTACCCCGCACGCAAGCCTTTCGCGGTTCAGGCGTCCTTGCGGGCGTCGAGTTCCATCCAGCGTTCCACCGCCTGGGCGTGCTCGGCCTCGAGCGCATGGAGCTTCTTCTGCAACGTCGCCGCCTGGGCGCCGCCATCCTTGTAGATTTCCGGGTCGCCGAGTTGGACGGTCAGCTGCGCCTGTTCGGCCTCGAGCTGCTCGATCCGTCCCGGGAGCGTCTCCAGTTCCTTGCGCTCCTTGTTGTTCAGCTTGGCGCCGGCAGGTGCGCCGCCGGCTTTCGGGGAGGCCGCCTTCGCGGCCGGGGCGGCGGTCAGCGCGCTCTGGCGCTTGGCGACCGCGATGCGGGCGAGCTCGTTGCGCCAATCGGTGTAGCCGCCGGCATGTTCGGTCACGACGCCATCGCCCTCGAACACGAGGGTGCTCGTCACGACATTGTCGAGGAAGGCGCGGTCGTGGGACACGAGGATCAAGGTGCCGGTGTAATCGACGAGAATGTCCTCGAGCACGTCGAGCGTCTCGGCGTCGAGGTCGTTGGTCGGCTCGTCGAGCACCAGCACGTTGGCGGGCTTGGTGAAGAGGCGGGCCAGCAGGAGGCGGTTGCGTTCTCCACCCGACAGCACCTTCGCCTTGGAGCGGGCGCGGGTCGGCTCGAAGAGGAAGTCCTGCAGGTAGCTGATCACGTGGCGCGAGCGCCCCTGCACGACGACCGAGTCGCCGTCGCCCGCGAGGTTCTCGGCGACGGTCTTGTTGTCGTCGATCTGGTCGCGCATCTGGTCGAAGTAGACCACTTCCATCTTCGTGCCGAACTTGAGGTTCCCGGAGGTGGCCGCCAACTGGCCGAGGAGCATCTTGACCAGCGTGGTCTTGCCGGCGCCGTTCGGGCCGATGAGGCCGACCTTGTCCCCGCGGTTGAGCACGAGGCTGAAGTCGCGGATGAGCGGTTGGCCGCCGGGGTAGGCGAAGCCGATGTTCTCGGCCTCGACCACGCGGACGCCGGAGCGCTCGGCCTCGCTGATCTCCATCTTGGCGGAGCCGGTGGCGGTGCGCATGGCGCCGCGTTGGGCGCGCATCTTGACCAGCGCCTCCATGCGGGCGTTGGACTTGGTGCGGCGGGCGCCGGGGCTGCGGCGGGACCAGGCTTCCTCCTGGCCGAGCTTCTTGTCGAAAGCCGCGCGCTGGCGTTCCTCCGCGACGAAGAGCTCCTCCTTGCGGACGAGGTAGGTGTCGTAGTCGCACGACCAGCTGGCGAGCTTGCCGCGGTCCAGTTCGATGATGCGGTTGGCCATGCGCCGGAGGAAGGCGCGATCGTGCGTCACGAACAGCAGCGGGATCTTCTGCTCAAGCAGGAACTCCTCCATCCAGAGGATCGAGTCGAGGTCGAGGTGGTTGGTCGGCTCGTCGAGCAACAACAGGCCGGGCTTGGCGGCCAAGGCGCGCGCGAGCAGGCAGCGGCGCTTGAGGCCGCCGGACAGGGCGTTGAACGCCCGGTCCTCGGGCAGGCCGAGGCGCGCGATCAGGTCGTCGACGCGGAGGTCCTTCTCCCAGTCCTCGGAGAGGTCATCGGCGCGGAGGCCGGAGGTCACGATGTCGCGGACGTTGCCCGGGAGATCCTCGGGGATCTCCTGGGTCAGCCGGGCGATGCAGACCCCGTCCGGGATCGTGACCGTCCCCGTATCGGGGGCGGTTTCCCCGGCGGCGATCCGCATGAGGGTCGTCTTACCGGCGCCGTTGCGGCCCAGCAGGCAGACCCGCTCGCCTTCCTCGATCTGGAGGTTGAGGTGGTCGAGCACGGGCGGACCGCCGAAGCTGACGTAGATATCGAGGAGACTGAGCAGGGCCATTCGGCCTTGAAGTGAGTGACGGAGGGGCGGGAGGCGAGTCAAATGGCGACGGGGCGGACCCGGCCCCGAAAGGAACACTTGTCGGAGGGGCCGGGTAGCGTGTATTTCCCATGATAACCCCACCATGCGTCGTCTCCTCCTGCTCGCCCTCGCCACCGTCGCCCTCGCCGACGGACCCAAGGACAACGTGGCCACCGCGGTGCGTCCGATCCCCCCGCCCGGCGTCCCGGTCCCGGAGGCCGACCGCAAGGCGATCCAGCAGGCGCTCAGCGAGCTACGCGTCGCGATCGACAATGCCGCCAAGGCCCAGGCGAAGAACCCCCGCCTCCAGGAGCTGCTGCCCGACCTCGAGGTCTGCCACAAGGCGGCCGACTGGGCGTTGCGGTACAATGAGTTCTTCAAGGAGGCCGAGTTCAAGTCGGCCTTCGAGGTCATCGCCGAGGGCAAGGCGCGCGCCGCGGCCTTCGCGAAGGGGGAGTCGCCCTGGACCACGCAGAAGGGGCCGGTCATCCGCGGCTACCGTTCGCGCCTCGATGGCTCCGTCCAGCCCTATGGCGAGAACGCCGGCCCCGGTGCGCTCCGGCTCGACTTCTGGTGCCACGGCCGCGGGGAGAACCTCAGCGAGCTCAACTTCGTGCAGGAGCGCCGCAAGTCCGTCGGCCAGATCGCGGCGAAGGACCGCTACGTCCTCCATCCCTACGGGCGCTACTGCTGCGCGAACAAGTTCGCCGGCGAGGTCGACCTCTGGGAGGCCTACGAACACGCCCGCAAGTCCTACGCCTTCGACGAGAACCGGCTCTTCATCCGCGGCTTCAGCATGGGGGGCGCGGCCGTCTGGCAGTTCGGCGCCCACTACACCGACCGCTGGTGCGGCATCAATCCCGGGGCCGGTTTCTCTGAGACCCCCGAGTTCCTGAACCTCTTCCAGAACGAGGACGTTTCCAGGATCCCGGCCTGGCAGCAGACGCTGTGGTCCTGGTACAATGCGACCGACGTCGCCGCCAATTTCGCGAACGCGCCGCTCGTGGCTTACAGCGGCGAACTCGACAAGCAGAAGCAGGCCGCCGACATCATGGCCAAGCACCTCCGGACCGAGAACCTCGAACTCGTCCACATCATCGGGCCCAAGACCGCGCACAAGATCCACCCCGACTCGCTCGCGGAGATCGAGCGTCGGCTCGCCGCCATCGCCGCCGTGGGCCGCGTCCGCGCCCCGCGGGAGGTCACGCTCGTCACCTACTTCCTCCGCTACAACCGCATGCACTGGGTCCAGGTCGATCGCCTGGCCCAGCACTGGCAGCCGGCCCGGCTCGCCGCCGAGGTCGACGGCGACGCCGCCGTGACCGTCAAGACGCTGAACGTCACCGGCTTCACCCTGGACATGGCCTCCGGCCACGCGCCGTTCTCGCAGCGCGGCAAGGTCGTCGTGCACATCGACGGGCAGGACGTCGAGACGCCGCCGCCCGCCTCCGACCGGTCTTGGAAGGTCACCTTCGCCCGCGCCGCCCACAACGGCAAGTGGAGCCAGGTGCAGGCGTACGACGACGCCGGCGGCCTGGTGAAGCGCCATGGCCTGACCGGCCCGATCGACGATGCCTTCATGGACGCCTTCCTGTTCGTCTCCCCGACGGGTCAGCCGATGCACGCCAAGTCCGGCGCCTGGGCCAAGGCCGAGATGGAGCGCGCCAGCTGGGAATGGCGCCGGCAGTTCCGCGGCTTCGCGCCGGTCAAGACGGACAAGGAAATCCGGGACGAGGACATCGCGGCGAACAACCTGATCCTCTGGGGCGACCCGTCCAGCAATGCGCTGCTGGCGCGCATCGTCGCCAAGCTGCCCATCACCTGGACCGCCGATAAGCTCGTCGTGAACGACCGTACCTACTCGCCGCACGACCACATGCCGGTCCTGATCTACCCGAACCCGCTGAACCCGGCGAAGTACGTGGTCATCAACAGCGGCTTCACCTACCGCGAGTACGACTACCTCAACAACGCCCGTCAGGTCCCGAAGCTGCCCGATTGGGCGGTCATCGACCTCAACACGCCCGTGACCCCGCAGGCCCCCGGGGCCATCCCGGACGCCGGTTTCTTCGACGAGCACTGGGGCTGGCGCGCCCGCTGAGCCTCCGAGCTCCTCCGCCCATGCCCATCATCACGGAAAAAGAACTGCGTCCGGATTACGACGTGATCGTCGTCGGCTCCGGCGCCGGTGGCGGTCAGTCCGCCTACACGCTCACCATGAACGGCGTGAAGGTCCTCATGCTCGAGGCCGGTCGCAATTACGACCCGGTCACCGAGACGCCGATGTTCCAGACGCCCAGCCAGATGCCGCTGCGCGGCATGTCCACGCGGGAGAAGCCCTTCGGCTTCGCCGACGCCACCGTCGACGGCGGCTGGGAGGTGCCGGACGAGCCCTACACCCAGGCCAACGACAAGCCCGCGGACAAGTTCTGGTGGTGGCGCGCCCGCATGCTCGGCGGCCGCACCAACCACTGGGGGCGCATCTCCCTGCGCAACGGCCCCTACGACTTCAAGCCCTACTCGCGCGACGGCCTCGGCTTCGACTGGCCGATCGCCTATGAGGACGTCGCCCCCTATTACGACAAGGTCGAGCTGCTCGTCGGCGTCTACGGCTCGAACGAGGGCCTGGAGAACACGCCGGACTCGCCCAACGGCACGCTGCTCCCGCCGCCCAAGGCCCGCGCCGGCGAACTCTACTTCAAGAAGCACGTGGCCAAGCTCGGCATCCCCGTGGTGCCGATCCATCGCGCGGTCCTCAGCACCCGACAGGACCATGAGAACATCCCGCGCCGCCTCTTTCCGCATAATCCCACCGCGCAGAAGCTGACCGCCGAGTCGATGAAGGCCCGCGCCGCCTGCTTCTGGGCCACCGATTGCGTGCGCGGCTGCAGCATCCGGGCGAACTACCAGTCGACCACCGTTCACCTGCCGCCGGCTCTCGCCTCCGGCAACCTCGACATCCTCTGCGACGCCCATGCCCGCGAGGTCATCCTCAACGTCCAGGGCAAGGCCGCCGGCGTCGCCTACATCGACAAGAAGACCGGGCAGGAGCGCGTCGTCAAGGCCCGCGCGGTCATCCTCGCGGCCAGTTCCGGCGAGACCGCCCGCATCCTGCTCAACTCGCGCGCGAAGCGCCCCGAGGGCGTCGCCAACTCCAGCGGCCTCGTCGGCAAGTACATCATGGACACCGTCGGGGCCGGTCTCGGCGGTCGCGTGCCCGCCTTCGAGAATCTCCCCGTGCACAACGAGGACGGGGCCGGCGCGCATGTCTACGTTCCGTGGTGGCTCTACCGTCAACAGCAGGCCGGCAAACTCGACTTCGCCCGCGGCTACCATATCGAGTTCACGACCGGGCGTCAGGCGCCCAACCTCAACGTAGCCGGTCCCGCCGGGCCGGGCTACGGCAAGTCCTTCAAGGAGGAGCTTCGCCGCACCTACGGCTCGTTCGTCGGCTTCTCCGGTCGCGGCGAGATGATCCCGAACAAGGATTCGTTCTGCGAACTTGATCCCACGGTGAAGGACAAGTGGGGGATCCCCGTGCTCCGTTTCCACTGGAAGTGGTCCAGCCATGAACTCAACCAGGCCGCCCACATGCAGCGCACCTTCAAGGAGATGATCGAGGCCGCCGGCGGCGTCGCGGGCACCCCGACGACCGGCGACAAAGCCATCAAGCCGGGGGGCTTCATCATCCATGAGGTCGGCGGCGGCATCATGGGCGCCGATCGGTCCAAGTCCGTGACCAATTCCTGGAACCAGTGCTGGGACATCCCCAACCTCGTCCTGAACGACGGCTCCGCCTTCGCCAGCAACGCCGACAAGAACCCGACCCTGACCATCATGGCTTTGGCGTGGCGCGCGTGCGACCACCTCATCGACGAGATGCGGAAGGGCAACCTCTGAGACCCTACCCATGTCCTCCGACCATCCCCCCGAAGCGACCCGCCTCGACCGCCGCCAGGCGCTCTCCTGGTTGGCCGTCGCCGCCGTTGGCCTGACCGCCGCCGGTCGCCTGCCGCTCGGCGCGGCCGAGCCTGCCGACCGGCCGCACGGCAAGCGCATCGGCTCCGACCCGGTGCTCAATAGGACCTACGTTCCCGGCGAGCTTTGGCCGCTTTCGTTCTCGCCCGCGCAGCAGGCCGCGGCCGTCGCCTTGGCCGACCTGATTCTCCCGCCGGAAACCGGCGGCAAGAAGCCCTCGGAACTCGGCGTGCCCGCCTTCGTGGACGAATGGGTCAGCTCCTATTACGACGAGACGCTGAAGGACCGCCCGATCATTCTCGCGGGCCTTACCTGGCTCGACGCCGAGGCGAATCGCCGCCACGGCGCCGTCTTCGCCAAGCTCACCTTGGCCCAACAGGCCGGCCTCGCCGACGACATCTGCGGCGTGAGGCCGGTGAAGAAGGAGCACAAGCCGGGGCAGGATTTCTTCAAGCGTTTCCGCCACCTCGCGGCCGGCGGCTACTACACGACCCCGCAGGGCATGCGCGAGCTCGGGTACGTCGGCAATACGCCCTCCGCCAATTTCGACGGCCCGACGCCCGAAGCCTTGAAGCACCTCGGCCTCGCTTGAGCCTCAGGCCCGTGTTCGACCCAGCCGCTGTACGATGGCGACGCCGGCGAGCGTGAGCAGACCGCCCGTCACCGCGGCGGCCGGCGGGTGCTCGCCGAGGATGGCCCAGCTGAAGACCACGGAGAACAACGGGATCACATAGACCGAGCCCATGACCAGCGTCATCGGGAGCGTCTGCAGGACCCAGGCCCAGAGCGTGTAGCAGAGCGCGGCGGGGACGACGCCCAGGAAGACAAGGTGCCCCCACCCGTTGGCGCTCAGCTTGCCCGCGGCACCCAGCAGGTCGTGGGAGAAGGGCAGCAGACCCAGCGTGCCGAGCCAGATCGCCCAGGTCGTGACGTCGATGGCGGCGTACCGGCGCGTGAGGTGCTTGCTCAGGAGGGTCTGGATGGCGGCGCACAGGGCCGCTCCGAAGATCATCACCGTTCCCTCGTTCAAGGTCACCCCGTTCTCGAGGACGCCCGAGGTGAAGGCCACCCCGACCATGGACGTCAGGATGCCGAGCCAGGCGTAGGGCGTGACCCTCTCCGATCCGGAGAGCGCGCCGTAAAGCACCACGAGGATGGGCACGCAGGAGATCAGCAAGGAGCCCGTACCGGCGTCGACGGTGCGTTCGCCGAAATTGATGCCGAGGTTGTAGAGCGTGAAGCCGAAGAGCCCGAGGAGGGCGATGAGCGGCAGGTCGCGTCCGGCGGGCAGGGGACGCCCGCGGAAAAACCAGACGCCGAGCATCACCGTCGAGGCGATGAGGTAGCGCAGGGCGCCGAGCTCGCCGGCGCCGACCTGGTGGACGATGGCGCGGACATTGACCCAGGACATTCCCCAGGCGACGAGGTTGAACGCCATCGCGACGTAAGCCCAGCGCAGGGTGCGGGCGCTCGGCGGGTGGGCGGATTCGTTCATTTCGCGGGCGGCTTCGGGCCGGGATAAGCGGTGTAGCCAGCTTGGGCGGCGAGCGTGGCGTCGACCGGGCGGAGGAACGCGACCTTCGGGAGCGAGCCATCGGCCTGGCGCGGGCCCGTCAGCGCGGCGTCATCGACGCTCTCGAACGACGCGTCGGTGAACTTCCGTTGCGAGGCGAAGGCGTTGTCCTTGAGTTCGCAGCGCGCGACGTCGAGCCGGGTGAAGTCCCGCTGGCCGCGGTAGCTCAGGTTGGCCGTCACGCGATGGCCCACGCCGTCGATGTCGCGGGAGTTGTCGGCCGGGCGCATGAGGAAGTTGAAGTCGTTCGCGTTGCGGTAGGCGGAGTTGAACGACCAGTCCCCGCCCATCAGGTGGTGGTTCGCGTAGAAGCCGCTGGCCTTGTTGCGCACGGCGAGGCAGCCCTCCGTGACGTGCCGCGGGGCGGGCGCGGGCACCCCATGGAGCGGCGCATTGCCGAAGCCGCCGACCTTGAAGCCGTTGCCGTCGCCGCGCTTCTCGAACTTCGGTCCGTACCCGTTGTACATCGCCCAGCAGCCCTCGAAGCGCACGCTCTCCCAGGCGGAGATGCTGTCGTAGCCGTCGTCGCTGTTGAACCAGGCGCGGCAGCCGCGGAAGACGTTGTTCACCGCACCCTTCGAGGGGTGGCCGCCGAAGCCGTCGACGTTGCCGCCGCGGCCATCCTCCGACGTGAAGTCATGGTTACGGTAGGCGTCGCAGTTCAGGATCAGGTTGTCGGAGCCGCCGAGCAGGTAGACCCCGATGGCCTGGCTGTCGTGCAGCGCGAGCCGCTCCAGGATGTTATGGCCGCCTTGGATCTCGAAGTTACACGACTGGCCGTGGCCCTTGAAGTTGACCTGCGTGCCGATGACCTCGAACCCGCGGAAGTGCAGCCAGGAGCCGGCGACCTGGAACGCGTTGACGCGCCGCCCGGGCGGGTTCACCTCCGTGCAGTCGAAGACCGGTTTCTCCGCCTGGTAGGCCCAGTAACGGATCGGTTGGCCCGGCTTGCCGCTCTTCCTGAACTCGTGGATGTAGGTCCAGACCCGGTGCTCGCGGGCGATCCGGTCGGGCTTCAGTTGGTAGACCCCGCCGCGGATCCAGACCGTGTCGCCGGGCTCCGCCAGCGCCTGCGCCCGCATCAGGCTAGCCAAGGGCTTGGCGAGGGTGCCGGGCGACTCGTCGGCCCCGTCCGGGGCCACGAACAGCTCCTTCGCGCGCAGGCCGGCGACGCCGACGGCGAGGGAGAGGAGCAGGACGCGGCACCGCATCCACCCATAGAACCGCGGACCGAGGGCAGGGCAAGCCTGCCTCACGGGCTCACTTCCGGGCCCGCATCAGCTCGATCAACTTCTGGGCGCACGCGTGGGCGAAGGCCGGATCGTTGATCTCCATCGCGAATTCGTGCACGGGCACCCGGGCGTGCTTCTTCAGGGCCGCGAACAAGGCCTGGTCGGCGACCGGGTCGGCGAAAGGCTTGCCCGGCGCGCTGATCACGCTGATCGCCCGGGTCGGGATCATGATCGCCGCGCCGGCCTGGTAGGCGTTGGTCTTCTCGGCCACGATGCGTCCCAGCTCGGCGCACTCCTCCGGCGTGGTGCGCATCAAGGTGATCTGGGGGTTGTGGATGTAGAAGTTACGGCGCTCGAAGACCCACGGCACCGAGGACTTCTCGCCGAAATTCACCATGTCGAGGCAACCCGGGGCGACCACCACCGGCACCTTCGCGCGGGCGGCCGCGTCCATGCGTTCCTGCCCGGCGGAAAGCACCCCGCCGACGAGCTCGTCGGCCCACTCCGTCGTGGTGAGGTCGAGCACGCCGGCGACGATGCCGCTCTCGATGACGGATTCCATGATGCGTCCGCCGATGCCGGTGGCGGCGAAGACGAGGACCTCGTAGCCCGCGGCTTCGAGGACCTTCTTCGCTTCGGTGACGCATGCCGTGGTGTTGCCGAACTGGCTGGCCACGACCAGCGGGCGGCCGGCCTCCACCTTCGGCTCGCTCTCGACCATGCCGCAGATCGCGCCGGCGGCGCGGGTGAAGATGACGCGGGAAAGGCGGTTGAGGCCGGCGACGTCGGCGATGCTGGGCATCATCGTGATGTCCTTGGTGCCGAGGTAGGGGGCGACGTTCCCGGCGGCCAGCGTCGAGACCATGAGCTTGGGGAAGCCCAGCGGAAGGGCGCGCATCGCCGACGTGGCGATGGCGGTGCCGCCACCACCGCCCAGCGAGATGATGCCGTGGATCCGGCCGCTATTCGCCAGTTGGGAGACGAAGGCGGCCGCGGCGTGGGTCATGGCGGTCACGCAGGCGCCGCGGTCCTTGAGGGCCATGAGCGCGGCCAGGTCCAGCCCCATGGCGGCGGCGACCTGTTCGCGCGTGTAGTCCGGGACGACGGTCGCCGGACCGCCGGTGCCGACGTCGATCAGGACCGTCTGGTGCCCCCGGGCGGCGATCAGGCCGGCGACGAAGGCATGTTCCTCGCCCTTGGAATCCAGCGTCCCGAGTACCGCGATCGTCGCCATGGTCGGTGGCCTCAGAAGTGCTTCCGCTTCACCGGGATCTGCTTGAAGCGCTTGGTCAGGTCGGTCAGCGACTGCTCGACGGCCATGCGCTCGAGGCTGGAGGCGCCGACGAAACCGTCGGTGTCGGTGTGCTCGTTGATGAAGGCGGCGTCCTCCGGCGTGTTGATCGGTCCGCCATGCGAGAGGAAGATGAGGTCCTTGCGGACGGACTTGGCGGCGTCGATGATGCCCTGGGTGATCTTGGCGGCCTCGGGGAGGCTCATGGTCGCGTTCGTCACGCCGATGGAGCCGCCGACCGTGGTGCCCACGTGGGCGATGATGACGTCCGCGCCGGCCTCGGCCATCGCCTTGGACTCCTCGGGGGAGCCGACGTAGACGATGGTGAACATCTCCATCTTGCGGGCGAGGGCGACCGTCTCGAACTCCTTCTTCACGCTCATGCCGGTTTCCTCGAGGATCTGGCGGAACTTCCCGTCGATGATGGTGTGGGTCGGGAAGTTGTTGATGCCGGAGAAGCCCATGTCCTTCACCTTGCCGAGCCAGTGCCACATGCGGCGGCGGGGGTCGGTGGCGTGGACGCCGCAGATCACCGGGATCTCCTCGACGACCGGCAGCACCTCGTATTCGCCGATCTCCATGGCGACGGCGTTGGCGTCGCCGTAGGCCATCATGCCGGCGGTCGAGCCGTGGCCGGCCATGCGGAAGCGGCCGGAGTTGTAGACGATGACCAGGTCGGCGCCGCCGCGTTCGATGAACTTGGCGCTGATGCCCGTGCCGGCGCCGGCCGCGATGATGGCCTTGCCCTTCGACATCGTGTCGCGCAGGCGCTCGATGACTTCGGTGCGGGTGTAGGGGTTTCCTTTTCCGGTCCAGGGGTTGGGCATGGTGTGTTGGGGGAAGATTGGGTGAGGTGAGGGTTGCGCCCAAGGGCGACAAGGCCTAGGCAAGTCGCGTGGCCCGCAAAAGCGAACCCAATCACTACAACCAGACGCAACTCCGTCATTCCGAAACGGACATCGAGAACCCGCGGTCTCGCCGGACCGTCTTGGTCTCCGCGGCCTACCGGGACGACCGGCCGTGGGTCCGGGGCGCCGGCCGGTGCCGTGAGCTGGACCTCTTCGAGATCGACCATGTGGGCGTCGGCGAGATGGTCGCGCCCTACGAAGTCGTGCGCACCCACCAGAGCGGCGCCTTCTTCATGGCCTGCTTCGGTGGTCAGGGCCAGGTGCTGGTCGATGGCCGCTGGCGCACCTTGGCGGCCGGCCAGGCCTGCCTGCAACCGGCGGGGCTCCGCAATTCCTTCCGCATCGGCCGGGGTCGGCGCTGGGATTTCTGCTGGGTGCGCTTCGCCCCCGGCGTCCGTTCGCGGACCATCTTCCGGGCCAATTCACCGGTGCTCGCCGATTTCGCCGGGGAGCCCCTGCTCGCCGCCATCCGCGGCTTGATCGCCGAGCAGAAGGCCGACGGCCTTTCCCGCCGGCAGCACCAGTGGGTGGAACTCATCTACGACTATGTCCGCGGTTTCGCGGGCGGTTTCCGCGGCGACGCCCGCATCGAGGGCCTCTGGGACAAGGTCCAGTCCCGGCTGGGCCACCCCTGGGATAGCCAGGCGCTCGCCCGCGAATCCGGGCTTAGTTTTGAGCACCTCCGGCGGCTCTGCCTCAAGGAAATCGGCCGTACCCCCATGAATCACCTGACCCACCTGCGCATCCAGCAGGCGGTCCGCCTGATCAGCGAGACGGACGTCAAGCTCGCGGCCATCGCCCAGCAGGTCGGCTTCGCCAATGGCAACAGTTTCTCGTCGGCCTTCAAGAAAAGCACGGGGTTCGCGCCCTCGCATTTCCGGGCCGGTTCCGGGGGCCTGGAATAGTCCCCGATGTGCGTTTGGGTGTAGGGGGGTGCGGACGAATGTACCGCTAAATCTTGTAGGGGCGGGGAAGGGTCTTTTGATGACGGCATGCTACCCCGCTTCAGCCACCTCCTGCGTCTGGCCCTGATCCTCGCCGTCGCGTCCCTTTCCGCCGCTCCGCTGAGGGTCTTGGTCGTCAGCGACCAGGATGCCGTCGGCGCCGATCTCGCCGCCAGCCTCGGTCAGGGTGGGGCGCAGGTGAAGCGCGCGACGACGCCGCTCGCGGCCGACCTCGCCGCGGCGGATGTCGCCCTCCTTCATCAATCCAAGTTCGCCGCCTATGACGCCGCCGCGCAGAAGGCCCTCGTCGACTTCGCCAAGTCAGGCCGCGGCCTCGTCGTCGTGCACGGCGCCATCGCCGGCGGCGCGACCGACTGGAGCCGCGAGAACCTCGGCGGCGGTTGGACGCCCGAGAGCCAGAAATTCCGCGCGACGACCATGCTCAACATCCGCTCCGACGCGCACCCGCTCGTCAAGGGCATGTCGACCTTCGACGTCGAGGATGACACCGTCTTCGACCTCGCCCTGAACGAGAAGAACTACGTCCTCTCCGCCTCCTTCACCTCCAAGGTCACCAATGCCCGCCGCAAGGCCGAGGCGGGTCGCGCCTCCGTCTACGACATCCAGCCGCAGTCCTGGGTGCTCGAGGCCCCGACCCACCGCGCCGTCGTCCTGCTCCAGGGCGATGCCGCCACCCTGCGCCACGCCAGCATCCATGCCTTCCTCAAGCGCGGCGTCGCTTGGGTCGCGAAGCGCGCCGACTTCGACGAGCTCTGCACGCCCGCGGACCTCGCCGATCTCCGTTACCCCGTCGGCGGCCCGCGCCGTCCCGCCGACGCCGTCGCGCAGTTCCGCCTGCAGCCCGGCTTCAAGGCCGCCTCCATCGTGGCCGAGCCCCTCGTCAACAAGCCCATCGCCGTCCAGTGGGACGAACGTGGCCGCCTCTGGGTCGCGGAAACCCCGGAGTACCCGAACGGGCGCCGCACCCTGAACGCCGAACCGTGGAAGGAAGGCGGCGTGCTGGTGCCCGGTCTCTACGATCGCCCCGCCCAGGACAAGATCTCGGTCCTCGTCAGCTCTAAGGGCGACGGCAACCTCGACCAGAAGCAGGTCTTCCACGAAGGCCTCGAGCTGATCACTGGTTTCTGCATCTGGAAGGACGGCGTCATCGTCGTCGCGCAGAAGGGCATCTTCTGGCTCCGCGACACCAACGGCGACGGCAAGGCCGACCAGGAAGTCCTCCTCTATGGCGGCTTCACCCCGGGCGACACCCACTTCGTCGCCAACCACTTCATCGTCGCCCCCGACGGCTGGATCTACGCCTCCAACGGTGGCGGCGGCACCGCCACCCACGCCAAGACCGGCGAGCCGATGGCCCGCCTCTCCCCGGGCACCTTCCGCTTCAAGCCCGACGGCTCCGCCATCGAGCAGGTCGCCTCGCTCGGCGGCAACAGCTTCGGCAACGAAGTCACGAGCGACATGGAGCTCTACCACGGCAAGGCCACCAACGGTAACCCCATCCAGCACGTCGTCCTCCCCGAGCAGATCCTCGCCAAGGCCCCGGGCACGCCCGCCAAGGCCTTCAACTCCGTCAACCGCGGTCGCCCGGTCGCCCGCGCCGACATGCCCGACCGCGCCCCCCTGATGCAGATCGACCAGGTCGGCCATTACTCGGCCGGTTGCGCCGCCGCCGTCTACGAAGGGGGCGCCTGGCCCAAGGAATATCACGGCACCGTGTGGATGTCCGAGCCCATCCTCGACATCGTGCACCACGAGAAGCTCGTGCTCGATGGCGCCTTCTACCGCGGCGAACTCCTGCTCGAGAACAAGGAGTGGCTCCGCTCGGCCGACCACTGGTTCTGCCCGATCGACATCTCCTTCGGCCCCGATGGTGCGATGTACATCCTCGACTTCTACACGCCCGTCGTGGCCCACAACGACACCCGCGGCCCGCAGCACTCCAAGTCCGGCGCCTCGGTCCGCCCCGACCGCGAGCACTATTTCGGCCGCATCTACCGCATCCAGCATGAAGCCGCCGCGGCGCAGGCGCACCCCGACTTGGCCAAGGCCGATGCCGCCGGCCTCGTCGCCGCGTTCACGCACCCCAGCAAGGTCGTGCGCTTCAACGCGATCCGCGTCCTCCTCGACCGCGACGACGCCACGCAGGCCGCGGCCGTCGCCCCGCTGTCCGCCTTGCTCACCTCCGGCGCCGCCGTCGAAGCCCGCATCCAGGCCCTCTGGGCGCTCCTGCGTCTCGGCAAGCTCGCTCCCGCGACGCTCGCCACCGCCGCCGCCGCGCCGGAAGCCGCCCTGCGCAAGAACGCCTTCCTCGCCGCCGAGTCCGGCAAGCTCGCGCTCCCGACCGCCGCCTTCCGGGCCGCGCTCGCTGACGCCGATGGCCGCGTCCGTCTGGCCGCGCTCCGCGCGATGGGCTCCGCCCCGTTGACCGCCGACGCCGGTTTGCTGCTCCTCTCGGCGCAGTCCCAGTTCACCGATGAATGGTCCAAAGCCGCCGCCACCGCCGCCGCTTCGTCCAACCCGGTCCCGACGCTCGAAGGTCTGCTCGCCGGTTCGGTCTCCTCCAAGGAGGTCGTGGAGTTCGCCCGCTCGCTCGCGGCCGCCGTGGCGACCGCCAACCAGCCCGAAGGCGTTGCCCGCGTCCTCACGGCCGCCGCCAAGGGCGCCAACGTCGCCGTCGCCAAGGTCGTCCTCCGGGAGTTCACCGAACGCCGCACCGCCGCCGTCGCCGACACCCAGGCGCTGAAGTCCCTGCTCGCCTCCACGGACCTCGAACTGGCCGCCGGTGCCGCCAGCCTCGCCGTGCAGTGGAACCAGGTGGCCGCCCTCGGCAATGAACTGCTCCCGATCGGTGAGCGCCTCGTCCCCGTGCTCGCCGATGCCGCCGCCGCCCCGGCCGTGCGCCTGCAGGCCGGCCGCACCCTGACCGCGTTGCGCGACCTCCGTCCGTCCTTCCGCGCCGCCGTCGTCGCCGCGCTGGCCGACAAGTCCACGCCCGAATCCGTCAGCCTCGCGGTCGTCGCCTCCGTGGTCGCCGCCGGCGACGTGCAGGCCGGCCCGCTGCTCGCGGGAGCCCTCGGCAAGTCCACCGGCCTGCTGCGGCAGTCCCTCTTCGGCGCCCTCATCAGCCGCGCCGAATGGGCCCAACTGATCCTGGCCGAGCTCGAGGCCAAGCACGTCTCCCCGATGCAGCTTGGGCCGCTCCAGACCTCCCAGCTCACCCGCCACCCCGACGCCGCCGTCGCCAAGCGCGCCGCCGAGGTGCTGGCCAAACTCAACGTCGGTTCCAGCCCGGCCAAGGACGACATCATCAACAAGCTCCGCGCCGAGGTCGAGAAGCCCGGCGACGCCGCCAAGGGTAAGGAGCTCTTCGTCGCCGCCTGCCAGACCTGCCACCAGGTCGGCAACGTCGGTTATGACGTCGGCCCCAACCTCCAGGGCATCGGCGCGCATCCCGCGTCCGAACTCCTCGTGCACATCGTCGACCCCAACCGCATGGTCGACGACGAGCACCGGACTTGGAACATCAAGCTCAAGGACGGCACCCAGCACCAGGCCTTGATCGGCAGCGAGAACGCCGTCGCCCTGAAGCTGAAGATGGCCGGTGGCGTGACCATCGAGGTCAAGGTGGCCGACATCGCCGCCCGCACGCGCGTCGAGACCTCGCTGATGCCCGAAGGCTTCGAGGCCCTCGGCGCCGAAGGACTCCGCAACATCATCACCTACCTCCGCAGCGTGGCCGTGCCCGTCAACGGCGTGACCGTGGGTAGCTTCCAGCTCCTCGACCTCTCGGCCGCCATGACCGCCGACACCCGCTGGGGCCTCTACGCCAACCGCGAGACCAAAGGCGATACGCTGCCGTTCGTGAAGTTCGGCCAGGTCACCGCCAACGGCGTACCCTTCATCATCCTCGACCCGGCCAAGGCCAAGGACGGCAAGAACGTCATCGTCCTCAAGGGCGGCGCCGGTCGGGCCTATTCGCAGTCCTTCCCGCAGAGCGTCGAGATCCCCGTGGGGGTCGCCGCCACCCGCCTGCACTTCCTCGGCGCCGTCGGCGGCTGGGCCGGCATCCAGGGCCTTCCGGCCCAGACCGTGGAAATCCGGTTTGTCGGTGGCCGCAAGCAGGTCGTGACGCACTTCGCCGGCCGCGATTTCGCCGACTACTACCCGGACGACCCGGAGGTCCCTGGTTCCAAGATCGCCGCCGGTCTGGTGAAGAGCCACCACGTCCGCACCCTGGTCGTCGCGGTCGATGGTCCGGAGGTGATCGAGAAGGTCGTCCTGACGAGCCCGGGCAACACCGTCGCTCCGACCACGGTGGCCATCACCGCCGAGATTGGTGGCGCCCCGAACCCGCCCAAGGGCGCCCAGCCTACGCCTCCGCCTCCCGGTAAGGCCAAGGCGAAGGGTCCGACCATCAAGGACGGCGACCTGCCGGCCGACAACCCCCGCACCACCGCCCCGACCGGCCAGAAGTTCGGCGCCCGCAAGCCCGGCCAACTCCGTGTCCTCGTGGCCGGAGCTGGCAGCTCGCACAACTTCCCGAAGTTCTTCCTCGGGACCGATGGCCAGGTCGCCAAGAACGCCGGCTACGACGTTGCCGCGACCCCGAACCTCAAGGAGACCCTCGAACTTCTTCCGCAGGCCGACCTC
>Ga0255084_1000104_pt1 | contig 16932 bp, 17 predicted proteins | sample Colum_Cont_RepA__FD_188433 | JGI IMG/M metagenome (GOLD analysis project Ga0255084, IMG submission 188433) | Freshwater microbial communities from Columbia River, Oregon, United States - Colum_Cont_RepA_8d | ecosystem: Environmental > Aquatic > Freshwater > River | place: USA: Oregon | collected... | reverse complement strand
CTCCATCATCATCAGGTGGAACATCATCCAGCCGTAGTTGTCGCCGTAAGGCACGTTCAGCCGGGCGATCACCGTCGGCACACCGAGACGCTTGGCGGTGTGCTGCACGAGCACCTCACCGGCGATCTTGGAGATGCTGTACGTGGGCATACCCGGCATGGGGCGATGGCTGTCGCCGAGTAGATCGTCTTCCCGGCGCGGATCGTGATCTTGCGGCGCGTACACCGCGGTCGACGAGCAGTGGAAGAAACTCACTTTGTCGCTGCGCGACGCCGCCTTCTCCAAGAGGTTCGCGCTTCCGTGTGCATTGCTCGCGAAGGCCTCCTCGAAATTGTTGCTCTTGGCCACTGCGAAGTGGAGAACGATGTCGAGGTCGGCCGGCACTTCGTCGAGCCGATCCTTCTCGAGATCGATGCTCACGGTTTGCACACCTTGTGCGTGCCATGGTTCGCGCTGCGCCGGATCGCGGAAACGCGCTGCTCCGTACACCGTGTTGCCCTGCGCGGCGAGCGACGTCGCGAGTGGCCCGGCCACCCAACCCGTCACACCGGTGACGAGGATCTTCTTGCCCTTGATCGGTTCCATCAGTCCCTCACCACAACTCGTCGGTGTACGTGTCGGTTCCGAACACCGTGTTCTTGAAAGGTGCCGTCCAGAGATGAGTGGCCAGACCACTCGCCTCGAGGTCAGCGCCGAACTTTCCGTAGCCCTTCTCCCACTTCTTGGCCGGGTCGTGATCGAGGAAGTGGATCTGCAGGAATCGACGATCGGCACGCGGTACTCGCGGCACGTCCGGCGGAGCGTCGTCGAGCAACGGTAACAGCGTGGAGTAGTTGAAGACGTCGGGTCCCCACTTCTTGGTGAACGCGCGCGGAGCCCAGGTGCTCTCCATCCAGTCCCACATCTGCTGGTGGGTCACGCCCTCGTTCAGTTCGCCCACGTTCACCACGATGCCGGGGTAACCACGGTCGAGGGCGAGTTCGATGTTGGTCCCGGTTTCGGTCCGGGTGAGCGACCACTGGTTGTCGTACAACTGCGTGTGGATGTGCGTGCGCTCGGGGAACATCCGGCCGGTGCGATGGAGTTCCTTCACCGTGTCGACGCTCCAACGATTCCAGTCGTCGTGATGGTCCTTCAGCACCCAGTAGATCGCCAGGTACGAACCGGTCGCCGGGTCGGGGGTCATCGGGCTGTCAGTCGGATACCGCAACTTCTTCAGATCGCGGGTGGCCACGAAGCGATCGCCGGCGAACGAGTACTCGCCCACCAGCACACCGCCATAGAAGTGATCGCGTTCGTACCAGCGGTTGTACTCGACCTCGTGCCCCTTGTGGGGCTCCACCATCGTGAAGAGGAGCGTTCCCAGTTGGATCGGATACTTCTTCATGGTTCCCCCATCAGCCGACTCGACTCGTCCGACTGTAGAGGTTGCCCCACCGGGTCGGAAAGGCGACCTCAGCGCAAGAGTCCGACCAGCCGACTCTCGACCGCGGGCCAGTCGTCGATGGTGACGGAATACGCGGCCGTGTTGCGCAGGCGCCCGGCTTCCCCGACCGCCGTACTCGGCCGGTGTCGACGCAACACACCTTCGAAACGAGCCCCGATCCGTTCGATCGCCCGGCGGCTCCGCTCGTTGCGCTCGTCGGTGCAGATCGCCACCCGCTGGACTCCCCACTCGCCGAAGGCGTGCCGCAGCAACAACAGCTTGGCTTCGGTGTTCACACCCGTCCGCTGAACAAGACTCGACAACCAGGTTCCACCGATCTCCACCTCGTCGGGCACCATCTCACCGTCGACTCGCCGGGCGAACTGGTAGCGCACGTCCATGAACCGGGTGCAGCCGACGATCGGTCGGCGATCGAGACCCACCGCGCGTTGCACGAACGGCAAGGCCCGGCCGGCGCGACGATCCTCCAAGAGATTGCTCACATAGGTCTGCATCGCGTCCCGGTCGGCGGGAACGTTGGTGAACGCGAAGGTCGTGCGGTCGGCGGCCGCCGCGAGCAGTTCGTCGATGTGGTCGGATCCGAGAGCTTCGAGCGCCACATGGCGCCCCTCAAGCACCGGATACCACAACACGTCAGTCGCCGATGACGACGCGCGGCTCCTCGGTGAGGAGCCACAGGATGTTCGAGGTGTCGAGGAAGCGCTCGGTGTCGGCCATCACCTCGGGGAAGTCGGGCTCACCCATGTGAGCCATGAAGTCGTCGACCGAGTCGAACTCCTGGATCGTCACGCCGTCGAACTCGGGCTCGGGCTGACGACTACCGGCGGCCGGCCATGCAGCCGGGTGCTGCTCGTAGCGACGCACGTACTTGGCCGCCGAACACGACCGGATGAGCGGACCGTGGAGGTTGAACCAATGATCGAGGAACTGATCGTGGGTCGTACCGGGCTTGCGCTTCAAGACGCTCACGAGACGGATCATGCGAAGTCCTTTCGAGGAAGACGTTGAGATCAGTGCTACTACAAACCGAGAAATGATCCGCCATCGCACACGATGGTCTGTCCGGTCACGTACGACGAATCGTCACCGGCCAAGAAGAGAGCGACCGAACCGATGTCGCGCGTGATGTCGCCGACCCGACCGAGTGGCGTGCGGGCCTCCAGAGCTTGTTGCAGGGCCGGGTTGCGTTCGAACGCGGTGAGCAACGACGGGCTGGCCGCCACCGGCGCGATGCAGTTCACCGTGATGCCGTCGGGGCCCCACTCGCGGGCGAGGCTCTTGGCGATGGCGCGCTGACCCGCCTTGGCCGGTGAATACAGCGGAATGTTGGCGCTGCCCTCCACACCCGACGGCGAGGTGATGAGGATCAGACGTCCTCCCCCGTCGCCGGCCGGACGGCGCGACGATTCGACCAAGTGCGAATACGACTCGCGCGCGCAGAAGAGGCTCGCCCACACCGATGTGCGCGACATCGCCGACCAGTGCTTGTCGACCCGTGCCGCCTCGAGTCGGTGGGGAATGCCACCCGTGAACGCGTTGTGCACGACGATGTCGAGTCGACCGAAGCGTGCGACCGTCTCGGCCACGCAGCGGCGCACCGATTCGGCATCGGCCACATCGGTCTCGATGCACACCGCGTCGCCACCTTCGTCGCGGATCGACGCCGCCACCGGTTCACCGGTCTCGGCCCGGCGCGCCGCGACCACGACCCGCGCACCTTCCTCGGCCAGTCGGCGGGCGATTCCCTCGCCCACTCCCTGACCGGCACCGGTCACGATCGCCACCCGGTCGATCAACGAACGTCCGACCATCACATCCACAACCCTCCGTCGCACACGACGGTCTGACCCGTCACGTGCGCGGCCGCCGCACTGCACAACCACTGCACTGTCGCCGTGGGATCGACCGCTCCTTCGAGTGCGCGTGGCGCGATGGAGACCGGACCCGACTTCGCCGGGTCGATACCGAACGTCTGCGGATCGACCGCCACGGCATTCACCGTGACGCCACTCGCGCCCCATTGACGGGCCGCCGACTTCACCAGAACTCTGGCCGCTTCGGCGAGGGCCGCCGTGGCCGAATACTCCGCACCACCCGACATGCCGGTGGTCGGCACGACGACCACGATGCGCTGCGCGCCGCGGGCGTGCGCCCCCTGCAGACCGCTGATGAGGTCCTGCATCGGCCGTTCCCACTGCTCGTCGATCTCGTCGTCGGTGATGTCGCTCACCCGAACTGCTCGGGCCCGACCGGCCACCACGATGACCGTCGCCTCCACGTCGGACGCCACCCGACCGCGCAACGAATCGGCGAGTTCCCCGCGGCCCACGACCTCGACGGTCACAACTTCTCTCCACCGAGCGGATGCAGGTGCTGCGACACGTCGCCATGATGGTCGACGAGCATCGTTCGTTCGACGAAACTCCACCGCCCATCGACGGCGCGCGCGAAGGCGTCGTGGTACCGGCCCGACGCGACCACTTGGAGGGGAAGCACTCCGGCGACGCCCTGCAGAACCGTGAAGACCGACCGGGTGCGGGCCCGTGTATCCGAATCGGCTTCGAGCACGGTATTGGTGATCACGTGTCGGGTCGATGGCGAACCGTCGTGCAACTTGACGAAACGTTTCATCACTGCGCCAACCATCGATCCGGGAACCGCCGGCTGATCCGGACCGGCCATGAACACCTGCGCGTCTGCGAAGAGTTCGGAGATTCCCGCGAAGTCGGCGGAGTCCACGAGTTCGGCGTAGCGATGGAGCAAGTTCACGATCTGTCGCTCGTCGCCGGAGGTCAGCATGCGGTCACCGTAGACCAACTACGGTGGCGGTCGTGGCTGACAACCCCCAGAACACTCCCGACCCGACCCCGGCCGGCCTGCAACTCGGCGATCAGACCGCCGAACTCGTGCGCGCCGCCTTCCCACTTCGTCTCGGACTCGTCGAGGGCAAGGTTGCACTCATCACCGGCGCCGCTCGCGGTATTGGTGAAGCCGCGGCGCGACTGTTCGCCGCCGAGGGTGCCGCAGTGATCGCAGTCGACAAGGACGTCGCCGCCGCTGAAGCCGTGATCAAGGAGATCCGGGCGCGCGGTGGCGAGGCTATGGCGCACGGCGCCGACCTCACCAACGAAGACGACGTCGAGGCCATGATCCGCGTGGCCGTCGACAACTACGGCCGCCTCGATTGCGCGTTCAACAACGCGGGGATCAGCGGTCGCTTCGGTTCGTTCATCGATCTTCCACTTGCCGAATGGCAGCAGATGATCGACGTCAACCTCACGAGCGTCTTCCTGAGCATGAAGTACGAGCTCGGGGTGATGGCCGCGCAGGGTTTCGGAGCCATCGTCAACGCGTCGTCGGGGGCCGGCGTGGTGGCCGCACCCGGTCTGCCCCACTACACGGCGGCCAAGCACGGCGTGCTCGGTATCACCAAGTGCGCGGCCCAGGAGTTCGCGGCCAAGGGTGTGCGGGTCAACGCGATCCTGCCCGGCACCACCCGCACACCGATGATCGAAGGTTTCATCAACGGCGACCCGAACATCGAGAAGATGGTCAGCCGCGGTATCGGTCGCGGTTACCTCGGCGAGCCTTCGGAGATCGCCGAGGCCGCCGTGTGGTTGTGCAGCGACCGGGCGAGTTTCGTGAGTGGCGCGTCGCTGTCGGTCGACGGCTCGACCGTCAATCGCTGACGCTCAGCTCCACGACGACACGACGTCGTCGATCGGGTGTGCTCCCGGATGACACGGCACTCCGGCCACGGCCACGCTGCGTGAGAACCGAGGAGCCGGATTCGCCTGCAACACACCGTTGATCTCGGTCGTGACGTGGCGCGCTTCGGTGTGTGGATGTCCGGGGACCTCATCGGGTGAGAGCACCGGGGCGAAACACGCGTCGCCGCCCTCGAACACCGCACACCATTCGTCGCGTGTGCGCGTCGCGAACACGCCCGCCATCTTCTCCTTCGCGGCGGCCCACACCGATCGATCCATCTGCCGAGCCGGCGCGAAGAGTTCGTCCGCTTCGAGTCCGAGACCGCGCACGAGTTCGGCGTAGAACTGCGGCTCGATCGCCCCGACCGACACCCATTTGCCGTCACTCGTGCCGTACACGTTGTAGAAGTGCGCACCGCCATCGAGGTGGTTGGTGCCACGCGGACCCCAGAAACCATTGGCCACCGCCGAGAAGAACGGGCCGAGGATCATCGCCGCGCCGTCCACCATGGCGACGTCGATCACCTGCCCGCGACCACTCGACTGCCGTTCCACCAAGGCCGCTGCGACTCCCATGGAAATCACCGAGCAGATTGATGGGCATCGTGGGCGGCTGACCCTCGTAACCGATCGTGTGCAGCGCACCCGAGAGCGCGACGTAGTTGATGTCGTGGCCGGCCGCGGTGGCGAGCGGTCCGTCCTGTCCCCAACCGGTCATGCGCGTGTAGAGAAGCCGATCGTTCTTAGCGGTCAGAACGTCGGGCCCGACGCCCAAGCGTTCGCACACACCGGGTCGGAACGGATCGATGAACACGTCGGCGCGTCCGACCAATGTCAGCAACGACGCGAAGTCGTCGGGCGACTTGAGGTCGAGGGCGACACTACGTTTGCCACGCATCAACGGGTTGGTGGCCGGTCGGTCCGGATTCACCCGGGCCGCCACCTCGGGTCGATCGACCGCCACCACGTCGGCACCGAGATCGGCGAGGATCATCGCGCCGTACGGACCCGGGCCCTGGCCGACGAGTTCGACCACGCGCACGCCGGCCAGCGGACCGCGACCGTTGCTCATGACCTTGTGTCGTCGACCGCGACCTGCTTGGCCCAGCGATAGTCACTCTTGCCGGCTGGTGAACGAACCATCGTCGTGACGAGCGTGAGCTGTCGCGGGACCTTGTAACCGGCCACGTGCAAACGGCAGTGCTCCTGGATGCTCTCGAGGGTCGGAGTGGTGCCTTCTCGCGGTTGCACCACCGCGGCCACGCGTTCACCCCAACGTTCGTCGGGCACACCGACCACGACGGCATCGAAGACCTCGGGATGGCCCTTCAACGCGTTCTCGACCTCTTCGGGGAAGATCTTCTCGCCACCCGAGTTGATGCACACCGATCCGCGACCGATGAGCGTGATCGTGCCGTCGTCGTTCATGACCGCGAAGTCGCCCGGAATCACGTAACGAGTGCCGTCGGGTCCGGTGACGAAAGTGGCCGCGGTCTTCTCCGGATCCTTGTGGTAGCGCAGCGGAATGTTGCCGGTCCGGGCGAGTCGACCCATGACACCGGGTGGTGTCGGCCGCAGGTCGTCGTCGAGCACCGTGGAGTCGCGCGCACCTTTCACCCGCAGACCAGCCTCGACCGATCCACCCTTCGACACTTGGGTGATGCCGTTGGCGCCGCCTTCACTTGAACCGACCGCGTCGGTGACGACCAGATTCGGGAAGTGATCGATGAATTGGTCCTTGCACGTCTGCGAGAAGAGAACGGCGCTCGACGACACCGCGAACAACGACGAGATGTCGTAGGAGTCCTTCGACTTCTCGTATTCCTCGAGGAGCGGGCGGGCCATGGCGTCACCGGTGATCATGATCAGGTTGGCCTTCTCGTTGCCGATCGTGCGCCACACATCGGCCGGATCGAACTTGGCGCGCAACACGACCTTGTTGCCGAGGAAGCTCTGACCCATCACGCTCCACTGCGACGCACCGTGCATGAGTGGCGGGAGCGGGTAACTCACGAGCGGGAAACCGTTGCGGCCCTTCTCGACGAAACCGGTCGGGCTGTCCATCTTGTTGCCAGTGAAGACGTCGATGCCTCCGCCCAGCGCCATCACGACGTCGGCGTGACGCCACACCACACCCTTGGGCATTCCGGTGGTACCACCGGTGAAGAGGATGTAGAGATCGTCGTCGGAGCGGGGCTCGAAGTCACGTGCCTCGCTCTGCGCGGCGAGCGCCGCTTCGTAGTCGGCGCCGATCACGAGCATCGGCAAGTTGGGCGCGACGCTGCGGGCGCGCTCGGCGTACTCGGGTTCGACCACCAAGTAGGCGAGATCGGCGTTGTCGAACAGATACGCGAGTTCGTCCTCGACGTAGCGGTAGTTGATGTTGATCCAGACGGCGCGGATCTTGAAGATGGCCCAGAGCGCCTCGACCCACTCGACGCGGTTCAGCGCGTATATGCCCACGTGGTCGCCGGGTCCGATCCCCTGCGACTGCAAATGGTGGGCCAGACGATTGGCCCGTCGGTCCATTTCGGCGAACGTGCGTCGCTCACGCTCGTCGACGATGTACTCCCGGTCGGGCCATTCGTCGACCGCGGCCTCGAAGAGATCGGCAAGGTTGAAAGTGGTCGCCCCCATGGGACGATTCTCGCAGACGATCGCCGGTGAGTCCCCACCCGTCGGGTCGTAGTACAAGTGGAGTCCCGGAAAGGAGTCCCATGTCCACCGAACATCTCGTCACCGAGCAGCGCGGTCACACTCTCGTCGTCACCATGAACCGCCCCGAGGCCAAGAACGCGCTGAGCCCGGCCATGATCGTCGGGCTAGCCGATGCCTGGGTCCGACTCAACGAGGACGATGATCTGCGTTGCGCGATCCTCACCGGCGCTGGCGGTTCGTTCTGCACCGGAATGGACCTCAAAGCACGGGCCAACGACGACGCCGGCCCGAACCCCTATCAGGAGCGGTGGGCTCAGGATCCCGACCTTCATTGGAAGGCGTTGCTTCGTCACTATCGCTTGCGTAAGCCCCTCATCGCCGCCGTCGAGGGTTACGCGGTGGCCGGTGGAACCGAGATCCTGCAGGCAACGCATCTTCGGGTCGCCGGCGAGTCCGCCACGTTCGGAGTGTTCGAAGCCCGTCGCGGTCTCTTCCCGGTCGGTGGCAGCACGGTTCGTCTGCAACGCCAGATCGGTTACACGAACGCACTCGAGATGCTCCTCACGGCCCGCGGCTACACCGCGGCCGAGGCCAAGGAGATCGGACTCATCGGCCACGTGGTGCCCGATGGTCAGGCGCTCACCAAAGCGCTCGAACTCGCCGATCTCATTTGCGCCAACGGTCCGCTCGCCGTGGAGGCGATCCTGAAGTCGGTTCAGGAAACGGCGACGCTCCCCGAGGCCGACGCCCTGAAACTCGAATTCGAGATCGGTTGGCCGATCTTTTCGACCAACGACTCCAAGGAAGGGCCGCGGGCGTTCGCCGAGAAGCGCGCGCCAAACTGGACGCGCACCTGATCGATCAGGGCTTGTCGGACGAGACGAGCCACATCGCGAAGAACTGCGAACCGCCGCCGTACGCGTGGCCCACGGCCTTGCGTGCGCCGTCGATCTGATGCTCCCCGGCCTTGCCCATCACCTGCATGCACGCTTCACCGAAGCGGATCATGCCCGAAGCACCGATGGGGTTGGTCGACAGAACTCCGCCCGACGGATTCACCGGCAGTGAACCCGTCATCTCGGTGAGTCCGTCTTCCACCATGCGCCAACCCTGATTGCGCTCGGCGAATCCGAGATTCTCGAGCCACATCGGCTCGAACCACGCGAAGGGCACGTACATCTCGACGACGTCGATCTGTTTGGCCGGATTGGTGATCCCGGCCTTGCGCCAGAGATCCTCGGCGCACATCTCGCCGGCGCGCGGGCTCACTTGCTCGCGACCGGCGAAGGCGGTCGGTTCGCTGCGCATCGACGTTCCGTGGATCCAGGCCTTCGGACCCGAGTGACGATCGGCGCGCTCTTCGTTCATGAGTACGAGAGCCATCGCGCCGTCACTCGACGGACAGGTCTCGATGAAACGAATGGGGTCCCACAGCATGGGGGTCTCCATCGCCTTCTCGAGCGTCCAGTCGGGCTCGTGCAAGTGCGCGTACGGGTTCTTGCACGCATTGGTGCGGTCCTTCACGGCCACCATCACACCGATGTGACTCGGCGCGCCGGAGCGATTGATGTAGCCGCGGACGATCGGCGAGAAGTACCCGCCGGCGCCGGCGTGCACCGGCATGCCGAAAGGAATGGGCACGCTGAGCGCCCACATCGCATTGCCGTCACTCTGCTTCTCGAAGCCGATCGTCAGCACGGTGCCGTGAATACCGGCCATCACGTGTTGGGCGGCGACGATCGCCGTGGATCCGCCCACCGAACCGGCGGTGTGCACGCGGAACACCGGCTTGCCGTGCGCGGCGAGCGCCTCGGCCAACCAGAGTTCGGGCATGGCGATGCCCTCGAGCATGTCGGGCGCCTTGCCGATCACGATGGCGTCGACGTCGTCGATCGAGATGCGGGCGTCGGCGAGCGCGCGGTCGACCGCCTCGCGCACGAGACCGGCGATGGAGACATCGGCCCGACACGACGTGTGATTGGTCTGGCCCACTCCCACTACTGCACAACGTTCGGCCATGTCACTCTCCCTCCATCACGCACACCAGGTTCTGTTGCAGGCACGGTCCGCTCGTGCAGTGCGCGACCGCGCGATCCGCGCCTCCAGCGAAGATCGCCTCGGCCGCCTCGGCGAAGCGCGCGAGTCCGGCGGCCATGGCCGGATTGGCCACCAGCGCACCACCACTCGGATTGATCCGCGTCTTGTCGGCGTCGAGTCCGAGGGCCGAACGCAGCAACAACTCCTGATGCGTGTACGGCGCGAGCAGTTCGGCCACGTCGACCTTGTCGTGACCCACACCGGCGTGCTGGGCGGCGACGCGTGCCGAGTTGCTCTCGGTCAGGTTGCGGGCGCCGAGCCGCTGGGTGTCGATGCGATGGTCGATGCCACGAATCCAGGCCGGTCGCTTGGCGAGTCGGCGAGCCGCGTCGCCGGCGGCGAGGACGACGGCGTTGGCCCCGTCGACGGGCAGTCCGCAATCGTGCGCGCGCAGTGGCGCGACGGTGTACGGACGCGCCAGGAGTTCGTCGACCGAGTGATCACCCTTGGCGTAGGCGACGGCGTTGTTCTTGGCATCGGCGAGGCTGCGGGCCGCAACTTCGGCCATGGCCCGCTCGGTCACCACACCCGCGTCGAGACACACCCGCGCCTGCAACGCCGACATCGCGTCGAAGCCCGGCCACAGCGGAGCGACGGTGTACGGATCGGCTTGCAGCGTGAGGATGCGGTCGATCGGGCCCGACGTGGTCTTGCCGTTCGAGAACACCACTGCGACATCGCACTCGCCGGTCTGGATCTTGACCCAGGCTTCGTAGAGCGCGAGCGCGCCATCGGCTTCCACGTGGCTCTCGACGATCGGCGGCCACGCGCCGATGGCGTCGACCGCGGCTACGAAACTGAACGGCTGGCCGCTCATGTAGTCGCAACTGCCGTGACACCAGAAGCCGACTTCGGATCGTTCGATACCTACCTTGGTGAGCGCTTCATGGATCACCGGCAGGATGAGTTCGACCGACGTGAGATTGGTCTCGATCTGACTCGGACGCTGGGCCGTGCCCACGATGGCGACGTCACGCATCAGCTCGCCCCCGCCTCGGCACCCAACTTCACGTCGGGTTCTCCAGTGGGTCGGAAGTGAGCGATGCTCTCGAGCGTCGGCCCCCATTCCGAACGGTCCTTCCAGACCGGTTCGACGCGCATTCCGATGCGGACCTCATCGGCCTCGCATTCCTGGATCAGGTGCTGCATCGAGATGTCGGCACCGTCGAGAAGGATCTGCGCGGCCACGTATGGGATCTTCACCTTCTGCCCGAGGAAGGGCACGTTCACGATGCAGAACGTCGTGACCGTTCCGCGCGGGCCGACTTCCACGTCGGCACCGAGGATGCGCGCGCACTTCGGGCACACGCCGTTGCGCGGCGGGAAGTACACGAGTTCGCAGCCCGGACAACGCTTGCCGATCAGCCGGCCCTCGATCAGACCCTGCAGGTGACTCGTCGCGTTCGGACCGGCCGACCAGCGGTACTGCACGCCGATCGGTTGGCGGACGCGGAGAATGCCATCGGCCTCGCTCATGCGCCGGCTCCTTCCAGGAGATCGAAACACGCGATGTCGGTGATGCCACCCGTGCGTTCGGCCGCCCAACGAACCTTCACGCGCGTGCCGGCGGCGATGCGGTCGATCGAACCGGCGTCGACCGCGTGCAACATCGGCACGTCGGCGCCGTCGAGGGTGATGAGCGCCCAGGCGAAGGGATGATCGAGCGGCTGGTCGGGCTGGGGTGTGGACTGCCACGCCCACGCCGAGACGGTCCCTAGGTCGCCGACGGCCACCCATTCGGTGAGCGCGGCGCCGGTGATCGGGTCGAACTCGGCCGGCGGGCAGTAAACCTTGCCGTCCGAGCCGCGAGTTCCCTCGAGACGGCCCTCGATCATCGAGTTGAAGAATCGCGAGAGCGTCGTCCCGACGGTTCGCTTGTAGGGGTAGGCGACCTCGAGTGGGGCGACGAAGGAGTCCCCGCTCAGAGCGCCGATCGATTGCGCAGACACGCTTGGTTCTTAGCACGGGTCCTTGGCTGACGGCACACCGGCGATTGCTAGTGTCACCGATGTAACGGGACCCGGGGATCCCGTTCACAAGGGGGAATCATGAATCGTCGCCGTCAGTCCTTCCGGACCGTCATCGCGCTGGTCGCCATCGTCACCGCCGCGGTCGGATGCTCGAATCGCGAAGGGGGCGACTCCGCCCCGGCCTCGACCGAGGTCGCGACCACCGAAGCACCGTCGGGGTCGGAAGCCCCGGCCACCGAGGCGCCCACCGGTGCGATGTTCGGTGATCTGCCGAGCCCGTGCGGTCCGGCCACCGACGCCGGCGTGCCCACGATCGCCGACGGTCAGAACGGTGGCGACACGTTGAAACTCGGCACCGCCAACGATCACGGTTACGAAGGTGCACCCGGTCTCACGGTCGAGATGCTCGACGCCGCCAAGGCATTCGCCGGTTGGTGCAACGCCCAGGGTGGCATCCGTGGACTCCCGATCGAGGTCGTCGACCTCGACGGCAAGTTGTTCAACGTTCCGCCGGCCATGGAGCAGGCGTGCTCCGAAGTCTTCGCCATGGTGGGCGGAGGTTGGGTGTTCGACGATCAGATGTTCCCGCGCTTCCACGAGTGCGGAATGATCAGCTTCGCCGGTTACACGGTGTCGGCCACGGCGGCCATGGCCAATGGCAAGGTTCAGCCGATCCCCAACCCGATCGACGTCAAGCCGGCGAGTTGGTTGATCTGGGCCAAGAACACGTACCCCGACGCCGTCCAGAACACCGCCATCCTCTACGGCGACTTCCTCACCACCAAGATGGTCGCCGACAGTCTGAAGGCGTCGATGGAGGCGCTCGGCGGATACGAGGTCACGCAGATGATTCCGTACGCGCCCGCCGGTGAGGCCAACTGGGTGCCCTTCGCCCAGAAGTTGAAGGACAACAACATCTCGGCGATGTCGTTCGTCGGCGAGCCCGGCAACCTCATCCTTCTCTACAAGGCGATGCGCGAGGTCGGTTACGTCCCCGAACTCGTGCTGAACGACGCCAACTTCTACAGCGAATCCATGGTGGCCGAGGGCAACGCCGAATCGAACCAGGGTTTCCGTGCCCGTACCGCGTACGCGCCGTTCGAAGAAGCCGACCGCTACCCCGCACTGCGGCTGTATCTCGACAACATGGCCGAGTACAACGCGAGCGGACGTGTTGCCGGTCTCGGCTTGCAGGCCACGTCGGCCTACTTGCTCTTCGCGGTGGCCGCCAACAACTGCCTCGACGCGAACGACAACGTGCTCGAGCGCGAGTGCGTGCTCGCCGAGGGTCGCAAGATCACCTCGTGGACCGGTGGTGGACTCCACACCGAGACCAACCCCGCCGAGGCCCTGCCGCCCGAGTGCGGATTGATCATGGGTGTCGAAGACGGCAAGTGGACCCGCATCTATCCCGAGCTCGGCTCGGCCGACGACAACGGTGGTGGCTGGCACTGCGACAGTCCGGGCACCGTGGCCATCGAGGGCGACTTCGGGGACGCGACCTCCGGAGTCGACCCGACACGCGAGAACTAATCCGCAACGATGCAGCAACTGCTGACCTTCACCATCATCGGTCTGTCGACCGGTGCGATCTATGCGGTGGTGGCCAGCGGACTCGTCGTCACCTACACGACGTCGGGCATCTTCAATCTCGCCCACGGTGCGACCGGCATGCTCGCTGCGTTCACCTACTGGCAGCTCCGCTTCGACTGGGACGTCCCGGCACCGATCGCGCTCTTCCTGACGCTCTTCGTGCTGTGTCCGTTGTTCGGTGCACTGACCGAGCGAGTGGTGATGCGCGGACTTCAGGGCACGACCGAAGTGGTCCGCCTGTCAGTGACGGTCGCGCTCTTCGCCTTCATGATCGGACTCGCCAACTGGGTCTGGCCGAGTGACTCGAGTCGTGAGGCCTTCCTCAAGTTCTTCGAAGGCAACAGTGTGTCAATCGCCGGCATCAACGTCAGTTGGCACCGCATCATCACCTTCGGTTGCGCCATCCTCGTGGCCATCGTCCTGCGACTCCTCCTGTTCCGCACGCGGATGGGTGTGGCGATGCGCGCCGTCGTGGACGACCGCAATCTCACCGAACTGAACGGCGGCCGACCCGACCGGGTGTCGATGTTCGCGTGGGCGCTCTCGGCCACGCTGGCCGGACTCGCCGGCATCCTGTTGGCCGGCGAACAGCAGTTGAACATCGAACCCCTCGTTCTCCTCGTGATCAACGCCTACGCGGCGGCCATCATCGGCCGCCTCAAGAACCTGCCACTCACCTTCCTCGGCGCGGCGGTGCTCGGACTGCTCGATTCGTATTACCTCGCCTACTCCGACGAGTCGTGGTTCCCGCAGTCGGCCTTCGGCTTCTCGCTCGCCGGCATCCGCGCCGCCATTCCGACCATCGTGCTCTTCATCGCGCTGCTCACCCGCCCGCAGAGTCGACTCCGCGCCGGCATCGTCCGCTTCCGCGAGGAGACGCGCGTGCCCGAATGGAGCACTTCGATTCTCGGTGCGGTGTCGCTCGTGGCCGTGGTGGTGGCGATCTCGGGCATGCTCACTCGCTCCAACACGCTGCTGTTGCTCAACGGCTTCACCATGGCCATCGTCGCTCTGTCGCTCGTGCCGCTCACCGGTTACGCCGGCCAGATGTCACTCGCCCCGCTCACGTTCGCCGGACTCGGGGCCATCGCCATGGCCAAGCTCCCCGGCGACGGCAACATCGCCACCTTCGTGCTCGCCGTGGTGATCGTGGCCGTGGCCGGTGGCATCGTGGCGCTTCCCGCGCTCCGCTTGTCGGGCATCTACCTCGCGTTGTCGACGGCCGCTTTCGCGGTGCTCGTGACCAAACTCATCTTCAATCAGAAGCAGACTTTTCAGTCGGGCAACATCGCCGTCCCGATCCTGAAGATTCCATTCGTCGAGATCGATTCACCGCGGGGTCGCCTGATTCTGACCGCCACCGCGTTCTCGCTCCTCGGCCTCCTCGTCGTGGCCGTGCGTCGCAGTCGACTCGGTCGTCGCCTCATCGCCCTCAAGGATTCGCCGGCCGCCGCAGCGACGCTCGGCATGAACCTCACGCGCACCAAGGTCGCGGCGTTCGCGTTGTCGGCCGGTATCGGTGCGTGTGCCGGCGCGCTGGCCGGCGACAAGGTGAGTCCGCAGCAGTACGACTTCACGCAGAGCCTGCCGGTGGTCCTGCTCGCGGTGGTCGGTGGTGTGGGCACCGTGGGCGGTGCGCTCTTCGGTGGATTGTTGCTCGGTGGCAACTCGGTGCTCGCGAGTGTCGTGCCGTCGTTGAAGAATGTCTCGAAAATCCTCCCCGGAACGATCGGTATCACCCTTGGTCGCAATCCGAGTGGTGCGGCCACGCAGACAGCAGAAGCCTTCCGCGTTCTGAAGGGTCGCTGGAATCTTCTCGCCGTCGTGGGTGCGGGAGCATTCGTGATCTGGGCCCTCACCGCCGCCGACGTGTTGTCGCACTGGACGTTCGTGGTCACCGGAGTCGTGTGGTTCCTCGCCGTCGCACCCAATCTGCCGCTGGTCGTCGACTCGTCGTCGGCCCGTCGCGCTACCGCGGTCGTGTATCTCGCGGCCGGTCTCGTGATCACCGCGGCCATCGACTGGTCGACCGCGCTCGACGTGACCGGACAACGACTGATCGCCATCGTGATCCTGGTCGCGGTGATCGGACTCGGTGCCCAGCGCATCATGGAGTCGGGGCCGCGCGTGCGCGCCGATTCCCCCGACGTGATCGGACTCGACCGCGACTTCAGCGGTGAAGAAATCGAACACGCCGAGCGTGAACTTCGGGTGGTGATCCGATGAGCCTCCTCTACGTGGATCGGGTGATGGTTCGCTTCGGCGGAGTCACGGCGGTCGATGGCGTCAATCTGCTCGCCCGCGCCGGTGAAGTGACCGGGCTCATCGGCCCCAATGGCGCCGGCAAGACCACTCTCTTCAACGTGATCAGTGGAATGCAAGAGCCCACCGGTGGTTCGGTGAGCCTCGACTCGGTCGACATCACCGACCTCCCGGCCCACAAGCGCGCCCAGCGCGGCATGGCCCGCACCTTCCAGCGCCTCGAACTCTTCGGTTCGCTCAGTGTGCGCGACAACATCAAGGTGGCCGCCGAACTCGCCGCGCTCACCAACGTGAACGCGATCGTCGACGAGATGATCGAGCGGGTCGGTATCACCGACATCGCCGATCGTCCGGCCGGCGATCTGCCCACCGGCTCGGCCCGCCTCGTGGAAATCGCCCGCGCGCTCGCCACCCGACCCAAACTCCTGTTGCTCGACGAACCGGCCTCGGGGCTCGACGAAAGCGAGAGCGAACGACTCGGCGATCTCTTGCGCACCTTGGCCGCCACCGGACTCGGAGTACTGCTCGTGGAACACGACATGGGTCTCGTCATGAAGGTCTGCGACGTGATCTACGTGCTCGACCTCGGACAGATCATCGCTCACGGAACCCCGAACGAGATCCAGCACGATCCCAAAGTGCTCGAGGCCTACTTGGGGGCGTCGTGACCACTCCCATTCTCGAACTCCGCAACATCCGCGCCGGCTATGGGGCGATCGAGGTCCTGCACGACCTCTCGTTCACGGTCGGCCGTGGCCAAGTGGTCGTATTGCTCGGACCCAACGGGGCCGGCAAGAGCACGGCCATCAAGGTGGTCAGCGGACTCCTGCGCCCGACATCGGGACAACTGATCGTCGCCGGGCGCGATGTCACCGGCGCCCGCCCCGACGCACTCGCCCGCGCCGGACTCTGCACGATCCCCGAGGGACGCGGCATCTTCCCGAACCTCACGGTCCGCGAAAACCTCGTCATGGCGACGTTCACCGGATTCAAACTCGCTGACGTGGAAGAGCGTGCGTACTCGCGCTTCCCCCGACTCTCCGAACGGCGCAACCAACTCGCGGGCACCATGTCGGGTGGCGAACAGCAGATGCTGTCGCTCGCTCGGGCGCTGGCCACCGAGCCCGCGATCCTGCTCCTCGACGAACTCTCGATGGGTCTAGCCCCCAAGATCGTCGCCGAGCTCTACGAACAG
>Ga0255084_1000102_pt1 | contig 16961 bp, 19 predicted proteins | sample Colum_Cont_RepA__FD_188433 | JGI IMG/M metagenome (GOLD analysis project Ga0255084, IMG submission 188433) | Freshwater microbial communities from Columbia River, Oregon, United States - Colum_Cont_RepA_8d | ecosystem: Environmental > Aquatic > Freshwater > River | place: USA: Oregon | collected... | reverse complement strand
GTTACGCGTAGCACCCACCATCACCTGTCGGGACGCCGCCGACTCGCTGTTTTCGTCCACACATCTTCCTTATCTCAGAAGATCCGGGACGAAAGGACTATTGACATGGTGATCAGCGCCGCACAACGCTTCGAACTGCACAGCGCACTTGTGAACACTCTGGGGGACGACGTGGCCAACACCTTGATGGAACATTTGCCACCGAGCGGATGGAGTGATGTCGCTCGTCGTGACGATCTCGATCATCTGGAGGCGAGGCTCAACTTGCGGATCGATGGACTTGATCGGCGCCTTGGGGCACTCGAAAGCCGTGCCAAGGTCATTCTCTCCGGCGGCTTGGCTTTCGCTCTCGCCATCATCGCGATCCAGGTTCAGATCGTGATCAGCATCTCCAATCTCTAGGTCGACGCCCGATCGACCCGGACTTCGCTACCTATTTCGAGCCAGGGACGGATGCCGGAAACTTTCGATGCACAGCCCGCTTACCTTGAACTCATGCGAGCATTCAGTTTTCTGATCATCCTTGTCGTGGCCATCGTTGCGGCCATCGGGGGCGGCGTCGCCTTCACCCGTCGCAAGTCGTCCACCGGACACTGAGTCGACAATCCGCCACTTCAGGTGGATTTCACCCGAACCGCCCCCATACTTGTCTCATTGATCGGCACGTCTTGCCGTTCATGAGTGGCGTGCGACGTGACGAACATTCAGGTTCGTCAGAGGCTTCCTCCCCAGGCATCTCGCGGATGCCGTCCCCCTACACAAAGGAACCTCATGTCCCCCACCAGTACGTCTCCTCGCGCGTCGTCGCGACCCGTCTCCGATACGGCATCGTTCGATGCCCTCGGTGTACCCGGGAATCTCATCCAGATCCTTGCTCGCAGCGGAATCTCCGAGCCCTTCCCCATCCAGCGACAGACACTTCCCGACTCACTCGCCGGGCTCGACATCATCGGACGTGGTCGCACCGGAAGCGGCAAGACCCTCGCCTTCGTGCTGCCGCTCGTCGCTCGCCTGGCCGCCGATCGCCGCGGTTCGGCGCCTCGTCAGCCGCGCGGATTGATCCTCGTTCCCACTCGTGAACTCGCCGCCCAAGTGGCCGAGACTCTCGATCCTTTGGCCCGCGCGCTCGGGCTCAGCCACGTGATCATCCACGGTGGAGTGAGTGCTGCGCCGCAGGTGAAGGCGCTCTCGCGCGGTGTCGACATCGTCATCGCGTGCCCCGGACGTCTCGAAGATCTGATGCAGCAGCGTCAGTGCCGACTCGACCAGGTGGCCATCACCGTCGTCGACGAAGCCGACCACATGGCCGACCTCGGATTCCTTCCCGTCGTGAAGCGCGTGCTCGACAAGACCCCCACCAATGGCCAGCGACTCCTCTTCTCGGCCACGCTCGACAACGGCGTCGACGTGCTCGTGGACCGCTACCTGCACTCCCCCGCCATTCATTCGGTGGATTCGGCCGAGTCACCCGTACCCGACATGGAGCACCACGTGCTGTGCGTGAGCCGTGACGACAAGCCGGCCATCGTGCAAGCCCTCGCCTCGGGTCGCGAGCGCACCTTGCTCTTCACCCGCACCAAGCACACCGCCAAGAAGATTGCCCTGCAGTTGTCGAAAAACGGGATCCCGAGCGTCGATCTGCACGGCAATCTCTCCCAGAACGTCCGGACCAAGAATCTCGAGGCCTTCGCCTCGGGTGAGGTCCTTGTGATGGTCGCTACCGACATCGCCGCTCGTGGTATCCACGTCGACGACATCACACTCGTGGTGCACGTCGACCCGCCGGCCGAACACAAAGCGTTCCTTCACCGCTCGGGACGTACTGCACGCGCCGGTGCAAGTGGCACGGTGGTCACGGTGATGACACCTGATCAGCGAGGTGATGTGGAAGTCCTCACCCGGCGCGCCGGCATCAAGCCCACGCACACCAAGGTGCAGCCCGGACACCCGATCATCGTCGAGCTCACGGGTCCGCCCGCCGAGCGCCGGATGCGCAAGATCCCCACGCCGCAGCCGGTGACGCAAGGTCGTCAATCGAATGGAGCCAAGCCCGCCGGTAATCGTTCGGGTGGTGGCCGCAAGCCCGGGCCGGGCAACAACGGGCGCCGTCGTCGTCAGCCGGTGGCCAAGCGAAGCACCAGGACGTAATGCACGGTCGCCGCACCGGCGACCAACGCATGGAAGATCTCGTGGAAACCGAAGATTCGCGGTAGCGGGTTGGGTCGTTTGGCCGCGTAGATCACGGCACCAAGTGAGTACATCGCGCCACCGCCCCACAGGAGCGCGGTGTCGATGGCATTCAGCGCAGCCGACAACGAGCCGATTTCGATGAGTGCGCTCCATCCCACCAACAGATAGACACCGGCGATCACTGCAGGCGGGGCGTGCAGCCACGCCATGCGGATGATCACACCGATGGTCGCGGCCGACCAGACGAAGACGAGAAGCGTGACTTCGCTGCGACCGCTCAGACTCAACGTGGTCACCGCCGTGTACGAGCCGGTCACGGCCAGAAGAATCGCCGAGTGATCGAGCCGCCGGAACGTCCGCTGCGCAGTATCACTCAGACGACCCGAGTGATACACGGCCGAGACGCTCAACATGGCGGCGACGCCGACGCCGTAGATGGCCATGGCCACTCGTGCAGTCGCTGATTGAGCCAGGCAAATCAGAACGATGAACGCCGGCACCGACAGAACGGCGAACCACCGATGAATGTGACCACGAAGCAACGGACGGGGCAACACCGGACGCGAGGTGGGGGTTGTGTCCAAGACTCGGACCCTAACCCCAGAAAGTGACGAAGGGTCGGCAGCCACACCACCAAGCCCCGACTCAAGCCACCTTCATGGGTATCGCACTGAATTCCCCGGGATCGGTCTCGAGCCCGACGCCACCTTTCACGACGATCATCACGAGCGAGCCCGGCTCGGCCGAACTCAGATCGAGCTCGACCGCGTACGGCTCACTCTCTTCAGCCGAACCAGCGAGCACGTAACGCTGCGAGATCACTTGTCGAGCGTCACCCGCTACGTAGGCCGTCACCGACACCTGTGCCTCGAAGCCACGTGCGGTACCGGAAACGATGACCTTCCCCGCCGGCACGACTCCACCCGAGATCGGCGAAGCGATCGTCATGTGCGGATTGACCGATCCGATCACGAACCAGCCATCATCGGGTCCGAGCTGTCGAAGCAGAAGAGTGCTCCGCACGACGGCGGGTTGTTCACCGATCAATACCTCGATCTCTCCGCTTCGCGAATCACCGGCCCGGTACTCTCCGAAAACCGGCGGGACCTTGAACACGTTGCCGACGAACGATCTCGCCGCATCGTCCGGCGTTTCGAATACCTCATCGGCCATCGGCCAGATCGCGGGTTGTTCGAGAACGACCGATGTGGTCGGAGGCGCCAGAGATGACGTCGCCTCCGGTTCGTCGGACGCGATCTTGCACCCACTCACCACGAGCAGTGCGACCAGAAGAGACTTGGCAGCAGTCTTCATCGAGCGGCGGTCAATCGAGCCCGCTCACCAACCCCGACCGGTCGACTCTTGGCGGCTTCAAGGGTGCCGTGCTCCTTCAGTTCGTCGACCGTCAACTCACGCCGCAACGTTCCGAAGAGGGCATCACCGAGCGGAAGAAGGAAGTTGAGATTGGAGCCAAGATCCACATGGTGGATGTAGTGGTGTCGGTCGAGGAAGGCGAACCAACCCTGACTCTCGATGATCCGGTGACTTCCGGGTCGGTGGATCGTGTCGTGGACCGCGATGAAGAGGTTCGACACCACCGCCGACGCCACGATCTCGCCGACGATGAACCACTCGTTGTGCGTCAGCAACCACGACGGCAACCAGATCGCCCAGAGGCCGAACGACATGTACCAGACGAAATGGGTCAGCCTCACTCGAGCATTGGCGAACATCGTCCGACGAATGTCGGTGCCGACGCGACGGATCGCCAATCGGCGCGCCGGGCCGTTCGTCGTGTAGCGCCAGGTCGGAAAGAACGAGAAGTGGTGAGCGACGTGCACCCGGTGGATGGCGGTGAGCGGTGCGATCACCGCCTCGTGGTACACGAACCGGTGAACCATCCACTCGATCGGTGAGGCGAGCAGGGGCACGATGGCGAGTCCGACCACGACGGCCGCGACGTTCGCAAGAAGGTCGGACTCCGGAAGGATGCGCGCCACGAGCACCAGCGCGGCCGCCACGATCAGGACGAACATCCACCCGAAGAACACCCGACCGGCGTCCACCGGTGACAATCGCCGGTCGGTCGATACCTGCACCGCGGTCATGACTCACTCTCCAGGATCTGATCGAGAAGGGTCGCCACGTGACCCGGGGGCAGGTGATACGTGAGCAGCGGCACGAGCACGTCCTCTTCCTTCTCGAAGAGCGACTCCACCTGAGAGTGAAGCGCATACAGCGTTTGGCGGAGGTGCTTCAGCGTGTCCTCGGTGAGAATCTCGTGGGCGATCACCCGCTCGTTGACGTCCAAGAGATCGTCCACGAGCTCGTGAATCTCACCCTGATCGCGCATCAGGATCGAAGTCGCCACCTCGGTCTCGAGGATGCGATCGACTTCTGGGTACACAACCTCCATCTCCGCACGCAGGAGCGGGAGCAAACGAAAGACCAAGAAGTCGAGATCTTCTCGACATCGATCACGCAATTCGTCACGGGTGAGGGTGCCCGCTTGATCAGCCGTGGTTCTGAGTGACTTGACGTGCGGCTCGAGTTCACGGTGAATGTTCTCGAGTGGATTCGCCGTATGCGACATCTGGTTCCTTTCTCCGAGTGAGACAGGAACCGTAGGGAGCACACGCCGACGGCGGGCTCCGAAAATGTCACTTCGTCATTCGCCGGCTTCGTCGCCTTCGCCATCGCCTTCTTCGTCGTGATCGTCCGGATGATCACCCTTGTCACGCTTCTCTTCACCAGTGGTCACGTCGTGCCAGGAAGCCTTGGCCCCCTGATGACCCGCATCGACCATCGTGTAGGCGGCGGCGCCGGCGGAAACGACCAGGGCCGCCGACACGACGGCCACGCCGACCTTCGACTTCATGAAGTTCGTGACACCGTTCGACTCGTCGGCGTTCTTGCGCATCCAGTGACGCGTCCCGACGACGAGCAACGCAATGACGAACAGGATTCCGGCCACGAGTCGGGCCGTCTCGCCGAGCTCCGTGTGGTGTTCGAGGATCTCGGATTCGCGAACACGCTCCTCGAGGGCCTCACCACTTCCCGCCGCGAGAATTGCACCGACGAATCCCAAGCCGGAGGTTCCGACGAGCCACCAACCGAATCGATCGAGCCAAGCCGGACGAATGGTCATGGCGATGGCCATGGCAGCCGCAATGGGCACCATCACGACAGGGAGATGCACCAACAACGGGTGCGCGGGCAATCCAAAGAGGTTTTCGAGTTCCATAGTGATCACCGTAACCATCTACGAAAGTGATTGGTTGGCAGGTCAGCGTTCCGTTCACGACCCGCTTCGAGCGCCGTGGTTTGTTGAGCGAGCCTGACAATGCACAAGACTGAGGAGATGAACCGCTGGGACAAAGTGGCGCTGGTGATGGGATCCTTCGTCACTCTCGCCGGACTGATGCACTTCGTGAATCCGGACTTTTTCAACGAGATCGTGCCGCCGTGGCTTCCACCCTCGGAGTCCTTCTGGACCTACGCAAGTGGCGTCGTGGAAGTGATCGTCGGCCCGATGTTGCTCACCAAGCGGTATCGACGCACTGGAGCATTCGCCGCCATCGCACTCTTCGTCGGCGTGTACCCAGCCAACATCTACATGACCTGGGACTGGCGCGATCGTCCGTTCTCGGAGCAGATCGTGGCTTACGGCCGGTTACCGCTTCAGTTCGTGATGATCTGGGCGGCGTGGCGAATCACTAGCGCCACGCGAACACCGGCTGCTCGAGGTGATCGACCCGTTCGTTGATCCGGCCCTCGATCGCCACCCGACGTAACTGCAACAGAACTGCGCCGGTGGGCGCGTGGATCAAGTCTCCGCTCAAGGGCAGTTGCACGACAGGACGACCACTCTCGGGGATCGTCACGAAGCGAGGTGAGTCCTCGCGACACAACTCGTGCAGCCCGATCCGGTAGGCATGCGCGACTTCGCCAGGATCGGGCGTGATGGTCGCATGCTCCCCGGCCCACAACACCACCGGCGTCATCACGAAACCCGAACGCGTCGGGTAGTCATCGAGCACACCCAAGACATGCGACTCTTCGAGACGCAGGCCGAGTTCTTCGTCGAGTTCCCGTAGCGCGGCATCGACGGCGGACTCACCGTCATCGAGTCGACCACCCGGCAACGCCCATTGGCCGGCATGGCGATTCATTCGTGCCGCTCGCCGACACAACAAGAAGGCAGCACCGCCCGACACGCCACGCATCCGGCCATCGAGCCCGGCGACATCGCCCGGGACGTTCCGCAACGGCTCGTCGCCAACCGGGAAGGGATCGTCATGATCGTCGGGGACGCTGTCGATCAGCACGATCGCCACCGCAGCGTGCCGCCGTCCGTCGAGTGGGTGCGTACGGACTTCGTGACTGTCGAGATTCCGCTTGATCAGCGCCCGCAGTTCGTCGCTGTAAGCGAACATCAGCGACTCTGCGCCAACCGGTGGAGTGTCTCCAGGCCGTCCCACACATCGGTGAACCTCGTGGTGAGTGGACTCAAGCCGAGGCGAAGGATGTCGGGTGGTCGTGAATCGGCGATCACCTTGTTGGCCGCCAATTCACTCAACAAAGCTTTGGCATCCGGGTGATGCACCGCCAAGTGGTGGCCGCGTCGGCTGGGGTCGCGTGGCGTGGAAGTTCGCAAGCCGAAGTGGTCACAGACCTCGAGGCCGAACGCAGTCAGTGCCCGGCCCTTGGCCGCGATCGTCTTCATACCAGCGCGCGCCGACAATGCGATCCCTTCCTCGGCGGCCACGAGGCTCAAGATGTGCGGAGTGCCGAGAAGAACCCGACGAATGTCGTCGTGCGGCTCGAACGGACGCTCCATCGCGAACTGATCCTTCTGAGCGAACCAGCCACGAATCGGCTGCTGCGCTCTGCTCTGCAGCGGTTCGGCGATGAATGTGAACGCTGGAGCACCAGGTCCACCGTTCAGGTACTTGTACGTGCAACCGACGGCTAGTTCGACGCCCAAGTCGTGAACATCGAACTCGATGGCACCGACGGTGTGCGAGAGATCCCAGATCACCATGGCTCCGGCACGGCGCGCCTCGTCGGTGAATCCCTTTACGTCGGCGATCTCCGCGGTCCGGTAATCGATCACGCTGCGGACGACCACGGCGACATCACTGAGATCGGTCGTCGCCTCGAGCGATCGAACGCTCAAGCCAAGATCGGACGCGATTCCGTGAACGACGTAGCGGTCGGTCGGAAACTCGTCGTCGGCCACCACGAGAACTCGACGATCCGGCCGCAGGCCGAGGGCGACGTGAACCGCCTGGTAGAGGTTCAATGTGGTCGAGTCGTGAATCACTACTTCACCCGGTCGGCTTCCGATGATCACCGACATGCGATCGCCGACTCGACGGGGAAGATCGAGCCAGTGCTCCCAACTCAAGATGAGGTCACCCGCCCACTCGTTCTCCACGACCTCGTGGAGTCGCGCCACCGTTCGCTTGGGCGTCCGGCCGAGTGAGTTGCCGTCGAGATAGATCAGTCCGTCATCGGGAATCACGAACTCGTCGCGGAACGACGCCAAAGGATCGTTGGAATCGAGTTCCTGGGCGACGGCGCGAGAGGTCACTGGACCATTCTCCCCGAGGAACGACCAGAAACGCAGTGTCGAGGGGCTACGCGAGTGGAGCGGGTGACGGGACCCGTCGCTTCGCTCCTCCCGATTCGCGCTACCCGAAGGGAGCGCTTCGCGCTGAGAGCGGGTGACGGGACCCGTCGCTTCGCTCCTCCCGATTCGCGCTACCCGAAGGGAGCGCTTCGCGCTGAGAGCGGGTGACGGGAATCGAACCCGCGTATTCAGCTTGGGAAGCTGATGTTCTGCCATTGAACTACACCCGCCGGCGGGGCGCAGGCTAGCGGGACTCCCCCGAGCCCGTCACCTGCCCCTCGGCCGGTGACCACGAACTACGGTGTCACCCGTGATCCTGTCCGACCGCAGCATCCGAGAAGCCCTGGCCGCTGGCCGCATCGTCATCGATCCACTCGATGAATCGATGATCCAGCCGTCGTCGATCGACGTTCGGGTGTCGAATCTCTTTCGCGTCTTCCGCAATCACTCGGCCGGCATCATCGACGTCAAACAAGACATGACCGGACTCACCGAGTTGATCGAGATCCCCGAAGATGGTGTCTTCATGTTGCACCCGGGCGAATTCGTACTCGGCTCCACACTCGAGCGGGTCGCCGTTCCCAACGATCTCGTCGCCCGTATCGAAGGCAAGAGCAGCCTCGGACGCCTTGGCCTGCTCATTCACTCCACCGCCGGCTTCATCGACGCCGGTTTCGACGGCCATGTCACTCTCGAGTTGGCCAACGTCGCGAGTCTGCCGATCACGCTCTACCCCGGAATGAAGATCGGCCAGGTGAGTTTCATGCAGATGACCACTCCCGCCGATCAGCCCTACGGCAAAGGCGCACGAGGATCGAAGTATCTCGGCCAGCGTGGTCCCACACCGAGCCGTTACTTCGAGAACTTCCGCAACGGTTGAGTCCATACACTCGACGGAGTGCCCAACCCGCTGCCGATCACATTCGTCCGCTCGGCCACCGCGGTCGAGGACCTACCCGACTCTCCGGCCGAGGTCGCCTTCGTCGGTCGATCCAACGTCGGTAAGTCGTCGCTGATCAACGCGCTCGCCAACCGCCGACAACTCGCGCGGGTCTCGAACACCCCCGGTCGCACTCAACTCATCAACGTCTTCACCGTTCCCGGAGGCGGAACTCTCGTGGATCTCCCCGGCTACGGCTACGCCGCGGTCCCCGGTCGAATCAAGCAGGGTTGGCAGAAGATGATCGAGGGGTATCTGCTCGAACGAGAGAGCCTCGTCATGGTGTTCGTCTTGGTCGACGGTGAAATCGGCCCGACCAAACTCGACGTCCAGATGCTCGCTTGGCTACGCGAGAACGGCATCCCTCATACGGTCGTGGCCACCAAGGGCGACAAGGTCAGGTCGTCGAAGCGCCCCACACGCAAACGCGAACTCGCCGAGGCATGCGACCTGGAGCCGGGCGACGTGGTCTGGGTCAGCACACACAACGGTGCCAACATCGACATGCTCCGCTCACTCGTGACCGGGCACCTCGCCAACTGACGAGTTACTCGCCGGCGACAGGTGAGGAGTCGCGCAGCGGAGCTCCCGGATTGGCGAGCGCGCGCTCACCGTTCTCGATCGCCTCGAGCAAGTGGATCGCGATGTCGCCCACGCGCACCTGATCCTCTTCGACTCCCGCGCCCTTCACACCATCGTCGAGCATGATGTAACAGAACGGACAGGCCGTCGCCACGCGCGTAGCGCCGGTCGAGAGTGCCTCGCGGGCGCGCTCGTCGTTCACCTTCGTGCCGATCGACTCTTCCATCCACATACGTGCACCACCGGCACCACAGCACATGCCCTTGGTCCCATTACGACTCATCTCCACGACCTCGATGCCCTTGATCGAGGCCACGACCTTGCGCGGCGCGAGATAGACGTCGTTGTGACGACCCAGGTAGCACGAGTCGTGATACGTGATGCGTTCCTCGAGCGTCGCGTTGCTCACGTCGAGTCGACCGTCGTCGATGAGTTGCTCGAGCAACTGCGTGTGGTGGATGACTTCGTAGGTTCCACCGAGTTGCGGATACTCGTTGGCGAGTGTGTTGAAGCAATGCGGGCACTGCGTGATGATCTTCTTCACGCCCATTCCGTTCAGCATCTCCACGTTCGGCATGGCGAGCATCTGGAACAAGTACTCGTTTCCCGAGCGGCGAGCCGAGTCCCCGGTACACATTTCGCTCGGCCCGAGCACCGCCACGTCGATGCCGGCGCGGCGCAACAACTTGGCCATCGACTGCGTGACCTTCTTGTTCTTGTCGTCGAAAGAACCGGCGCAACCGACCCAGTAGAGGTACTCGTGATTGAAGGCATCGCCCGGATCGACGACCGACACTTCGAGGTCCGTCGCCCAATCGGCGCGCTCGGCCTGATTCATTCCCCACGGGTTGCCCTGATTCTCCATGGCGCGATAGGCGTTACCGAGTTCGGCCGGGAAGTTGCTCTCCATCAACGAGAGATAGCGACGCATGTCGAGGATCTTGTCGAGGATTTCGATATTGACCGGGCAGATTTCGTCGCATGCCTTGCACGACGTGCAACTCCAGACTTCTTCGGCACTGATGCGCTCGAAGAGCGAATTCGCACCGATCGTGATCTCCGAATCGGTACCGAGCGGAGGCGACACGCGACCTCCCGGTGCGTGAGCGGCAGTGGCCGCCATGACTTCACCGGTCTTGAGGACGATTTCGCGCGGATCGAGGGGCTTGCCGGTGGCGTGCGCCGGACACACACTCGTGCAACGTCCGCACATGGTGCAGGCGTCGGTGTCGAGCAACTGCTTCCACGTGAAGTCCTCCACCACTGACGCACCGAACGACTCGAGTGAGGTCTCGGTCAGATTCGGCATCGCCTTCATGGCGCCCTTCGGACGATCGCGGTCCTTCAGGTACATGTTGAGCGGCGAGGTGAAGATGTGACGGAGCATCGTGATCGGCAGCAACGCCAAGAACGCCACGAACGTCAGCACGTGGGCGATCCACCAGCCCTGATGCCACGTTCCGAGGCTGTCGAGCGACCATCCGTCGACCAGTTGCGCGAGTGGGTAACCGACGAACGACCACTTCTCGTGATTCATGTCGAGACCCGAGGCCGAGTTCTCGGCGATGCGGAACATCTCGGCACCGAAGCCGGTCAGGCCGATGGCCAGGAGCACTCCGAGGATCGCCGCGTGTTCGGGCTTGGTCTTGATTCGGATGCGATACGGCCGTTGCACGTAGCGACGAACGATCGCCCACACCACTCCGAGGGTGAAGACGAGACCGGCCAGATCGCCGACGAGCACGTACCCGCGGTATACGTCGCCGTGCAGGAACTTCAGGCTCTCGGGCAACTGGTGGTCGACTTCGAGAACGGTCGTGACGCCGAGCAACACGAGGAATCCGAAGTAGATCATCGAGTGCATCAGACCGGCCGCTGAATCACGGAGCAGAGTGCGCATGTACACGCCGGCGCGGTAGTCGGCGAGGCGACGCTTCACGTTCCGCGGCGTGGTGCGCCGACGGTCCGGGGCGCCTCGTTCCCAGTTCCTCACACGATCGGCGAAACGGAACGATCCCCAGAGGATCATCACCGGGATCAGGGTGTAGAAGGCCAACTTCACCGGGCCGGGGATGCCCCCGAACACTTCGCGGTGGATCGGTGATTCGTTGTGCCATCCGGTGATGAGCGGGACCACACCCGACACCATCGTGAACACGGCCACGAAGGTGCCGATGACGATCGACAACTGATAGGGCTTGAGGCGCCGAGGGCCCGCGGGGGCTTCGGCCGGGGTGTCAGCGTGCGTTCCCATGCAGGGAGAACGCTAGTGCAGTACCCCGAGAGCAGGGCACTTCGAGGGGGATTCGGACGAGATCAGCCGAAGTACTGGCGGTCGAGTTCGCGGATGCGACCGGCGAGTGTGGCCAACATCTTGTGCGAGAGCGCCGGAATGGAGTCGAGAACCCCGAGGAACTGGCGCTGGCTGATCACCAGCATGACGCAGTCGGTGTCGGCAACGACCGAGGCGGTACGCGGGCCATGATCGAGGAGCGACAACTCACCCACGACCGAACCGGGTCCGAGGGTGGCGACCTTCTTGCCGTTACGACGAACGGTGGCCGATCCCTTCAGGATCACGAACGCTTCCCGACCGGTCTGACCCTGATCGACCACCAGCGAACCGGCGGCCATGGTCACCTCGTCGCCGGCCTTGGCGATCTTCTCGAGGTCCTTGTTCGAGCACGACGAGAACAGCGAAACGCGGCGCAGGCTTTCCAGATACGACTTTTTGCTTGCCATGAGAATCACTATACGACGCTCGTGAACATGTGACGGACAGGGCGATCGGACAGCCGTCACCGGTCTGAGCCGACGGGCACACCGGCGACGATCAGGCCCCGGCTTGTTTGGCCACGGCGGCGGCCGCCGCCGCGATCGCCGCCGCATCGCCCAGGTACTCGGCCGAGCGAACCACCATCCGGTCGTCGAACTCGTAACGACGAGGCGCACCGGTCGGAATGTTCAGTTCGGCGATCTCGTCCTCGGAGATTCCTTCGAGATGCATCACGAGCGCCCGCAGCGAATTGCCATGGGCCGTCACCAGAACGTCCAGTCCCGAGCGGAGTTGGGGAACCACTTCGTCGTTCCAGTACGGAAGCACCCGGGCCACGACATCCTTCAGACACTCGCTCGCCGGAAGTACATCGGGGTCGAGCAATCGATAGCGGCGATCGTTCACAGGATGCTCGGGGCTCGACACATCCACGGGCGGCGGCGGAACGTCGAAGCTACGACGCCACAACTTGGTCTGCTCGGCTCCGTGCTTCTCGGTCGTCGCCTTCTTGTCGAGACCTTGCAACGCTCCGTAATGCCGTTCGTTGAGTCGCCACGAACGACTGACCGGCAACCACACCTGACCCATCGCTTCGAGGGCCAGATTGCACGTCACGACCGCGCGCTCGAGCAGCGACGTGTGCGCATGGTCGAAGAAGATGCCGGCAGCAGCCATCGTTCGACCGGCGGCCGCGGCCTCGGTCCGGCCTTTGTCCGACAACGGGACGTCGTGCCAACCCGTGAAGAGGTTCTGCTGATTCCACGTGCTCTCGCCGTGGCGCAGGATCACGAGCGTGCCGACCATCGGATTCTCCTAGAGGAAGAGTTCGGCGATCTGCACGGCGTTGAGCGCCGCACCCTTGCGCAAGTTGTCGTTGCTCACGAAAAGCACGAGTCCGCGGTTGCCGTCGACCGAGGAGTCCTGGCGAATACGGCCCACGTAACTCGGGTCCTTGCCGGCGGCCTCGAGCGGAGTCGGGACGTCGAGCACCACCACACCGGGCGCCTTCTGGAGTAGTTCGGTAGCTCGGGCAACCGAGATCGAACGCGCGAACTCGGCGTTGATGCTCAGCGAGTGACCCGTGAAGACCGGAACACGCACACAAGTTCCCGAGACCCGCAGGTTCGGTATGGCGAGGATCTTGCGACTCTCGTTGCGGAGCTTCTGTTCTTCGTCGGTCTCGAAAGAACCGTCTTCGACGTACTTGCCCGCGTACGGCAGAACGTTGAACGCGATCGGCTTGGCGAACTTCGACGGTGCCGGATACGGAACGGCCTCGCCATCGAAAGTCAGTTCGCGTGCACCACCGGTGACCTCGCGAGCCTGCTTGTCGAGTTCGTCCACGCCGGCCAAGCCTCCACCCGAGACCGCCTGATACGTGCTCACGACGATTCGCTGAAGATCGGCTTCGTCGTGCAACACCTTCAGGACCGGCATGGCGGCCATGGTCGTGCAGTTGGGGTTGGCGATGATTCCCTTGGGTGCCCGACGCGCTTCGGCCGGGTTGACTTCGCTCACTACGAGAGGAACCTCGGGATCCATCCGCCAGGCCGACGAGTTGTCGATCACGGTCACACCCGCGGCCGCGAACCGCGGTGCGAGTTCCTTCGACGACGATGCTCCCGCCGAGAACAAAGCGATGTCGAGACCGTGCGGATCGGCGGTCGACGCGTCCTCGACGGTGACGGGCTGACCCTTCCAAGGCAACGTGCTTCCGGCCGAACGGGCCGACGCGAAGAATCGAATCTCATCGACTGGAAAGCGGCGCTCCTCGAGGAGGGTCCGCATGACGGCTCCCACCTGTCCGGTCGCGCCGACGACACCGATACGCATGCCCCGCAGGCTAACTGTGGACCGGCCCGGAAGGACCGGTCGTTTTCACTTCCGCTCGGGCAAAGGTGCGCTGTACGCCTGGCCGCTGTCGAGGCCGAAAGCGGTGTGCAACGAACGGGCCGCCTTCTCGAGGTCCGACGCCGGCACGACCACCGAGATACGAATGGTGGAAGTCGAAATCATCTCGATGTTCACACCCGAATCGGCCAACGTGCGGAACATCTTGGCGGCGATGCCCGGGCTCGTCTTCATACCGGCACCCACGAGGGAGATCTTGGCGATCGAGTCGTCGTGAACGATTCCGCTGGCACCGATCTGCGCAGCCACCGAGGCCACGATCGATTCGGCCACTTTCATGTCGGCCTTGGGAACCGTGAAGCTGATGTCGGTCGTGCCATCGGTGGACGTGTTCTGAACGATCATGTCGACGTTCACGTTCGACTGCGCGAGCGGTTCGAACAACGATGCCGAGATTCCCGGGCGATCAGGGACCTTGCGCACCGTGACCTTGGCTTCACTCACGTCGGTGACCACACCGGAGATGATCGGATCTTCCATCGAAGGCTCCTGACTCGTGACCCAGGTGCCCGGCTCCCACGTGAAGCTCGAGCGGACCTGGATGGGAACATTGTGATTGCGGGCGAACTCGACCGAACGCAGCGCCAGAACCTTGCTGCCCGCGCCGGCCATTTCGAGCATCTCGTCGAAGTTCACGTGCGCGAGTTTGCGCGCCTGCGGGACGATGCGCGGATCAGCGGAGAACACTCCGGTGACGTCGGTGTAGATCTCGCAACTGTCGGCATTGAGAGCCGCAGCCAGCGCGACTGCGGTGGTGTCGGATCCACCTCGACCGAGCGTGGTGATCTCCCGATCGGTGCTCACGCCTTGGAAGCCGGCGACCACGCACACCTTGCCCGCCGCCAGCGCCTCACGAATGCGGTCACCCTTGACTTCGAGGATCTTGGCTTTCGTGTGCACGGTGTCGGTGATGATGCCGACCTGGCTGCCCGTGAAACTCACGGCGTCAATGCCGATACCGGCCAAGGCCATGCTCACCAAGGACATCGAGATGCGTTCACCCGTGGTGAGCAACATGTCCATCTCGCGACCGGGTTGAGTGGACGAGACCTCGTTGGCGAGTTTGATCAGGTTGTCGGTCGATTTACCCATCGCCGAGACGACCACCACCACATCGGCACCGTGGCGTTTGGTGAAGGCCACGTGTTCGGCCACGGCGCGAATGCGCTCGGGATCTGCTACCGAGGTGCCGCCGAACTTCTGAACGATGAGTGTCACGGAAATCGCAGGCTACTAGCCTCTCCTCTCCGTGGGAACCGAAAAACGCCAGCGCAAGAAGTCGAACCGCGAAATGGGCCGTCAGATGCAGGCTCGTGCCGAGCAGCGTCGTAAGTCCACCCGTCGCGGCATCACCATCGGTGCAATCGTCGTGGTGCTCGTCGGTCTGTTCTTCCTGATCGCCTTCCTCACCAAGGACGACTCGTCGTCGACCGATGATTTCGCATCGTCCACCGAGGCACCCACCGAAAGCGTTCCGACGTCGGACGCACCGGGTGACTCGGCCGCACCGGCCGGATCCGACGCTCCTTCCTCGGAAGCACGCGAGTTCCAGTACGGCACCGGTGAATGTGCACCGGCTGACGGATCGGCCGCACAAGTACGTGAGTTCGCCGATGCACCGCAGTCGTGCATCGATCCGACCAAGACCTACACCGCGCGCGTCGTGACGAACAAGGGTGAGTTCACCATCACCCTCGATCCGGCCAAGGCGCCGGGGACCGTGAACAGTTTCGTCAACCTCGCCCGGTTCAAGTATTTCGACGGCACCGAGTGCCATCGTGCGATTCCCAACTTCGTGGTCCAGTGCGGTGACCCGACCGCAAGCGGCTCGGGTGGTCCGGGGTACACGATCACCGACGAACTTCCGGCCGACGGTGAATACGAGATCGGATCGATCGCCATGGCGAACTCGGGCCCCGACACCAACGGAAGTCAGTTCTTCGTGATCACCGGTTCGGATGGCGCCGGTCTGCCTCCGAGCTACAGCCTCTTCGGCAAGGTGACCGAAGGTCTCGACGTGGTTGCGGTTCTGGACTCACTCGGCAACCCGGCCAACAACGGTGTCCCTCCGAAGGAAAAGATCGAGATCACCTCGATCACGATCACCGAAGCCTGACGACTCAGCCGAGCCCGAACTCGGCGATCTCCACCGGGCGCCGCTCGTCGATCGCCCGATGAGCGGCGGCACCCACGACGACCGACCACAGGCCGTCGCGTACGTCGACTTCCGCGGCCGATCCACCGCGAACCGCGTCGCAGAAGCGGGCGACTTCGATGAAACTCGCGCCGAAGTGGAATCCGACGTGCGCCACGCTCGGATCGAGTGGCACCGGAACGGCCTGCACCGAACGATCAGCGCGGCGGCCGACGTGGATCGATCCGTCACCGGGCACGTCGGCTTCGACCTTGCCGAGCGAACCCACCACGCGAATCTCCTGCTCCTGACGTGAGGCTTCGGCGAACATGCACAGGTCGAGGCTCGCCCGCACCCCGTTCGCGTAGTCGACGATCACGAACGCGTTGTCGAGGATGTCGGACCTTCGGCCGTCGTACACCTCGTCCAAATGGTTGACGTCCTGACCACCGCTCGCCATCACCCGATCGGGTCGATCGCCGACGATCAGATTCATGAGGTCGAAGAAGTGGCAGCACTTCTCGACGAGCGTTCCACCGGTGTTGACCGAGAAGCGGTTCCAGTTGTCGACCTTCACGAGGAACGGGAACCGGTGTTCACGAATCGACACCATCTTCAGGTCACCGAGAACACCCGAACGCACCGTGTCGAGCAACCCGGCCACAGGAGCCATGTATCGGTATTCCAACCCGACCCACGTGATCGCGTCGCGGGACTCCGCCTTGTCGACGACACGTCGACAATCGTCGACCGTCGTGCACATCGGCTTCTCCACGAGTACGGGAACATCGGT
>Ga0255084_1000094_pt1 | contig 17377 bp, 14 predicted proteins | sample Colum_Cont_RepA__FD_188433 | JGI IMG/M metagenome (GOLD analysis project Ga0255084, IMG submission 188433) | Freshwater microbial communities from Columbia River, Oregon, United States - Colum_Cont_RepA_8d | ecosystem: Environmental > Aquatic > Freshwater > River | place: USA: Oregon | collected... | reverse complement strand
GACGTGTTCGCAGTTAATAAGTGATTCGGTGCTCATGGGCTCTATTGAGGGTAGGTGGCGTTGTCCTTCACTACATCACTCACGTCAACAGTTTTTAGTGCAGAGGCGTCACCACCAAGGGCTTCCACCATGGTCACATAGTTAAAACGCATCAGCCCTAACCACGAATGGTCGGCATCTCCAGGCTCACCAATGAGGTCATCGTCTCGGAGAACATCGATATATCGCACGCCTGTTTCGGCACCAATTTGCTCAAGAACCGGCGAAGGGAATACCTCGCTGCCGAAGACGGCTTTCACGCCAGATTCACGAACCTGGGTGATGAGGTCGGCAATCTCTTTTGGAGTTGGCTCATCGAATGACGATGGTTGAATTGCTCCAATCACGTTGTATCCGTAGTGCACAGCAAAGTACGCATACGCGTCGTGATAGGTGAGCAGATTTCGTTGATCTTGCGGAATCGTTGCCGTTGCCGTTGTCATGGCTGCATCAAGAGCGTCAACTTTTGCCGCGAAGGCTTCGTAGTTGGCAGCAAAAACTGAGGCATTGGTTGGGTTGAGTGCCGACAGTAAGTCGCGCGCAACTGCAGCGTACTCTTTTGCCATTGGTGGGTTAGTCCACAGGTGTGGGTTTGGCTTGCCACCGTCAAGAGGGAACGAGAAGTCATAGATGTATTCGCTCTCAGGAAGTATTTGGCTTCCAAGTTCGCAAATCACTGCGCCGTCTTTCAAGTTGGCAAGTGCGAGTTCTTTAGTTGGCTCTTCAAGCACGAGTCCGTTGATAAAGATGACATCTGCTTGTTCGAGGGTTGCTGCATCGCTTGGCTTTGGTTCAAACGTGTGTGAGTTGGTGCCCTCAGGAACAATTCCGTTGATACTGGCATCTGTGCCACCGGCGATATTGGCAATGATGTTGGTAATTGGAGCAACGGTTGTTGCGATGTTGATGGGACCTTCAATCACGGTTGTTGGTTCACAACTAACCGTGGATAATTCGGAATCTCCAGTTACAGATGGTGTGCTCGAGCAACCCGCTGTTACAACAAGTGCAGCGGCAAAGACATAGACAGTTCGTAACTTCATGAGTGCACAATTGTACTGCTGGCTTTACGAGCAACATTTCTGATCAGTTCATTGATATCAGCGACCGAACCAAGCTTTTTTAGCAACGGTCCATCAAGTAACAGCGTTGCAAGACCATGCGCAACAGACCACATGTATGCGGTGTGAGCATTGGCATCATCTTCGTTTGAGTCTTCACCCAAAATGACGGTGACTTCGTTGCGTAATGCATTGAATGCTCGGTCAGCTTGAATTAATGCCGACGGGTAGTTCTCTAACGAACATAAATCGTTGCGCATCATCACTCGGAAATGGCCCTTGTGGGCAAGAGCAAAGTGAACGTATGCCTCACACATCGCTGCTGTGCCAAGTGTTGTGCTGGCTTCAATTGACTCGGCCAAAAAACGGAAGCCTTCTTCGGAGATCGCTGCAAAAATTCCTGCCCGGTCGCCGAAGTGGTGATACGGGGCCTGGTGAGATACGCCTGCCAAGCGAGCCACTTCGCGCATGGAAATGGCATCGGGTCCAGATGTAGCGGCGATGGCAACTGCAGCATCCAGCACCTGTCTGCGTAGACCGTCCGTTTTGGCTGAGCTCATAACTTGACACTATCTAGTTTCTCCACTAGACACTGTCAAGTATGAATACGCACCCAGACACCAAAATTCACGACCGCCGTTGGATCATCTTGCTGGTGCTCTGCATCAGCCTCTTCATGGTCGTTGTCGACAACCTCATCATCAACGTTGCGCTTCCAACGTTGTCGCGCGAACTCGGCGCATCAACGAGTGGCCTGCAGTGGATTGTTGACTCGTATGCGCTGGTGTTTTCGTGTTTGCTCTTGGCATTCGGTGGACTCGGTGATCGCTTCGGCCGCAAAGGTGCAATTCAAGTTGGCCTTGTTGCATTTATGGCCTGTTCGGTGTGGGCATCGTTCGCAACATCAACGACAACGTTGATCCTTGCTCGTGGAGCAATGGGCATCGGTGCAGCAGCAGTATTTCCAGCAACACTTGCAATCTTGATTGATGTGTTTCGCGACCCTGTTGAGCGAGCAAAGGCAATCGGAGTGTGGTCAGCAGTTTCGGGAATGGCAGTTGCATTCGGACCAGTCACTGGCGGATTCCTGCTTGAACATTTCTATTGGGGATCGGTGTTCCTTGTCAACGTTCCAATCGTGATCATCGCACTCGTCCTCGGCGCGGTATTTATCCCAACGTCAAAAGACCCAAACCCACACAGACTCGATTTTCCTGGCCTTGGTTTGTCAATCGCCATGGTTGGCTTGCTGGTGTACACCGTTATTGAAGGGCCACATCGAGGATGGGCGAGCGTTGAAACTCTTGCATCGTTCGCTGGCGCGCTCGTTCTGCTCGCCGCATTTATTAAACGTGAACTCTCAACGAGTGAACCATTGCTTGATGTGCGCGTGTTTCGCAACGCACGACTCTCTGCAGCAACCGGAGCGATAGGTATTGCATTCTTCGTATTGTTTGGATTCACCTTCTTGGTAACGCAGTACTTCCAGTTTGTTCGCGGCTACAGCACGTTGTCTGCTGGCGTGCATACACTGCCGTTTGCACTTGGTGCTGGAGTAACTGCGCCGATTGCCGCACGATTGGCATTGAAGTTTGGAACAAAGCGAATTGTTTCTCTTGGTCTCACCAACATGGCGATTGGTTTGATCATCATTGGTACTGCAGAAGCAGACACGGCATACTTCGGACCAGTCATCATCAGCATGTTGTTCCTTGCCAACGGACTTGCACTCGTTACATCGCCAGCAACTGATGCGGTGATGGGCGAGTTACCACGGGAGAAAGCAGGCATTGGTTCTGCAGTGAACGATGTCAGTCGAGAAGTTGGTGGAACGCTCGGCGTTGCCATTAGCGGTTCGGTATTCGCCTCGTTGTACGGACCAAAGCTCGGCGAACTGTTAGCCAAGTTCAACATGCCTGCTGAAGCTGTTGCGTTGGCGAAAGAGTCTGCAGGTGCAGGATTTGCCGTGGCCAAAATGTCACCTACCCCGGAAGCCGCGGCAGCTGTGGGCCAAGCCGTCAGCGACGCCTTTATGCATGGTTTCCATACCGCCTGCTATACGGGTGCTGGCGTAGCGCTGTTTGGTGCACTGTTTGCCTTGAAGTTTCTGCCAGCCAGGCGGGCGATTTAAGCGAGGATCAACCCTCACAAGAAATTCTTGCCGGTTTGCCGAGTGATTTTGAGCGAGGTTTATCCCTCACAAGCGGTGAATACAGCAACCAAGGGTTTGTTTAGGACTTATAGTCTAAAAGGTGAAAAACCTTTTTTACCGTGCATCGCACGGTTCGCGAGTCCTAGCAATTCTTGTTTTTGCCTCAGTTTTTATTCTTGGTGAATATCTTGCAGTTGCACCCAAGCCTGCACTGGCAGCAGGGGCTCGTGTATCCATTTGTCATCGCACAAAGAGCACGACTAATCCGTATCGCTTCATTACGGTTTCAAATAGTGCGGTTGCTGGTGGAGGGCATGCTCGTCATACCGGTGCAGTTTGGACAGCATCCAATACAAACGGGCAAACATGGGGAGACATCATTCCGGGTGATGACACTGACGGGGATCAGTTCTGGAGTGATGGTTCAGGCGTAGCAAGCTCGGCTTACAACTGGGATGCCACCGGAAAGTCGTTCATGGTTCCGCTTGGCGCAAACCTCAGCAAGTGCACACGCATGACTGCGAAGCAGTTCTACGACATTGGAATTGCAGCAGGTCAAAGTTCTGCCTCAATTCTTGAAGACTTGGAAGATCAGGCGGCTAACGAGGATTATGCCCTTCGGCAGACGCTCGGAAGACTGGGCTTCACTGATCCTGCTTTTAATTTGTCGCAACTTGAAACTGTGAAAGCCACAACTCAAGCAGCGACGAGTATCACGAGGACAAGTGCGACGCTAAACGGCACGCTTGAAGTTGGAATTCTCACAGGCACTTTCTTCGAATGGGGAACGAGCTCTACGCTTTCCACAAGCACGACCACCGCAGCTACTCCGTCATCCCTCAGTGCTGCAACTCCAATAACTTCAAGAAGTATTTCCCTAGGCCTGACCGGATTGACCGCCGGAACTACCTACTACTTCCGTGCGGTAGGAGTAACAAACGCGGGAACTGACCTCGAAGGCCGAATTAACGGCGATATTCTCTCGTTTACTACTGCAACAGGCTCTTCACGGTTGCTTGCGATTAATTCCAGCTCGTATTCGGGCGCGCCTTATGAATTGAGTGCAGGTCCAATAACGATTACTTCATCTACGGATGATGCAACTGATTCAAGTGGTACGAAGTCGTACTCAAGTTCAACAACAGGTATTTGTACGGTTAATGCGTCAACTGGTGTTGTGACTTTTGTGAGCATTGGCACGTGCACGATTGCCGCTTCAATTTCTGCCAATGGCAGTGATGCGTTAGCAAATGCATCTGCAATTTCATTCGAAATTACTGCCAATTCTCGGACGCTCACGATCAATTCTGGTTCATATTCCGGCACGTATACATTGAGCGCAACTCCACCAACGATTACCTCTACTGCATCAGCAGGCGCGGGCTTAAAGCAGTATTCAAGTTCAACTACATCGGTGTGCACGATAAATGCATCAACGGGTGTAGTTACATTCGTAGCTGCAGGCACGTGCACAATTGCGGCAACAATTGCTGCAAATGGGACAGACGCCGCGGCGACTGCTTCGTCAATTTCATTTACGGTTTCATCAAACCCCACACCGACCACGACCGCACCCGCAACTGCCGCGGCTACTACTACGACAACAACAGCGGCTGGACGTAATTCAAATGTGGTGACGACGGGAAGAAGAATCAGTATTTGCCACAGAACTTTGTCGGCGACAAATCCATACGTACTCATCACGGTTGATCGCAACTCGTTGAATGGTCATGGCGACCACGTAGGAGACATCATTCCTGCTCCTGCAACCGGCTGTCCTTCTTCACGAACCACACAGATTTCAACCACCACTTCAACAGTTGCCCCTGGAAGGATTTCGATTTGTCACGCAACTGCTGCGGGGACGTACGTTCAGATAACGGTTAGTCGCAGTGGTTTAAATGGTCACGATGATCATTTGGATGACATTATTCCTGCTCCTTCTGACGGCTGCCCGTATTCCGTGCGTCAATACGCTTTGCAGTTAGTTGCTTCGACAACAACCGTTCCGGTGGATGCTGCTGGATCAACAACCACCTTGCCGAGAGGAAAAATTACGATTTGCCATGCCACTGCGGCAGGTTTCTATGTTGAAATCACAGTTGATCGCAATGGTTTAAATGGTCACGATGATCATGACGCTGACATTGTTCCTGCCCCTGCCGATGGTTGTCCGACTGCGGTGCAACAACAGGCTGCTCCAACAACCACATTGCCGAGAGGAAAAATTACGATTTGCCATGCCACTGCGGCAGGTTTCTATGTTGAAATCACAGTTGATCGCAGTGGCTTAAATGGTCATGGTGATCATGCGGATGACATGATTCCTGCCCCTGCCGATGGATGTCCGTCACGAATCCAAGCACTTTCCTCTCCGACCACTTCATCGGTGCCAGCAGGAAAGATTGCAATCTGTCATGCAACGAGTGGTGGTTCGTATGAGTTGGTGTTGGTAAACAAGGGTCAACTTGGCGTTCATGAATCACACTCGCAGGACATCGTCCCTGCTCCTATTGGTGGTTGTCCTAACCCAAGCACAACACGTGATTCGTCAACAACAATTCCATGTCTCAATTCCCGCGAGCTTGAAAATTTTGATGAATCAAGTAGCTCGCTCACCGACGGGGTAAAGGTGTCGGCAGCACAGTCGCCTACTGATGAACAATCGGGAACGATCAAGATCTCAAATACTGGCTCTGATCCGGCGCTAACTCTTGTAGGAGTGGAGTCTGTAGATCCAAACATTCAAGTAAGCATCAAATCAAGTGGTGCCGATTACAACAAGCCAATTACTTGGGTAAGTGAAGGCTATGGAGCGTTCTGTTGGAAGATTGAACCGTTTGGGGACCGTGATTACATTTACATGTTGCCAAACCCACCAGCACCACCAGATTCTCGTTATGCCGGCCTGCCGTATTCAACCGTCATAGTTAAGGCAGGTTCACTGACGACCACTGACCCGAATTATCAAGTCAATAGTTTGTTCTATTCGCCAACTCCCGGCACAGGAGTGTTCGCCGACGTGAATAAGAATGGCGTTTCTGACCCGGGTGGTCAAGGCGGCGGAACTCTTGGAGACAAAGCAATTTCGCACGTTGTCTTGTGCGTCGGCACACAATCCACAGTTGCTCAGGCTCCTACAACAACGCTTCCAACTAGTTCGTCGGTTGCTGCATTGCAAACCACTACGACCACGATTAATTGGTCTGCAGATTTCTGTCCAGAGCCAACAACGACAACTTCAACAACTGTTACCGATGGTTCGTCGAGCTCCAGTACCACGACGACTACAACTACAACCACGATTCCTGCATCATCGTCAACGACGACATCTACAACAATTGCAGGTGAGTCCTCGTCGACAACTACAACGACAACCGTTGTCGGCAGCTCTACATCAACAACTCAGCCTGGTGGCACTGGTGATCCAAATCCGCCAATTGAATTTATTGTGAAATCGCTACGAGTCCCCGAGTCTGGGAAAGCCGACCTAGTTCTTACGCTTTCAGACGGAGTGAAATCCGAAGTGGTGTTCTTGCAGTTGAATGTGAAGAGCTTCAGCGTGGTTGCTAATTCGCTTCCAGCAACTGGTCAAGAACGTTGGGACACCCAGCAGCAACTTGGCTGGTTGATGATTGTTGGTGGTTTGCTTCTAGGCGCTATTGAGTTCCGCCGTAGAGCAACTCTGCGACGATAATCAATCGCTCTTCAACTGAATACTTTGGATGACACGTAACAAGTATTAGCTGCGACGCTGCATTTGCATCTTCAAATTCCGATAGATCGGCGGATGGCGAGACAATCCTCTGCAACGTCACCGCGAACTTAAGCTCGGTGCCATCGCGGAGAGTCACGTTTATCGAGTCGCCAACATTTAGTCGATCGATATCGAAAAATGGCTTGCCAAACCCTGTGCGATGTCCAACAACCACCGATGTACCTGGCTTGCCGAGTTCCGAACTCGTGGTCATGCGAGCGACTGCAGTTTCCAGATCGTTGTATTCGATGTAATCAACTACGGCGACCGACAAGCCAATGGTTGGAGATTCAATCAAGCCGGTCACTCTGGTGGTATCAACTGTTTCCTCGGTGGACACAGCAGGGTTGTCAGCGTCCTGGGGGAAGACGCCGAATGCTTGGCGCATGGCAACTTGAGCGGCCCCAAAAGTTTGGTCCTCGGTCCACTTTTGCCATTCGCCCAAGAGGACCAGCAAGGATCCGGAGAGGAGCATGGCCGCTGAAAGGATAAGGGCAACCCTGCGCGGGTAGCCCAGGTGCCGCCTCAGTTGAATCATTGATTAACAGTATGCCTGCCAGTGCCTTTGATGTGGAGGGCTTTACCTAGAAGGGGGTAGGCAACTAGCCTGAATTTCCTTACATAGGCATTCAAAGGGGAGAGCCATCATGGCAAGAATTGTTAAGGCAGCGTTGTTGCAGACCGATTGGACTGGCGACAAAGAATCGATGATCGATAAGCACGAGGCAGCAGCCCGTGAAGCCGCAAAGCAAGGTGCACAAATCATGTGCTTCCAAGAGTTGTTTTACGGTCCGTACTTCTGTCAGGAACAGGACCCGAAGTATTTCTCTTACACCGAGCCAATTCCAGATGGTCCAACAACAAAGCGTTTCCAAGCACTCGCAAAAGAGTTGAACATGGTGCTCGTGTTGCCGATGTACGAAATTGTGCAGCCAGGTCTGTACTACAACACCGCAGCAGTAATTGATGCCGATGGTCGCTATTTGGGTAAGTACCGTAAACAGCACATTCCTCAGGTTCCTGGATTCTGGGAGAAGTACTACTTCACACCTGGCACCCATGGTTACCCAGTGTTCGACACTGCAGTTGGCAAAGTTGGCGTGTACATCTGTTACGACCGCCACTTCCCAGAAGGTTGGCGTGCACTTGGACTCAACGGTGCAGAGATCGTGTTCAACCCATCGGCAACGAGCCGCGGTTTGTCCGAGTACATCTGGCGCGTGGAGCAACCTGCGTCTGCTGTTGCCAACATGTACTACGTGGGCGCAATCAACCGCGTAGGAATCGAAAAAGACATGGGCACCAACGACTTCTACGGTCAGAGCTATTTCGTGGACCCAGAAGGCAAATTTGTTGGTGAAGTTGGCGATGCGTTCAAGCATGAACTCATCGTTCGCGAATTGGACATGGACAAGATCCGCATGGTGCGCGATCGTTGGCCGTTCTACCGCGACCGTCGTCCAGACGCTTACCACGAAATTTCAGAACGTTAAACATCACTTCGAGTCATTGGGGGAAATATGGCACGCACACTGATTAAAAACGGGACCGTCGTTAGTCCAACAGGTCGACATCGCGTTGATGTGTTGATTGACGGCGACACTATTAGTGCATTGCTTGAACCGGGTCAGGTTGAAGCACTGAACATCACAGCCGACAAAGTTGTTGATGCAACAGGAAAGTTTGTTGTTCCTGGTGGTATTGATGTGCACACGCACATGGAGCTGCCATTTGGTGGCACCAACGCAAGTGACACCTTTGAAACGGGAACCAATGCAGCAGCGTGGGGTGGAGTCACCACCATTGTTGACTTCGCGGTTCAGCGCTACGGAGAAAACGTTCAAGAGTCATTGAAGACATGGCATAAAAAGGCCGAAGGCAATTGCTCAATCGACTATGCATTCCACCAGATCATCGGTGGTATTGATGAACAAGCGCTTGCAGATATGGACTATCTGGTGAAAAACGAAGGCATTACCTCCTTCAAGCTATTCATGGCTTACCCAGGCGTTTTCTACAGCGACGACGGACAGATCCTTCGTGCCATGCAGCAGGCCAGCAACAACGGCTCAACCATCATGATGCACGCCGAAAACGGCATTGCTATTGACGTGCTTGTGCAACAGCACATTGCGCGTGGCGAAACCGATCCGAAGTACCACAGCTACAGCCGTCCAAGTTTGTTGGAAGGTGAAGCAACGAGTCGTGCAATCGTTCTGTCAAAAGTTGCAGGCAACGTTCCGTTGTACATCGTGCACATGTCGGCATCAGAAGCGTTGAATGCACTTGCTGCAGCACGTCATGAAGGCTTGAACGTGTTCGGTGAAACGTGCCCGCAATACCTCTACATGACTCTTGAAGATCACTTGGCACAGCCAGGGTTTGAAGGTGCAAAGTATGTGTGCTCGCCACCAATTCGCAGCAAGCACGACAAGCACGACCACCATGCAGACCTCTGGAAGGGCTTGCGCATGAACGAACTTGCGGTGGTCTCAACCGACCACTGTCCGTTCTGCATGAAGGATCAAAAGGAACTTGGCCTTGGAAACTTCTCGAAGATTCCAAACGGCATGGGTTCTGTGGAACACCGGATGGAACTCATTTACCAGGGCGTTGTGCAAGGTGAAATTTCACTTGAGCGTTGGGTGGAAACATGCAGTACTTCACCTGCACGCATGTTCGGCATGTATCCGAAGAAGGGCATCATTGCTCCAGGATCAGACGCCGACATTTTGGTGTGGGATCCAAACGGAAAAACCAAGATCGGCATTAACGACAAGCACCACATGAACATGGACCACTCGTCATGGGAAGGTTTCAAGATTGACGGCAAGGTGGACACCGTGTTGTCGCGTGGAATGATCGTTGTCGAAAACGACACCTTTAAGGGCAAGAAAGGTCACGGCAAATTCATTAAGCGTGACCTCTGCCAGTACCTCAACTAATTCAGTCACCCCTTTAACAAAAAACAATCAGGAGAAACATGCAACGCATTAGCCACTGGGTCAACAACAAAGTTGTAGCCGGAACATCAGGAAACGTTGGCAAGGTATACAACCCAGCCACCGGAGAAGTACAAGCCGAAGTTGACCTGGCATCAGTTGCCGAAGTTGATGCAGTTGTTGCAGCGGCAAAAGAGGCATTCGTTACCTGGCGTGCAACCAACCTGTCGCGTCGCGCAGAAATCATGTTCCGCATGCGCGAACTCGTTGATGCAAACCGCAAAGAGCTGGCCAACATTGTTTCGCTAGAGCATGGCAAAGTGCCAAGCGATGCCATGGGCGAAATTGCTCGCGGCCTTGAAAACATCGAGTTTGCTTGCGGTATTCCAGCAATGTTGAAGGGTGGATACTCAGAGCAGGCTTCGGGCGGCGTTGATGTGTATTCAATTCGTCAGCCACTTGGTGTAGTTGTCGGAATCACCCCGTTCAACTTCCCAGCCATGGTGCCAATGTGGATGTTTGCAAACGCCATCATGTGCGGAAACACCTTCGTCCTGAAGCCATCGGAAAAAGATCCATCAGCAGCAATGTTCGTTGCCGACTTGTTGCGTCAAGCTGGTTTGCCAGAAGGCGTGTTCAACGTGTTGCACGGTGACAAGGTTTCTGTAGATCGTTTGCTCGAGCACAAAGATGTTCAGTCAATTTCGTTTGTTGGTTCAACACCAATTGCGAAGTACGTATACGAAACGGGAACCAAGAATGGCAAGCGCGTTCAAGCACTTGGTGGCGCAAAGAACCACATGCTGGTGCTTCCAGACGCCGACCTTGACATGGCAGCAGACGCAGCAGTTTCGGCTGCGTACGGTTCAGCAGGCGAGCGTTGCATGGCAGTTTCGGTTGTGCTTGCAGTCGACTCCGTAGCAGACGCACTCGTTGACAAGTTGAAGTCACGCATTCCAAACATCAAAGTTGGACCAGGAACTGATCCAGCAGCAGAGATGGGACCACTCATTAGCCGCGAACACCGCGACAAGGTTGCAAGCTTTGTGACCAATGCAAATGCAGAAGGTGCAAAGGTTGTTGTTGACGGAACCGACAAGGCAAAAGATGCCGGTTTCTTCTTGAACCCAAGCCTTATCGACAACGTGAAGCCAGGCATGAAGTGCTATGACGAAGAAATCTTCGGACCAGTACTTACCGTGATGCGTGTGAAGAGCTACCAAGAAGGTCTTGACACCATTAATGCCAACCAGTTCGGAAATGGAACTGCAATCTTCACCCGCGATGGTGGTGTTGCTCGCCAATTCCAGTTCGACGTTCAAGTGGGAATGGTTGGCATCAACGTGCCAATTCCAGTTCCAGTGTCGTACTACTCATTTGGTGGTTGGAAGGCTTCGCTGTTCGGCGACCAGCACATGTATGGACCAGAAGGAATCAACTTCTTCACCCGCGGCAAAGTGGTTACATCCCGTTGGCCAGACCCACGTACCTCGTCGGTCAACTTGGGTTTCCCACAAAATCGCTAATCACACGTCTACATAACTAAGGGGAGAGCAATGGACATCGGTGTTGTATTGCAAACCACTCCGCCGTCATCGCGCGTAGTGGATTTAGCCAAGAAAGCCGAGATGTTCGGCTTTTCACATGTCTGGACATTTGATAGCCACATTTTGTGGCAGGAACCGTATGTGATTTTTAGCCAAATTTTGGCTGAAACTCGCAACGTCATTGTTGGGCCAATGGTGACCAACCCTGCGACGCGTGACTGGACAGTGACAGCAAGTACGTACGCAACGCTCAATGAAATGTACGGTAATCGCACCGTATGTGGAATTGGTCGTGGTGACTCGGCAGTTCGTGTAACCAATGGCAAGCCAACAACGCTTGCAACATTGCGTGAAAGCGTGCACGTCATTCGAGAACTTGGTTGCGGACGTGCAGTTGATTACAACGGCTCAAGTATCCGTTTTCCGTGGGCTTCAAAGAGCGAGCTCGAAGTGTGGGTTGCTGCATATGGTCCAAAAGCTCTTGCACTCACCGGCGAAGTTGCAGACGGTTTCATTTTGCAACTTGCCGACCTGAGTATTGCTGAGTGGACCATTAAGGCTGTTCGTGATGCAGCTAAGGCTGCAGGTCGTGACCCAATGAGCATCAAGATTTGCGTTGCAGCACCTGCTTACGTTGGCGACGACATTCCGTACATGCGTGATCAAACTCGTTGGTTCGGAGGCATGGTGGGTAACCACGTTGCCGACATTGTGGAGCGTTACGGCGAGAATTCATCGGTTCCAAAGGCGCTTACCGACTACATCAAGAATCGCCAGGGTTATGACTACAACGAGCACGGACGTGCAGGCAACAGCCACACCACGTTTGTGCCAGACGAAATCATCGACCGGTTCTGCATTCTTGGAAACACCGACGAGCACATTCGTCGACTCACTGAGTTGAAGGAATTGGGCGTCGATCAATTTGCGGTGTACCTGCAGCATGACGGCAAAGAGGAAACTCTTGAGGCGTACGGCGAAAAGATTATTCCAGCGATTCAGGATTTGGGTAAAGCCAAGCAATGAACCAACAATTGCGACGGGCCGCGTATCGCACAGGAATGTTTTTTGTGTCGATTGCGCTCGTCGCTGTGTTGTGGGAGTTGTACAAAATTGTCGGTCCTGAAAAAGGTGGAAAGTTATTTGGGATTGCAATATTGCCGCGGTCAAACGACACGGCAATGCCACATATTTGGGAAATGCTCAGTCGTTATGCAGAGCCTGAAATGCGCTCTCCGAATTCGAAACTCATTTGGTTCGTTGTTTTAAAGGGAGCGTTCTATTCCTTTAGGTTGGCTTTTGTTGGCTTTGTCATTGGTTCAACAATTGGGGTGGCTCTCGCAGCATTGATGACGCGATTCAAAACCATCGAACGCGGTTTGCTTCCATATTTGGTGATTTCGCAAACTGTCCCGCTTATTGCACTTGCACCACTCGTGGTTTCATGGGGCGGCAAGTTGGAGATCTTTGGCTTTACTTGGCCGCGTTGGCTCTCGGCTTCGGTGCTCGGTGCGTTCCTCGCGTTCTTCCCGATTGCCGTTGGCACGTTGCGTGGTTTGAAAAGTGCACCTGCAGCGTCTCTTGAGTTGATGGACAGCTATGCAGCCTCGTGGAAACAAACCTTGTTCAAACTGAGGTTTCCCGCTGCCATTCCGTACATGGTGCCAGCATTCAAACTCGGTGCGTCAGGTGCAGTCATTGGTGTGGTTGTTGCTGAAATTTCAACGGGCCTCAAAGGCGGAATTGGCCGTTTGATTATTGAATACGCCCGTCAAGCGACTGGCGACCCGGCAAAGGTGTTCACCGCGGTATTTGGCGCAGCAGGACTTGGTCTTGCAATGGCTGGCCTAGTTGCACTTGCAGATGTGTTGTTGATGCGTAACCGACCAAAGGAGACCACCACATGAGCGCAGTTCATGTTGCGGGAGTAAGCAAAATATTCAATCAGGGGACACCGAAACAAGTAGATGCACTTGTCGATGTGAACTTGACAGTTGAGCCGGGTGAATTTGTTTCGCTCATCGGTCCATCAGGATGCGGCAAGTCGACCTTGTTGCGACTGATTGCGAACTTGCTTGAACCAACTACTGGTGAAGTAACGGTGAATGGGAAGACCGCTGCGCAGTCACGTCTTGATCAGGATTACGGCATGGCATTTCAGCAAGCCGGATTGTTCGACTGGCGTTCGGTTGCCAAAAATATCGAACTCCCACTGGAACTAAAGGGCTGGGATACAGAAAAGCGTGCGGCTCGCGCCAAGGAAATGCTTGAGCTCGTGAAGCTTCCTGAGTTTGCAGACCTGATGCCTTGGCAATTGTCGGGCGGTATGCAGCAGCGCATTGCGATTGCTCGTGCACTTGCAGCACACCCACCGTTGTTGTTGATGGATGAGCCATTTGGAGCACTCGATGAAATGACGCGCGAATACATGCAAGGCGAGTTGCTCCGAATTTGTGCCGAGACCAAAACGACCGTGGTGTTCGTAACGCACTCCATTCCCGAGGCTGTGTACTTGTCGAATCGAGTAGTGGTGATGTCGCCTCGTCCGGGTCGCATTACGGAAGTAATTAATGTCAACCTCGGCGAGAATCGCAGCGAAGACACTCGTGCTGCCGACAATTTCTTTGCGGGAATTACTGCGGTCCGTGAAGCACTTCGCGGCACACATGCAGATCATGCAAATGCAGGAGCAATTCGCGGAGTCGAAGATCGCTGATCATGACGTTCGTTAATCGTCTCCGCAACTTTGGTGTGCCGTTCGTTTTTGGCGTTGCCTTTCTTGCGTTTTGGGAAGGGGCAGTGAAGTTCTTCAATTTGAAGCCGTACTTTCTTGCGCCACCTTCAAAGATCTTGAGCCAGTTCTTTGACAACGCGTCACGAATTTGGGACGCAGCGTCGGTATCGGGAATGAATGCACTCGTTGGACTTATTGCTGGAACAGTCTTTGGTGTTGCGATGAGTTTCATTCTCAGTCGCTTTCGCTTTTTGAATTCGCTCATTACTCCGCTAGCAATTGCGCTAAACGCGGTTCCAATCTTTGTGTTAGTCGCAGTGCTCAACAATATGTATTCCATCACTAGCGAAATTCCACGCCGCATCATGGTAAGTCTCGTGGTGTACTTCATTGTTTTGGTAAACGTGGCAAAGGGACTCACTCAGGTAAAAACCACCCACCTTGAAATCATGCGTTCGTACGCAGCTAGTGACATTCAAATTCTGCGCAAAGTTCGCGTACCAAACGCGGTTCCGTATTTATTTACGGCTCTCAAGATTTCGGCTCCGGCGGCGGTTATTACGTCGTTCGTATCCGAATATTTCGGCGGTTCCCAGAACGGTCTGGGAAGCCGAATTACCAGCAATATCGCTAATTCCAAGAACGCAGCAGCCTGGGCGTACGTCCTGGGGGCATGTTTACTTGGATTAGTGTTTTACCTAGTCTCCGTCGTGCTGGAGAACGTTGCCTCTCGGGGTAGCGGTGCCACAAATACATCAACTAAGTAGAGGGCTCAGGCTCTCGGGGGAGTACCAAACAATGAGGAAATCAGGAAAGAAACTCGCAGTTGCGGGCTTTGCTGCATTGTCCTTGATCGTTGCAGCATGCGGCGGTTCAAGCGAGAGTGAAGAAACAGCAGAACCAGCAGCATGTGAAACCACCACACCTGTCAGTTTGCAGTTGCAGTGGGTAACACAAGCACAATTCGCTGGCTATTTCGCAGCAGTAGACCAGGGCTTCTATGCAGCTCAGTGTCTAGACGTAACCATCGTTGAAGGTGGAGTTGACATCGTTCCGCAGCAGCAACTTGCTGACGGCGCAGTGGACTTCGCACTCTCATGGGTGCCAAAGGCTCTCGCATCACGCGAAGCTGGCGCGAATATCACCAACATTGCACAGATCTTCCAGCGTTCAGGAACGTTGCAAGTGTCCTTCAAGGATGCAGGCATCGCAACTTCAGCTGACTTCGCTGGCAAGAAGATTGGTAACTGGGGCTTCGGCAACGAGTTCGAAATCTTCGCAGCACTCACCAAGGCCGGAATTGATCCAGCAACTGGTGTAGAGCTTGTTCAGCAACAGTTCGACATGGCAGGTCTCTTGGCCGGCGACATCGACGCTGCTGAAGCAATGACCTACAACGAGTACGCACAGGTTCTTGAAGCAATCAACCCAGACACTGGTGCGTTGTACACACCAGAAGACTTCAACGTCGTTTCATACGAAGCTGAAGGTGTTGGTATGTTGCAGGACGCAATCTGGGCAAATGCTGACAAGCTTGCTTCAGACGCTGCCTACAAGGACACCGCAATCAAGTTCGTTGCAGCTTCAATTCAGGGTTGGGCATTCTGCCGCGACAACGCTGAAGCTTGCCGTGACATCGTTGTAGCCAAGGGTTCAACCTTGGGTGCAAGCCACCAGTTGTGGCAGATGAACGAAGTAAGCAAGTTGATCTGGCCAGCATCAATGGGTGCAGGCATGATTGATGCAGCTGCTTGGGACCGCACCGTAACGCTTGCACAGGGAACCAAGAACCTTGAAGGTTCAACCGTTCTTACCGCAGCACCAACCGAAGGTGCATACACCAACGACATCGTGACCGCAGCATTTGCGATCCTCGATGGTTTGGGAGTTGACTACAAGGGCGAAGCATTCGCTCCATTGACAGTCACCCTCAACGAAGGTGGAAACTGATTTAGTTCAGTTCTAAACGAATTGGGCGGGGTGCTTCGGCACCCCGCCTTTTTCATTTCTGGCGTTACTTCAAAAAAACACCAAGTGCGCCGATCAGTGAGCAAAAGGCGATGATGCCACTGAGGACGTAGTTGATTCGAGCATTTCGTTCAACGCTTTTGAATCTGATTTCAATTTTGGTGTCGGTCTCAGCAAATTTGCGGTCCATTTTGGTATCGAGTTCCGAGAATTTCCGGTCAATCTTGTTGTCTAGCTCAGTGAACTTGCGATCGATCTTGTTGTCTAGCTCAGTAAACTTCCGATCGATCTTGTTGTCAAGTGTAAAAAACACCCAATCAATTCGAGCGTCCAAGCGTTGTGCAGCGGTTCGTACGGAATACAAAGAGGCTGGTTTATTCCAGCGAGGGTCGGTGGATTCAAGTAGGTAATCGTCAACGGGCAATTCGTTGCTCAAAGGTTTCTCCATAAACATTGTCATGCAGACAGGTGTGCGGAAGGCCGAGCAAACGGCAATAAAACCCAACTATTACACAGGTGCCACTTTGGCTGTCAAGCAGCCCAGGTAGAGGCCAGATGGCTTATGGGTGCAGGCCGCGCATACGGTGTGCGTCCGCAATGGTCTTCACTCCAAGAACTGATGCAGCAAGCCTGTTAGGCAACTTTGATTCTTGAGCGAACGCGTAGAACCGTTCGAATGCTGCACGCATAAGGTCGATTACTCGCGCGTTCACTTCGTCTTCGTCCCACGTTAAGTGTGCAAAGTTTTGACATTGCTCAAGGTACGAACAGGTAACGCCACCAGCGTTTGCATACACATCTGGAATGACGATGATGCCTTTGTCGGCCATGATGAGGTCGGCGGTTGGAGTGAGGGGTCCGTTTGCACCTTCTACCACCAGTTTTGCCTTCATGCTGTTTGCTTCTTCTTCACCAACGGCATCGCCGAGTGCACACGGCATGACAATGTCGCAGTCAAGAGCGAAGACAGCGGTTGAACCTGCAATTCCTCGCGCAACGACGTCGCCTACGCCGGTATCGCACACACTTCGTGCACCTTCCCGAAGTGCTTTGTCAATCGCTACAAGATCAAGTCCGGCTGCTGAATGAATGGTTCCGCCAACGTCGGACAACCCAACGATAAGTGCTCCGCGCGCTGCGGCAAGTCGTGCAGCCCATGAACCAACTTGTCCGTAAC
>Ga0255084_1000083_pt1 | contig 18037 bp, 16 predicted proteins | sample Colum_Cont_RepA__FD_188433 | JGI IMG/M metagenome (GOLD analysis project Ga0255084, IMG submission 188433) | Freshwater microbial communities from Columbia River, Oregon, United States - Colum_Cont_RepA_8d | ecosystem: Environmental > Aquatic > Freshwater > River | place: USA: Oregon | collected... | reverse complement strand
CTGTGGGTGATCCCGGGCCTCGGAGTGTTGCCACTCATCGGCTGGATCTCCGATCAACTCTCGATTCGCGTGGGCATGCTCGTGATGATCCCGCTCTTCCTCATCGGCGGACTCATCCAACGTTCGATCGGCAGCGTGATCATGGACGACATCGGCCAGGTGTGGCAGTCGGCCGCGGCGCGCTCGGAGGCGTTGTACGAGCGTCGTCAAGGGCGGGCGAAGTTGTTGCTCCTCCGTCAGGTGAAGTCGGGTTACGACAACCGCATGGTTCTGCAAGGTGTCGACATGGACATGGAGGAGGGCGAGATCGTCGCTCTCCTCGGCACCAACGGCGCCGGCAAGAGCACGTTGTTGAAGACCATCAGCGGAACGGTCGAGGCCGATCGCGGCGCGGTGATCTTCGACGGTCGCGACATCACCCACGCGCCACCGCACGAGATCGCGGCGATGGGCATCGTGCAGATGCCCGGTGGCGCCGGCGTGTTCGGCTCGCTGAGCGTGCGCGAGAACCTCGATCTATCGGGTTGGACGAATCGCCGCGATCGCGAAGGAGTCGAGCGCGCCAAAGCCGAAGCCCTCGAGATGTTCCCGATCCTGGCCAACCGACTCGATCAACCGGCGGCCAATCTGTCAGGCGGTCAGCAACAGATGCTCGCGCTGGCCATGAGTTTCGTGATGCGCCCGCGTGTTCTGCTCATCGACGAGCTGTCGCTGGGTTTGGCACCCGTGATCGTCGGCCAGATGCTGCCGATCATCCGTCGTCTGGCCGACGACGGTGTGACGGTGGTGCTCGTGGAGCAGAGCGTGAACGTGGCTCTGACCGTGGCCGAGCGCGCGTACTTCCTCGAACGCGGGGAGATCCGATTCGCCGGACCGACCGCCGAACTTCTCGATCGTCCCGACATTCTGCGCTCGGTATTCCTGTCGGGGGCGTCGGTCGCGGTGGATTCGTCGGCGACCAGTTCGGCTCCGTCGTTGGGTGACGGCGTGGCCTTGAGCACGCACGGAGTGGTCACGAGCTTCGGTGGTATCCGCGCCGTGAACGACGTGTCGATCAGTGTGGGTGAGCGCGAGATCGTCGGCGTGATCGGTCCCAACGGCGCCGGCAAGACGACGCTCTTCGACATCATCTCGGGCTTCACGCCCATGACCGCCGGTTCGATCGAGATCGCCGGGCACGATGTGACGTCGGCGTCACCCAATGCGCGGGCGGCGGCCGGACTCGGTCGTTCGTTCCAGGATGCGCGTCTGTTTCCCGAACTCACGGTCCGCGAAACACTCGCCGTGTCGCTCGAACGATGGGTCTCGACCAAGAGCGCTTTGGCGGCGGCCATGTATCTGCCGCCCGTCTTCGACTCCGAGCAGGCGATCCGCGCGCGCGTGGACGAACTCATTCAGGTGCTCGGTCTCGGTGATTACGAGCGTAAGTTCGTACGCGAACTCTCCACCGGTACGAGGCGCATCGTCGACCTCGCCTGCCTGGTGGCTCACCGTCCGGCGGTGATCCTGCTCGACGAGCCCACGTCGGGTCTGGCCCAGCGTGAAGTGGAGGCGTTGGCCCCGGTGGTCCGCCGATTGCGCGACGAAATGGGGGCCGCTCTGCTCATCGTCGAACACGACATACCATTCATCTCATCGGTCGCCGACCGGTTGGTGGCGATGGACCAAGGCGCGGTGGTTACCACCGGCACTCCCGCCGAAGTCCTCGCTCACCCGCAAGTCGTCGAGTCATACCTCGGCACGTCGAGTGCCGCGATCGCCCGTTCCGGGCAAGGGGGGTAGCCATGCAACCAGCAAGCAGCGGTGGCAACGGGTCGGGGGGCTCGTCGTCACTCAAGAAATGGGGGCCACTCATCGGTATCGCCGTGGTGGCCATCGTGATCATCGCCGTGATCGCGCTCGCCGGTGGCGGTGGATCCGATTCCGATTCGTCGGAGTCGACCGAACCGGCCAGCACCGAAGCGCCGGGCGAATCGACGGCACCGGGTGAATGGACGTATCCGTTGTCGTACCCGCAGGCCGAAGAACTCGGAGTGACCGACTCGATCGACTGGGGCGCGCGTTGCGACACCTCGGTGGGCCGTATCGCGGTGACCGACTACTTCGCACCGTTCTGCATGGCTCCGTTCAGTGGTGACAACGGAGGTGCGACCTCACAAGGCGTGACCGCCGACGAGATCACCATCGTTCACTACATGGGGCCCGACAACGATCCGGTGATCAACTACATCACCGATGCCATCAAGGTCGACGACACCAACGCCCAAGAAGAGGAAGTCATCGACGACTTCGTCCGTTACTTCGAGACCTACTACGAGTTCTACGGGCGCAAGATCAACCTGGTGACCTACACCAGCACGGGCTTGGCCACCGACGAAGTGACGGCTCGCGCTGACGCTCAGCGCATCGCCGAGGAATTGAAGCCCTTCGCGGTGATCGGCGGACCGGCTCTCACCAACGCCTTCGGCGACGAATTGTCGGCCAACAAGATCCTCTGCATCTCGTGCGGTGGCGGCTCGCCCGAGTGGTACGCCGAACGTGATCCGTACATCTGGGGTATCGACGGCAGCGCCGAACAGAAGCAGATTCCGGTCGTGGAGTTCATCGGCAAGCAGTTGGCCGGCAAGCCGGCTTCGCACGCCGGTGACGAGTTCGTGAACACCACCCGCAAGTTCGGCTTGCTCTACATCGAGAGCAGTGCCGAGTCGAAGGTGCTGGCCGATCTCATGGTCTCGCGCCTCACTGAGGCGGGCGCCGCGCCAGCCGAAGTGATCCCGTACGTCCTCGACCCGGGTTCGATTCAGCAGACGGCTTCGCAAGTGATCGCCAAGTTGAAGGCGAGTGGTGTCACCTCGGTGATCCTCGCCACCGATCCGGTTGCTCCGAAGGACTTCACCCGCGAGGCCACCGCTCAGGAGTACTACCCCGAGTGGATCGTGGCCGCGGCCACGCTCACCGACACCACGGCGTTCGGTCGTTCGTACGACCAGGCGCAGTGGGCACACGCCTTCGGCGTGACGAGCCTCGCCGTGCACGTGAACCCCGAGACGAGCGGTTACTACGCGCTCTACAAGTGGTTCACCGGCGAGCCGCCGGCCGCTGACGAATCGATCGGTGTGTACATGCCGCCGTTCTTCCTCATGATGTCGGCTCTGCAGTCGGCCGGTCCGAACCTCACGCACGACACCCTCGCTGCAGCCATTCGGAGTTTCGAAACCGTGAAGGCGATCACGCAGCCCTGGCTCACGTGGGGTGATCACGGGATCTGGGACAAGCCCGATTACGCCGGTATCGACGACGTCACCTTGTTCTGGTGGGATCCGAACGCCGTCGGACCCGACGAGAACCGCAAGGAAGGCTCCGGAATGTTGATGTACGTCGACGGCGGGAAGCGTTACCTCCCCGGCGAGATGACATCGGAAGACAAGATGTTCGTCGCCGAAGGCGCGGTCGCGGTCTACGACGTTCCGCCGGGCGAGGAGGCACCGCGTGACTTCCCGAGCCCGGCGGGCTGATCAGTCGGGAATTCGCCAATCGATCGGAGTCCGGCCGGCCTCGGTGAGCGCAGCGTTCGCCGCCGAGAACGGCCGGGATCCGAAAAATCCGTTGTGCGCCGAGAGCGGCGACGGGTGGGCGGATTCGATCACCACATGACGAGAAGTCTCGACGAGGGTCTTCTTCTTGCGCGAGGGGTTGCCCCACAGCAGGAAGACGACCCTCTCGGTTTTGTCGTTGACCCGACGGATCACTTCGTCGGTGAAACGCTCCCAACCCTTGCCCTGATGCGACGCGGCCTGTCCGCCGCGAACGGTGAGCGTGGTGTTGATAAGGAGCACACCCTGTCGGGCCCAGTGCTCGAGGTTGCCGTGGTTCGGAACGGCACAACCGAGATCGTCACGTAGCTCCTGATACACGTTGCGCAAACTCGGTGGAACGGCCACACCGCGTCGAACCGAGAAACACAAGCCGTGCGCCTGACCGGGTCCGTGATACGGGTCCTGACCGAGGATCACCACCTTCACGTCGCGGTACGGCGTGAGGTGCAAGGCCGCGAAGACGTCGTCGGCCGGCGGATACACCGGACCACGCGCGCGCTCGTCGGTCACGAACGACTGCAGTTCCTGCCAATACGGCTCGGCGAACTGATCCCGGAGAATCGGGTTCCAGTCGGTCGCGGTCACCCGCTCATTGTTGCCCACGCTGGCGGCTGGGCGCCCACCGCCTAGCCTCGAATCGTGGCGACGACGAGCGACGATCCGGTGCACGATCGCCTGACCAATTGGAACGGCGTGCCCCGCGTCCGGCTGGCCACGCTGGCCACGCCACTCGAGCGCGGCCCGCTCGTTCCGGGTGGCGTACGCCTGTGGGTGAAGCGCGACGACCTCACCGGACTCGGCATGGGCGGCAACAAGGCGCGCAAGCTCGAATTCCTGTGCGGTGACGCGATGGCGAACGGTGCCGATGCATTGGTGACCGTGGGCGCCGGGCAATCGAATCACTGCCGCATGACCGCGGCCGCCGGCTCGCTCCTCGGTTGCGAAACGCATCTGGTTCTGGCCGGTGACCGACCGGCGCGACTCGAAGGCAACCAACTCTTGTCCGATCGTTTCGGTGCGCACCTGCACTTCACCGGTGCCGGTCCGGCCGAATGGGGAGTGCTCGAGATCGAGCGCGAACGTCTGACCGACGAACTCACCGCCGCCGGCGCGCATCCGTATTCGATTCCGATCGGTGGCTCCACCGACGTCGGCGCGCTCGGTTACGTCGTGGCCTACGACGAGATCGTGGAGCAGTGCGCCGACAGTGGCTTCGTGCCCGAGGCGATCGTGTTCACATCGTCGAGTGGCGGCACGCACGCCGGTTTGGTGGCCGGTCGGGCCGCCCGCCGCGCGCGCGGACTCGCGCATCCCCCCGTGGTGGCCATCGGCGTGGCCAAAGGTGTGGTGGCTGGTTTCCCCGATGTCGCCGAACTCGCCACCGGTGCTCTGCGGCGCGCCGGACTCGCCGGTGAAGTGCGCCCCGACGACGTGGAGGTGGACGCACGTTGGCTCGGAGCCGACTACGCGATCCCGACGGCCGCGTCGGAGGCCGCCGCCACGTGGGCGGCTCACCATGGGGCGTGGGTCCTCGACGGCGTGTACACCGCCAAGGGCATGGCCGGATTCCTCGGTAACGCCGCCGAATCGCGTTGGCCGGCGGGAAGCAACGTGGTCTGGATCCATACTGGAGGCCAACCGGAGGTGTTCGTGAGTCATGGCTGAATTCGAATCGAACGTGTCGCCACGCACCATCGCCGTCACGGCCGGTCGGCCACTTGGCGACGGTGATCCGGTGAACGAACCGATCGTCCTCGCCTCGAACTTCCGCGCCGGTCCTGAGTACGCGCGCACCCACGGCACGCGCACGTGGGCCGCGCTCGAAGAGGCCATCGGTCTTCTCGAAGGCGGACGCTGCCTCACCTATTCGTCGGGCATGGCTGTCGCCTCGGCGATCGTGTTCGCGCTGCGGCCCGAGATCGTGGTGATTCCGTCGGTGAGTTATCTGGGCGTGCGCGCCCTGCTCGGTGATCTCAGCGAGCGTCAGAGCCTTCAGACCCGCGAGGTCGCGATCCAGAACACGCTCGAGGTCGTGGCCGCGCTCGACCGGGCCGGGCACGACGCCACGTCGGGAAGCGACGGCGTGATCCTCTGGATCGAGACCCCGACCAACCCCACGCTCGACATCGCCGATCTGCCCCGCTTGTGTCGCGAGGCGAAGTCGCGCGGTATCCGGGTGGTGGTCGACTCCACGTTCGCCACTCCGATCGGCGCCCAGCCGTTGCGCGACGGCGCGACGGTCGTGATGCACTCGGGTACGAAGTTCATCGGTGGCCACAGCGATCTTCTCATCGGTGCCGCCGTCACCAACGACGACACGGTGTACGACGCTCTGGCCCGGGCCCGCGTGGTGCAGGGCGCAACGCCCGGCGCGCTCGAGGCCTTCCTCGCGCTGCGTGGACTACGCACGTTGCCGTTGCGCTACGAGGCATCGGCGCGTTCGGCCGAACAACTCGCCGCCTTGCTCGCGAGCCATCCGCACATCGAATCGGTGCGTCAGGCCGGACCCATGTTGAGCTTCGTAGTGCGCGGCGGGGCCGAGGCCGCCGATCGCGTGTGCGCCTCGACGACCGTCATCGTGCCGGCCACGAGTCTCGGTGGTGTGGAGAGCACCATGGAGCGCCGACAGAAGTACCCGGGTGACGCGCACGTGGCCCCCGGACTCATCCGCATGAGCGTGGGCATCGAAGCGATCGATGATCTCTGGAACGATCTGCAGTGCGCGTTGGCCTCGATCGGAAGCCGTTAGCGTCAGCCCCATGGCCGATCAGATCCTCGACGTCGATCTCCTCGCCTTCGAGAAGGGTTCCGAATCGACTCGGCGGGCGGTGGTCGACGGCGTGCGCCGGAGTCTGGCCACTGGTTTCGTGTACACGAGTTCGGATCTCTCCGACGATCTCCTCGACACCGCCTACGGAATGCTGCGCGAGTTCTTCTCGTTGGCCCCCGAGGAGAAGCAGAAGTTCATCGCCCCCGGTGCGCACGGCCAGACCGGCTACACCGGACTACTGGTCGAGACCGCGGCATCGAGCGACAAGCCCGACTGGAAAGAGATGCTCAATTGGGCGTCGCCCATCGCGACCGGTCATCCGTTGCGTCGCAAGTATCCGGGTTCGTATCCCGATCAGCTCCTGCCCGATGCGGCGGTGCCGGGTATCTCGGCTGTGTTGTACCGGTTCCACGAGGCCATCGCCGATCTACAGAAGCGTTTCCTGCGCGTGATCGCGCTCGGCATCGGTTGTGCCGAATCGTTCTTCGACGACATGGTGACCGACGGTCCCACGCTCACTCGCGCTATTCGGTACCCGTCGATGAAGCAGGCACCCGGTGGTGGCCACATCTGGGCCGGCGCGCACGGCGACATCAATCTCATCACCGCGCTCCCGCGCGCCACGGCACCGGGCTTGCAGGTGGAAGTCGACGGTGAGTGGATCGACGCCATCCCGCCCGACGACAAGGTGATCATCAACACCGGGATCATGCTCGAGCGTCTGACCAACGGTGCGATTCCGATCGGTTGGCATCGCGTCATCGCCGCTCCCGGATTCGAAGGTGAGCGCTACAGCGTCGTGCAGTTCTGCCATCCGCGACCCTGGACGGTGCTCGCGCCGGTTCCCTCGTGCTGCACGGCCGACAACCCGCAGCGCTACTCGGCGATCTCGGCTGCCGACGCCCTCGACGAAGTCCTGTATCAGATCAATCTGATCGAGGACGCCCGTCGCGTGGCCGACTGAATTCGCACATGGCATCGGACGAACTGGCTCTGGCCGTCGACATCGGCGGCACCAAGATGGCCGTGGGTCTGGTGGATCGCCGTGGTCGTCTGGTCGATCGCGACAGCGTGCGCACCGATCGCGACAAGCGCGCCAACGACCTCTACGAGTCGCTCGCCCACGTGATCCGCCGGCAGGTGCAACGCGCGAACGAACGCCACGGCGCCCCGATCACCACGGTCGGAATTGGCGCCGCCGGCCCGATCGAACCCGAGTGCACGACGATCTCACCGCTCAACATTCCGGCATGGCGACGCTTCCCGTTGCGCGAGGCGATCATCGACACCCTGGCCGACGTGGACGTGACGGCGCCGGTGTTTGGCGATCTCGACGCCAAAGCCTTCGCGCTCGCCGAAGGATGGCTGGGTGCGGCGCGTGGGCATTCGAACTTCATCGGCATGGTCGTGAGCACGGGTGTGGGCGGTGGGATCGTGGTCGACGGACGCATCCTCGACGGTGCGACCGGCAACGCCGGCCACATCGGGCACGTGATCGTGAACCCTGATGGTCATCGCTGCAGTTGCGGTGCGCGGGGTTGTCTCGAAGCCGAAGCGTCGGGGACGGCGATCGAGGCCATCACCGGACGTCCGCCCACCGAACCGAGTTACGAGATCATGCAGCGCACCGGACGCATGGTGGGGATCGCCGTGGCGAGCGTGTGCAACCTCTTCGATCTGTCACTGGCTGTAGTGGGGGGTTCGGTGGCGCTCGGCTTCGGACCCACGTTCTTCCATGCCGCGCAGGAAGTGATCGATCAGAACTGTCGTCTGTCTTTCTCGACGGGGGCCCGCATCGTTCCGGCGCGTCTCGGCGACCAGGGCCCGCTCATCGGCGCGGCTTCCGTGGGTTGGCGTGGCCTCAATCGCGCGGCGGCGCGAACCTCAGCCGCCGAATGATCGATAGATCTGCTCGGCCGGACCGCGGCCGATGCGGTGGTGCCACCACGAACCGACCGTGATCGCCACGATCCAGAAGCCCAGCGCGAACAAGAGCGCCGTCGAGAGTTCGTTGCCGCCGATCCAGCCGAGCCAGTTGCGGATCGCGCAGTACGCCAGGACGTGCAGCAGGTAGAGCGACAACGTGAGTTGGCCGGCGCGCTGCAGCGTTTCGAGGGCCGGCGAATCGGCGTACTTCTCGACCAGCCAGTCAACGGTGGCGAAGGCGAGGACGGCGACGCCGAGGGTGGTGACGGTGTAGAAGATGCTGCGGCTGTAGGGCTGGGTCGACGTGAGCGCGTACACGATGACCCCCCGCCGCTGGTCGAGGCGGTCGAGTATGGAAACGAGCGCGTAGAGGAGCGCGGTGATCACGAGAGCCGCGGTGAACACCCGGCCGCGCCACTCACGCCAACGATCGAGATGACGCCCGATCACCATGCCGGCGCAGAATAAGGCGAGCCACGGGAACACCGGATGTGTGTAGTCGAGGAACGTGCGCACCACGAGATCCTGTAGCGAATCGACCGAGAAGGTGAAGAGCCACGTCGCGACCTCGCCACGCGATGCTTTCCAGTTGGCCCACGTGGCCACGGCAGTGGCGATGATCGCCGATCCGGCACCGATGGCCACCAACGCCCGATCCGACAGCCGGAACAGCGCGACTGCGATCAGGAAATAGGCGCCGTAGAAGAAGATGATCGTGCCCGGCCAGGCGAAGTTCAGAAAGAAGCCGACGGTGTAGAGCAACACACCGCGGCGCGCGAGTCGCCAACGCATGCGAGCGATGGTCGCCGAGTCGTCGGTGGTGCGCGCCGAGGCGGTGAGGAGCGACAAGCCGATGCCGGCCACCAGAACGAACGTGGCCGCGAAGCGCGTGGAGAGCGCACCGGAGTACGGGTCGAAGGCGCGGTCCCAGAATCCGTTGCGCCCGTTCGGAATCACCATCGAGCCGACGTAGTTCATGGCCACCACACCGATGAGGGCGAGACCACGCGTCACGTCGAGCGAGGTGACGCGACGAGCGCCGGTCGAGGTGGACCCGGCCGCCGGATGATCGAACGAGCGTTGAGTCATACCCAGTCGATGCGATCGGGCTGGGTGGTGATGAGCGGACGTTGCACGTCGACCCATTCACCCACGCGCGGTGTCGGCCCGCCGGTGGGCACCACGCACATCGAGGTGTGCATGTGCGGAGCCTCGAGCAATGTCATGCGCTGGCGGCCGAAGTGGAACGGGCTACGTCCATCGGCGAGCGGTGCCACACCGTGGGCACTTCCGCAGCCGATCATCACGAGCGTGCCGTCGAAGGGAATCGTGGCGCCGTGGTAACCGGCGATCGACCCGGCCGACACCGGTCGGGTGTCGAGAACGTCGGCGCGCAATTGCATGCTCGACTTGTCGCCGTGCCACAGACGCGTGCCGAGACGCAGCCACCAGTTGCGATCGGGGAAACGGCGGCGGAGTTCGTCGTAATCGGCGGGGTCGAGATGACTCACCCACACGGCGGCCGGTTCGATCGACTCGATGAGCCCGGCGATCTCGGCCGCGTGATCGGCACTCGTACCCACGAGCGGGGGATGGATGCTCACACCCCACACGTCGTGGCCGGCTTCGCGGGCGGTGGCGAGAAGTTGCCGGGCGGTGGCCGGGTCGGCGCCGTAACGACCCATCGACGAGCGGATCTTTACGAGCACCCGATGACCGGTCCGGCCGAGGGCCTCGAGGTGGGCGGCCGAACCCACGGTGACCACCGCTTCGGGGCAGGGCCCGAGCGAGGGGGTCAGGACCACGGGGGTGCAGCCGGCGGGCACACTCGACACCTCGTGCACCGTGCCCACGGCCAGCACCGAACCGAGTTCGGCGGCCCGGGTGGCCAGCCAGTCTCGGCCGAGGCCGTAGCCGTTGCCTTTGACCACGGGGACCAGCCCCGAGACCTCGGCCGCCGTCCGGGCCACGTGCTGGTTCCAGCGGGCGGAGTCGATCGTGAGGACCAGAGCCACGGGGTGACCCTACCGACCGGGGCCCGGAGGCCTAATTCCGACTTGTTGAGTCGGGATTTCGGACCTAGCCTGACGGCATGAGTCAGCGCCTCTTCTCCTTCCCGAATCCGGTCAACGAGACGTCGGCCCGTCTGGTGGCGTCAGGAGCCTTCGCCCAGGCGGTTCTGTTCCTCACCATCCGTCAGTGGTGGGTCCTCGTGCCGCTCGTCTACGGCTTCGCCGCCCGGGTGCTCAGTGGTCCGCGTTTCAGCCCGCTCGGATTGTTGGTGACCAAGGTGATCACCCCGCGCGTCGGCGGCGAGCAGCGCTTCGTGGCCGGTCCGCCCAAGCGATTCGCGCAAGGTGTGGGACTCGTCTTCTCGTCGGTCGGTCTGCTCGCGTGGGTGTCGGGTGCGCACACCTTCGGCGCGGTGATGATCGCCGGTCTCGCCGTTGCCGCGAGCCTCGAGGCCTTCGCTGGTTTCTGCCTCGGTTGCGTGATGTTCAGCTGGCTCATTCGCGCCGGTGTGATTCCGCAGAGCGTGTGCCGCGAGTGCTCCGACATCACCGGTCGGATCAACGCACAGTTCAGTCGAAGCGCGGCCTGAGCGCGCCGAGGCGGCGACTCCGCCACACACCCGTCCAGACACCGGCGCCGTACGACGCGTCATCGACGATCCGCAACGCGACGTAGCGAACGGGATCGAGTTCGGATCGACTCGCCCGCCAGCGGTAGAGGTTCGGAACGACCAGCGCGACCAGCAATGCGAATCGCAGTCGACGTGACAACACCGCGACCACCAGCGACACCGGCCACCAACTGCGCGTGATCGCGCTGGCCATCAGGCGACCGGCGTGCAGATTGCCGAGGCCGGCCAGACGACCAGCGACCAACCAACGATTGGGCGTCGCGCCGAGTTTGCGGGCGAGGGCGGCGGTCGAACCAGCACCCACCGCGCCACCCACCAAGGGGTGGCCGATGGCCACGAGACTCCACGCGATCGCGCTCCAGCGATTGACCCGAAGCGGTGCGGCCGCACCCGGGTGGCGTTCGTCGAGCGCCGCGGCCGCCGAACCGTACGACCAACGCTGGCGAGCGAGCGCGCGAATGTCGGGGCGGGCCCGATGGCGAGCCACGGCGGCCGGTTCGTAGCGGCAGATGCGATCGGTGGAAATCGCGCGCCACACGAAGTCGACGTCCTCGCCGTAGCGAAGCGATTCGTCGAAGCCACTCAGCGACTCGAACACTTCTCGCCGAACGAGAAGGGCCGCAGTGGGCACGTATGACACGCGTGAACCGGCCCGCACCCGCGCCGGTTCGGGGCCGAGGTCGAGCGGTGAATCAGTGATCTCGTAGCGCGCCACCAGATCGGTGCCCGGTCGACCGGCCACTCGAGGCGCGACGAGACCCACGTGTGCGTCGTCGAAGTGCCCGAGCACGGTGGTCCAGCCCGCCGGATCCCATTCGGTGTCGGCGTCGAGGAAAAGAACGATGTCGGTCGTGGCCCGGGCCGCGCCGGTGTTGCGCGCCGCCGCCGGGCCGCCCGCGGTTTCGCGTCGCACGACCTCGGCGCCGTCGATCGGGCCGAGGGGTGTGGCCGAACCGTCGTCGACGACGATCACGCGCGCCGCCGCGCTCACTTGTCGAACGAGTGCGGCGATGCGCGCCGGGTCTTCGTCGTGCGCGGGTATCACCACGGTCACGGCGAGTGGAGTGAGCGTGGACTCGTCGATGATGGGGTGGATCGCGCCGGCGGCGAGGAATCGCTCGGCGAGAGATTCGGTGCCCGTGGGTACGCGACCATCGGACTCGAGCACGTCGGCGAGGCGGGATCCCTCGGCGCCGAGGCGGAAGAGCCGCAACGGTGAACCGGCCACGAGTGTGTCGCCGGCGGCCGAGCGATGGCGCCACCACGACGAATCGACACGGAAACGACGCGCCGAGGGATTCATCAGTTCCGCCAGGATCGGATGGCGGACTCGAGTTCGCCGAGCCAACGTTCGAATACCTGCCGACCATGATCGGCCGAGGCAGCGCGCGGATCACCGAGCACGCCATTGGGACTCACCGACTTCACGCCACCGTCGCGCAAGGTCGCAGCCAGTTCGCCGATCGGCTGGGTGTTGCCGGCCTCGAGACGATCGCGAGCGACGGAGTTCGGATCGAGATGCAGCAGAACCGACGTCTCGGTGTGGCCGGCGTGATGATCGTCGTCGGCCCCAGCGGTGGGCGACCAGAACAGCGCGCGCCGACCCTCGCTCGTGATGATGGTGCGCGCGGTGGCGATCGCTTCGGCGTTGCCGCCGTGGCCGTTCACGAACACCACACCATTCGACCAGTCGGCCGAGCGGCCGATCTCGACGAAGGTCTGGATGGTCACATCGGTACCGACCGACACCGTGCCCGGGAAGCCGGCGTGTTCACCACTCGCGCTCACGGTGATCGTCGGACCGAGAACCGCGTGTGGTGCGAAGGCATCGACGATGCGGGTCGACAGCGCGTGCGCGATGCGGGTGTCGGTGTCGAGGGGGAGATGCGGGCCGTGTTGTTCGAACGAACCGACCGGAATCACGAGGATCGGCGACTCGATTGCGGCCACCGATGTCCACGTCATGTCAGATATCCCCAGTCGCGCAGGGTGTCGAGGATGCGTCGCGCCGCGGCATCGGGCTCGAGCACCACCGTTTCGGTGCGGCTCGGTGCGGCACCGGTGTCGGTGAGCGCACGCACGCGGTCGAGCGCTTGCGCGCCGGCCGGTGCCGGCAACACGCGAGCGCGGGGTCGGTACGCAACGAGATCCACGGTCGTCACGTCGGGTGAATCCAGAATCCGCACGTCGATCTGCGCCGTATCGGCGGCGATCACCGAACGCAGGGGAGCGCGCCGCAGACGTGCCGTCGATCCCTCGACCGACAGCACCGCCCGACCATTGATGCTCAGGACCTCGCGTCGACCACCATCGAGTCGACGCACGGCGCGGATCTGCGAACCGTTGCCGTTGATCTCGAGATCGATGAGGCCGAGTGCTTGGTCGATGTCCAGACGCGCAGCGAGAAAGGCGGGCACCGACCCTGATCCGCGATCGGCCGAGTAGTCACCGCACCACACCACGTCAGCGGCGCCGATCTCGTCGGCCAGTGCCGAGGCGGTGCGCAGACTGCTCACGCCGGGTTCGGTGGCGATCCGCACGGCGCGGGAGGCACCGCAGGCGAGGGCGTCGCGTAACGCGCGCTCGGCACCGACGGGACCGACGGTGATGGCCACCACGTCGTCGCCGCGTGCTTCGGCGGTGCGCAGCGCGAGTTCGAGGGCCGATTGATCGGCGGCCGAGATGCCGGCGAAGCGGTCGTCGGCGGCGCCGTGCGGCTGCACCCACTTGAGACAGACGGCGATCACGGCGAACTCAGGTCCGGTGGAAGACGACGCCGTAGCCGCCTTCGGGGTAGTTCCAGGAGATCGCGCCTTCCTTGTTGCACACGAGATAACAGGTTCCGCATTCGAAGCAGTTCTCGTAGTTGAACAAGATGCCGCCGTCGCTGGTGGGCACGAAGAGATTGGCCGGGCAGGCCACCACGCATTCGCGAGTGGAGCAACCACGGCAGGTGTCGCCATCGACCACGATGTGGGCGCGTTCGTGAATGCGGAACTCGGCGGTGCCGATGCGTTCCTCGAAGGAGATCTCGGGCCAGATCTCGGCGCCGGTGTTCTTGGCGTCCATCAGCCGAATCCTCGCATTCCCTTCCAGCCGTCCCGCAGGAGGTCGCGGACTCGGATGCCGGCGCGCTTGCGTTCTTCGCGCACGATGCGCCGCAGACCGGGCTTCGGATTCGGGTTGTCGACCCGGAACAAACGCTCGATCACCGAGGTGACGAAACCCGGATACTTCGATTGCACGCGATCGGAAAGGACCAAGCCCGGGATGTCCTTCAACTTGCGATGGTCGGCGAGCACGAAAGATTCCTCGAGGAGTTTGGTGTAGCCGGCGAGTCCCTTGGCGGTCACGTCGTCGTTGTCGATCGCGGCCGCTGCGGCGCGACCGGCGTACATGCCACTCGCCATGGCGAAGTTGACACCTTCGAGCCAGATGCCGGCGGCCAGACACAGCGCGGCGGCGTCACCGGCCACGAGCATTCCGTCGGTGACCATGGTGGGCATCATCGACAGACCCGCCTCGGGGATCACGTGAGCCGAGTACTCCTGCACGGTCGCACCTTCGATGAGCGGTGCGATGGCCGGGTGTCGTTTGAGTCCGGCGATGATCTCTTCGGGTCGCTTCGACTGCGCAGTGAGCTTGGGAAGTTTCAACACGACACCGAGTGAGACCGTCTCGAGGTTGGTGTAGATGAACCCACCACCGTTGACACCCGACGTTCCACCGAGGATCTCGATGTCCACGCCGTGGTCGTCGCGCACTCCGAAACGTTCCTCGATCACCGAACGCGGGAGAGCGAGGGTTTCCTTCACGCCCACCGTGAAGTTGGCGGCGTCGGTCGCGGTGTAGAGGCCGGCTTCCTTGGCGAGGAAACTGTTCACACCATCGCACGCGATCACTACCGGCGCCGTGAGATCGCCATCGGGACGATCGGTACGAACACCGTTGACCCGCCCGGCCGGATCGCGCAACAATCCGGTCACCGTGGTGGAGGTCACGAGTGTTGCCCCGGCCGCGACCGCTTGTTGTGACAACCAGTGGTCGAAGTCGGGCCGGTACGCGGTGGCGCCGTTGTAGGGCGGGCGTCCCCACGATGGTGTGCGGTAATCGATCGTGAACGCGTTGTCGTCGGCGAGGATCATGGTGGAACGACGCACGACCCAACGTTGCACCGGAGCGGTTTCCCACCAGTTCGGGACGAGTTCGTCGAGGATGCGCGGGTACACCACGCCGCCGTACATGTTCTTGGCGCCGGCGAACGGACCGCGCTCCACGAGGATGACGTTCTTGCCGGCGCGGGCGAGGGCGAGCGCGGCACACGAACCGGCCGGACCGGCACCCACCACGATCGCGTCGGCGTCGAAACGACTCATGACTGACTCACCACCGCGACGTCGTGGGCGAGCGCGGCGAGAACCTGATTCGCGTCGGCGACGATCGCGAGATCGGCCATCTGCATCATCGGGCAGTGCGGATCGGTGTTCACGCTGATGATGTGGGCCGGCTGACCGAGACCACTCGTATGCTGCACTGCGCCGCTGATACCGAACGCGATGTAGAGCTGCGGGTCCACCACCACACCGGTGGTTCCGATCTGGCGTTCGTGAGTGGCCCAGCCGCGATCGGTGATCACGCGCGTGACACCCATGGATGCGTCGAGCGCGGCGGCGACGTCGGCGAGCATGGCGAAACGCTCGCCACTGTCGAGACCCGCGCCACCACCCACGATGCGCGGTGCTTCGGCGAGATCCATGGTCGATGCGTCGGGGGGACGAACCTCCACCGACATCACCGAATGTCCGGCCGTGGGAGTCGTATTGGTGAGAGCCGTGTATTCGAGCGTCGCGTCGGCAACCGCATCGACACCGCGGATGCCCGGCTGCAAAGTGGCCACGAAGGGACCATCCACTCGCACCGGCGCGATGGCGAGTCCGCCCTGGCGCGCGAGACGGACTTCGTCGGCGCGGATCTCGATGGCTCCCGAATGCAACGGACGGCCGAGAGCGAGGGCGAGATGCGGCGCGAGATCGCGACCGTCGGGAGAAGCGGGCACCACCACCGAGTGATCGGGGAGCGACTGACGTATCGCTTCGGCGGCAACCCGACCGAGAACGGCCGGTGACGGATCGGCCACCTCGACCGTGAACACTCGTCGGGCCACACCGCGCACTGACTCGACGGCCACGGGGCAACCGGACCCGATCAGCAACGCCGTGCCATGGGCTTCGGAGATCGCTTCGAGTCCGCCGGCCGGCAGGATTCCGTCGCGCACCGGCACGACGGCGATCAGGGCGAGGGCCGCGTTCATCGTGGTCAGGCTACGCCGGTCGGCGACAGCCGAGCCATCCGAACCGGCTCAAACCGCCGTGCGTTCGGCGGCTTCGCGGGTTCGCCGTTTGCGGACCCAGCGCACGAATTCGATGAGCACGGTGATCCCGAGTGCGGCCGCGAAGGCCAGCACGAAAGCGGTGGTGTGGTTGTCCTGGAAGCGCTCACCGAACACGTAGCCGAGGATCGACGCGTAGGTCGCCCACAACGAAGCGGCGACCGCGACCCACGTGGAGAACCAGCGTTGTGACTGACGCGTGATGCCACACGACAGCGTGAGGACCGTGCGACCACCCGGAATGAAGCGGGCGGTGATGAGCAGTAGTCCGCCACGTTCTTCGATCTGGTCGGCGGCCCAGGCGAGTCGTTCGGCGGTCTTGGGTCGGCGCTCGGCGCGTCGTTCGACTCGTGCGCTGAATCGGCGACCGATCTGGTACGAGAAGTTGTCGCCGAGGAACGCGCCGATGGCACCAGCGATGATCACGAGATACACGGGATACGGAGCGTCGCCGGCCGCGCTGGCCGCCACTCCGCCGATGATCACGGTGGTCTCACTCGGCACCACGGGGATCACCGAGTCGAGGAAGGCGATCACGAGGATGATGGCGAGAAACCACCAGTTTCCCGAGATGTCCTTCAGCCACTCGGTGAGATTCTCGATCGGACCCCAAGCGGCGAGCACGAACCGATCCTAGTGCTCGGTGGTTCGCCGGATCAGAGCGACGAGCCGACGCGTTCGCCGTCGACCACGGCCGCGTGTGCACGACGCGGGGCGACGCAATCGCCGACGCGCTCCACACTCCAACCGGCGTTCTTCAGATCGTTGTACAACCACTCGACCGGATTCGGGGGCACCGCGAGAACGACCCAGTCGGGTCGGCGTGTCTGGTTGACGCCGGTGGGGTGATGCAAGAGCGTGAGTTCGCCATTGGCGAAACCCATCGGCACGAGATCGGTGGACTGCACGATGCCCTTGGCGCCGGCACGGATCCACCAGTTCTCCATGTCGAGTGTGATGCCGAGGTCCTGACCCACGACCATGCCCGGTGTGGTGATCTCGACGGCACACCCACGATCGGCGAGCAGTTCGGCGACCGACGTGGCGTGATGGAAACCGATCTCGTCGACCACCACGACCGACTCGCCTGATTGCGGGCCGCCGAGTGGAGCCGAGCCATCGAGGATGGCGCGTACGTCGACGATGCGTCGAGCGGTTTCGTCGGCGTCGGGATCGGCGACCCACCACGGGCGTTGTGGTTCGGCGCCGGTGGCCACGACGATGTGATCGGGTTGCTTCTCCTCCACGAAACCGGGCCACACCCCGGTTCCGGTGACGACCTCCACGCCGAGGCGACGGCATTCGTTGATCTGGTTGCGGATCATGTCGCCGAACTCGGCGCGATTCGGCACCGAGGCAGCGAGGCGGACCTGACCCCCCACTTTGTCGTCCTTCTCGTACACCGTGACGCGATGACCGTTGCGTGCCGCGGCGATGGCCGCCTGGAGTCCGGCCGGTCCGGCTCCGACCACCATGACGTTCTTGGGTTTGGTGGTGAGCGACACGTGACCGTCGACGGCCCATTCGTGTTCGCGACCGGTGCGCGGGTTCTCGATGCAGCCGAGCCAGCGGTTCAGGCCCATGCGACCGACGCATTCCTGGTTGCACGACAGGCACAGACGGATCTCGTCGGTCGCACCGGCGCGGGCCTTGGCCGCGAAATCGGGATCGGCGATCTGTCCGCGCACGACACCCACGAGATCGCAGTGACC